>MDTF01014869.1_pt1 | contig 46442 bp, 47 predicted proteins | sample 811191 | NCBI WGS metagenome assembly MDTF01 (sample SAMN05326649, study PRJNA326480) | marine metagenome | isolation source: seawater | place: Southern Ocean | collected 2011 | reverse complement strand
CACGTTGATAGGCTGGATGTGGAAGCGCAGTAATGCGTGTAGCTGACCAGTACTAATAGCTCAATTGGCTTGATTTATGCACTGAAAAAAATTTTATTGTATAATATTGATATTTATTTCTCCCTTATTTACTTGGTTAAGATTAATACCTTGTATGTCGATATTTAATCTTTTATGATGTTCAATAATTGAACATAAAAATTATATCTTAATGGAAATTAAACCTTTAATTGGGAAAAAATTAGTTAATTTGTCTGAGGCTTTACCGTTAGATATACCGATATCACTAATGATAGACCCATCTAATTTATGTAATTTTCGTTGTACCTTTTGTCCAACTGGTGAAAAATCGCTTTTAGGTCAATATAATAGACCAAAAGGTATAATGACTTTTGAATTATTTTCAAAAATTTTAAATCAGGTTTGTGATTACCAAAAAAACACAGTCAGCAAAATTAAGAGTCTTTTATTATATAAAGATGGAGAGCCTTTATTAAATAAAAAACTACCAGAAATGATTGCTTTAGCTAAAAAATTAAATGTGGCTGAAAATATATTAGTTACTTCAAATGGATCTTATCTTACTGAGGAATTATCTAAGAGACTGTTAGAGTCTGGATTGGATTCTCTAAGGATATCCGTTCAATCGCTTAGCCCAGAAGGGTTTGAAAAAATTACACGAACAAAACTTAATTATGAAAAAATAAAATCAAATATAAAAAAATTTTATGAAATTAAGAAAGAAATGAAAAAAAACACCCAGGTAATTATTTCCTATGTAGATGCTGAAAACCATGATGAAGAAGTAAAAAAAAAATTTATAGAAGAGTTTTCAAAATTTTCAGATAGAGTAATAATACATCCGGTTATGGGATGGACGAGAAGTGATGAATTTGACTGGAGAAATGGTAGTAAAAGAATATTAAAAAAAGAAATTAAGGCTTGTCCTGATCCCTTTTCAAGACTTACTGTAAATTTTGATGGCACAGTTTCAGTCTGTTGTGTCGACTGGTCTCACGGCACTTTAGTTGGGGATTTAAATAAAGAAACATTTTCAAACGTATGGAACGGAGAAAGGTTAAAAGAATTTCGCATATTACACCTTAAAGGAGAAAGAGAAAAAATAGGTCCTTGCAAAAATTGTGACTATTTAAAAGGTAAAAAACCAGAAGATAATATCGATAGTGTTCTTTCTAAATTATTAAAAGTTTACGACCCAGAAAATAAATATGTCTAATTCTTATTTAATTAATATTTCTTATAATTAATAAATACTTTAATTAAATACACACAACATAAATTTAGCTTTACAGTTCAATTAATGATATATATCATGTTCAATAATTGAACATATGAATAAAAAAGAAAAATATTTTAATGTTTTGAGAAAAATTGGAAATAATACTGATTTAACTCAAAGAGATTTGGCTAAAGAAACAGGCTACAGCCTAGGAAAGCTTAATTACTGTTTAAAAGAACTTCAAGCAAAAGGGTTTGTTAAAATCAAACATTTCAAAAGAAATCTTAGAAGAAACCCTAATAAGATTAGCTATCTATACACTCTAACCACAAAAGGGTTATCTGAAAAAACAAAATTAACAGTAAATTTTATGAAAATAAAAATGAAAGAATATGACGAACTGAAGGTAGAAGTAAAAAATTTAAAGAAAAGCTTAAACGACAATATGAATTAATTAATTTTATAGTTAAATTTTTTTGTAATTTCCTAGAACTTAATTTAATTTAATACTACAATTATTTATTTTTTTTATTGTTTTTTGTTTAAAAGTATTTAAAAAAAACTGGTAATATTTGGATGGATATATAGAGATAAACCCTTCTAACCATCTAATATGTTCTTTACTCCAATACTGATGATAATTATTTGGTTTTAATATGAATTTTTTATATTTTTTTTGTATAGTAAAATTACCACATAAATCCACAGAATAAAATTTTGGTTTACTGTAGTCACTGAATAATTTAATTAAAATTTCATTAGCAATCAAATAATGTCCTAGTGCAGATGGGTGCAAAAAATCAACAAAGTAACTATTATAATCCTCAAAATTATCTGAACTATTTAGAATCGTGACTGGATCACTTATCAGAACATTTTTAAACTTAAGTTCTCTTATAAAAGTATTTATTTCTGGAATAATTTGTAAGGGATAATTATCTATTTGTTTGGAAGTATTTAATAAATTTAAGCAATTAGAATTTTGGAGCTTACTATTCCATGAAGGGCCAAGGCAGCTTCTACCTTGAAGATATTTTTTATGTGATCCATAAGGAAGATTGTCAATAAACCCATCGAGAACTTCGTAGTCTTCATTCAATAAAGCATCATAAGCACCATTTGCATTTTTTTCATACTCATCAATTTTGTCTGCATTCTTATTAGATATATCGGCATGCGGTGGAAATAAGTTATTCGATAGAACTGTAGATATTATTAGTTTTTGATCAGGTCTTAATTTTTTAATTATATCAATAAGAGTTTTTTTATAATCATCAACCATTGCTTCTCGTTCAATTAATGAAAAAAAAGATTGAGGATAGTAATATCTAAACTCATATTTTTTTTTATTTGATTTTGTCTTATCATCTAACTCGGTACCTAACTCTTTTATATTAAATATCTTTATGACAGAATTAACTTTTATGAAAGCTCGATATGAAAACCAGTATAGTCGACTTTTTTCTAAAATTATTCTAAAACTCATCTTATTTGGAATTAAATAACCATGAAGACCATGCTCTGTATAATCTTTTATTCTTTTTTTAATTATTCTGTACTTTTTTTTTCCATTCTTAAAAGACTGATTATTTGGTAAAATTCTAGATTCAGATGAGTTGTTTATACTTGAATAAATTTTTGAGACATACGCATTATGACCAGCGTATATGATAAAAACATCATAATGAGAAATTACCGCATTTAAAATTTCTGATTGAAAACCCACAAAAGGTTCTGCGGCTCTTGAGTAGTTGTGAACAACAATATCTTTATCAGTTAAGATTTTACTTTTAATAAACTGAGAAAAATTTATATCTGCACCCCATCCAGCGGAAGAAGACCCCCCAAATACAGCAATTTTAATTGGTTTATTTTTAAAAAAATAATTTTTTTTTATTTCTGCAATCTCATAAGGTAAAATAATTCTTTTATTATAATTTTCAATTTTATTTTCAAAATATTTCGATTTTGAAAATAAATAAGAAGTTGATAGTATAATCTCTAGAAAAAATATTACTATTATAGGAACTATAAAAAATGTCAAAAAATACATCAAATATTTTTTTTTTGCTCTATTGAATTTTTTAACTACCATGTTTTATTAAAGCTTGATTCATTTAATTTAATTAAAATTGTGATATTTACAACTAAAGTTTATACTTTACTGTTTAAATTTGATAGTTATATTGTTCAATAACTGAACGTGTAATATTAAAATAAATTAACTCAAAAAAATTAATAAATTAATCTAACGTAAAATGAATTTAAAGAAACTAACAAATAAAGCACATCAATTACGTCAAAAAACATTTGAAGCCTTTATAAGAACAGGAGAAGCACACCTTGGAGGAAGTTTTTCAATGATTGAATGCATTATTTTATTATTCGAAAAATATATAAAAAAAAAAGAAAAGTTTATATTAAGTAAGGCGCATGCATCTTTTCCTTTATGCATTCTCTTAAGAGAAAAGGGTTATTATCCAAAATTAACAACTCACTTAGAAATAGATATAAAAAATAAGATTGAATGTACAACGGGAAGTCTTGGTCATGGCTTACCAATTGCAACAGGAATGGCTTTTGCAAGAAAATTACAAAAAAAAAGGGGTAAAGTTTATGTGTTAATGAGCGATGGTGAGTGTCAAGAAGGTACTACTTGGGAATCTCTCTTAATAGCATCAAAGAACAAACTAGACAATCTAGTTATTATAGTCGATTATAATAAAATTCAAGCACTTGATTTTTTAAAAGATGGACTTCCTTTAAATGATTTGAATTTAAAATTTAAGTCATTTAATTGTGAAGTATATAATGTGAAAAACGGACATTCTTTTAAAGAAATTGATAAAGCTTTAAAAAAAGTAAATCAAAAAAATAAACCTAAGGTAATATTGCTTAATACTATAAAAGGAAAAGGCATCAAGGAATTTGAAAATAACCCTAAGTGGCATGCAAGAGTACTTAAAGGTGAAGAAATGAGTTTAGGAAAAAAAAGATTGGGATTATGAGAAGAAAATTTGGTAACTTAATTAATGAATTAGCAAAAAAAGATAATAAAGTTGTTCTATTAGTTGGTGATATTGGATATGGAATATTTGATGAATTTAGAATTAATCATTCAAAAAGATTTTTTAATATGGGAGTATGTGAACAAAGCTTAATTGGAGCTGCATCTGGAATGGCATTAGAGGGCATGAAGCCCTGGGTTTACACAATAACTCCTTTTCTTATAGAAAGACCGTTTGAACAAATAAAGCTTGATATTGACCAACAAATAGCCAATGTAAAATTAGTTGGTTATGCTGACTATCCAAACCTAGGACCAACACATAGTGAAATAAATGGAAAAAAACTGATGAGTTTATTTAAAAATATTAATTCATATTTCCCAAAAAATAGTGAAGAAACTACACTGGCTTTTAATAAAAGTTATAAAAGAAAAGGACCATGTTTTATAAGTTTAAAAAATGATAAAAGTATTAAAAAATTTTAAAGTTTATGAAATGGAAAAAAAAATTAATATAATAATTATGTGTTTAAAAGATAAGTTTTTATACAAATATAATACACAACAAGAATTACTGGATTATCAGTGAGTTTATATTTAGAAAAGCTGGAGAGTAAACTTAGTAGAAAATTTTTAAAAAATGGTTATGTGATTTTAAAACAAAAAAAATCAGCTAACTTAGAGTATATTAGAAATTTTATAGTTAAAAAAGCTGCCGGAATACTTGGTATAAAGAAGCCAAGTGAAAAATTTTCTGAAAAATTCTTAGATAATATTCACAAAAATATCAAGGTTAAAGATCTTAATAATTTCAGGCTTAAAATTATTCAATGTATTAATGAAGATAAAAATTTTAAAAGAAATTACTTTTATAGTGCAAAAGAAGCATTATTTACACTGGTAGGAAATGAACTTGCTATGCAAGCGAAGGTAAATTTAAGTATACAGCTTCCTAATGATGATAGCTCTTTATTGCCAGTCCATTCTGATATTTGGTCAGGTGATTCACCATTTGAGGTAGTTGTTTGGCTACCCATAGTTAATTGCTATTCGACTAAGACAATGTATCTACTTAGACCAGAAAAGTACAATAAGATTCATAAAAATTTTTCTAAATATGTTGGCAAGAATAGTTTAGATTTTTATAAATCAATAAAGAAAGATATTGAATGGATTAAAGTCAATTTTGGTGAAATTTTAATATTTAACCAAGCGTTACCTCATGGCAATGTTATTAATCAAGAAAATGAAACAAGGTGGTCAATGAATTGTAGATTTAAAAGCTTATATAGTCCATATGGTGATAAAAAAATAGGTGAGTTTTTTGAGCCCATCACATTAAGAGCTGCTTCAAAGATAGGAATGAAATATTATTTACCAAAAATAAATGATTAAAGTAAGAGGTTATATTTTTAGTAGACCTTTTATGGGTGAAAGAGTGCCACAAAACATTCAAAACTTAGTCATTAGAGATTTTTGTGAAAAAAATAATCTAATGTATAACTTAAGTGCAACAGAGTATCTAATGCCTAAAAGTTATAAAGTTTTAGACCAAGTTATAAATGAACTTAAAAAATTAGATGGTATTATTGCTTATAGTATATTTCAGCTTCCTACAGACAATAAAAAAAGATACATAGTTTTGAATAAAATAATTAAGAAAAATAAAAAATTTTACTTTGCTCTTGAGAATATGAAGTTAACTAACTTAGAAGATTTAGAAAAAATTGAAAATATTTGGCTTTTGAAAAAAACATTACCTGATTGTTTAAAAAAAATATAATTTTATGGGCACTCTTAAAAATTTTGTAACTCCTCTACACCAACAAACAAAAAGAAATTATCTTGAGAGAATGGCTAATGAAAAAGTTGAATGTAGTAAAATTGCTAAAAAATATAGTCAAGAGTATTGGGATGGTGAAAGAAAATACGGGTATGGTGGCTATAGATTTATACCTGAAAGATGGAAGCCTGTTGCTCAGCAGTTAATTAAAACATATAATTTAAAGGCAGGTTCTAAAGTGTTGGATGTTGGGTGTGGCAAGGGCTTTCTTATTTATGAAATGCTTCAAATTGAGCCAGAGCTAAATATAGTTGGTTTTGATGCTTCTCAATATGCAATCGAAAATTGCAAAGAAGATATCAAGAACTTTATATCACTAGGCAGAGCAGAAAAAAAATTTCCATATGTTGATAAAAATTTTGATTTAGTTATTTCCCTTGGTTCACTACACAACCTAACTTTAGAAGAACTTTCAATTTCATTAAAAGAAATTACAAGGGTAAGTAAGCAATCTTATATCATGGTAGAAAGTTATCGAAATGAGGAAGAGCTTTTCAATTTTCAATGTTGGGCGCTTACTTGTAAAACCTTTTTAAACTTTGAGGACTGGGTTTGGTTTTTTAAAAAAAATAATTATCAAGGAGATTACGAATTTATATATTTTGAATAATTATGAAAGACTGGAAAAAATTTTCTTCTAATACATCTGTTTATTTCCCAAAAAAAATAAGCAGTTTTTTATCTTTAACAAAAAAGAAAATAGAATTTATAAAAAAAAAAAAATATTTAGTAAATTTAAAAAGTCGTGTTTGTTCTCACACCAGTAATAAAGATAAAATTCATGAAATGTTTATTTTTCATAAAAAAGGAGCCTATGTCAGACCACATAAGCATATAAATAAATTAGAATCTTTTCATTTGATTAATGGGAAGGCAACTATAGTTTTTTTTAATAACAATGGTAAACCCAATCAAATAATTAAGATGGGAGAATATAGATATGGAAAAACTTTTTATTATAAAATTTTTAAATCTTTTTTTCATACGGTGTTAATTGAAAAAGACGTACTTTTTCATGAAGTAACCAGTGGACCATTCCTTAAAAATAAAACTATTTATGCAAAATGGTCTCCTGAAGAAAAAAATACTCAAGAAGTAAAAAAATACTTATTAAAATTAGAAAAAATAGCAAAAAAATTTAATAATCTATGACCAAAAAAAATTATAAAAAAATTAGTGAATGTAGACTGTGTGGGAGTAAAAAGATAAGTACTGTTTTACCATTAAGTAGAAGCCCACTGTGTGATGCTTATCTTAAAAGTAAAAGAAAACAACAATTCTATGATTTAAAACTTTGTATGTGTAATGTGTGTAAGTTTGTTCAAATTGATACCATAGTAAATCCTAAGATTATTTATAGAGATTATATTTATGTAACAACTAGCTCGCTTGGCTTGCATGATCATTTTAAGAATTATACAGAAGATGTTTGTAAGGCTTTAAAATTTAAAAATAAAAAATTTATAATAGATATTGGTAGTAATGATGGGACTCTTTTAAGCTATTTTAAACGAAAAAAACATAAGGTTTTAGGTGTAGAACCATCTTATCGCTCTGTTATTGAGGCAAAAAAAAATGGTATAGAGTCTATTAATGAATTTTTTGATTTTAAAATTGCTACAAAAATTATTAACAATCATGGGTTTGCTGATTTTATCTCTATTAACAATTTATTTGCTAATGTGGAGGATCTTAATGCATTTACAGAAAATCTAATGAAGGTTCTTTCTCCAGAGGGGGTTATTGTTATAGAATCCTCTTATTTACTAAATATGATAAATAATATGGTTTTTGATTTTATTTATCATGAACATTTGTCTTATTTGTCTATTCTTCCATTAGAAATTTTTTTTAAAAAATTTGGGTTAAGATTAATTAGAATTAAAAAAGTTGGCACTAAAGGTGGGTCTTTAAGATATTTTGTAGCAAGAAATAAATCTAAGTGGAAAATTGATAAAAGTGTTAATATTTATAAAAATATTGAAAAAAAATTCAATGTATCTCAAAATGTTTTTATAAAATTTAATAAGAAAATTAACATAATAAATAAAGATTTAATTAACTATCTATTAAAAAATAAAAATTTAGATACCGTAGGTTATGGAGCTTCTGCAACTACCACTACACTTATTTCACACTTTAAACTTAGCAAAATGTTTAAATATCTTGTTGATGAAAATTCTGGAAAAATAAATACTTACAGCCCTGGCTTTCATATACCAGTTTACAGTACCAAAAAACTCAAAATTGATAAGCCTAAGATCATAGTAATTTTGGCATGGAGATATAAAAAACAAATTATACAAAAATTAAAAAAAATGAATTTAGGTGCGCTAGCAGTTATTCCAATACCAAAATTAAAAATTATAAAATTATAAAATTAAAATTGTGACGGCTAATCTAGCCAAGATTTATTATTTAAAAGAAATTTACTACTATAGCTAGATTTTATTTCTCCATGATAAAAATCTTTTTTTGTTCCCATAAGTCTATATACATTTTGCCATTTATGATTTTTAAATTTATTTTGTAAACTAATTATTAGATCATTATCTATCCATTTTCCATTAAGTCTTAGAAATATTTCATCAACAGCATCTGATATTTCTCTTGGAGTGCAATCAATCATTTGTATACCTTTTTCATCTAACTGCTCTCGTTTTCTCAAATCACTTTCTTTATACGAAAGAATTTCACTCAAATTTAAATTTCTTTTTTTATCTTTTAAAAAATAATGTTTACTTAATAAGATTGAATTCTTATTATATGTGTAGAGATGATGAAGATTAGCATTTAGATCTACCATAGGTTTTCTATTTAAATATGCTACATGACATGAACCAGTACCACAGCTTATTCCAAAAGAACAATAAGTTGCTAAAAAAATATCCATTAATTCAGATCGAAAAGGAGAATTTGCATAATCTACAATATTTGGGTCATCTAAATCAAATGCTTCCTCAACCTTGGCACCCATTCTAAAAAGCATAATATCATTAGATGATAATTTTTTTGCTGCTAATTCGAAAGAGCTAATTTTATAATTATGATGTGAAAGATGATACCAGTTCTTCTTTTTTTTTCCTGAATTTAAATAAGCATCATCTCTATTAAATAAGCACGCATATTTAATTTTATAAAAATCGATATCAAATTTACTTAAAATTTTAATGCATTGATTTTTTTGCTCATGGTCTAGAGATATAGAGGGGGAAAGCTTTTGATAAATATCGTTTGTAAACCTATTCTTATGTCCAAAGTAATTTATAGTATGAACATTATTATTCTTTTCAATTTTTTTAATGAATCTATCTAGTGGTTCTAAAATATAATGTGGCAAAATAGTTAATTTTTTTTTCCATAACTTTAATATTTCTTTATTACATATACCCAGTCGACTAGTGTAAAATATATCAACATAATTTTTATTTTTTTTATCATTAAGCTTTTCAAGTAGATAAAATTCAGGATTTATCACAAGATGCCCATATCTTTCAGACATTAATGGTATTATTCTTACTATTTTAAAAGGTCTAATTAGTTTTATTAAAATATATAAAATAGGTGAAAATAAACAAAATGTTAAAAATATTGAGTATTTTATGATTTTTTTTAGAAACATTTAATTAGAAGCGATAACTATACTAGATTGATAGATTGCATCAGTTTAATATTGTAATAATTAATATTGTTAATTGGATCGTTTAATTTTTTTTCTTCAAAAACTAATAAAAGATCTTTAATTGCGTCATCTATTGTGTGTTCTGCTTCATAATTCAATATACTGAATATTTTATCTGATGATATATGGTATGATCTGTTGTCATTAGTTTCTTTTTTTTCAATTTTGATATCATTTCCTAAAATATTTTTTACTTTATTGGCAATTTCTACTACTTTAATATTTTCAAAACCTGCATTAAAAATTTCTCCATTAATTTTTGAGGGTTCTGCTTCCACAACTTTTTGATATGCCCTAACCATATCTTGAATATGTATATTGGGTCTTAATTGTTCTCCACCAAATATTGTTATTAATCTATTATGATAAGCTAAATTAGTTAAAATATTAACTACTAAATCCAATCTTAATCTTTTTGAATAACCACAGACTGTTGCAGGCCTTATTACTGTCGTTATAAAATCATTTGATTTATATTTGAAAAGTATTTCTTCGCACATAGCTTTGTATTTAGAATAGTCAGTTAGTGGATTTAAACTCATGTCTTCAGTTACATCTTTTTCATCTTTTATTCCATATACACTAGATGAAGATGCGTAGATAAACCTCTTAACACCCAACTCTTTTGCAGTTTTGACCATAGGTTCGAATGGATCTAAATTTATTGATTTTCCTAATGTTGGATTTAATTCAAAACTTGGATCATTGGATATACAAGCTAAATGAATAATTATATCTTTATCTTTAAAACTAGAATTTATTATATCAATATTTCTTATATCTCCTTTTATTTTTTTTAGATTTTTATTATTTTCTAAGACATCTTCTCCATATAAAAATAAATCTAAAATTGTTACTTCATGATTATCTTTTAATAGTTGTTCAGTAAGGCTAACACCCACATAACCAGCACCACCTGTAATAAGTATTTTTGACATATAATTTTATATAATTTTTTTTAAGTTAATTAATAGTTTGATTTTAATAATTACATCAAGCTATCAAACAAATAAAGGTATTGTTTATTTTTTTTAAAAGTAATAAATGTTGATTAATGAATATGAAAATAGATTAATAAACACTATTTTATAAAATCATATGTTTAATTGCTTTTAACAAAGTTTTTTTTTGAATACTTTCGCTATTTGCAAATTTTTCTACGGACTGACCAGCTGCGATTGAAGCAATAAACATTGCTAAATGTGGATCTTTTTTAACACTTAAAATAGTTGCCAGTATGCTCATAAGAACGTCTCCAGATCCAATTTTATCAGTTATTTTTCTTGCATATGCCTGACTATAATAAAATTTATTATTTTTTTTATCGTATGCAGTAGAGCCATTTGATCCTCTAGTAACAACCAAATAATTTTGTTTACTTGCTTTAGAAAACTTTTTAATTAATGTTTCTACAGATAATGATCTATCTCTTAGCTCATGTCTTAATTCAGATTCATTTATAACAGTGCAGTGCGTATTTAAATATTTTTTTAAAGTATGATGACTCATATTAGCGGCATTATATTGTGAGTTCATAATTAAAAACTTGGATGATTTGCAAATAAATTTAGCTATTGAATTTGATATCATGCCATGACCATAATCTGAAACAATTACCAAATCATATTTTTTTATATTTTTTTGAATTTTTTTTCTTAAAGTTGCCTCACTATTTTTATTGAGTGCAGAATCATTAAAATTATAAAAACCAATTATTTTTTTACTAGAAACATTATCAATATATTTCTGTTTTAAAATTGTAGGTGAATTTTCTTTTTTTACATAATCTAAGGTAATATTTTTTTTTAATGTATTCTTTATAAAATTTAAATGTTCTTTTTTTTGGCCCAGAACTGAAATTAATTTTATTTTTTTACAGAATTCAGAAAGATGATTTGCAATTGCACCTGAACCACCAAGGTATTTTGAATTCTTTATGTTGTTAAACATCATTATTGGATCTTTACCTGATTTACCTAATGGGTCACAAAAAAAATATTGATCAATTATAACTTCTCCAATAATTAATACTTTTAGCTTTGAAGCTTTGTTAACAAATCCCTCTATATCTGAAAAATTGTATTTTTTTTTAATCTGTTTTACTTCTTTTAATTGAAAATTATTTAAAATGATATTTTGATTATTTAGTATTTGTGACGAGCTAAACGTAACTTCATTTGTGAATAATATCTTTCCTTTAACTTTTTTTAACTCTTTGAGTTCAAGTTTAATATTTTTGGTTATATCTGAAGACAGCTTCTTATAATCAGCACCTTTACAATAAAAGTTTGGTTTTAGAAGTTTGATTGCTGGTATAGCAGTTTCAGATGGTACTTCTGAAATATAATCTATAGCAGATAGCCCAGATAAAAGATTTGTTCTAATTTTACTTGAAAAATAAGGTCTGCCCAGTCCTTTATTGATAAATTTATCTGCTGTGGTTGTTACAACAAGAATATCTCCATTAGATTTTGATTTTTTAAAATGTTCTAAATGACCAAGATGAAGAACATCAAATACACCATGACACAAGACTATTCTTTTACCTTGTTTTTTTTTATTATGAATAATTCTTGATAATTCTTCTAACTCAAATATTTTTTTCATTTTTTTTATCACCTAAATACTTAAACCAATCTTGAGTGGCAATCTCTATTTTTTTTGGATCCCATAATGGAGCATTTTTCCAATAGGAAATGTCATTTATTAGTCTTTTAACTCCTTCATGAATATCAATTTTGGGAGTCCAATTTAAGTTTTTTTTAATTTTCTTTATATTTGCAAATGTACAATCTGGCTCACCAGGTCTCTTTGGGATATAAACCTTTTTAGATTGTAAAATTTTTACAATTTTATTGATCGAAATTGTTTTTCCACTTCCTACGTTTAGTATTATATTTTTAAGTTTTGATTTAGAAGCGTTAGTTAATGCTGAAACAACATCTGAAACATAAGTAAAGTCACGTGTTTGATTCCCAGATCCCACAACTGTTAACGGCTTATCATTCAATTTTTGTGTTAAAAATACTCCAAACATAGCTCCATAGGTACCCGAAGTTCTAGACCTAGTTCCATAAACATTAAAGAGTCTTAATGAAACTACTTCAATATCAAAAAGCTTACCCCAATGAAGACATATTTGTTCACCTAAATATTTAGTAAGTGCATAAGGGTATTGAGCATCTATGTCTTCTTTTTCATCGGTAGGATATTTTTTAGGAATTCCATAGCATGAAGAAGAGGCTGTATAAATTAGTTTTTTTACTTTAAATTCTTTACAGGCTTCCATTACATTAAAAGTTCCATTAACATTAGATTTATAATATTTTTTTGGAAAATTTATACTTGGGACTATGTCCGCCAACGCTGCCAAATGAAAAACACAATCAACTTTATTAAAATATTTTAACCATTTTCCAGGTTTTCCAAGATCACATTTTACAAATTTTATTTTATTTAAGTGTTTAATATTTTGGAATCTGCCTGTACTCAAGTTATCCAGCACTATAACTGAATTTCCTTTTTTTGTTAATTCTTCACAGAGATGACTGCCAATAAAGCCAGCTCCACCAGTAACTAGATATCTCATATTTTTTTTTTAATGAATATAAACATAGAAAAATTTAACTTATTTAAATAATGAAGTATTATCTCATTTTTAAGAAAATTATAACTTAATTTTTACTTTACAGTTCAATAAATGAACAATATTTTGTTCAATATATGAACAATTGAAGATAAACTCTTTTTTAAACTTTAATTCTGGTAATAAAAAGTAAAAGAAAGTTATTTATAAATATGTTAATTATATAGTTAATGATACTAAAATTTCTAAATATATACAAATGAACACAATAAACATTTATATAAGACAAAAAATAAAAAAATTTCATAAGTACAATTAATGAAAAAAATATTTTGCTTTGATTTAGATAATACAATTTGTAATACCAAAAAAAGTGATTATCGCAACTCAACACCAAAAAAAAAAGTAATAAAAATAATTAACGAACTTTATGACAGGGGACATATAATAAAAATTTATACAGCAAGATATATGGGGAGAAATCTGGACAATGTAAATAAAGCTAAAAAAGAAGGAATGAAATTAACTGAGAATCAATTAAAAAAATGGAGTATTAAATATCATTTATTAATAATGGGTAAACCATCATTTGATATACTCGTAGATGATAAATCTATTTTTTTTAAAAAGAATTGGCCAACTTATATAAAAAAGATAGTAAGTTATTAGTGTGAAAAAAATTTCTATTATAGGAATGGGTTATGTGGGAACGGCAATGGCTACACTTGTTGCCTCAACTAAAAAAAAACTAAATTACCAATATTTTGTCACTGGTATTGAACAACAAAATAAAAATGGGAAAGAAATTGCAAAGAAAATTAATTCAGGAATCTTACCCTTTGAAATTACTGATTTAAATTTTAAAAAAAAATTTTTATACGCATCAAAAATAAAAAAAAATTTAGTATGCTCAAATTCGATCAAAGATATAAAAGGTTCAAAAATAGTAATTGTCAGTATAAATTGTGATCTTGAAAGTAAAACCAAATCTACTGTAAATTTAAATTCTTTTTTGAATTCTATTGAGTCAGTATTATTTAATATTGATAAAGATTCATTATTAATTGTGGAGTCAACAATCCCACCAGGAACTTGTGAAAAAAAAATTGTTCCCTTAATTAAAAAAGTTTTTAAAAAAAGAAAAATTGATCAAAGAAAAATGTTATTAGCATATACTTATGAAAGAGTGATGCCTGGTAACAACTATCTTGATTCAATTAAAAATTATTGGAGAGTAATGTCTGGGATAAATAAACAATCTATTTCTAAATGTAAAAATTTTTTAAAACAAATTATAAACACAAAGCAATATCCTTTAACTGTGCTAGAAAGTATAAGGGCCTGCGAGCTGGGTAAAATTTTAGAAAATAGTTATAGATCAGTTAATATTGCATTTATAGAGGAGTGGTCACGATTTGCGGAAATCATAAATGTGGATATATATAAAGTTATAGAATCCATTAGATTAAGACCAACACATTCCAATCTAAGGCACCCAGGTTTTGGCGTAGGTGGTTACTGCTTAACTAAAGATCCTTTGTTTGGAGAGTATGCAGCAAAAAAATTGTGGAATATAAAGAATCTAGAATTTTTATTTTCTAAACAAGCAATGAAAATTAATGATGAAATGCCTCTTATTACATTCAATAAAATTAAAACTATTTTTAAAAATAAACATAAAAATAAAAAAATTTTGATTTTAGGAATGAGTTATAAAGAGAATGTGGGAGACCTTAGATCTTCACCAAGCATATATTTTTCTAATAAATGTATTAAAGAAAAAATAAAATTATTTTGGCATGACCCATTTATAGAATCTGTACCAATCACAAAAATCACAAAAATTAAAAAAATGAATATGATGTCAAAATATGACCTAATTGTTTTTGCTGTCAAGCATGACGTATATAAAAAGATTAATTTTAACAAAAAATCTTTAAAAAAAACTATTATATTTGATGCGAATTATACACTAACCAATAAACAGTTAGAGCAAATAAAAAAAAATAAAATTAATTTTCATTCTATAGGAAGGTAATCAGTGAAAAAAATATTAATAACTGGAGGAGCAGGGTTTATTGGCTTCCATTTATGCCAAAAATTTATAAACAAAGGTTATAAAGTTGATCTTATAGATAATTTTAAACGTGGGATGATCGATTTTAGTTTAAAAAAGCTTTTAGAAAATAAAAATGTTAATTTAATAAAAACAAATTTATTAATTTTAAATCTAAAAGATTGGAAAATTAATTATGATAAAATTTTTCATCTAGCAGCTATTATTGGTGTTAAGCATGTAAACAAAAATCCAAAAGATGTTTTAACCCAAAACATTTATCTTTTAGATAATGTAATTAAGATAGCAAATAAACAAAAAAAACTCACCAAATTTATGTTTTTTTCTACAAGTGAGGTCTATTCAGGAACATTAAGATATTATGGATTAAAAATTCCAACTCCAGAAAATACAAATTTGACCGTTGATGATCTTAATAGAAATAGAACTTCATACATGTTATCAAAAATTTATGGGGAATTAATGTGTAATATTTCAAAAGACCTTCCTCACACAAATATAAGACCACATAATTTTTATGGACCCAGAATGGGATTTTCTCATGTAATTCCTGAATTATTAAAAAAAATGCATGAAACAAAAAATGGTAAAATTAATATTATGTCACCAAACCATAAAAGAACTTTTTGTTATATTTTAGATGCTGTAGAAATGATTTATCAACTATCAATAACAAATAAATCTACCCACAATACATATAATCTTGGTTCATCTAAAAAAAGTATTAGTATTTTTCAATTAGCCAAAGTTATGGCACAATTATTTGATAAAAAAATTTTATTGATAAAATCTAAAACTGAAGCTGGATCTCCAATTAATAGGCAGCCAGATATGAGAAAGTTTAAAAAAATTATTAATTTAAATTCAGAATATAATTTAGAAAACGGTATAATGGATACTTATAATTGGTATTTAGAGAATATTTTTATAAAAAATAAAAAAACATTTATATGATACCACTCAATGAGCCAGTTATTAATGGAAAAGAAATTAAATTTGTCAAAGATACTATTCAAAAAAATTGGATTTCAACTTTTGGAAATTATAAAACTAAATTTGAACAATCGCTAGCAAAAATAACAAAATCAAAATTTGTAGTTTCTGTATCCTCTGGTACGGCGGCACTTCATTTGGCATTAAGAGTTTTGGGTGTAGAAAAAAATCAAGAGGTAATTGTCCCTTCCTTAACTTTTATAGCATCAATTAATGTTATAAAATATCTTAGTTCAGATCCAGTTTTTATGGATGTGGACTCAGACCATAATCTTAATATTCCCAAAACAATTGAGTTTTTAAAAAAAAAAACAATCTTTAAGAAAAATTGTACTTATAATAAAAAATCCAAAAAAAAAATCAAAGCTATAATAATCGCTCATATGTGGGGAAATGCTTTGGATTTTGATAAACTTAGAAAGGTATGCAAGAAAAAGAATATTTTTATTGTAGAGGATGCAGCAGAGGCGCTAGGTACATATTATGCTAGTGGAAAGTCTAAAAGTAAACATGTGGGAACAATAGGTGATATTGGTTGTTTGTCATTTAATGGAAATAAGGTTATCACAACTGGAACCGGGGGTGCCATATTAACTAAAAATAAAGTCTTTGCTAAAAAAATCTTATATCTTGCTGAACAAGCAAAAGATGATTCTATAAGATATATTCATAATGACATTGGTTATAATTATAGGTTACCTAATTTAAATGCAGCTTTTGGATGTGGGCAGCTATCAAAATTAAGTCAATATATTACGAATAGAAAAAAAAATTATTTATATTATAAGTCTTTTATTAATAAGATTCCAGGTCTTAAAATTCTATCACCTGAAATTTATTCAAAAAGTAATCACTGGATGAACGTTTTAATTATTGATCAAAATTTAATTAAAAAATCTCCATATTTTTTTTATAAAATTTTATTATCCAAGGGAATACAAACAAGATTAGTTTGGAAGCCAAATCATTTACAAAAAATGTATAAAAATAATGAAAAATATCGAATTGATTTATCTGAAAAAATATTTAATAGTTGTTTGTGTATTCCATCAAGTTCTAATTTAAATAAATCAAAATTAAAAATTATTTGTGATGCTATTAAAGAAATTGCAATTAATTAAATAAAACTATAGTAATTGGCAATGAAAAAATTTAAAAAGCTTCTGGTTGTAGGAGCTGGTTCAATTGGTAAAAGACAAATTAGTAATTTTAGTAAATATTTTATTATTGATTTGGCAGAAATAAGAAATGATAGAATTTTTGAAGCGACCAACAAGCAAAAAATAAATAAGGTTTTCAAAAGTTATAAAACTGCATTTAAATCTGAAAAATATGATGCAGTAGCAATAACTGTTCCACCTCATTTACATCTACCTATTGCACAGCTAGCTGTAAAAAATAACTGTAGTTTATTTATTGAAAAACCATTGGGCATGAATTCAAAAGGGTGGAATAAAGTTTATAAAGATTGTAAAAGAAAAAAATTAACTAATTATGTGGCTTATTGTCATCGTTTCATACCGTATGTGTCGAGATTAAAAAAATTAATGAAGCAAAAAATTGTTGGCAACGTTTATTGTGCACATCTAAAATGGAGCTCTTACCTGCCAGATTGGCACAAGCATGAAAATTACAAAAATTTTTATATGTCAAAAAAATCAGAAGGTGGAGGATCCTTATTGGATGATAGTCATGGAATAGATCTTGTTCGCTATGTATTGGGTGAAGTTAAAAGTATAAACGCAATTGTTCAAAATATTTCAGAACTACAGTTGACTAGTGATGATAGTTTTTTTGCAACTTTAAAAATGAAGAGTAATGCTATTGTCCAAATGAGTTTTGATTTGTTTTCAAGAACCCCCAGAATTTACCTCGAGATAACAGGAAGTAAAGGGACAATTATTTGGGATAGAGTAGACCATTCAATTAAAATTTATAATAGAAAGCTGGATAAATGGAAAACAGAAAGTTATGATTTAAAAAATCTTATGTCTATGTATCCAAAACAAGCAAAATATTTCCATGACTGTTTGTTAAAAAGAAAAAGAAATTTTAATAATATAGATGAAGCATTAAAGACACAATGGATAATTGATGCTGGTTTTAAATCAAACAATAAAGAACAAGTTGTCAAAATATAGAAACATTTTAGGGGTTATCCTTGCCAGAGAAAATTCTAAGGGAATTAAAAATAAAAATTTACTTAAAATTAATAATAAAACTTTAATAGAAATTGCAATTAACAATGCACTAAAAAGTAGAACTTTAAGTAAAGTAATATTTTCTTCTGAAAGTAACAAATTGATTAAAGAAGCAAATAAAAAAATTAAAGTATCATTTAAAAGACCCAAAAATTTAGCTAAAGATAATAGCAGTACATATGATGTAGTAAAACATGCTGTAAATTGGTTGGATAAAAATGAAAACTGGAAAGCAGATATTGTAGTAATTTTGCCACCGACGTCTCCCCTTAGAAAAGCAAAACATATAGATGATGTAGTAGATTTGTTAATAAAATCAAATTCACAAGCTGCAATGACAATTGTAGAACCTTCTTACCCTCCTTATTGGATGTTTAAAAAAGTAAAAATGAAATACCAATTTATATTACCAGAAGGAATTAATATACAAAGGAGACAGGATACGCCAAAAGTTTACCAGCCATCAGGAATGGTTTGGGCATTAAAATATGATTTTCTATTTAAAATGAAGGGGATTTTACCCCAAGGTAAAACAGCTGGGCTAGTAGTAAAAAGAAAAGAGTCAATCAATATTGATAATGAATTAGATTTTGACTTAGCAAAAATATTAGCAAAAAAAATCAAGTAAAATAAGTCTGTTCTTTTTTATCAGGAACTTTCCATTTAGAACCGTATATTTTTTTAACAATGCCTAAATACATATTCGGAACAGAGTATTTTTTTGAGTATAATTTTTTTCTTTTGAAGGGAAAAAATTCATTTTTATGAAAAGATAATGTTTTAGTTAAAGATTTAGCAAACTTTTTTTCTGTTAAACTTTCAAGTACAGCATTGCTAAATCGATTCTTATCTGGTGGACCATTTTCCTTGTCTAGATCAAGCACATTTACCTGGTAATTAGGTCCCTTTTGATGAAATATAGAAATATCAATTAGACCCAATTTATGATGAAGTTGAAGTGAATTATAGTTATTGGTAACTCTTACTTTAAAAAGTTTTTTTAAAGATATAATAAATTTTAAATCCTTTTTTTTATTAAAAATTATAGCAATGTCTATATCTCTAGCAGAACCAGCAATCGTCCCTTGGTCTCTAGCTGCACCTAGTAAGCTAGCATCCCATAAAAAAAAATCTTTATCATTTTTATTAAAAATTACAGTTAACATATTTAAAAGATATATTGCCCCAATATGTCTTGAAGGTAAAAAAAAATATTTTTTTTTTTAATTCTTAATTTCAAAGTTCTTATAAAAAGTTGATAAATACCATATAGAATAAATACTGAGTTATTTCTTCTTTGATTGTAAGCTTCTTTAGACAATATAGATTTTAGAATAATTGAAATTATTTTAGTCATTTTTCATTTTTTAAAAATTATTTATTTTATGATGTCCTTGTGTGATATCTGGGTGTCATTATCGATATTTTTTTTTAAATATTTTCCGACAAGAGTTTTCCATTTTATAGGCTCTAAACCATCACCTGGTCTTTTAAAGTTTAAGTCAGAAAATATAATTTTATCTCCTTTATATAATTTTTTTGATGAAACAATACTTCTTCTAAATAATTTTGTGTTTTTTTTGCTTTCAACTCTAAATATTTTTTCTATTCCTAGGATTTTTTTAATATTAAAAGCAAAATCAGTTATAATCTTCAATTCTTTGGGGTCAGCAGATATCGCATGATCCCATCCTTTCATTCTTTTATTTAGTGTGAAGTGCTTTTCAATAATATTAGCTCCAAGCGTTAATGCAATTATAGATGAATTCACACCAATAGTGTGGTCAGAAAAACCAACAGGAATATTAAATTTTTTTTTAAGGTTTGGGATTCTATTTAAGTTAAGCTTTTCATTTTTAGGCGGGTATTCACTTACACAATGAAGGATAGCAAATTTAATTTTATTAATTTTTAAGATTGATATAGCTTTTTCAATTTCAATTTTAGATCCAAAGCCTGTAGATAAAATAACAAAAACTTTTTTTTTTGCAATATATTCAATTAATGGGTAATTATTAATATCCATAGAGGCAATTTTTATAAATTTTAAACTTAATTTGCTTATTAAAAAATCAACTTCACTAAATGAAAAAGGGGTAGCGGTGAAATCAATCTTATTTTTTTTTGAGTAGTTTTTTAGTATTTTAAAGTCATCTAAATTAAGAGTAAATTTATTTGAATCTTTTCTTAATTTTTTATTATTATAAAAGCTCTTCTTTGAAAAAAGTGAGTCTGTAGTAAAGGTTTGAAATTTTACACAATGTGCACCTGATACCTTTGCCTGAAGTATAATTTTTTTGGCTAATTTTAAAGAACCGTTATGGTTGTTGCCGATCTCAGCAATTATATAAGGCTTTGAATACTTCTTATCAAATATTTTTTTAAAATTTGCTGACATCTGTGTTTTCTTCCCACCAAAAGTTGTACTTTTTATTGATAACAATCTTTATTTTTTTAAATGATTTAATGTTTACTATCTTTTTTTTGACTATTAAACTATCTATAATTTTTTTGTGCACTTTCTTAATATCTAATATTTTTAAGTTTATTTTTTTTTTATATTTAGTTGGGATGCATGTAGGCGAATTTTTATTTATATAATATTTGATTGACGTCTTATTAGTAAATATACCTCTAAATTTAGATAAAATTATGGTCCATAAATACCAATCGAACATTTTTACTTTATTAGTATAAGGAATGTTAACCTTTAATAAACATTTTTTTCTAACAGCCGTATTAGACATTCCACAAAAATTATAGTTTATAATGTCTCCAGCAGAGATTATTGTATTATTTTTTATTCTTCTATTTAAATAATTTTTTAATATTTTGTCTCCATATATATCTAGGTCATTAATAACAACAGAATGTTTTTTCAATAAATTTTTACATATCTTAACTCTATTAAGTTTCATTAAATCATCCGCATCTTGGAATATATAGTTTGTATAATTTAATCTTGTAATTATCTTAATCATTTCAAATCTAGAAGGAATTATAGATTTATTAAGTTTAAAAATGGTAATTTTTAATTTATTGAGAGGTAATAAAAAATTTTTTTTATTATTAAAAAAAATAATCAAATCAAATTTTTGATCTGATTGTCTTTTTAAAGATTTAAAGAAATTATCTATTTTATTTTCAACTCCAGGGTAAAAAAAAGTAATAATACATGAATTATTGCTCATCTGTAGCTAAAAACCCAGTGAAATTATTTAATGTACTTTTGTAGTTGGACCATTGACCAACATCAAACCAACTTTCATCTTCTATAGGGTAAATATTAACCTTATTTTTCCCAGATTTAATTTTCTTTATTAATTCTGTAACATCCATTTTTACTCCCTTAGGTATGTACTTAAACATTTTTTTATTCAATATATAATACCCAACATTTACAAATTGTTTAGAAGTTGGCTTTTCATCAATTTTAATAAATTTACCTTTTTTATTAATTATACAAACACCATAAGGTATTTGAATTTTTTTTTGAGCAACCACTATAGTTAAATCGTTCAAATTTTTTTCATGAAAATCTAATACATTTTTCATATGTGTTTGGAAAAAAATATCACAAAATGATATAATTACATTGTTACTTAGATCTTTTTCATTAGCCAGTTTAATTGATCCTATTGTGCCTAGTGGTTTTTTTTCATTTAAAAATATAATTTTCTTATCTTTTATTTCACTCTTCAAATAAGATTTGATTATAGAATTTTTGTAATTTACAGAAACAAATATCTCTTTAACATCATTTGCATCAAAGCTATTTATTATTAATTTAATAATTGGGACCCCATTAATAGGAATTAAAGGTTTTGGAAGTATAGAAGTGAATGGCATAAGTCTTTCACCACGACCACCAGCAATAATAAATATTGAGCTTTTTAATTTAGGAATTTTATTCTTAACTATATCCCTCCATGTAATCACTTCAATAATTTTTTTTTTCTCAGTTATAGGTAGTGTCTCAATTTTATATTTTAAAAGTATTTTTTTGGCTCTACTGATAGTAAAATTCTTCTTTTCTAAAAATTTAGGATATTTATTATAAAAATTCGTAATTTTTTTATCTAAATTGACATCTTTAATAATTAATTTTCGTAAATCTCCATCAGTTAAAGATCCAACCAACTTATTATCTTTTGATATATACACACACCTTTGGCCAGACAGTTCAACCCTCTTCAAGGCCTCTCTTATTGATAAATTTTTATTTATTATTAGATTTTTTAACATTATATCTTTTTTAAATTCTTAAAATTAGAGTAATTCTATTACTATTACCAGTAAAATTTATATCTTTACAGTTGAAAATTTAATATTATACTGTTCAATAGTTGAACACATTAAATAAAATTACCTTTTTTTGAATTTAAACATAAGATTAAAATGATCTACTTAGCAATTAAAATATGATTCGACAGCTATTATATATATTAAGTAATAAAATTAAAATTGAATTACTTTTTTTATTTTTTTTAAATTTTGTAGCTGCATTTTTAGAGATAATCTCTATTGGCTCCATACCAATATTTTTAATGTATATAATTAACCCAGATGACTTAGTTGATAAAATTCCACATGAAAATTTTCAAAATTTTTTTCAAAATTTTTTAGAGACAGCTGACAGTCTAACTAGTTTAAAGATAATACTTTTATTCATATTTTTAGTTTTTTTAGTAAAAAATTTGATAATTTTATTTAATTCTATTTACCAAGCTTTTTTTAATAGAAGAATTACGAGCACACTAATGTCTGGGTTATTTAATAACTACCTTACTGAAAACTATTCATTTTATTTAAACAATAAACCTTCTGAACTGATAAAAAATATAGAGTCAGCGGGTACTGTTCGAAGTTTAATAACAATGCTTCTTACTGGTGCAAAAGAAATACTAACTGTTATAGGTTTATTAATAATTATAGGAATCACAGATTATAGAATTACTATAATGATGAGTATTATTGGACTAATTATTATAACTTTTCATAAGTTTAAGTTTAGCAACTTATTAATAAAACATGGAAAAAAATCGTACGAATATACTGAAAGTAGATTTTCTTTAATAAATGAATTTTTTGGATCAATTATTGATATTAAAATTACAGATAAAGAAAAATATTTTTCGAAACTTTTCAGACAATATATATGGTCATATGAAAGTGCAAAAATAGTAGATAAAATTGCAGTTTCTTTAGTAAGGCCGATAATAGAAATGATAGGTATTAGTATAATGGTTATGGCTATCATAATTTTCTTAGGACAAGGAAAAACATTTTTGGAAATTATTCCAATAGTAGCTCTTCTGTCGTTGTCTTTTATTAGAATTTTACCAAGTGTGGTAATGTTACTTAATATTACTAATAGAATAAAGTTTGAGAGTAGCCAGCTCAAATACTTATTAAAAAAAGTGAGCTTAAAAAATCCTGATTACTTTGTTGATGCAGATAAAAAAAATATTAAGTTTAATAACAAGATAGAAATTAAAAATTTGAGCTACAAGTATTTGGGTAGCAATTCAAATAATATTTCAAATATAAATATGACCATCAACAAAGGAGATACTATAGGTGTAATTGGAGGATCTGGATCTGGAAAAACAACACTAATAAATAACATATGCAATTTGTTAAAATTTGATGAAGGAGAAATTTTTATAGATGATGAAAAAATTTTTCCAAAAGAAAATTTCTACATTTCAAACTTAGGTTATATAAGACAGCAAATTTATTTATTAAATGACACTATTCAAAAAAATATAATATTTGGAGAAAATTTAAAAAACTATAATAATGAAAAAATTAAAGATAGCCTAATACAAGCTGGACTTGGCAAGTATAAGAATAATTTAGATTTAGAAATTGGAAACAGAGGATCAAAAATTTCAGGTGGAGAGAATCAGTTATTGGGCCTTGCCAGAGCTATTTATAGAGAGCCTAAATTATTATTCCTTGATGAGCCAACAAGCAATTTAGATTACAGAACACAAAAAAATTATTTAGAAACAATAAAAGATTTAAATATAACTAGTGTAATTATAGCTCATAGAATTGAAGTATTAGATATTTGTAATAAAATTATTTTAATGGAAAATGGAAAAATAATTGATCAGGGAGACTTAGGTTATTTTAAAAGCAAATATTCAAATTTAGAAAATTACCTTGACTAAATACTATGAAAAAAGAAATAATAACAACTTTAATAAAAGAAAAATTAATCTTAAAAAAAAATAAATTTTTTGTAAATTTACCAAATAACATATGTAAAAAAGAAGATAATAACTTTTTTTATTATAATAAACATTGGAAATCATCGAGTAAATTATTAAAAGATTTTGATTACTTAGAAAATATATTTGAAAAAAATTTAAGAATTATATCCAAAAAACTAAATACATATCATCGCAAAAAATATCCAATTAGTTATTGGAGGTTGATAATTGGAAAATGGATGTTTAGATTTATATGTCTTGTGTATGAAAGATATGACTCAATAATTGATATTGATAAAAATTATAAAAATTTAAAATTTAAAAAATTAAGATATAATTTAAATAATTTTATTCCATATGGAATAGAAGATTATAATTATATTGCTGGAACCCATGGATGGAATGAGTATATTTATTCTGAAATCATTAACCAATGTAAAATCAAGTCTATAGAAGTTGTGCCCTCTAAACGTTTATTAGGTGTTTCAGATTCTAAAGATATTTATAAAAGACTATCTACCCAAAGACAAACTATTAAGGGAAAGATTTATTCAATAATTATAAAATTATTATCAAATTTTAATAAAGATATTAAGTATTTGGTTTTTGATACTTATTTAAATTTTATAGACGTTTTAAAGCTTAACTTTAAAATAAATAATAAACTATTTTTATTTACATCTTTAAAATTTGATGCAACTTTATTAGATAGATTAAAGAAAAAAAAACTTTCTAAAATAAGAAAGTTTTCTTCCCAAATAAAAATTAATAATTTTAAAAATTTTATATCAGAATTTATTCTAATTAATTTACCAAAAGCATACTTGGAGGGATATGACATAATAGAAAATTCACTTAAGACCAAAAACCTACCTTTATCGCCTAAGGTGATATTTACTTCAAAAGGCATAAATAGAAGTACACTTATGGATCGCTATATAGCGTCTAAACTCTTGTTAAATACAAAATTAATTGTAGCACAACATGGTGGGAACTATGGTCAACACAAAGGTCATTGGGGTTCAAAACATGAAATGAAAATTTCAAATAAATTTTTATCTTGGGAAAGTAAAAAAACAAAATTTAAAATTCCATTTGGTTTAATTAAAAATATTAAGAAAATTAATTATAATAAAAAAAATAAACTAATATTATTAGAAATAAGAAATAGAATTTTATACTCAAATGAAATTAAAATTGACCATGGTGGAATAAATAGTGTCATATACCTAAACAAAATAAATAAGCTATTATCAAGAATAAAATCAAGAGATTTGTTAAAAAATTTCATGATTAAAAATAGAGAAACGAATTTTGGATGGGAAGAAAAAAAAATTTTTTTAGAATCAAATAAGAATATTCAATTTATAAATCCTAAGTTAAAAATGACCGATTTACTTAAAAAATCTAAATTGATAATTTACTCATTTCCATCTACGGGACATCTAGAATGTATGTCAGCTAATATACCAATGTTACTATTTTATTTTAATGATTTAGAATTATTAAAAAAAGAAACAAAATTGTATTTTAAAGAATTTATTAAATTAGGTATATTGCACACAGACCCTGACAAATTATATAAAAAATTAATTGAGATTTATGATGACCCCAGCGAGTGGTGGTATTCAAAAAAAATACAAAAAAGTGTTAATAACTATGCTAAAAGGTTTTGCAAAAGAAATGATAATCTTATAAAAAATCTTTCAAATATTATTATGGATAAATAATTATATTTCATTAAATAATTTATCAAATTTTTTCAAAATTCTCTTGTAATAGAATTTGCTTAGATTTTTTTTAATTTTATAATTATTTTTATTAAATTTATCTTTATTATAATAAAAATAAAGAATTTTATTTGATAATTCTTTATAATCCATAACCTTAAAAATGTTTCTTAAGTTATTATTTATTAGAATCTCTTTGGGACCAGATTTGCAATTAGATGAAATCACTGGAACATTATACATAATACTTTCAACCAATACGTTTGGAAATCCCTCGTAAAGTGAACTAGATACAAATAAATCATTATTTAAATAGAAATCTCTAACATCTCTTGTTTCTTTTATAATTTGAACATTTTTCTTGATACCATAATCTTTGATACAATTTTTAAGAATTAAATATTGAGACCCACTTCCTATAATAGTTAATTTAACTTTAATTTTTTTTACTAGTATTTTAATAGTCTTAAGAAGAGTCATGTGGTCTTTTTGTTTTTCAAGTCGGCCAATATTTATAATATTAAGTAAATTAGTTGTTATTTTTTTTTTATTTTTTATGTTATCAAATTTTATTGGGTTATAAATTGTAGAGACTTTTGATCCTATAAATATTTCAAGATCTTTAGATGATTCTTTTGAATTTGTAATTACTTTATCAAATTTACTATAGGTAAGTTTAATCAGTAATTTTAATAAATTTTTTTTAAATATGTCTTTTAAATTAAAATAATAATTTAATTCATTTAAATGATTTCTTTCATATGCAATTAATCTTAACTTATTTTGTAAATTCAACGTAAAAAAATAAGTTGTAATATTTGCAAAGTTTTGATTTGAGATTATGATTGTTTTTTTATAATTTAAATTTAAATTTTTCTTAATAATTTTTCTAAATTTAAAAAAAGAAAATAAAGTTTTTTTTGTTTTTAATTCATAAATTTTAATGTTCGAATTTAATGGAATTGCATTTTGTGCTCTTTTAATACATATAAAATCTATTGAATACTTTTTCATATTTAGGTTATTAATGATAGTTGATAGTGATAAATCAGCACCACCAATTACTGAATAAGGATGAAAAAAAATAAGTTTTATTTTTTTATTATGCATTTTTTTTGATAAAAATTTCTTTATCTTGTGAGTATAAATAATTTAATTCATCATAAAATTTATCATAATTGTAAACTTTAACTCCTGAATTGTATAATTTAATTTCGTGAAATAATCTTTTATTTTTAATTTTTTTAAGAAGTTTCTTAAATGTAAAAAAATGATCCTTATTATCAACAAATTTTCTTAGATAAGCACGATACCCAGTTTTTATAAATTTATTATTTTTATAAACGCGCGTATTAAATCTTTTATCAAATCTATATTCTGCCTTATTAATTTGCTCTATATGATGTACTAGAGTATTTCCTTGTTCAATTGGTCTAAAAAAATTAAGAAAAAAGGTATTTTTTTTATACAATCTTTCATGTAACGAATTTTTCCCAAAGGCTGAAAGTCCAATATTTCTGACAATCCGTTTGTTTTTGCCGATAGCAATAAATGAAAAGAGTGGATGTTCAGATCTTTCATGATTTAAGTTTTTTAAAATAAAATTACTCAAAAAACCAACGCCTGATTTTGTTTTTTTGACATTAAATCTTCCTTCAGTAGTGTAAGAAAAAGCAGGGACAACACACGTAATGCCCTTTTTTGTAAAAAGTTCAAGAATTTTTTTAACATGGAAGTTTGACTTAACTTTATAAAAAGAAAAAAAGGTTCTAAAATCACTATAGATATAGATATATTTAGATTGATACAACCCAGACTCAAAAAAAAATTTATCTAATTTTTTTATCATTTATATTACTCTTACTCTAATTATTCTATCTGCAAGTTTTAAAATGAAATGATCATTTTCAATTTTTATTTGATTATTGGTAAAAATTAAATTTTTTTTTTTATTCAATGATTCATAAGAAATTATTTTTTTTTTAATATTTTTATATTTAAAAAAAACACTTCCCCAAGAATTACAGTATGGACCTGAGTTAGCAGCTCTAAAAATTTTATCAAAATATTTAAAGGACCAGTCTAAGTTAATTTGACCCCCGTTAGGAATAAATTTTGGAAAATACTTTTGTTTTTTAATATTATTTTTATAGGTTATAATTTTATTTTTATCTAAAGTAGAAAAAATAAATTCATTGAGTAAAATTATTGTACTTTTTTTAAGTTTTACCATTAAAGATAAAAGTGTTTCTTTGCCTTTATTAATCTTAAAAATTTTTTTCATTATGATTGGACCTTGATCAACTTTTGCAGTCATTAAATGTAAAGTAACACCATTCATTTTTTCTAAATTATAAATTGAACCAGAAACACAGTTTTTGCCTGGGTAAAAGGGCAGTATACCTGGATGTATATTGTAGCATCTCTTTTTAAATTTTTTTAGAAACTTTTCTTTCAAAATTAAATTTGAAAAAATACTTAATAGTATAAATTTATCTTTTTTGGTATTTTTTATTCTAATTTTATTTCTTTCAAAATTTTTTGAATTATAAAAAATTATTTTATTCCTTTTACATATATTTCTGATAATTATATTATAAATTTTATTTGTACTTATCACATATCTGATACTTTTTACTTCTGATTTTATGAGTTTCTTAAAACACTCAACACCAGTAGATTCACCTAGAATAAGAATAAAATTTTTATTTATCATTAAATAACTTTATTATTTTTTTTCTATCAATTTTAGAATTAGGGTTTAAGGGAAATTTTTTAAAAAATTCAATTTGCTTAGGTATAGAGTATGAAGGTAGATTTATTTTTAGTTTATTTTTAATTTTTTCTATAGAAATGTTTTTGTGTGTTTCAATAGCCAATGTAAGAATATTTATTCCATCTTTTTTTATAGATAAAGCTATGCTGTTAGAAACATCAGGCATTTTATTAACTAAATTTTGAAGTTCCAGAGCATCAACTCTGTAACCAGAAATTTTTATAGTATTGTCTTTTCTACCCAAAATATAAAGAAATCCTTTTTTATCAAAATAACCATTATCACCGGTGAGATAGGATCTTTTCCCGTTTAATTTAATAAAATTTTTCTTATTTTTGATATGTCCAAGATAACCTGACGCAACACAATTTCCTGACATACAAATTTCACCTATTGTATTATTTTTAACAATTTTTTTATTCTTTAAAACATTTATTTCCATTCTTCTTTCAGAAATTCCAACTGGTAAATTCTTACCAAGTAGTAGATTTTTATTGTCTTTATTGCTTATTTTGTACATGGTATTTACAATAGAAGTTTCAGTTGGCCCCCAAACATTAATTATTTTACATGTTGTATTGTTTTTCCACAACAAGATATCTTTTGGGGGAAAGAAATCTCCTCCAGAAATTATTCGCTTTAATTTTATTTTTTTATTTAAAAGTTTGAACTTTGCAAAACTTGAAAAAAATGTTGGTACAGAAAAAATTGATGTAATTTTTTTTCCTTGTATTTCCTTATAGGTTTTAAAAGGATTAGCAGGATCTGAAAGTATAAATGTTGGTACTTTAAAAAACAAACAAGAAAATAGGTCAAACATAGATATGTCAAAAGAAAATTGTGTTGCAATTCCGATTTTTTGATCTTTCCAGCTAAGATATTTTTTTGACCACATTAAAGTATTATAAATATTTGAATACGAAAGTTTTACACCCTTTGGGGCTCCGGTTGATCCAGAAGTAAATAGCACATAGAAAGTTTGTTTCGGGTCCTGTAATAAACTTGGAAGAATGAAGCTTTTCTTACTTCTCATTTTATTAAGAGAGTTTATTTTATTTATTTTAATCTCTTCAAAATTTGCTGGTAGACTAATTTTTTTTTTTGAACAATTAATAAATTTTTTAGTTCCCAGTATCTTAAATATATTATTAATTCTCTCATTCGGAAAAGATGATGAAATTGGACAAAATGCTTTCTTTGATAAAATTACAGATAAGATTGCCAATACACTATCTATATTTCTATCGATTAAAATTGGAATATAATCATTTTTGATATTAGCAATTACAGATGTATTGCTCAATGCAAGATTGATCAATTCAGAAAAATTAACAGAATTTTTATAATCTGAAATTATTTTTAATTTAGAGTAATTCTTTGAATTATTAATTATTTTTTCAATTAATAAATTTTTTTGAAGATTTTTCATTTGTTAGAAATTCAATAAATATATTGTTATTAAAGAAAAAAGCAGTTTTTAATTTACCACCAAAACAAGGTATATTAGTTTCAAACTGTTTAATAAATGTATAACCATTTTTTTGTTTATGTTCTTTTATAGTTTTTTTGAAATTATCAACATAATAAGCAAGATGATGCATTGAGGGCCCATTTTTTTTTAAAAAGTTTGTTACTGTTGATTTTTCGTTTACTGGGATTATAAACTCATACCATAAATTATCATGATTACTTAATCCAATAATAATTTTATTTTTTTGCACTCTATCATTGTAAATATATTTTTTTTTAGGAGAAAAAAAAAATTTTTTTATATCTTTCTCTAAACAGACAATGCCAATATGGTGTAACTTCATGAAAGAATCTTAATCAATTTATTATAATTGCTAAATTTATTGTAAATTTTAGGACTAGTAATATTTATTTTTACACCAGTTTTTTTTTCTAATAAAGATGAGAGTGTTAGTAAATCAAGAGAATCAATAATTCCCTCTCTAAGTAGATTTTTTTTCTCTATATTCTTTAAAATAGACTTACCTTCTTTTTTAATTAGAAATTCATCTACTATTTTCCTTACTAAATTTTGTTTTGATATATTTTTTTTTTTCATCTAATTAATATTAGGTTATTTATACGTTCAACAATTGAACATAATATAATGGTCATTACTTAAACTGTAAAGAAAATTTATATTAAGAATTTTAATTTAATTAAATTATAATCCAAATTGTAATCATATAAAACTTAGAATTGACTTTAATCTATGGTGTTTGTATTGATTACCAATAGTGATATTAGTAATGAAAAATTTTAAATAAAAAATATAAAAACCCAAGTTTTTAACAATAAGAATTATAATGTCCGTAGTAAAATTTTTAAATATCGGAAAAAAAGAGCTATATCCCTTATGCAGAAGTTTGACGGGTGAAGGCACTTTAAAAACTTTAAAGATAATAAAAAAAAATTTTACCTCTCTTAAAATAAAAAATATTAAATGTGAGAGTAAAGTTTTTGATTGGACGGTTCCCAAACAATGGGAGATAAAGTCAGCAACAGTAAAAGATAAACTTGGCAATATAATTATTGATTTTGCTAATAATAATTTACATTTAGTTGGTTATTCTATCCGATTTAAAAAAAAAATTAGTTTTGAACAATTGTTAAAACATATACATACACTCCCAAAACAAACTAATGCCATACCTTACATAACGTCATATTATAAAGATTATTGGGGTTTTTGTATAACTGATAACCAAAAAAAAGAGATGCTCAAAAATTACAATTTGAACGATATTTTTTTTGTAAATATTGACTCACATTTTAAAAAAAAAGGAAAATTAAATTATGGTGAATTAATAATTAAAGGTAAATCGAAACAAGAAATATTAATTTCAACATATATTTGTCATCCTTCTTTAGCTAACAATGAACTATCGGGTCCAATCGTATCAATGAGTTTGATTGAACACTTCAAGAAAAAAAAAAATTTAAAAACTTTAAGGTTTATTTTTATTCCTGAAACGATTGGTTCAATAATTTATATTTCAAGGAACTTAAAATATCTAAAAGAAAATATTTGTGGTGGATACGTGCTAACATGTATTGGTGATGATAGACAGCATTCTTGTATGCTATCAAAATATGAGAACTCTCCAAGTGATAAGTCACTTTTAGAATCCTATAAATTTAATAAAATAAGATTTAAGAAGTATTCTTTTTTAAAAAGAGGTTCTGATGAAAGACAATTTAATTCACCAGGTATAGACTTGCCCATAACTTCAATTTTTAGAACTAAATATGGAGAATATCCCGAATACCATACCTCTTTAGATAATTTTAATTCTGTAGTTAGCAAAGAAGGATTAAAAGGAGGATTTAAAATTTCCAGAGATGCAATAGGTATATTGCAAAAAAAAATTTTACCTAAAAATATTATTTTGTGTGAGCCACAGCTGAGCAAAAGAGGCTTATATCCAACTATGTCAAAAAAAGATAATAAAGACAAAAATGCAAGTAAGAAAATTATGGATTTTCTTCAGTATTCAGATGGAAGAAATGATTTGCAGGATATTTCGAGATTAATTAAATTGAATTATAAAAAAACTGAGAAAATTTATAAACTATTAAAAAAAAGTAATATTATTTCTTCATAAATGTAGCGAGAAAAGTAAAAATCTTTTTAAAAGAGTAATAATTTAAATACAATATAAGTACTAATAGCACTTTAAAAAAACTTTCATTATTGTTTAGCCTTATTCTGGTTTCCTCTAAATTTTTCTCAAAAAAACTTACCTTTGAAGATGCACCATCCATGCAAAATTTACCAAATACTTCATTTTTTTTTGTGGGTATGCCAACATATTCTTTATTTCTTATTAGTTTATAAAGAAAATCTCTGTCAGCTGAGTACCTAAATTTAATATCATATTTTCCAATAGCTTTTAGAACATTTTTTTTTATAAAAAAACCAACTGAGTGTGATGGGTAGATATTAAATGAATACCAAATTTTTTCTGGAAAAAAATTATGAAAAATTCTATTTTTTATAACACTGCCAAAAAGATAATCTATTTTATATGTAGTAAAGTACCTAGATGCTATTTTAAAAGTATTTTTAAAAAAGTAATCATCTGAATTTAACATAACAATTACATCTCCAGTACATTTTTGGATACCTTTATTCATTGCATCATAAATACCTTTGTCTTTTTTACTTTGTATAAATTTGATATATTTACTTTTTTTTTTAATTATTTTTAGCGTTGAATCTTGTGACCCTCCATCAATAATTATATGTTCGATTTTATTTCTAGGATAATTTTGCTGAATTATGCTTTCAATACATTTATTAATAGTTTTTTCACTATTCAGGCAAACTGTAACAACTGAGATTTTTAATTTATGTTTTTGAATATTTTTAAGCATTTAAATAGACCTGGTGATTAATCAATTAGAATTAGCAAGTTTTAAAAATGTTTTGTAAAAAATCAATAGATTTTTGTTCCCAAATTTTTTAATTTTACTTTTAGCATATGTAGCTTTTTTTTGAGCTTCTGAATAATTTTTTATAATATGATGTATTTTTTTCTCTAATTCATGTTGATTATTTATTGGAATTATATAACCACCCTTACCATTATTAAGTATGTCTCTTGCACCACTGACATCAGTCGAAATACAAGGAACTTCATAATTCACAGCATCAATTAACACATTGGGCAGACCCTCATAAAATGAATTTAGAATAAATAAATCAGATTTTAAAAAATATTGTTTAACATTTTTTTTCCATCCTATTATTTTTATATTCTTTATATTTTGTATTTTCTTAGTTAGTATTTTTTTTTGACTACCACTTCCAATAATATTTAATTCAATGTTATCATATTTTTTGGATAGATTAAAAAAAGCATTAATTAAAGAGAGTAAATTTTTTTGATATGCAAACCTTCCAACTGATAAGATTGTAAATTTTTTATTTTTGGGTTTAGCTATTTTTTTTATTTTAAAAATTTTATCAACATATGGATTTAAAATTAAATCAACATTATTATTAAAAGGCACAATCTTTTTGAGAGATTCTTTAGATTTTTTTGAAATTGCTACAATTCTATCTGCAAAATTATAAAATATAAATTTTAAAATTAATACAAGTATAGCCAAAAATTTGTTATCAGCATAAATTGTTGCACCAATTGGTTCTTCAGAATTTCTAATAATAATTTTTTTTTTTAATATTATAGAAACAATTATTGCAGGTATATGGCTTTGCATCGAAAAAATTATAGAGTTATTATAATTAGCTTTAGTACATGAAAATAGATTGATCATTGACGATAATGCAAGATTCCATCTTATTGGGAATAAAAAAAACCGTTTTAATGGTTTATTATTTATAATTTTTAAATTTTTATTAGATTTGAATTCATTTCTTTTTGCATTATGTGAAAGAAGAATAACAACTATTTTTTTTTTTAATAAGTAATTAACTATATTAATAAGATTCTTTGTAACTCCACCTTTTTCAAAAGAGGGATGAAATAATAATACTTTTTTTAGCATATATTTTTTTTAAACTATATTTAACAGTGAAATATAGTAAGTTATTAAAAAATGAAAGTCTATTATTGGTGTCCATTCATATCACATGTTGCAACAGTTACTGCTGTAATAAATTCTATTATGTCTTTAAAGAAATTCTCTACACACAATACTGATTATAGAGTTGTTAATGTATTTAAAGAATGGTCTCCATATGAAGTTGAGTTAAGAAGAAATCAAATTGGGTGTATTGACCTGGGTACTTTTCTTAATATTAACTTTTTGCCCAAGTTAGGTTTTATAAAAAGTAGGTTTACGTATTTATTAACATATATGTTTTCAATAATAAAACTTCATAAGTTTTTAAAAAAAGAAAAACCAGAGTTTTTTATTATTCATTTAATTTCTTCAATTCCTTTGACATTGTTATTATTTTTTAATTATGAAACTAAATTTATTTTGAGAATTTCTGGATATCCAAAAATGACAATCTTTAGAAAATTATTATGGAAATTATGTAACAAAAAATTATATAAAATTTTTTGCCCAACAAATTTTACCAAAAATTATATGATAAGAAATTATATTTTTTCTGATAAAAAAGTATTTTTAGTTAGAGATCCAGTTATTAATGTTAAAGAAATTAGTAAAAATAAAAAACTGAATATAGATAATACATTTAAATGGTTAAAAGACAAGAAGTACATAATTTCAATTGGAAGACTTACTAAGCAAAAAAATTTCCCTTTTTTAATAAATGCATTCAGTGAAGTTTTAATAAAATTTCCAAATTTAAGCCTTGTAATTTTAGGAGATGGAGATCAAAAAAATTACCTAAAAAAAATGATTATTCAAAAAAAACTTCAAGACAAAATTTTTTTACTCGGTAGTCAAAAAAATATTTATCCATATTTGCTTAATTCATTGTTTTTTACACTAACATCAGAATGGGAAGACCCTGGTTTTGTCATTTTAGAGGCCATGTTTTCAAAAAAGATTGTTTTATCAAGCAATTGTGAAAGTGGACCAATTGATATAATTAGAAATAACTCTAATGGATTTCTATATAATATTAATGACTTAAAAGATTTCGAGCTAAAATTTTGTGAAATTTTAGAATTATTAAATAATAATAAATTAAAAAAAAATAAAATTTTAATTGCAGCATTGAAAACATCAAGATTTTATACTTTATTTAACCACTATAAAGATATATCTCCTCACTTACTTTAATGAAAATAGCAATATTATTAGAAATTAATTCTTCTGGTGGAGGTTCATTTACCCATTCGATTAATGTCTGCCAGGACTTAAAAAAATTTTGCTCGAAAAAAAATAATATTGTGGTTTATACTCAATTTGAGGAAACTTTTAAAATATTAAAAGAATTAAAGATACCAGTAAAACTTTTTTCACACTCATTTTGGGATAAAATTTTATTAAAATTATCTTTATTTAAGCTTTTTAGATATTTGACTAATATAGTTAATGTAAAAACATCTATAGAAAAAATTTTTTTAAAAAACAAATATGATCTAACTTTTTTCCCTGTTCTTTCAAATACTGTTTTTTGTCTAAAAAATATTAAATTTGTGTCAACTTTACTTGATTTAGAACATTTCAAACATTCTAAATTTCCAGAAATTAAAAAAAAAGATTTTGAATATCGAGAAAATCTATTTTTTTATTCACTCAAAAGATCAGAATTAATTATTACTAGCTGTGAAAGTATTAAAAAAAATATTTGTAAACATTATAAAATTAATAAAAAAAAAATTTTTGTAATCCCATATAGACCAAGCAGTCTTTTTATAAAAAAGAAATTAAATAAAAAATTTTTAAATAAATATAAAAAAATAAATAATTATTTTTTTTATCCAGCTCAAATATGGGGACATAAAAATCATATAATAATATTAAAAGCAGTTAAAATTCTTTTTAAAAAAAAAATAAAAGTAAATCTTGTTTTTTCAGGAAGAAATAGAGGTTATAAAAAAATTTTAGATTTATATATTCAAAAAAATAAAATTGATAATGTGTATTTTACTGGTTTCTTATCTCCAGGTGAAATGGATTATATGTATAAAAATTGTAAAGGTGTAATTTTTCCAACTTTATGGGGACCAAATGCCATACCTCCACTTGAAACATGGTCATACAAAAAACCCTTAATATATAACGATAGATTAGAAGATGATGTAACAAAAGAAACAGCCTTGATAGGAAATATTAAAGATCCTTATTTCATAGCTAATTCAATAAAAAAAATTATAGATAATAGATATAATAGTCGTTTTATATTAAATGGTAAAAATAAACTTCTATTAATTGAAGACATTAGTAAAAAGCGTTATATAATTTTGGATAAAATATTAAGTTCACTAATTTAAAATGAAAAATAAAATCCTAGGTCTTATTCCGGTAAGATTAAATTCATCAAGATTAAATCAAAAACCTTTATTATTAATAAAAAAAATTCCTTTAATAATTCATACATACAGGAGAGCGAAATTATCAAAAAAACTAGATGAATTGATAATATGTTGTGATGATAAAAAGATTCTTAATATTGCAAACAAATTTAATGCAAAAGCAATATTAACATCAAAAAAACATAAAAATGGAACTGAAAGAATTAATGAGGCATACTTAAAAATCAAAAAAAAGTATGATTTAATAATAGACATACAGGGAGATGAGCCACTAATAAATCCAAAACAAATTGATAAGGTAATAGATTTTCACCTAAATAATAAAGATGTTGAAATTGTACTTCCCTCACTTAAGTTAAAAAATATTTCAAGTTATAATATTGTAAAGGTTGTTACTGATAAAGATGATAATGTTTTGTATCTTTCTAGAAGTAAAATTCCACATAATTTTAACAAAAATTCAGATTACTATTTAAAACACTTGTCTATTATTTCTTTTAAACCGAATGCATTAAAAAAATTTAGTTCACACCCTCAAACGAGACTAGAAAAAATTGAAGGCATAGAGCTCTTAAGAGCATTAGAAATAGGCTTAAAAATAAAAACTACAATTGTTCCAGGTAATAGTTTTTCAGTAGATATTAAAGAAGACTTCTTAAAGGCAAAAAGATTTATGGAAAAAGATAAGCTTTTCAAAATATATTCACGAAAAATATAATGACCAAAATAACAAAAGAAATTTTAAAAAATTATCATTATAACCTAATGAACTATCAAAAAAATTTTGAGAGTAGACACTGGGCTTATAATAATAATCTTAAGAAAACATTATTTGATGAGAAAAATTTAAAAAACTTTCGTAGAAATGGCCTATCAGAAGGAATGGATGACACATTCTATACAAAAAAACAAGGAATGGCATTTTATAAAACTCTTGTCAAGGAATGCAGTAAAGCATTTGTGTATTCAATGCTTTCTAAAAGAAATATTGGAAATCCAAAAAAATATTTTGTAGATAAAAGCTATTATTTCACAGCACATGAATTATTTCATATTAAGTTTATATACGACATAAAAGATAAGATTTTATTAAAAAAAAATAAAATAATTTGTGAGATTGGTGGAGGATATGGCTCTATGATTGGAAAGTTAATTAAATTACTTAACCCAAAAGTTATTTTAATAGATTTACCTGAAGCTAATTTTATTAGTCATTATTATTTAAAATCATTATTTCCAAAAAAAAAATTTTTTGTAAGCAAAGATATAAAAAATAATAGAATTAAAAAAAAAAATATTCTTGATAATGATGTAATAATATTATGTCCTTGGGATAAACTGCCAAAAATAAAAGTTGATTTATTTATTAATACAAGATCCATGATGGAAATGAAACATCATATCATTAGTCATTATTTTAAATTAATTCAAAAGTTAATAAAAATAGGTGGATTATATCTTTGTGTAAATCGATATTATAAAGATACCGTAGGGTACCCTGTTGAGATGAACAGTTACCCCTATGATAATTATTGGAAAATATTAATTTCTAAAACATCTTGGATGCAACATCATATTCATTTTTTATTAACAAAAAGAACAAGAAATGAAAACAATGAAATGCATAAAGAGTTAAAAGTAATAAAAAAAATATCTAAGAATGTTAGAAAAAAAGACCTTTTTATTTGGAGAAGAGTTTTACCTAATCCAATTTATAAGCTGTATAAATATATAAAATTTTTTTTATTTTCTAAATAAAATTAATGAATCAAAAAAACTTAATTATAATTAATAGTAGTAAAAAAGTAGATATCGATCAAAAAAATGTTTCGTATATCAATATTGGGGATGGAATAGTAAACATCAGAGATTCAAAAAAAATTATTTTATCTAAATTTCGTTCTACAAATTATCTAAAATATAAAAATTTACTTATAAATGAATTGTCAAAAAAGGTAAAAGATGCTGAAAGAAAAATACCATTTATCTCAGAATTTGAAATATTTAATTTAAGAAATGACAAAAATACAAATATAGACTTAATTTTAAATTTTTTAATTATTAAAGAAATAATTAAAAAACAAAAATTTAAAAAAATTACTTTAATTACAGACAGTAAATTAACAAAAAATTTATTTAAAAAAAATAATTTTAAGATAAAAATTATATATCTCGGAAGCAGTTTTGGAATTCCTAGAATGGTATTACCAAGTATAATAAAGTTTTATTTTAAAGCCTTATTTGTAATAATCTTTTCAAAATTTTTCCATAAAATAAAATTATCATCAAATAAATTCAATGAAGCGTGTCTTTCTATTTATCCAATTTTTTTTAACAAAAAAGAAAATTTTTTTGATGATGAGAAAAAAATAAAATTTAACTTTTTATTAACAGATGAAACACATTTAAATTCTTCTTTTCTCGATATAATAAAAGCCATAAATGAACCTAAAGAAAAAAATTTAATTCATATTGAAAGTATTATTTCCATAACATCTTTTGTAAAAGCTTTTTTTAAATCTATCTTATATTACCTATTAACTTTAAGAATTAATTTAACGTTAAAAGTAAACAATGTTGATCTATCGAGTTTTTATAAGGACTATATTTTTATAAGTTTAATTAATAGATTAAAACTTAATATCTACGATGATTGTATAATTATTGCTCTTAAAAAATTTAATATCAAAACATTCAACTTGTATTTATTTGAATATAATTTTGGTTTTTTCTTAATAAATTTAATCAAAAAAAAAACAAACAATACTAAAGTTATTGGATATCAACATGGCATTTTTTCAAATCAGTTACTATGGTTGGACTTGATATTAAAAAATAAGAATAGGTATAATTATTTACCACACGAAATTAAAAGTTTTAATTTGCATTCTTTTTATGACTATAAAGAAAAAATTAATTCAAAAAAAATAAAATTTATTTTATTAAAAAAAAAACGAGCTACTTTGGTTGATGAATATGTTAAATCTGAAAAAAAGATATATGCAAATAAATGTCTAGTTTTGCCTGGAACGCATGACGCAAATAATATTTATAATGCACTAAAAATTAAAACTTCAGATAAAAAAAACAAATTTACATTCTTTTTAAAGTTCCACCCTAAAAAAAAATTAATATCGAAAGACACGAATAATATTAAAATAATTACAACAATTAAAAATAAGAAATTTGCAAATGTATTAATTTCAGCTACATCAACTCTTGTATATGATTTTATAGAATCTAAAAAAAACTTTATGGTGTATGATATTGATTATAAACATAATTTGATTTCAGATAGGTTAAAGAAAAAAGTTAAGTTTTATTATTTTTAAAAGGTGTCTTAAAATGTCTAAAAAAAAAAAATTAATTATATTTGATTTAGATGGTGTTTTAATTGATTCTCTTGATAATATGAGAATTGCTTTAAAAAAGACATCATTATTATTAAATATTAAATTAGATTTTGAGGTTTATAAAAAACATTTGGGCCTACCTTTCAAAAAAATTATACAAAAAATGGGAATTAAAAATGATATTGATAAAATAAAATCTAATTATTCCTTTTTTTCTAAGAAAAATCTTTCTAAAATAAAAATTAAAAAAAAACACTTAAGTGAATTAAACTACTTAAAAAAAAATTATAAGTTTGCTGTTTTTACTTCAAAAGATAAGTCTCGTACTAGAGTTATTTTAAAACAATATAAGTTTTTTAAATATGTAGTAACATCTGATGATGTAATTAAGGGAAAGCCACATCCAGAAGGTCTAATCAAGATCTTAAATAAAACAAATAATAAAAAAAAAGAAGTTATTTATATTGGTGACAGTATTTATGATTATAAAGCAGCTAAGCGTTTAGGTATTAAATATTTACATGCTAAATGGGGTTATGAAAAAAACTTGAAGAATAAAATAAATATAAATGAAATTTCAAGTTTTTTAGAAATAGAAAAATATATCTGATGAATTTAATTTCTGTTATAATGCCTTATTATAAAAAAAAAAGTTTTATTCAAGATGCTGTACGTTCAGCTTTAAATCAAACTTATAAAAATATTGAAATCATAATAATTTATGATGATGTTAATTTAACTGATCTAAAATATATAATTGAAATTCAAAAACTAGATAGCAGAATTAAAATCATTAAAAACGATTATAATATGGGTGCTGGACTATCTAGAAATATTGGAATTTTAAATTCCAAAGGTTCTTATCTAGCTTTTTTAGACAGTGATGATCTTTGGGTTGCTGATAAACTTGAAAAACAAATTAATTTTATGAAAAATAATGATGCTTCATTTTCTTTTACCTCTTATGATGTTATAAGTATTAAAAATGAATTTATTAAAAGCAAGAAAATACCTAATAAGATAATTTTTAAAGATTTACTTTCTAACTGTGAAATTGGTTTATCAACAGTTATGCTTGATAAAAACCTTATAAATGATGACTGTAAATTTCCTAATTTAAAGACAAAAGAAGATTTTGTTTTATGGTTAAAAATCTCAAAAATAACTGATTTACATGGAATTGATATACCACTTGCCAAATGGAGAAGACTGGAGAACTCTCTGTCATCAAATACTTTTCAAAAAATTATTGATGGTTTTAATGTGTATAATAAATATATGAAATTTGGTTATGTAAAATCATTTTATTTTTTAATGGTATTATCAATTAATTTTTTAAAAAAAAATATTAATTAACTCATGATTTATCAATTTTTATTTTCTGTATTTATTCTATCTTTATCTTTATCTTTAATTTATTTATGTAAAAAAAATAATTTTTTAATGCACAAATCTGGTGACATTCATCAAGAATACACTAATAAAACTACCACACCATTAATTGGTGGTACTATTATATTTTGTTCTATATTTTTATTTAACCTTTATGATTTAAATTTATTTTTAGTTTATGTCTTTTGTATTTTTTTAATTGGACTACTCTCTGATTTAAAAAAGATTAAGTCTCCCACAATGAGACTTTTATTTCAATTATTTGTTATTGTTTTAGCTGTATATTCTTTAGACATAATTTTATCAAATACAAGATTAATTTTATTAGATCAATTATTAAATAACTATTATTTTGCAATTTTGTTCACATCATTTTGTATCCTTATCATTGTTAATGGCACCAACTTTATTGATGGAGTTAATTCTTTAGTGATAGGATATTATATAATTATTTCTTTTGTGTTATTATTTTTACAACAAAAAGGATTTACTTTATCACTATATTTTTCTCACTATTTATTATTATGCTTAATCATTTTGTATTTTTTAAATTTATTTAATAAATTATACTTAGGTGATGCTGGAGCTTATCTTTTAGGTTTTGTTTTTAGTTTGGAATTAGTTAATTTTTATTTACAAAATAGCTCAATCTCACCTTTTTTTATTATTTTATTGTTATGGTATCCAGCATTTGAGAATTTATTTTCGATTTTAAGAAAAGTTAATCTTAATAAATCACCCATCTACCCTGATATACATCACTTACATCAATTAATTTTTTTATATTTTATGAAAAAAAATTTTACCTCATTAAAAGCTAACAATATTACGGGTATTGCAATTAACACTTATATAGTAATTATTGTGATGATATCTTTATTAAACCCAGGATATTCTCAACTTCATATTATTTTAATATTAGTTAATTTATGTGTATATATTTTCTTTTACCTTAGATTATTTAAGAATAAGTAAATTCTATTTTTTTAAAAAAGATAAATCATTATAATAAAAATGACTATAAATAGACTTAAGTTAGAAAATCTTAAAATAATAGTAGTTTTATATAAAATAATACTAAGTTAATGAAAAAATTAATGTATTAATTGATTAGTTCATTTAAAAAAAGATCATAAGATGATATGTAAATTTTAATTTATAATAATGAAAAATAAAACAGCACTTATATTTGGTATAACAGGACAAGATGGATCGTATCTCGCAGAGTTTTTAATTAAAAAAAATTACATTGTCCATGGTGTCAAAAGAAGGTCATCCTCAATTAATACAAATAGAATTGATCATATTTACCAAGATCCACACGAAAATAAGAGAAATTTTTTTCTACATTATGGAGATATTACTGATTCAACTTCAGTTTCTAAAATAATAAGCTCTATAAAACCAGATGAAATATATAATTTAGCTGCTCAATCCCACGTCGCTGTTTCATTTGAAGTTCCTGAATATACTGCTAATGCAGATGCTTTAGGTCCACTAAGGATACTTGAGGCAATTAAATTTCACAAACTAGATAAAAAAACAAAATTTTACCAAGCAGGAACATCAGAAATGTATGGAAGGGTCCAAAGCACCCCACAAAATGAAAAAACAAATTTTTATCCCTTAAGTCCTTATGGTGTGGCAAAACTTTATGCACATTGGATTACAAAAAATTATAGAGAAGCTTATGGAATTTTTGGAAGTAATGGAATTTTATTTAATCACGAGAGCCCAAGAAGAGGTGAAACTTTTGTAACAAAAAAGATTGTTACAGCCCTATGTAAAATAAAATCTGGGTTACAAAAAAAATTATACCTGGGTAATTTAGATGCAAAAAGAGATTGGGGACATGCTGCAGATTATGTTGAAGCGATGTGGAAAATACTACAACAAAAAACCCCTGATGACTTTGTTATAGCAACAGGAAAACAGTATAGTGTTAGACAATTTGTTAATATGGTTTCAAAGAAATTAGGAATTAAAGTTATTTGGAAGGGAAAAGGAGTAAATGAAAAGGGGATTAATGCATTAACTAAAAAAACAATTATAGAATGTGATAAAAATTATTTTAGACCATTGGATGTAAATACTTTGTTGGGTGATGCGAAAAAAGCAAGAAAAATATTAAAATGGAAACCTAAAATTAACATTCATCAATTAGTTAATGATATGGTGGAAAAAGAAGAGACTCCTCCCAATACTTATGCTGAATAAAAAATCGAAAATTTTCCTTGCTGGACATAATGGGCTTGTTGGCGGGGCAGTACTAAAGAAATTAATTAATAATGGTTATAAAGATGTTGTAACTGTATCAAAAAAAAAACTAGATTTAAGAGATCAAAAAAAAGTCTTTGAATTCATCAAAAAAACTAAACCAAATTTTATAATAGATGCTGCAGCAAGTGTTGGGGGTATAGCAGCTAATAATACTTTTAAAGCCGATTTTATTTATAATAATATAACTATACAAAATAACTTAATACATTCAGCATTTTTAAATGGTGTAAAAAATTTAATTTTTCTTGGTTCTAGCTGTGTATATCCGAGAGAATGCAAACAACCTATCAAAGAAAAGTATCTTCTTACTGGTCCATTAGAAAAAACAAATGAACCATACGCTATAGCCAAAATTGCAGGTATTAAGATGTGTGAAAGTTATAATTATCAGTACAAAACTAATTATTTGTGCCTTATGCCCTGTAATACATTTGGACCTAATGATAATTATGATTTATTAACATCACATTTTTTCCCTGCATTAATTAGAAAATTGAGCAATGCAGTTACAAATAAAAAAAAATCAATTATGCTATGGGGAACTGGAAGGGCAAAGCGTGAATTTATCTACGTAGATGATATAGCAGATGCATGTATTTTTTTTATGAATAAAAAAGTAAAACATGCACTAATTAATATTGGTAGCGAAGAAGAAAGCACAATTAAAGAAATGGCCAATAAGGTTGAAAAAAAAATTGGAAAAAATATTCAAGTTAGGTTTGATAATAATAAAAGGATGGATGGAACACCTAGAAAAATATTAGATTGTTCTTTAGCCAGATCTTATGGGTGGAAAAAAAAAATTAGCTTTAATGAAGGTCTTGAATTAACTTTAAATGATTTTTTTAAAAGAAAGGGTAATCTTAGAAAAATTAAGTTTTAATTTTATTAATTAGATATGATAAAAAATATTATTGTTATTACGGGAGGTGCGGGATTTGTTGGATCTCATTTAGTTGAATTTTTTTTAAAAAAATCTAAATATAAGATTATTAGTTATGATAACTATTCCACAGGTAGTAAAAAAAATCATTTTAATAATAAAAGAATTACCTATTTAAATGCAAGTACAATAAATATTTCAAAAGTTTTAAAAAAAAGAAAAAAAAATATTAAAACAATTTTTCATTTTGGTGAGTTTGCCAGAATATATCAAAGCTTTCTTAAGATGAGTGAATGTATTGAATCTAATTCAATAGGCACACATGCAGTATTTCAATTTTGTATGGAAAATAAAATTAAATTAATATACTCAGCAACTTCTGCGAGTCTTGGAAATAATGGTGAAGATAAAAATTTATCCCCATACGCTTTTACTAAAGCAAAAAATTTAGAATTATTAGATAATTTAAGAAAATGGTTTAATTTTAAATTTGAAATAGTGTACTTTTATAATGTTTATGGACCAAGACAAATAAACAAAGGAAGTATGGCAACAGTCATAGGAATATTTGAGAACTGCTATAAAAATAAAAAACCATTAACAGTAGTAAGTCCAGGCACACAATCTAGAAGGTTTACTCATATTAAAGATACAATTGATGTTTGTTACGAAGCGTGGAAAAAAAATAAAAACGTACATTACAGTATTTCAAATAAAAAAAGTTATTCAATTTTAAAAGTTGCAAAATTATTTAAAACCAAAGTTAAGCTTTTACCACCAAGAAAAGGTGAAAGATTTGCTTCAGCACTTACAGATATGAATTTATCAAATAAAGTTTACCAAAAATTTGGTAAGATTGAACTTAAAGATTATATAAATTCAGTTATTGGAAATTAATATAACTTATTGTTTTTATAAGATGAAACATATAAAAATCATGTTAATTAAGTTGCTTTTTTAAAGAATCAACTGTTCCAGAACAATTATCCATTAAAAATACTTTTTTATTCAGTAATTTTAGTGTTATAAATATGATATAACCATATTTCTAACAACTAAAGTCAACTATCAAAATTTTACATGAATAATTAAGTTTTTATACTGTAAAATCGATTTTTTTGAAAATTTTTATTGATAAATTATCTTTTATATACTACTAAACCCTGCCGGTGATTATTGCGAAGGAGTTATACCCGATCCCATTCCGAACTCGGAAGTCAAGCCCTTCAGCGCCAATGGTACTT
>MDTF01015806.1_pt1 | contig 46525 bp, 42 predicted proteins | sample 811191 | NCBI WGS metagenome assembly MDTF01 (sample SAMN05326649, study PRJNA326480) | marine metagenome | isolation source: seawater | place: Southern Ocean | collected 2011 | reverse complement strand
GATTTGTAATGAGTTATGGCCCTATGGACTTCAATATATTGGACACTATCACTTATACCTTGGCATATGTGTATTCTAGAGAACCTTCAAATTTAGCTGGTTGTGATCAATCTTTTACAGACATTAAAAATGCAACTTCAGAAGTAAAGTACTTGAGTGACTCCTTATCTGATTGCTCTAACTTTAACCCTCAATTTGATACTACAATTGTATATCCATCAAATGGTGCCAACGGTTCTATTTCTTTGGATTTTACTGGAAATCAACCTAGTGTATATTGGAGTACTAATGAAACTGGATCATCAATAAGTAATATTGACTATGGTTCGTATACTGCCGTTCTGTATCAAGGTAATTGTATTCAATCTCACACCTTAAATTTATGGCCTGTTGGAATTGATGCTATCTTCAGCAATAAACACGTTCAAATAGCTCCTAACCCCAATAAAGGATCTTTCAATGTGATTCATGATCTTGATAATCCAATTAACGGAATTGTTTATTCTCTTTCAGGACAAGAAGTTTACAGGGGTTCTATCCCAGCTGGATCTCAAACTTTAAACCTCCAAGTAAATCCAGGAACTTACATTTTACAAATGGAGTACGAAGGTGAAGTTGGCCACCGTAAAATTGTAATAACACCGTAAATCGTTTTAATAAAAGCCATAATCAATGCCTGATTTAGCCCATATTTGCAGGGTTAAATCAGGCATTATGGTTAAAGAATACAAGCAATTTAAGTTCGTTGGGATGCTAGAAGCCATCTCATTTCTCCTTTTACTATTTGTGGCTATGCCATTGAAATATTTGGCAGGTATTCCTGAGGCTGTTAAATACCCAGGATGGGCTCATGGACTTTTGTTCGTATTGTATATTTTCTTTTTGATTCAAGCTGCAGTTGCTTTGAAATGGAATTTCAAACAACTTGTTTTTGGGTTTGGAGCTTCACTTGTTCCATTTGGTCCTTTTCTGTTTGATAAATGGATTGAGAAGAAAATGGAGAAGCCCCAATAGTTTTACACTACTGAGGCTCCATGTTGCAAATCTATAAGCCGGATTCTGTATTTGGTATAACCAAATGCCCATCATTTATCTACGCAGTCCACCCTCTCTGCTCGCGCGAGTAGCGCTCAAACCAGAGTTTACATGACCTTGCAACACCCGAGGTTTACCTAGCCAAAGTTGTCGCCAACTATGCTGGTGAGCTCTTACCTCACCCTTTCACACATCACCCGAAGGCTGTTTTATTTTCTGCTGCACTTGCTGTTACCTCAAAAGAGGCACCTACCCTTAACAGGTAGCAGGTTACTCTATGTTGTCCGGACTTTCCTACCTGAAAAATCAGATCGATGAGCCGATTCGCGTGGCAAATATACACAGCTTTATTTTCTTATGTTTTCTACCTTTGACAAACTCTTACCTGGAATATTCTAAAGAATAGACCTATGAAAAATGTCGCATTGTACTCAGTCATATTCTTTTGTGCGCTAGCATTTGCTAGTTGCAATAAAGATGATGATTCTCCAGAGCCATCTAGCCCTTCAAACACCGAAATAGTTTTTGGTGATTCTGAGAGCAGTCAGATAACTAAATACGAATATGATCCACCTCGTGAGGTGAGCTCTACTGAAAACGGTGGTGAAGTAAGAGATACAATTGATTTGAGCGTTACCACTGGAAATGATTTTGTTTTGATCTCATACGGAAGTCATTGGGCTAACTCAAAAATGAGTAGTCTTTCATCTATTAATTCTGATTTAGAGTTCTTAATAGATCCAGTAAGAGATACCATTTTCAAAACAAATCATAGTCTTTTCGGCTTAATTCTAGATTCTAATGTTGTTTGGAACTCGAACTCCATGTTAGACCCATTGACTAATGATTATGAAATTGTTCAAAATAGAATTGAAAACCTAGTTATTCCATTTGAAGAAGGCCAATACATTTCAGCAGGAATTGTTGAAGGTCAGTGGAATCAAACAGGTACATTTTCACGTTACTTAAATGGATATTCCAGTTTGCCAGATCCTCTTGATGGAATCAACTATTTCAACTACATCCGTGTTGGAAATTGGAATTCTGATATTCCTACACCACATTACGTGGTTTTTAGATACCGTACAAATGGGTCTTATAAATACGGATGGCTTAAAATTGCAATCACAAACAATTTTAAAATCACGATTTACGAAATAGCTTATTAAAGAAATGGACAAAGCAGCTTGGGAGAGAATATTTGTTACGCGCAAACAAATTGTTGACCTAATATCAACTCTTACTTTAGACCAAATCAATACCATTCCAAAGGAGTTTAAAAACAATATTGGATGGAATTTCGGACACATCATTGCTACTCAGCAACGTTTGTGCTACAAAAACTGTGATTTACCTTATACCTTACCCGAAGCATTTATTGATAAATACAGCAAAGGAACTGCTCCAACTGAAGACATTTCTCAAGAAGAATTGAATGAAATCTTGAGGTTTTCGGAGACTTCTTTAGCACAATTACAATCGGACTACGAGAGCGGATTATTTAAAACTTACAATGCTTACAAAACCAGTTTTGGAGTTATGTTAAGCGATATTGACCGTGCTATTGGTTTTATCCCGGTACATGAAGGTTTGCATTTAGGTGTTTGTATGTCTATTAAAAAGCTGGTATGAATACTCCCATTGTAGTTCAATCTAGTTCGAATAAAAAAGGAAATACACACGCGTTGATTGAGGAGGTTTTTAAAGACACTCCTCCTATTTTTATTCGCATCAGTGAGCACAAAATTTCTTTTGTAAGCGAAACGGGTTCTTACTCTGAGAATGACGAGTTTTCTTCTCTGTTGAAATTACTAGTCAGAAAAAACAATATTGTTTTAGCAACTCCAGTTTATTTCTCAAGCGTAAGCGGAATCATGAAGAATTTCATCGATCGTTTTTATGACGTCAAAAAAGATTCAGATATCTACAAAAAACTAGCAACTAAAAAGTTATTTGTGCTTGCTACTGGCGAAGGTTTACTGATGCCTCAAGGTTTTGAAGTTCCTTTCGAAAGCATGGCTAAACACCTAAAAATGGAATACAAGGGTATTTTATATAAATCGAATAAAATGCCAATGACCGATTCTTATTTCACAGAATTAAAAGACAAATTTTTAGAGCAATATTACGCTCAATAATCAACCTCTAATTTTTACGTGTGTAGCTCCGTATCCGTAAATACGATAAGCTGCATCCCAATACTCTACATTTTGAAAAGAATCGAGGTATTGGCGAATTTCTTTACGTAAAACGCCTTCACCAACTCCGTGAATAACAACAAGTTCTCGTACTTTATTTTCACGAGCCTGACTGATGGTATATGTCAAATAATCTAATTGAAGAGTTACTATTTCACCGTTGGTTAAACCACTATACGATTCTACTAATTCTTCAATGTGTAAGTCAATTTCTGGAATTCCTTTTTGATTTATGCGCTTAAATAAATCTGACATTGCCCCGTTCAATTTGGGGTTCATACGTTTTTTCAGGCGCGTTTTTAGCTCTGCTGACCCTTGTTTTTCAAACTCCCTTTCTTTGGTTATAAATCGAGTAGTTGATCCATCAGTAGCAATAAGTTCATCAGCTGGATATGGCATATCAAACCCATCAACCTCAACAAACACAGTGCTTCCATCTATAGATGTAACTACACCACTCCCCGATTCGTTGAGGAATCTTACTGTATCACCAACTTGAAAAACCATAATTTAACTTAAGGTGCAAAGAAAGCACTTTGGACTTTTTACATGAAGTTGATTTATCACTTATTTTGAATTAGATCTTTAAGCCATGACACAGAATGAGCTAAACACTTTTATCCAACAAAATCCCATTGCTGTTTTGTATTTCAAAACCAACAATTGTGGTGTTTGTGAAGTAATTCTTCCAAGAGTTGAAGCAATAACTCAACCATTAAATATTCCTGTTTTGGTAGTAAATGTGGCTGATAATTTAGAGCTAGCAGCACAAAACATGGTGATGAACGCTCCATTAACCAAAGTATTTGTAGATGGCAGAGAAGTATTTAAAGAAGGTGCTTACATCCGATTGGATCAACTGGAAGACTTATTAGCCCAATACAGTGAAATGCTAAAAACAGAGAATTGATAGCATGAAAAACCCCTGGAAATCAAAATCAAAACAAACCGTATACAATTCACCGTGGATTCAAGTTTTCCATGAAGACGTTATCACACCAAATGATACAGACGGAATTTATGGCTGGGTACATTACAAACACCTAGCTGTAGGTGTTGTGCCCATTGACCATGAAGGCAATACTTGGTTGGTTGGACAATTTCGTTATCCACACAAAGAATATACCTGGGAAATTCCCGAAGGTGGAGGAAGAATGGATGAAGATCCAGTTGAAGCCATCTCAAGAGAATTGCTTGAAGAAACAGGACTTAAAGCCAAACACTATCGTGAAATTCAACGGTTACAACTAAGTAATTCGGCATCTGATGAAACAGCTATTTTATATGTAGCTACAAATCTGGAACAATTCGAGTCGCAACCAGACGAAACCGAATTATTGGAAATAAAAAAGCTTCCTGTTACGGAAGCTATTCAAATGGTAATAAACGGAGAAATTACAGACGCCATGAGTGTAGCTGCTTTATTGAAAGTCCATATCTTGCTCCAAGCTGATAAATTAGCTTATTGATGACTCAAAAAAAGATTGGTTTAGCACTTAGTGGTGGCGGAATTAGAGGATTTGCTCATTTGGGTGTTTTAAAAGCGTTGGAAGAAAAATATTATTTCTATTGCTTATTTCTATATTAACTTTCTATCTACTTTTGACTTTACTAATCATTATGTACACATTAAAAATCATATAATCCATTCTAACAATAGAAAATAGAATATATATTGCTATGTATTCCACCTAACTGGTCGAAAAGTAAAATCATGACAAAAGAAGAAATTATCGTACAAGAAGTGCTTAACGGAGCCAAGCAACTAATGCAACAGTATGGTTTAAAGAAAACCACAATGGAAGACATTGCGAAGTCAGTGGGCAAAAGCAAAAGCACTTTATACTATTATTTCAAGGATAAAGAAGAAATCTTTGATAAAGTAATTAACCTTGAAATGGATGAGTTTTTCCAAACTGTAAAAGCTGCCGTCAATAAGCAATCGAACGAAATCGATATGCTTAAAACCTACATTGTAACAAAAATTAAAACCCTACGAGATAAAACCAATCTATATCGCTTTGCCATAGAAAATGATTTGGATGGTAGAATCAATCAAGAGTTCACAAATCTTCGCAATCGGTACGACAACGAAGAGAAGAAGCTCTTGAGTACTATTCTAACCAAGGGGGTAAATGCCAAATTATTTACTAATGAAATCACTGCGGATATTGATACGCTGAGCGAAGTGTTGGTAAGTTGCGTAAGGGGTATAGAAATGGATATAATAACAAATAATAAAAATAAAACATTGGCAGATAAGGCTGACCTATTGGTTGATGTCCTTATTAAAGGCATTAGCAAATAGGGTCATTTTTTTTTGTCTACGTTTCGACCAAAAACCGATATTAGTCTAAAAGTAAATAGAGTAGAAATGATAAAATCAAATCACTTAGCAGTTGCGGCATTACTTCTCTTAGCAAGTTGCTCACACAAAGACAATGTGAAAGCCGTAGAAGAAAACCAATTAATCAATGTAAAAACCGAGCACCCTGCAAACTACTTAGGGCAGATTCAGGCGGATTACTCAGGTGTAGTAGAAGCAAAAAATACTACAGCTTTGAGCTTTGCCACAATGGGAACAGTTACCGAAATCTACGTAGATGAAGGGCAAGCGGTTAGAAAAGGACAGCTACTGGCAAAGGTCAACTCAGCCAATGCCCAAAATGCCTATCAAATAGCATTGGCGAAGCAACAACAAGCCTTTGATGCGTACAACCGTATGAAACCAATGAAAGAAAACGGCACGCTGCCCGAAATAAAATGGGTGGAAGTAGAAACGGGAGTAGCACAGGCAAAGTCTGCTGTTTCTATTGCTCAGAAAGGCGTATCTGATTGTAATCTGTATGCTCCGGCAAGTGGTGTTATCGGAAAAAGAAATGTACAACCGGGTATGAATGTAGTGCCTGCAACTACAGTACTTACGCTACTGAATATAGAATCAGTTTACGTAAAGATTCCTGTTTCAGAAAACGAAATAAGTCGTTTCAAAAAAGGAGAAACCGCCCAAACTACTATCAACGCCATTGACAAAACCGTAACGGGAACGATAAAAGAAATTGGCGTAACGGCAGATGTTTTAGCACATACTTATGCGGTAAAAATGGAAGTACCGAATGCTTCGGGCGATATAAAGCCCGGAATGATTTGTTCCGTTCAAACCAACTCAAAAGACAACCGTTCGGGCTTTCTAATTTCCAACAAAGCCTTGCAAAAAGATATAGACGGTAGCCAGTTTGTTTTTATTGAAAAAGACGGAAAAACAGAAAAAGCTGCTGTGCGGCTTATTGCTCTGATAGAAAACCAAGTCTTGGTGCAGGGCGACATTACCGAAAGCACCAATATCATCACATCAGGGCAGCAAAAATTAAACAACGGCACATCGGTTAAAATCATCAATTAATTATGGCAAACAAGAATTTGAATATTATAGAATTGGCTATGAAGCACAAGCAAATAGCCATTATTATCACGACTATCTTCGTGCTATTTGGAGTGTTTGCATTAATGGTAATGCCAAGAAATGAATTTCCAGAATTTACCATTCGTCAGGGCTTAATTATTGGTGTATATCCAGGTGCTAATTCCCAACAGGTAGAAGAACAATTAGCTACCAAAGTAGAGAGTTTTTTGTACGGATTTCAAGAAGTGAATCGGGAAAAAACCTATTCCATTTCTAAGGAAGGAATGTTGATAGTCTTTGTAGAAGTAAACAACAATGTAAAAGACCCTGATGCTTTTTGGGATAAAATAAAATTCGGTTTAAACAATTTGAAACCCGAATTACCCCCACAAGTGATTGCTCTGATAGCCAATAATGATTTTGGCAATACCTCCGCCATTTTGCTCACCGTACAATCTGATAGCAAGACTTATAAAGAGTTAGACAGCGAACTAAAAATCATTGAAACAGAATTGCGAAAAATCAAAGCCGTTTCAAAAGTGAAACACTTTGGTCTTACTCAAGAGCAGATAACCATTTACCCTGATAACGATAAGCTAACTTATTACGGAGTAAAACCAATGAGTGTGTTAGCTGCGGCACAGTTGGAAGGTGCGGTATATTATGGTGGTGAGTTGGACAATGGAGAATTGATTACCCCTATTCACATACCTGCAACCTACAATTCAGAAGAAGATGTGAAAAACCAAATTGTCTATACCGACCCTACAGGCAATGTCATTCGGGTAAAAGATGTAGCAAGGGTAGTTAGAGAATACCCAAAACCCAGCTCGTATATAAAAAACAATGGTGCTAACAGCTTGCTGATTTCATTAGAAATGCAACCCGGCAATAACATAGTATCATTTGGTAAAACGGTAGATGAAACCCTAAAAACATTGGAAAGCAAAATATCGCCAGATGTCCAAGTTTCAAAAATTGCTGATATGCCACAAGCGGTGGAACATTCCATCACGCATTTTCTCAAAGAGTTTGCTATTGCCATTCTTGCCGTAATCATTGTAACAATGTTGTTGCTTCCTTTTAGAGTGGCAACCGTAGCAGGAGTTACCATTCCTATATCCATATTTATTACCATTGGTATTTTATACGCATTGGGTGTAGAGCTTCACACCGTTTCTTTGGCGGGTTTGATTGTAGTATTGGGCATGGTAGTGGACAATGCCATCGTGGTATTGGACGGACATATTGAGCAATTAGATCACGGAGAAACACCTTGGAATGCTGCTTGGAAAAGTGCCCAAGAACTTTTTATTCCTGTTTTTTCTGCAACAATGGCAATCATTGCCACATACGTTCCAATGGTTTTCTTCCTTGATGGTATGGTTGGTGATTTTGTGGGCTCATTGCCTATTACCATTGGAGTAGCATTAATTACTTCATTGCTTATTGCCTGTTTGCTCGTGCCTTATATGAGTTATGTTTTTATCAAAAAAGGAATTAAAAAAGAAGAAGGCAAACAAAAGAAAAAATCATTATTGGATTGGGTGCAAAGTATTTACGACAGCACTTTAGAATGGGCATTTCGCCTTCCGAAAACGACCATTTTAATCGGCTTGGCTTCCATTGTGTTAGCAGGAGTAATTCTCGCCTTTGTACCACGACAGCTATTCCCGAAGGTGGAACGAAACCAGTTTGCGGTAGAGATTTATCTACCGGAAGGCTACACCTTAGAGCAAACCGCATTAGTTTCTGACAGCTTAGAACAAATGCTGTTAAAAGATGATAGAGTGGTCAATGTTGCAGCTTTTGTAGGTACAAGTTCGCCACGATTTCATACTACTTATGCTCCCAATTTTCCTTCAAAAAATTATGCCCAGTTAGTAGTCAACACCCACACTGCTGACGATGCTGTTGCCATTTTGGGCGAATACGAAAGTAAGTATCGCAACCTATTTCCAAATGCGTATGTGCGGATGAAGCAATTAGACCTTTTGGCTACTACCGCACCCATTGAAGTACGTATAAGTGGAGATGATATGGATAGTATCAAAACAATGGCACAGCAAGTGAAAGGAGTAATGGAAAAAAACGAAAACATTATCTGGGCAAGGACAGACTACTTAAATCCAAGACAAGGGATAAGTATTCAGATAAATGATGAAACAGCTAATCGTTTGGGGCTAACCAAAGGAGTAGTTGCCACTTCATTAGCGGCAAGTTTTTCGGGATTACCCATTGGTACAATTTGGGAAGGCGATTATCCTGTGAGCATTAAGCTGATGAATGAACCAGAGCAAAGAAACAGTTTTGATGATATAGCTAATCAAAATGTAACCTCTCCATTAACGGGGGCTTCTGTTCCTGTACGTCAGTTAGCTTCTAAAATAACTACCGACTGGAGCGAAGGGCAAATTATCCGTAGAAATGGTACAAGAACCATAACGGTTCGTGCCGATGTAAAAAGGGGCGTTCTGCCATACAAGGTATTAGTTTCCTTGAAGTCAGAAATCAAAAAATTGGACAAAGGAGAACAAATTGCATTGAGTTATGGGGGCGAAGAAGAAAGCGAAGTGGAAAATTATATCCCTTTGGCAAAAGCCCTATTTGCAGGCATAATGCTCATTTTCTTTATCCTGCTATTTCAATTCAAACAACCCAAGCTGGTTTTCTTGGTAATGATGACAATGCCATTGAGTTTTCTCGGAGCAGCATTGGGTTTGGTGTTTACGGGCTATCCCTTTGGCTTAACTTCTTTCCTTGGCATTATGAGTCTTATGGGTATTGTGGTTCGTAATGGAATTATCCTGATAGACTATGCCGAAGAACTGAGAAAGAAGCACGGAATGTCGCTTTCAGAAGCTGCCATAGCAGCAGGAAAACGAAGAATGAGACCCATTTTCCTTACCTCATTTGCAGCAGCCGTAGGTGTTGTACCAATGATAGTAAGCGGCTCCACACTGTGGGGTCCATTGGGAGCGGTGGTGTGCTTTGGTTTGTTAGTGTCAATGATACTCACACTCTATATGATTCCCGTAATGTATCAACAATTATTTAAAAAGAATTATGCGTAAATATAAAACGATGAATAAAGTAATATTAATGATATCAGCCATAGCTATTTCCGCAATGGCTTACGGACAGACCTATATAACATTAGAGCAAAGCAAAACCCTTGCTCTGGAAAATAACAAGGCCATAATAAATAGTACTTTGGAAATAGAAGTGGCACAGCAGGTACAGAAAAATGCTTATACCAACTACTTTCCCAAAGTGAGTGCCAATGTCTTAGGCTTTCAGGCTATCAATCCTTTAATCGAGTTTAATGTAGAAGGTGGCAATCTTCCGGTGTATGATGGCAATCCCGCCAACTTAGCTACCGCAACCGAGTTTGCTTATTTCCCCGGATTAGAACTAAGCCTATTGCAGCGAAGTGCCATAGGTGTTCTGAATATAGCCCAACCCGTTTATGCAGGTGGTAAAATTAAAACGGGAAATGAGTTGGCAACACTCAATGTAGATGTTAAAGAAAAGCAACATAAACTCACCGAAAATGAAGTATTGCTCAAAACCGAACAACAATATTGGCAACTGATTTCCTTACAGGAAAAGCAAAAGACATTAGAAAAATATGAATTGTTATTAGCTGATATTCGAAAACAAGTAGATGATGCCTACAAGGCAGGGTTGATTATAAAGAATGATGTACTGAAAGTTCAGATAAAACAAAGTGAACTGGAAGCCAATAAAAATAAATTACTGAATGGCAGAAAATTAGCCACAATGCAGTTTTGCCAAATCATAGGCATACCCTATGACAGTACATTAGTATTGCAAGACGTTATTGACGTAAGCCAAAATCCGTATCAATATTTCACCGATAATCAAGCCGCATTAAGCGACAGAACGGAGTATCAATTATTAGAAAAATCTATACACGCTTCCCAATTGCAAACCAAAATGAAAAAAGGCGATTATATGCCTACCGTTGCTTTAGGCTTGGCAGGCTATCATATCAATATGTTAGAAAAAGATGCTACCAATTATACCAATGGCTTGGCATATTTCTCGGTATCTGTTCCTATCTCCGACTGGTGGGGTGGCCAATATGCTATTAAAGAACAGCATATCAAGCAACAAATTGCAGAAACCACTTTTGAAGAAACCAAAGATTTGCTCAACCTGCAAATGGAAAAAGTGTGGACAGATGTAAACGAAGCGTGGAAGCAAATATCCATAATGCTGGAAACAGCCGTACAAGCCGAAGAAAACCTGAAAGTCAGTCAGACAGGGTACAACAGCGGTGTGGTTACACTATCCGATTTATTGGAAGCACAGGCATTAGTACAGGAAACCTCAGACAAACTTACAGAAGCAAAAACGCAGTATAAGTTGGCAATTTCAACCTATTTACAAGTTACAGGAAGGTAATAAAACACAAATGATAAAATGAAGAAGGCAATTATTTATCCAAGACAGAAAGCTCCCGATTTATTCAAAAATCGATTTTTGAATTTACTCACTTGGTCACACCCTGTGCTCATATTTGGAATGTACTTAATGCTCTCGGCAGTTTCCATATATTTCTATATTCAAGAATACGAAGCTAAATTTATCCATATTGTGCTTTTCTTCGGATTAGGCTTGCTCACTTGGTCATTGGCTGAGTATATACTTCACCGTTTTATCTACCATAAAATAGCTGATGCCAGTTACGACACAGGGTTTCATTATATGTTTCACGGCATTCACCATAGTTACCCCCACGACAAAAGCAAGACCGTATTACCTCCACTTCCCTCAATTATTATAGCGGCAATATTTTTTGGATTGTTCTACCTAGTGATGCAAGAAAAGTCGTTTGCATTTAGCCCTGGTTTTGTAATGGGATATTCTATTTATATGTGGATTCACACAATGATTCACAAACGTCCTATGCCCAAACGCTTCAACTTTTGGTGGAAACACCATAACATACACCATTTCCAGCAACACGACCGGGCATTTGGAGTTAGCACCCCTCTTTGGGACTATGTGTTTGGTACTATGCCCGATAAAAATAGAAGAACTATAAAAATAGAAACTGGAAAAAATGAATAAATTATGGATATAGATTTAAGTGCGTTTATTACCCCGTTTAGTTGGCTTATTGTTGAGATAATCTCTGTAGGTTTATTGATTTATGTTGTATCAGATGCCATAAACCATTTCAAAAGCAATAAAATAGCCCGTTTAGGAGAGTTCTTTGCATTTATGTTGTATGCCGGTCTTTATGAAAATTTAGGAGTGGGGGTAGATGCCTATTATTATTCATTGGATAGGTTTATGATGTTTGGCACAATGCCTGAAAAAAATAGAAAAACAATTTTTCTTCAGAGTAGAAAACAGTAATTACTAATATTAATAATAAGTAACTACTGTTTTCTCATCTGAAAATCTTAATAATCCACTTCAGATCCTTAACACGGCTTTAATTGTGCTCCCTTTTTCTGAATCTTCGACAGCCTGATTAATCTCATCAAAGTGATAAATTTTAATCATTTTATCAAAAGGAAATAATCCTTTTTTATATAGCCTAATTAATCTTGGAATAAATAAATCGGGAATACTGTCCCCTTCTATACCATAAGTAATGCTCTTACCATTAAGAGTCATCCCATTTACCTCTAATTTCTCACCCCCTATAACAGCTAAAACACAATGTCCCTTTGGCTTTAAGGATAATATAGCGTCATTTATTATCTCATTTCTACCCGTAGTATCCATTGAAAAATCCATACCACCTATTGCTATTTCAGTGCGAATAATTTCTGAAGCATTATTTTGTCGGCTATTAATAACATGAGTGGCTCCCATTTCTTTAGCCAACTCTAAGCGATTATTATGTATATCAACTGCAACAATTGTATCACATCCAGCAACTTTTGCAGCCATTAATGCAGATAAACCTACAGATCCAACTCCATAGATTACTAAACTATCACCAGGTTTAGGTTTCATTATATTTAATACACTTCCCGCACCGGTTTGAATTCCACAACCTAACGGCCCAAGTATCTCCAAAGAGACATCCTTTTCAACTTTTACGACATTGGCCTGTGTAGCAATTGAGTATGTTGCGAAAGAAGATTGACTGAAAAAAAATCCCCCCATTTCTTTTCCATTGTGATTATGATACGGGCATGAGTTATCAATACGTTTTCCGTAAAAGTTCTGTCGCATAAAATTACTACAGTAGGAGGGGTGTCCTGAAATACACTGCTCACATTCTCCACAACTTCCTGCGGATAAAACTACATGATCTCCAGCCTTGACTTTCGTCACAGCACTACCAATTTTTTCTACTATACCTGCTCCTTCATGCCCCAAAATAGCTGGCATTGGAAAAGGTATAAATTGATCCCTAATGGCTAAATCCGTGTGACAAATACCTGTAGCTACAATCTTAACTAATACTTCTGTGCTGCGAATTTCGCTGTCCAGTTGAATGTCTTCAATATCAAACTTTCCATTTACTTTGTTTACAACAGCTGCTTTTATTTTCATATTACTCTGAATTAGTTTTTACTTTCTTGGCAAATTGAAATGTAATAGCTTAAATATAACATAGCAATATCATGGAATCACATATCATATTTTAGTTTAGTCTGTATTTACTTGGTGAAAATCCAGTCTGATTTTTAAACCATCTGCTGAAGGTAAAAGGGTCTTTGAAGTTAAGTTTGTATGCAACTTCACTTATATTCATATTGCTACTATTCAATAAACTCTTAGCATTATTCAAAACTAGGTTTTGAATAATGTAACTTGGAGTATGGCCCGAGGCTGATTTGACAACATTATATAAATGATTAGCAGTAATTGATAGTTTTGAAGAGTAAAAACTTACGGTTCTATTTTTGTTATAATTTATATTAGTCAATTTTATGAAATCTCTATAAATTATTTCATTTCTATTTGATTCTATTTTATGCGTGTCAATTTTGATTTTTAAAACTTCTTCTAATTCGTACATTAATACCGAAGTTAGATTTCTGGCAATTTGTTCCCAATTTTCAGTTGGTGAAAGACTAAGAAGATCGAAAACACAACGAAAATATTTTGAGACCTTACAAAAAACTTTCGATGAAAGAAAGAAGCTATTTTGAACACCATAACTAAGAAAAGAAGTCTTCTTTACTGAAAAAATATTTTCTTGAAGAATATCTAAAAAGCCTTTAGAAAACAACACAAAGTATCCTTTGGCACCATTAGATCTATTCAAAACTTTCACTTTTTCTTTTGGTCTATTGATCATAAACACACCTTTCGTTGCATGAATTAGATTTCCATCTATTTCAATTTCCATAAGTCCAAAGCTCATAACACCTATACCATAATGATCAGGAAAACCGCTGAATGGATTATTTTTCCCATCAAGCTCCCTAAAACAAATGAAATCACTAGAAATCATTTTGGTCGGCTGCCAAAATTTCGCCAATTGTTGAATGCTATATTCATCCTCATCTAAAATGGAGTTTCTTCTCATCTCTTGCTTTTTATATTGTGGTTTACAAAATCTTCAAACTCAAAAATTGAATATTGGAAATTACGAATTATTGTAGCTATGATAACATAACTATTCAAATTTGGCTTGCATGTTTTGTAATTAAAAAAAATCACTTACCTAAATGCTATATAGAAAATACAGTAACTAACCTATAACCTCTGTATTGCAATGTCTATATAGTGTAATTCCTAGACAATACGCATGCCTGGCTATATGTTTCTAAACAAATAAAATAATAACACCATAAGTGTAGCAGCTTTATTGAAAGTCCATATCTTGCTCCATGCTGATAAATTAGCTTATTGATGACTCAAAAAAAGATTGGTTTAGCACTTAGTGGTGGTGGAATTAGAGGATTTGCCCACTTGGGAGTTTTAAAAGCGTTGGAAGAAAACAACATTCCCATTTCACACATTGCAGGCACTAGTGCAGGAGCGTTAATGGGATGTTTTTCTGCTAGCGGTTTAAAAGCTGAAGAAATCTTCAACCTACTGAAAGACAAAGACCTTTTCAGCTTGTCAACTATCAAGGTCCCTCATAAGGGGTTTTTAAATTTTGAAAGGTTGATGTTAGAAATGTACAACACGCTTCCACATCAAACATTTGAATCGCTTTTAACGCCTTTAACCGTAACGGTTAGTAATTTGAATTTAGGTCGTGTTGAATACATCAAACAAGGAGATGTTATTCAAGCTTCTGTTGCTTCATCAAGCATTCCCGCTGTGTTCACTCCCGTAAAAATAGGCGATTACGAATATTGCGATGGCGGAGTTTTCAACAACCTCCCCATCAATCAGCTTACTGATGATTGTGAAATCATTATTGCGGTAAACATCAGCCCGATAAAAGAAGAAGATGAAATTGGTAGCATTTCAGATATTGCCATGCGTGCCTTCCAATTGGGGATTAATGCCAATACCATTCCTGAGTTAAGCTCATGCGATGTATACATTGAACCAGCCAATATTCGCAATTACGGACTCCTCGACTCCAAACACATCGATACCATTTATGAAGCTGGTTATTTAGCTGGACTGGATAAAATGGAAGAGATTAAAAGGTTGATGGAGTAATATTTAAAACTAGAAATAAACCACCAAGGTACTTCTTATTGATCAGGTAGAATGGTTTAGAATTCACACTTTAACAATTCCTAACACCAAATCACAAACAACCTTAAACTCATTCATTCACAACAATTTAAAAAGGCCGTTTTCAGTTCTAAGAGGCAGTAATTAATTTCTAAATCTGCCATTATGAATGAAAAACCAGAAAGCTTCTGGAAAAGACAAGCCTTATCCATCAAAGCTGCTATTGTTGCCCTGCTTGTTCTCTTTTTACTTATCCCAAAATCCATGATTGAATCGCTCATCAATGAACGCATGTATCGCCAGCAAGATGCCGTGGAAGAAGTGAGTGCCAAGTGGGCAAAAAGTCAAAACATTACCGGGCCAATACTCACCATTCCCTACAACGAAACTCTTATTGACAAAGAAGACAAACCTTACACGGTAAAGCATCTGTTACACATCCTTCCTGAAGATTTAAAAATCAATGGAATGGTTGATCCTCAAATTCGTTACCGAGGAATTTTTGAAGTGCCTGTTTACACTTCTGAAATGGATTTGAAAGGGCAATTTCAATTACCTGATCTTTCTGCACTTGGAATTAAACCTGAAGAAATACTTTGGAATGAAGCTATTGTAAACGTTGGAATTTCTGATTTAAGAGGAATTGCAAACAACCTCCAAATCAAATGGAACAATACCAAGCAAGATTTTGAACCCGGAACTTCAAACGCTGATAATATCCTCAGTGGTGTTCACGCAAGAGTTCCTTTCACTAACGACTCCTCTCACACCACCTTCGAAATCAATTTATCACTTCGCGGAAGTATGGGTTTGTACTTTAGTCCAGTAGGTAAATCTACCGAAGTACACTTACAATCTTCATGGGTTAATCCACAGTTTGATGGTGAATATTTCCCGAATACCAGAGAGATCAACGACAGCGGTTTTATTGCTGATTGGCAAGTCTCACACCTCAACAGAAATTTCCCTCAATATTGGACAGGAAAAAGAGCCAACGTGCAAAGTGCTGATTTTGGAGTAGATCTTTTTCTGCCAGCAGATAATTACCAGCAAAGTACGCGCTCAGTGAAGTACGCCATCTTATTTATTGGACTCACCTTTTTGGTTTTCTATTTTGTTGAAGCCATCAACAAGATTCAAATTCATCCTGTGCAATACATTCTAATCGGATTGGCACTAATTCTATTCTATGCTTTATTGGTTTCTATCTCAGAACAAATGACATTCAACATAGCTTACCTCATTTCAAGCATTGCCACCGTGCTGTTAATTGGGGTGTATACCAAAACCATATTTAAATCGTGGAATATTGCTTTTCTTCAAATCGGAATTCTCACCCTTCTGTATGGATTTATCTTCACCATAATATCGGTTGAGCAATACGCTTTACTCATGGGAAGCATCGGCTTGTTTGTGATTTTGGCAACAAGCATGTATTTCAGCAAAAAGATAGAATGGTATAAATCGCATTAAATCAACTGAACCGATGAGAGTTTAATCTTCAATAAAATAAAACGCTCATCGGTTTTTATTTTAAACTTTGGTTTAAGAAAACCGTTCCGATAAGGCAATAAAACGAGATAGTATGAGAGATAAGATCTATTACAATGGAATTTATGGCGAGGATTCTATCGACTTAGTTCGCGAGATTATTCATATATCTGAATTACCAGCTACGCTCAAACACTACGATTACAACATTAAGCCTCATGCACATCGGAATCTCTTTCAAATCTTTCTCATTGAAGAAGGCAAAGTTGAAATGAACATCAACGATGATCTCTTTGAAATTGATGGCCCAACTTTTTTTACTATTCCCAAAAACGTATTGCATGGAATAAAAACTACTCCAAATACAAAAGGCTACATCATTAACTTATCAGATATAGCACTTGAACGCATGTTAGCTTTAGATACCAATATCATTTTTGCTATTGATGAAGTCACCATTGCCAAAATAGATTTTAATGACATCCTCTTCAATAACCTTTACACCACCATGCATAAATGTATTGATGAGTATTACGGCAATTTACCCGCTAAAGACTTTGCGCTTGAGTATTTAGTAGGAATGTTACTCATTCGCTTGTATCGTATCCCGAAAGTGGCAACTCAAACCGTAAAATCTTTCGACAATGCCTATAAAATCTACTACCGCAGATTCTTGCAGCTGATTAAAGAAAACCACTCCTTCAAAAAGACTATACAAGAATACGCAGCTGAATTAACCATTTCTACCGGACATTTAAATCGCATCTGTCAAAGTATAGCAGGCAAGTCGCCAAAAGACATTATTACAGAATACTTCATTAGCGAAGCCAAAAAAAGTCTAGAAGTTGCCGGTATGAGCGTTGCCGATACATCTTACCAATTGGGCTTTGAAGACCCAAGCTATTTCACTCGATTATTTAAGTCTAAAACCGGACACACACCAAACGCATACAGAAAACAAATTGGAGTTAAGTAGAATTGTCATTTTATCATAATTGGTCAGATTACTCCTCAAAAGGCAGCCCTTGTATTGATTTGTGCTATAAATATTTTAAATAGACTTATATAATGGTGAGTAAGCACTCATTTTTGTAGAAGAACTTAAAAAGTGAGTTGTTACTCACCGTTAATTACAAATCAATTCTATGTTACCATACCCTGTGTGGTGCATAAATATAAGTGGGCAAGTCATGTTAACAGAAGAAAAAACAACTGTATTAGAAAGAGCAAAGATTGATGCTTTTTTAAATGAGATGAAAAGCACCGAAAACGGTGGAAACGAACGCGTTAAAGAAGTTGTCAATCGCATTGTAAAAGATCTTTTTTACATGATGGAAGATCTGGATGTTCAACCTGAAGAATTTTGGAAAGCTATGAACTACCTAACCGAGGCCGGACAAAACGGTGAGTGGGGACTTATAGCCGCAGGCCTCGGTTTTGAGCACTTCTTAGACATGCGCATGGATGCTGCTGACGAAAAAGCAGGTTTAACTGGTGGTACTCCAAGAACTATTGAAGGTCCACTTTATGTTGCTGGTGCTCCAGTAGAAAAAGGTTTTGCTCGTTTAGATGACGGTACTGAAACTGAAGATGGTGAAATCATTTTCATGCAAGGTACAATCCAAGACGAAGATGGAAATCCAATCTCAGGTGCAAGTGTTGAAGTATGGCATGCTAACCTAAAAGGTAACTACTCTTACTTCGATCAATCACAATCTGATTTCAACTTACGTAGAACAATCATTACAGATGAAAACGGTCGCTACCAATTCAGAAGCATCATGCCTTCAGGATATAGCTGCCCTCCAGGAGGATCAACTGACACGTTGTTACAACAATTAGGTCGTCACGGAAATCGTCCAGCACACATTCACTTCTTCTTCTCTGCAGATGGATACAGAAAGTTGACTACACAAATCAACATTGATGGTGATCCATACTTATGGGATGATTTCGCATTTGCAACTCGCGAAGGATTGGTTCCACCAGTTGTTAAGGTAGAAGATGAAGCGGCAATTAAAGAAAAAGGTTTAGATCGTTCTTTCTCTTCCATTGATTGGGATGTTACCCTTCAGCACGATAAAGATGGTGCTATCAACACAGAAGTAGAACGCTCAAGAGCTGCGCAATAACCCTCTCCTCCTAGCGCAGTAAAGCAACAACATACACACTAAAATAAGCCCTCAAAAAATTGAATCATGCGGTTCAAGAGGGCTTTTTATGCCCAATATTTTCAATCAGAATTCCCCAAAAATCAAGTTTTATTCATGAAAAATTTATCTAAAGATTACGTAGCTAGCTTGTTTGAGCACAAGCCAGAAGAAGGAATCTACAGACAAAAAAGAGAGTCCTTTACAAACCCAGATATTTTCGAATTGGAGATGAAAGAAATCTTCGAAAAAAACTGGGTGTATTTAGCACATGAAAGTCAATTACCAGAAATCAATGACTATTTCAGCACTTATATTGGTCGTCAACCGGTTTTTATTGCACGTAACAAAGAAGGTGAATTAAATGCCTTTATCAACGCTTGTAGCCACCGTGGTGCTATGATTTGTCGCTACAAAAAAGGAAATAAGTCAACCTTTACTTGCCCTTTCCATGGTTGGACATTCAACAACTCAGGCAAGTTGCTTAAAGTAAAAGATTCTAGAGGTGCAGGCTATCCAGATCAATTCAATTGCGATGGTTCTCACAACTTAAAAAGCATTGCAAAATTTGAATCATACAGAGGTTTCTTATTCGGTAGCTTAAGTGAAGATGTTTTACCTCTTGAAGATTACTTGGGAGAAACTAAAGTAATTATAGACCAAATGATTGACCAAGCTCCAAACGGATTAGAAGTGCTTCGCGGAAGTTCTTCATACATCTACGAAGGAAACTGGAAAATGCAAATGGAAAATGGAGCAGATGGTTACCACGTGAGCACGGTTCACTGGAACTACGTTGCAACCATGGGAAGAAGAAAATACGAAAAAGGCGGTACCAAAGCAGTAGATGCAAACGGATGGTCAAAGTCTGTTGGTGGTGTTTATGGTTATGAAAACGGTCATATTTTACTATGGACTCAATTGATCAACCCTGAAGTTCGTCCAGTATTTAATCACAAAGAAAGATTAGAACAAGAATTAGGGAAAGAAAGAGCAGATCACATTGTGAATCATACCCGCAATTTATGTGTGTATCCAAATGTGTATTTGATGGATCAATTCTCTACACAAATTCGTGTCGCTCGCCCAATATCTGTAAACGAAACGGAAGTAACTATTTACTGTTTCGCACCCAAAGATGAACCAGCTGAAGAACGTAGAGTTCGCATTCGCCAATACGAAGATTTCTTCAATGTAAGTGGTATGGGAACGCCTGACGACTTAGAGGAATTTAGAGCTTGTCAAAAAGGATACAGCGGTAAAGAAATGCAATGGAACGACATCAGCCGTGGTGCAACACATTGGATTGAGGGACCCGATGAGCACGCCAAATCTATGGGCATGAAACCATTATTGAGCGGAGTAAGATCTGAAGATGAAGGCCTGTTTTTAATGCAACACAAACACTGGTCTAAAGTACTAACCGAAGCTGTAGAATCTAAAGAAGAAGGAGAATTGACCAATGCTTGAGCTTAAATCAGAAACAATGACAACGATTGAGAAAATCCAGGCCTTTTTATATAGTGAAGCCAGAAGTTTAGATGACAAAGAATGGGACGAGTGGCTAACTCATTACCATGAAGATGTACAATTCTGGATGCCGGCTTGGGATGATGAAGATGAATTAACTGACGATTTCAACAGTCAAATTTCATTGGTTTACTATCCAAACAAAGAAGGATTAGAAGATCGCGTTTTCCGTATTAAAACAGAACGTTCAAGTGCCTCCACACCTGAACCGAGAACCATTCACATGATCTCGAATGTTGAAGTTCTGGAAGAAACGGAAGATGAAATCAAAATCCGTTTCAATTGGAATACGCAAAGCTTCAGATACCAAACCAAAGACAACTACTTCGGTTGCTCTTTCTACACACTGAAGAAAACAGATGATTCATTCTTGATTTCTAACAAGAAAATCATCTTAAAAAGCGACTACATCCGACAGGTTATCGACATCTATCATTTCTAAAAATCTATCATATCATGGCGAACATTGCATTAAATTTTGAAGACGGAGTTACACGTATTTTGGAGGGTTTACCCTACGAAACTGTAGCTGATACGGCTTACCGCTTAGGAATCAACATACCACTTGATTGCGCTGATGGTGCTTGTGGAACTTGCAAGTGCCACGTTAAATCGGGTCAGTTTGATCCGGGCGATTTTATTGAAGACGCTTTAACAGATGAAGAGTTTGAGCAAGGCTACGCATTGGCTTGCCAAACGATTCCAGAGTCGGATATGATTATTGAAGTGTTGGCTAGTTCAGCGGTTTGTAAAGTAGAAATTGAGGCTTTTCAAGCTACCATCGAAAAGCTCGAATTTCCTTCTCAAGAAATCGTGAAACTAACCGTAAAAACAGCCGATAGTAAGATCATCGACTTCCTACCTGGTCAGTATGTAAATATTGAAATTCCTGGAATGGATACTTCAAGATCTTACTCGTTTTGCAATGCTCCCGGAACTGATGAATTGGTATTTATTATCCGCCTTGTACCCGGTGGATTAATGAGCACCTACCTCAGTGAAAAAGCACAAATAGGTGATACTTTAGAATTAACAGGGCCTTTGGGTAGTTTCTATTTACGCGAAATTACCCGCCCTACTCTCTTCTTTGCTGGCGGAACAGGAATAGCTCCGTTTATTTCGATGTTGCAAAAGCTAGAAGCTGAGAATAACACACAGCCTATCACCCTATTTTACGGTGCTACAACTGAAGAAAATCTGGTTGAGTTAGACCAGTTGCATGTGTATACAAGCAGCTTAAATTTTGATGTTAAAGTATGTGTGTCATCGCAAGATGAAGCATCTGTTCCAAAGGGATATGTTACCCAATGGATCAACAAAGAAACATTGACTGAAGCGCAGTATGACTTGTACTTATGTGGACCACCAGCAATGGTTGAAGCAATCAAAACATCGCTGAGTGATTCACAAATCCAGTATGATGGTTTCCATATGGAGAAATTCATTCCAACTGGAAACGAAGCGGCCTCCACCGTTTAATCAAATCAATTAAAAAACTATCCAAATTATCAAGCTATGAGTAAGACAGTTGATATCCATCAAATGATCGATAACGCCCGCTTCAATCGTTTTCATTGGGGCGTACTCTTATGGAGTTTTCTCATCATTATTTTTGACGTGTACGATTTAGTAATCTACGGAGTTGTACTTCCTGTGTTAATGGACAAATGGTCTTTAACACCTATGGAAGCCGGAACTCTTGGGAGTTACGCCATGTTCGGAATGATGTTTGGCGCCCTGATTTTCGGCCCTATATCTGACCGCATCGGACGTAAAAAAGCCATCATTATTTGCTTGGCATTATTTAGCAGTTGTACGCTGATTAACACGTTTACAGTTAACCCAACTCAGTTTGGTATTGCCCGCTTTTTTGCCGGTTTCGGTATTGGTGGATTAATGCCAAATGCTGTTGCATTAATTACTGAGTATGCGCCTAAAAAAATCCGCTCTTTACTCACAACCATTATGTTTAGTGGTTATGCCGTTGGCGGAATGATTTCTGCTGGATTAGGAATCGCTTTGGTTCCAAACTTCGGATGGCAATCAGTATTCTACATTGGCGCTTTACCATTGTTGGTTATTCCTGTAATCATGCGTTATTTACCAGATTCAATTGGATTTTTGGTTCGCAGTAAAAACAACAAGGAAGTTGGTAAAGTATTAGCTAAAATCGATCCAACATTCACTCCAAGTGATGATGATGTTTACGTAATTCCAGAGAAAATTCCTGGAGTAAGTATCGTTCAACTTTTCAAAAACGGTCGCGGTGTTAGTACCGTTATGTTCTGGATTTCATTCTTCATGTGCTTACTCATGGTTTACGGCTTAAACTCTTGGTTACCCAAATTGATGACCGAAGCTGGATATCCTTTAGGTTCAAGTTTATCATTCTTATTAGTGCTCAACTTTGGAGCCATGATTGGTGCTATTGCAGGTGGTTATTTGGGCGATAAATTCCACTTGAAAAAAGTGAGCATCGTATACTTCACATTAGCCGTAGTTTCATTGGCTTTATTAGGCTTCAAAAGCAACACTTTCGTGCTGTACTTATTACTAGGAATTGCTGGAGCTACAACTATCGGAACTCAAATTTTACTGTATGCTTATGTAGCTCAGTTCTACCCGATGGACATCCGTTCAACAGGTATTGGATGGGCATCAGGAGTTGGTAGAATTGGCGGTGTTGTAGGCCCAATTATGGGTGGTGCTTTGTTAGGTGCCGGACTTCCATTTCAAGTTAACTTCATGGTATTTGCCATTCCAGGTGCCATCGCAGCTATCGCTGTTGGTCTAGTGAGTGTGAAATACGCTTTTGGCTCTTCTCATGCAAAAGTTGAAGCTGAACTAGAACCAGTAAAAGCATAATCAAAATACTTATCACCGAAGGATTTATCCAATATCAAAACTCGATACACAGTAGATAATTCTCATATATGATTTTCGAAAATCGTTTTCAAAACAAGACCATCGTTGTAACAGGCGCAGCACAAGGAATCGGAAAAGAAACAGCCCTTAGAGCAGCTCGCGAAGGCGCGGCTGTAGCCATGATAGATCGATCTCCTTATGTTCATGAGGTTGCAGAAGAAGCTAAAAAAGAAGGGCTTGAGGCTATTTCTCTCATAGCAGATCTGGAAACAATTGAAGGTTTTGAAGCAGCTCTTCAATCAGTTGTTGATGCGTATTCGAAAATTGATGTGTTGATTAATAATGTAGGCGGAACAATCTATACCAAACCTTATGATGTATATGAACCGGATGAAATCGAAAGTGAAATCACCCGCTCATTGTATACCACACTTTGGGGTTGTAGAGCTGTATTGCCTCATATGTTGAATAACAAAAGTGGAGTTATCATCAATATATCTTCTATTGCTACACGCAGCATTCGCAGGGTACCTTATGCCGCTGCAAAAGGCGGTGTAAATGCAATGACTGCATCTCTGGCTTTCGAATATGCACCGCACAACATCCGTGTTGTTGGTGTTGCCACCGGAGGAACGGAGGCCCCTCCAAGGTTAGTGCCTCGACATCCGGGTGAAGAAAGTGCACAAGAGAAAGCTTGGTATCAAGAGATTATTGATCAAACCATAGATTCTACACTAATGAAACGATACGGAACATTAGAAGAACAGGTGGCTCCAATTTTGTTTATGGCATCTGATGAAGCCTCATACATCACCGGAGTTACGCTACCAGTTTCGGGTGGAGATCTTGGATAAACCTTTCTGAATCAAACAATCAATCAACGTCCATACGCCTACTTTCAATCAATTATAACCTAATCAAAATGAAGACATTAAAAACAATCTCCATTGGTTTTTTATGCTGCCTTAGTTTTTCGAGCTGGGCTCAACAACAAGTTGAATTAAAGAACTCCGCTCAAATTAAAAATACACCCATCCAATTTGACTTTGGTGGTTTCATCAGACACGATGCGATGTTTGATACACGACAAACAGTTGATGTTCGTGAGGCAGCTGTGGTTCTTTGGGGAAAAGATGAAAACCGCGATCCCAATGGAGTAGATTTAAACGATGCTACTCAATTCCAAATGCTTGGTATCTTATCTAGAGCTGGAGTTAAAATTTCTGGTCCAGATGTATTAGGTGCTAAAGCCAAAGGATACTTAGAAGGTGATTTTTTCGGAAATGCCGAAGGTGGAATTAACGAATTTCGTTTACGACATGCATGGGTAACCTTAGATTGGAAAACAACTCAATTAGGATTTGGTCAGTTTTGGCATCCACTAACAATCCCTGAATTATTCCCTTTAACGGTAAACTTTAGCGGTGGTGCTCCATACATGCCTTACAACCGAAATCCTCAAATTCGTTTGACTCAAAAATTGGGTAAATTCAATTTAATGTTGGCTGCTGTTTCACAGCGTGATTTCACCTCAAATACAGAGCCTTACATCTTAGCAAGCGTTCCTTCAGGTCATTTACAAGTGAATTTCAAAACAGAAAAATTCACTATTGGTTTAGCTGGACATTACGAGCACATTCGCCCAACATTGAGCTCTGGTGATGGAAACTGGTATTCTAACGAGCGCTTAAATAGCGTTACTGCAATGGCTTATGCCAAATTGAAAACAAAGCCAGTAACTATTCGTGCTGAGGCTACTCTAGCTCAAAATGGTGCTTCATTTGTTATGTTGGGAGGCTACGCTGGTTACACGCTTCCTGGTGAAATTGAAACGTATAGCACTATGAACACACAGGCATACTGGATTGATATTGCTGCCAACACCAAGAAAGTTGTTCCAGGTTTATTTGTTGGTTACAGCCAAAACGATGGTGCAACTGATCCCGTTGAAACAGCTGGAGTTTCTGCTCAAACTTACGGCTTAACCTCATTGGTTGGCGGTATTGGTGCTGGCGATGGTGCAAGAACTATCAATCACATTTACCGCATTGCTCCACGTGTAGATTTCCCAGTGAATAATTTCATGTTCAGAACTGAATTTGAATACTCTTTAGCTGAATGGGGAGATGCAGATTTAAGCGGTTTAGCTACAGCCAACAAATTTGATGCAGTTAACTGGCGATTCATTTTCGCTACTGTCTATAAATTTTAATTCAATGCCATGAATTAAGTCCATACCAATCAGTCAAATACCCTTGTCATAAAATGAATACTTCAAATAAATGGTTTGCCCTAGCCATCATACTAGTAGCTCCACTGCTATCGGTTATCGATGTGTATATTGTAAACATGGCCTTGCCCGCTATTAAAGATCAATATGCCACAACAAATAGCAATACCGAGTTAGTAATCAGCTCATACTTAGTTGGATATTGCGTCTTTCTGGTAACTGGCGGTAGAGCTGGAGATTATTTTGGTAGGAAGAAAATGTACATCCTAGGGATGTTCTTCTTCACGCTTACATCTGCCTTATGCGGATGGTCTCCAACCATATATTCGTTAATTGTCTTTCGTTTTTTTCAGGGGGTTTCGGCTGCTGTTATGATACCACAAACCCTCACCATGATTCAGCTCTATTTTGCTGAACCGAAAGAAAGAAACACAGCTTTTGGATTTTTTGGAATCACTTTAGGTATTGCCTCCATTTTGGGGCAATACCTTGGTGGTTTTTTTGCTGGTCATCATTTTATTGAAGAAAGTTGGCGACTCATATTTTTCATCAACCTACCGTTTGGAGCTATAGCCTGCTTGCTCTCTATTTTATATCTGAAAGAATCTCAACAAAATACCGACAGCAAATTTGATGTTGCCGGTGTTTGGCTTTTAGTAACAGCACTTGGTTCGTTGATCTACAGCTTGACAAAAATTCCTGAAGAAGGTCTTTCTGCTGAAATCAATGTTTTGCTTATCATCTCAAGCATTTTCTTTTTCATTTTTTGGAAAAATCAGAAGAAGAAAACAGATCAAAACAAAGCCCCCCTCCTCAACACCACTTTATTCAACATCAAGAGTTTCAATTTTGTACTCCTAGTAGTTTTATTCTTTTTTGGTGCTCACAATTCTTACTTATTGATTTGTGCTATCCAGTTTCAAGACACCTTAGGAATTGATGCGTTAGTATCTAGTCAATACTTTACATTCAACGGAATTGGCTTCTTAATTTCATCCATGATTGCATTCAAATTACTGCACAAATGGGGAATTAAATTGTTGATTACTGGCTGTATTTTGATGATCATTTCACTGGTTTTGCAAACCATCACTTTACACGATAAAGCATTCATCCCAATGATTCCAGTTTATCTGTTGATTTACGGATTGGGACAAGGTGCTTTACTTCCATCTATTTTGAATTATGCACTCCGTAAAATCCCAGCACAACACGCTGGTTTAGCAGGTGGTGTTTATTCAACCGTTCAGCAATTTTCATCAGCACTGGGAATTAGCATCATCGGTAGTGTGTTTTTCTACACCCTAAAACAAGGTTTAGATGGCTATTTCATTTCGATGTCGATGGCTGTTATCTACCTTATTTTAGTTGCTGTTCTACTCTACCGTATTTCATTGTTCAGCGATACAAAACTGGCCGTTGAAACACAAAAAGCTTAATAATTATGCCTCAAATCGATATAAACAATCACAGTTGCAACTACCTTTTAGAAGACTTCGGTCATGCAGAAACGTTAATCTTTTCCAATTCCTTGGGAACGGATTTAACCCTATGGGACAGCGTTATGCCGTACATTCAAGATCACTTCAATGTGTTGCGTTACGATACGCGCGGTCATGGTAAAAGCAGTGTTGGAACAGATACAGAATACACCATTGAGCAATTGGGACAAGATGTGATTGCTTTGCTAGATCACTTGAAATTAGACAAAGTTCATTTTTGTGGAATTTCAATGGGAGGTTTAATTGGGCAATGGTTAGGCATCAATGCTTCAAACCGATTTGAAAACATTGTTATCTGTGACTCGGCTGCTAAAATTGGTACAGTTGAAGGCTGGAATAACCGCATCAAGCAAGTTGCCGTGAATGGATTAGAATCCATTACAGATGGCACTCTAGAACGTTGGTTCACTCCTCAATTCAGAGAAAAACATCCTGAAAAAGCACAGAACATCATCAACACCTTTGTGAGTAATCCAGTGCAAGGTTATGTAGCATGTTGCGCTGCTATTCGCGATGCAGATTTCACAAAACAGCTTCACGAATTAGAAGTTCCAACGTTGGTTATCAGCGGAATTAAAGACGAAGTCACTACTGTTGATGATGGTAGTTATTTCATGAAACACATTCCAGTTTGTAGTCATATCAAATTGTATGCTGCACATTTATCAAACATCGAATGCGACTTGGAATTCTCTAAACATGTAGCCTTTTTCTTAATGGATCATTAGTCCTAAAATTTGATTTTATGTAGAAAAACATATCTTTCTAATCGAATGAGCAAGTTGCCATACTTCAAGTTCAACTAACCTCAAATTTGAATTTGAAAGCAGTATGAAGGAAAAATTATATTTCGAAGGAATTTTTGGTAAAGAGCAAATCGAATTTGTTCGCGAGATAATAAACGTGTCAGAAGTTGGCCCAACTTTCAGGCATTACGGATGGAAAGTTGCCTCGCACGCGCACCGCAATACATTCCAATTGTTTTTGATTGAAGAAGGCACCATCGAGGCCACCATCAATGATGAAGAATTCACCATTGAAGCAAAATCTTTCTTCACCATTCCTAAAAATGTATTGCACGGATTTAAGGCAACAGAAAACATACGAGGTTGGATCATCAACCTTTCTGACGTGGCTTTGGAGCGAATTCTCGCTTTAGACACCAACATCATTTTTGCCCTAGATGAAGTTACCATTGCCAAATTCGATTTTGACGATATTCTATCCAAAAACTTCTACACCACTATTCATAAATGCATTGACGAATACAACGGAAACCTTCCTGCAAAAGACTTCGCTTTAGAGTATCTAGTAGGAATGCTATTGATTCGTTTGTATCGCATACCCCGCATGCAGGTTCAGCGGGTAAAATCTTTCGATAACGCTTATAAGCTGTACTACCGAAGGTTTTGGCAGTTGATTAAAGAACATTATTCGTTTAAAATCACCATTCAAGAATATTCAAACGAGCTCAATATTTCAACAGCTTACCTCAATCGTATCTGTCAAAATGTTGCGGGAAAGTCACCCAAAGAAATCATTACAGAATATTTCGTGAGCGAAGCTAAATGCCAGCTTGAAGTAGCAGAAATGAGTATTGCCGATACATCCTACCAACTAGGCTTTGAAGATCCTAATTACTTTACTCGATTATTTAAATCTAAAACAGGAATTACACCTAACAAATACAGGAAACAGATTGGTGTAAAGTAGCCACTCATTCTTTAGTACTAAGGCAATATAAAGTGAATTTTCAGTCTCCTTACAATATCACAATTGCTATCTCTAGACCACACAAAACACACCTATGTTCGATTTGTCCTATTAATAATTCAAAAGGACTTTAGGAAAAGTAAGTAAGTGCTCAATTTTGCTTCATAGGAAAAGAAAAAGCATTTACCCGTGGATATTTCAGATATAAACACTCCTGTTAAAGAGGAACTAATCAACTCAATTTCAAGAGCTACCATAAAAAAGGTTGAAACTACTATCGTAGAGTTACCTACCATCAGACCACACAAATTATCAATGGCTGTAATGAATATTCAGACCATGGTAATTATTCGATTATTCTGCTCTGATGACATTGAAGGTATTGGTGAAACAACAACCATTGGTGGTATGAGCTACGGCCCGGAATCTCCTGAAGGCATGAAGCTCACCATTGATCAATACATCACTCCATTAATTATTGGTAGGGATGCTACTAACATTGGTGCAATCATGCATTTGATTAACCAGTATGTTAAAGGAAACACCTTTGCCAAAAATAGCATTGAAACAGCACTTTTAGATGCTCAAGGAAAGCGTTTAAACTTACCTGTTTCTACTCTTTTAGGAGGAGCTGTTCGCGAAGAATTGCCCGTTCTTTGGGTGTTAGCAAGTGGCGATACCGAAAAAGACATTGAAGAAGGAAAAAGACTGGTTTCTGAAAACCGTCACAACACTTTTAAACTAAAGATTGGTAGAAATCACCCACAAGTTGATGTTGACCATGTGAGTCAAATCAAACAAGCTTTGGGTAGCGATATCAAAGTAACTGTTGATGTAAATCAAGCTTGGAACGAGAGTGTAGCTAAAACCTACATTCAACAACTTCAAGACAACGGAATCGATTTGATTGAACAACCGATTGCACAAGACAATTGGAACGGTTTAGCTCGATTAACCGAATTCTTCCACGTACCAATTATGGCTGATGAAGCAGTTGGCACGGTTCGCGATGCTTTCCGTTTGGCAAGTATCAGAGGTGGTAGCGTTTTCGCTTTGAAAATTGCTAAAGCTGGTGGATTAATCAACACCCAAAAAATCGCAGGAATTGCTGATGGCGCAGACATCGCACTTTACGGTGGAACCATGTTAGAAGGAACGATTGGAACGGCTGCATCAGCTCACGTATTTAAAACAGTAAACAACCTGAGTTGGGGAACTGAATTGTTTGGTCCACTTCTATTGGTTGACGATATCGTAAAAACGCCAATCACTTATGCCAACAACTGCATGAAACTTCCAGAAGGCCCAGGACTGGGTATCGAACTGGATATGAATCAAGTCAATAAGTATCAACGCAAAAAAATATAAGACATGTTATTTCAAGTAAAAATGGATGTGAAAATCCCTACAGACATCGATCCTGATTATATCGCTGAAGTAAAAGCTAAAGAAAAAGCGTATTCTCAAGACCTTCAACGTCAAGGTAAATGGGTTCACATTTGGAGAATTGTGGGAGAATATGCCAACATCAGCATTTTTGATGTTGAAAGCAACGATGAGCTTCACGATCTACTTTCTGGTCTTCCATTATTCCCTTACATGGAAATGAAAGTAACTCCGCTTGCAAAGCACTACTCATCAATCAAATAAAAAGATTTTTAACACTCTAATTTACGAATAGCCATGTTAACAACAGAAAAAACAACTGTTCTTGAAAAAGAAAAAATAGACGCGTTTTTAAAAGAAATGGAAAGCACCGAAAACGGTGGTAACGATCGCGTTAAAGAAATAGTAAATCGTATAGTTCGCGACCTTTTCTACATGATGGAGGACCTGGATGTTCAGCCAGAAGAATTCTGGAAAGCAATGAACTACTTAACCGAGGCCGGACAAAACGGTGAGTGGGGACTTATAGCCGCAGGCCTCGGTTTTGAACATTTCTTGGATATGCGCATGGACGCTGCTGACGAAAAAGCAGGTTTAGAAGGCGGTACTCCAAGAACCATTGAAGGACCACTTTACGTAGCTGGTGCTCCAGTAGAAAAAGGTTTTGCTCGTTTAGATGATGGTACTGAAGTTGACGAAGGTGAAATCATCTTCATGCAAGGTACAGTTACCGATACTGAAGGAAATCCAATTCCAAATGCAAGTGTTGAAGTTTGGCATGCTAACCTAAAAGGTAACTATTCTTACTTCGATAAATCGCAATCTGATTTCAACTTGCGTAGAACTATTATCACTGATGAAAATGGTCGCTACCAATTCAGAAGCATCATGCCATCAGGATATAGCTGCCCTCCGGGAGGATCAACTGAGACTTTGTTAGATCAATTAGGTCGTCACGGAAATCGTCCAGCTCACATTCACTTCTTCTTCTCAGCAGACGGATTCAGAAAGTTGACTACACAAATCAACATTGAAGGTGATCCATACTTGTGGGATGATTTCGCATTCGCAACTCGCGAAGGTTTGGTTCCACCAGTTGTGAAAGTAGAAGACGAAGCTGCAATCAAAGAAAAAGGTTTAGACCGTTCTTTCTCTTCAATTGATTGGGATGTTACCCTTCAGCACGATAAAGATGGTGCTATCAATACAGAAGTAGAACGCTCTAGAGCATCTTCATAATCACGCTTACATAGGTTTGGCCCTGTACCACATGCTTACTCGTGGTACAGGGCTTTTTTACACCGACCTTCTACTCTACTCACAATCACCTCAACACATAAAAAATTAGATTTCCATGCCAGTAATTCAAGTCAATAATATCGACTGCTTTTACCAATTTGACGACTTCGGTAAATCCGAAACACTCCTGTTTTCTAACTCATTAGGAACAGATCATACCATGTGGAACAAACAAGTGGAAGCACTTGGGAAATACTTCAATATTTTACGATACGACACACGTGGACACGGACAAAGCGGCACCGGAAACTTAAAAGAATACACCATTGATATGCTGGGTTCTGATGTGATAGCAATATTAGATCACCTGAACTTAGACAAAGTCAACTACTGTGGCTTATCGATGGGAGGCCAATTGGGTCAATGGTTGGGCATTAACGCCTCAAACCGATTCCACAAAATTGTGATTTGCAATACTGCTGCTAAAATTGGCACTGCTGATGGCTGGAATACCCGAATTGCACACGTTGGCGAACATGGTTTAGCAAGCATCACTGGCGGAACTGCAGAGCGTTGGTTCACTCCAGAATTCAACCAAAACCACGCAGATAAAGTACAAGCCATTTTAGATGTATTTGTGAAAAATCCAGTGGAAGGTTATGCTGCCTGTTGCGCTGCTGTTCGCGATGCAGATTTTAGAGACTCACTGAATAAACTATCGGTTCCAACACTTATTGTAAGTGGAACTGAAGACGCTGTTACAACCGTAGAAGACGGAAATTTCTTCGAACAAAATATACCACAAACTAGCCATGTAAAATTCAAAGCTGCTCACCTATCCAATGTTGAATGTGCAGATGAATTCAATGCTGCATTGATTCAATTTTTAAACGATTAAGACAATCAAAATGAAAAAGTTACCTCAGATAACATTAGAAGAAGCTGCTCAATTGGTGAAAGACGGTGATGTGCTTTTACAAGGCGGTTTTGGTATGACCGGAAACCCGGTTCACTTGATGCATGCATTGGCTGAAACAGGTACTAAAAACTTAACTTTTATTGGTAATAACGTTGGTGAGCCGGGCATTGGTGGCGGACGTTTGTTGCGCAATGGCCAAATCAAAAAAATGATTGGTTCATTCTTCACTTCAAACCCTGAGGCTGTAAAAGCGGCTCAGTCTGGTGATGTAGAATATGAATTGTTGCCTCAAGGAACGTTGGCTGAAGCTATTCGTGCTGGTGGTGCTGGAATCGGTGGATTCTTCACTCCTACTTCTGCTGGAACTTTGTTAGCAGAAGGTCGCGAAACCAAAGTATTGAATGGCGTTGAGCAAGTTTTCATTCCTGGAATTCGTGGTAATGTAGCATTCGTACGTGCTTGGAAAGCTGATACAGCTGGAAACTTGCAATACCGCATGACGGAACAAAACTTCAACCGCGCGATGGCTACTGCAGCTGATCTTGTAATCGCTGAAGTAGAAGAAATCGTTGAATTGGGTGAGTTAGATCCGAATCAAATTCACACGCCAGGTTGCTATGTTAATTACTTGGTTGAATCTAAATTGACTTTAGAAGATTTAGGTAGTTCGGCTTCGGTTTCATCAAGCAGAAAAGTGAGCGAAAGCCGCATGCACATGGCTGAGCGCGCTTTGAAAGAATTATCTAAAGGCGATGTGGTTAACTTGGGAATTGGTATCCCTACCCTTGTTGCCGATTTAATTCAACCTGAAGATGATATCAACCTACATACTGAAAACGGTATGTTGGGTGTTGGGCCAGTTCCAAAAGACGGTGGTGGCGCATTGGATTATCCAGTTAACGCTGGTAAAATTCCTGTAACTGCATTGGAAGGAAGTAGCTATTTCGATAGCGCTGAAAGTTTCGGAATGATTCGCGGTAAACACGTAGACATTGCCATTATGGGTGGTTTACAAGTAGATACAGGCGCTAATTTGGCCAACTGGGCAGTTCCCGGAAAACCATTATTAGGCGTTGGTGGAGCTATGGATTTAGCTTCAGGCGCAAAGCGTTTAATCATCACGATGACACACACCAATAAAGATGGTTCATCAAAAGTGGTTGAGAAATGCTCGTTGCCATTGACAGCTTTAGGAACCGTAAACATGGTGATTACCGACTTAGCTGTTTTCGAATTCATCGATGGAAAACTGACACTAACTGAAGTAATGCCAGGTAGTACTTTAGAAGAAGTACAAGCCAAAACAGATGCTTCATTCGATATTCAATTGACTGAAACTGTATAATCCTGAGTGGAGAGTGAAGGGTTGATGGTTTGAGAAAAAGAATCAAGTACAAAGTATTAGGTACAAGGACAGACATACTCAGATTTATCATTACGATAGAATGGAATAGAGTATTAAGTACTAGGAACAAAGAAATATTCAAATTGAGTTTGACTGTTTAGCCATTGCATTAGAACACACTCCTTTTGCGAAGAACGAAATTGAATTATTGAATAAATATCATTCGTGACAACCGTTGATTCAGCCAGTGATAATGGGTTGAAGTAGCCATTCGTAAAAATTAAATAGGGAGAAAATACGGAACGTATTAAGTACAAGGACAGACATACTCAGATTTATCATAACGATAGAATGGTATAGAGTATTAAGTACTAGGAACAAAGAAATGTTGAAATAGCAGAAAAGACGTCACACTGATCATAGAAGTATATTGAATTCACTTAAGTGAAACGATAATAGTTCTTGATCCCGAAAACGGGAGTGTCTCTGTTTACTGAGATGTATCGAAGTGTAAGTCTATGTCTCGATACAACATCGTTCCGCTGCCACTCGACATGACAAACACACAATAAAATGAGAGAATCATACATCATAGAAGCCGTAAGAACACCAGTAGGTAAATTGGGCGGAATCCTATCCGGAATTCGTGCTGATGATTTAGCTGCCGTTCCATTAAAGGCTTTATTAGAAAAGTTACCTCAACTACCCAAAGACGCTATTGACGATGTTATTTTAGGTTGCCACAACCAAGCTGGTGAAGACAACCGAAATGTGGCTCGTATGGCGTTGTTATTGGCTGGATTGCCATACACCGTTCCGGGAGAAACCATCAACCGTTTGTGTTCTTCGGGAATGTCAACTGTGGTTCATGCCAATCGTGCAATTAAAGCCGATGATGGCGATGTTTTCATTGCTGGCGGTATGGAACACATGACACGTGGACCATTGGTAGTTTCTAAATCTGCTAGTGCATTTGGACTCGATCATAAAATGGAAAACTCCACTTTCGGGTGGCGTTTTGTGAACAAGAAATTGCACGAAATGTACGGTACAGATGCGATGGGTGTAACTGCTGAGAACTTGGCTGAGATGTACAACATCACACGCGAAGACCAAGATCAGTTTGCGTATTGGTCGCAAATGAAAGCTGCCAAAGCGCAAGCCGATGGCATTTTGGCTGAGGAAATCATTCCTGTGGTTATGCCACAGCGCAAAGGCGATCCGATTGTAGCCGACCAAGATGAGTTTATCAGACCGAATACAACTTTAGAAGGATTAGCTAAACTGAAAGCTGTTTTCAAAAAAGAAAACGGTACTGTTACCGCTGGTAATGCTTCTGGTTTGAATGATGGCGCAGCAGCCATGTTGATTGCCTCTGACGAAGGAGCTAAAACGCACAACCTAACACCCAAAGCACGCATTGTGTCTTCAGGAGTAGTTGGTGTTGAGCCGCGCATTATGGGAATTGGCCCAGTTGGAGCAACCAAAAAAGCGTTGAAAAAAGCAGGCTTAACATTAGACCAAATGGATGTGATTGAGTTGAACGAAGCATTTGCTGCTCAATCATTGGCTTGCACCCGCGAGTTAGGTTTAGCAGATAACGATCCTCGAGTAAACCCTAACGGTGGCGCCATTGCAATTGGTCACCCACTGGGCATGTCTGGAACACGAATTATACAAGCAGCTGTAAACCAACTGCACCGCACCAATGGAAAATATGCCTTGGCAACCATGTGTATTGGTGTTGGAATGGGTTACGCTGTTATACTAGAACGCGTTTAATCTTTGCTTTTACGTTTGTTTTAAAAAGCCCTTGCGCAGTTTGTGCAGGGGCTTTTTGTTATTAAGAAATTTCATTGAAAATTCACTCAAAAAAAAATCACATAATGTCCTATCAAAAAGTAAATTGTCCGTAGATTTGTCCGTGTACGTAAAAATGTCCGCAAAATGGCAACAATAAATTTCTATCTAGATAAAACCGATAAAAAAGGACTTGCTCCAATACATTTAAGAATAAACTGTAACGGCAGTCAGGTAAAGCTATCTACTGGACAAAAAATTAATCCTGAGCTTTTTGATAAAACAAAACAAAGAGCAATAGGAAGTTCGATTGAATCAACTGAAACAAATCATTACTTAAACTATCTGCAAGAAAGAGCAGATGAACTTTTACACCACTCTAGTAAGAAAACATTTGTGCAAGATAAAGTGAAATCAATTCTAAACGAGCACATCTCAAATTATAAGGAAAACAATAATGTAAATATTGTACGAGAACAAATAGCGTTATACGGAACACCTTTTACGTTTGTTGACTTATTTGCCGGTGCTGGAGGCTTTAGCGAAGGCTTCCTTCAAGCAGAACACAACAACAAGTTTTTTGATTTTATTGCAGCTAATGACATTAATGAGAACTGTGAATTAACACACGTTGTTCGATACAACCATCAATTAGGTTTAGATGCTGAATTCTTAACACAAGATATTACAGAACCTGATTTCCTTGATAACTTATTAGACAAGATCAACGGAAAGAAAATTGATGTTGTTTGCGGAGGCCCTCCCTGCCAAAGTTTCAGTTTAGCTGGAAAACGTAAAAAGTTTGATAAAAAGGATGACTTATTCTCACATTACCTTGAAGTTATAAAGGTTCTACAGCCAAAATACTTTGTAATGGAGAATGTGAAAGGTATCCTAACAAAGGAAGGTGGTAAAATCAAAGAATTGATACTAAATGAAATAAATTCAATAGTAGATACTAAGGAAATTCCAAAATTGGTTTCATTTATCAAAAAGATAAAAACCGAAGCAAACTCTTTCCTACTTGATTCTTTAATAAAGCGTGTAGAGTTGGAAAAGCTACTTGATAAAGAAAGAGATTCAGCAAGGGAAGAATACATCCGATTTGTAGAAAACCGTTTTAAAAAATTAACTCCAAAAATTGCTGATTACAAAACAAGTAAAACAGATTATAACATTAACACTATTCGTCACGGATTCACTTTGTTGTCACGTAAAAAAGAATGGGATAAACTTAAACGAGACCTAATAAAAGAGAAAGATTTTTGCAATATCGATAGTGATAACTTTACGGAAGCTTTTACCGATTTTCTTACTGAAATAAGCTCTGAAAGTATCATCTCAAAAATTGATACTGCTTTCAAATCTCTTAAAATACCAAGTGAGTTTAAAAATGACTGCAATGACATTATTACAGCTCTTAGAATATACACGACATCCTTTGATGAATCTATAGAAATTTTACAAGAACACAGTACTAAACAACAACAAAAGGAATTAGACGAGATTCTTAACAGTATTAGGCTTTATAAAATTGAAAAACCTTTTGTAGCCAATGCTTCTAATTATGGTGTTCCACAAAACAGAGAAAGAGTTTTATTTATTGGTTGTAGAAAAGACCAAAAATTCATTAGCGAAATTCCTCCAACAGTTTCTGAAGAAGAAAAAGTAACCGTATTTGAAGCACTTTTTGATTTAGATTTTATCGGGAACAATCAAGAAGCTCATCATTACGAAGCTATAGACATTAATAAGCAATATAACGGTTCAGCTAAAAGATTAAGTCAATTATTAAAAAAACGAAATATCGATGGTAAACCCAATCAAAAAAATGGAAAATCTTATGCTGAATGGTCTAAATCTGGAAGGTTAATTGAGCGTTACCAAACTACATCAAAACCTTTCTATGTTAAAAATACAGAAGGGTTGTTAGCTGGAGAAAAATACTTTGACATTCTGAATAACCACAAAACAAGTAATCAGAATGAAAAGGTAATTGAACGACTTGAAATTATTCTAAAAAATGGAGACTATAAAACCTCACAAGTAGAATTAGATAAACTTGGCCTTTCTTCAAACAAAAGAAATTATAATGTACTTTGTCCCGACTCACAATGTTCAACAATTATGACCATTCCTGACGACTACGTACACTACAATTCTCCAAGAGCTTTAACAGTTCGAGAAATGGCACGCTTACAGTCCTTTGATGACTCCTTTGTATTTCAAGGCAAACGCTCTACTGGTGGCAATAATAGAAAAACAGAAGTTCCTCAATACACACTTGTTGGCAATGCTGTCCCTCCACTTTTAGCGAGAGCTATAGCATCAGAAATTTTAAAGAATATTAAATGAGAAAATTAACCACCTCTGAACAGAATAAAATCAAGTTTCTCACTAAGAATCAAGTTTCCTTGACTCTAATTGAACCAACTGAAACGGGGTTAAAGAAATCAATCATGGACGCAACGGGTTCAGTTCGTAGTTATCTAAAAAGTGAAAACATACATGATTACGACACCCAATCACAGGGTCCAATTAATAAAGTAATCATACAAACCGTTATTCATACAGGCTTTGAGACAATTCAATCACAAGCATCGCTTTATAGGCCAAAAACAAAAAGTGGAGACCCAAGAATTTGGTTTTACAAATTAACTCAAGTCGCAAATCCAAATGACATTATTGCAATTACATATTATGATAATGCCTTTCAAGTATTCAATCTAACACAAATCGATATTGAATCTTTAATTAATTCTACAATACAGAATCCTTTTCAAGATTTAATTCGAGCAATAAATCAAAGTGAAAATGAAGTTTCCATAGAACTTCTGGGCATGTTAAGAGCCATCGCTAAACAAGGTCCAATTCCTTCTATGGTTGATGCAGACACATCTGTAGGAAGGACTTTAGAAACGGCACTTGGAATTAATATCAACTCATCAAAACAGCCAGATTACAAAGGCATTGAGTTAAAATCATTTAGAAGCAAAAGAGGAAACAGAAAGAACTTATTTGCCCAAGTTCCAAATTGGAAATTAAGCAAATTTAAAAGCTCCGCAGAAATACTTGACGCATTTGGCTATGTACGGGAAGATGACTTTAAACTCTATTGTACCATTTCTGCAATTACAACAAATTCACAGGGATTAAGCCTTAGAATTGACAATGACATTAAGCAACTAATTGAAAACTCTAATAGACCCGAAGTTGGTGACTTCGTTGTTTGGACTTTGGACACGCTTCATAAGCGCCTAAAAGAGAAACATAAAGAAACTTTTTGGGTAGAAGCAGAAAGCACTCAAATTGATGGAAAGGAACATTTCCAATATACGTTGGTTGAACACACCAAGAAACCTATCACATCTCAATTTGACTTACTAGTTGACCAAGGCATAATAACGCTTGACCATCTAATAAAAAGGGACTCTAAAGGAAGAGTAGTAGAGAAGGGACCACTATTTAAAATAAAACCTAAAGGAATTGAATTGCTTTTCCCCCCAAGCGAAAGCTATAATTTGCTCGAAACATAATTCACTGTACTACTTACTACTCTTTTTTTGTAGTAAACTACTTTCACCAGTAACAATTAAACAAAAAAAAAACACCCTTGTTTCCAAGGGTGCTTCTCATAACCTTCAACTAAGCTTAGGCAGCTATTGTTGCTTTACTCACTCACCTTCACCAATGGTTTTACCAATCCGGGTTTGCGATCGATAAACTCACTGATGGCGGTTTCTATTTTATCAAACGAGATGTTTTCTGTGAAAATTGGAGTTGGATCCAACACTTTGTTTTCAATCAAAGACAACAAATGATTCACGTTGTAATGTGCCAAATCGCCTAATCCAGTCCAAATGGAAATGTTCTTAAACAACAACTCTGTAAAGTTCACTTCAATAGGCGCTCCCGGAATTCCAATCATAGCCACTTTAGCGCCAACGGCTCCAACAGCAGCCCAAGATTGAATGGTAGCCGGAACTCCAGCCGCATCAACAATGGCATCTACTCCTCTACCACCTGTTAATTCCATAATGGCTTCAACGGTATCTTTTTCAGAGATGTTAATCACATCGGTTGCGCCCATTTTTTTGGCCAATTCCAAACGATCTGCAATGGCATCAACCGCAATAACCTTACTTGCACCAAACAAACGTGCAGTGTGCAAAGCAGATAAACCAACAGGGCCGGCTCCAAACACCAACAAAACTTGTCCGGGTTTGGTCAACGCATTTTTTACGGCTGTGTAACCCGTTCCTAAAATATCGCCAACGGTAATGGCTTGCGCATCGGTTACGCTATCAGGCACTTTGCACAAACAAGCATCTGCAAACGGAGCACGAACATACTCAGCCATGGCTCCACCCAAATTCCCGATGTTTGAACCGTAAATACCACCGCGCAAACATACCTGGTATTGACCTCTTCGGCAATGATCGCAGTTTCCGCAATACGGTGCTGCAGGAGCCGCCACGCGATCGCCCACTTTAAGGTCATACACTTCTGAACCCACTTCATCAATAATACCCACAAACTCGTGCCCGAGTGGATACCCCCAATGATCGTGCATATGTCCGGCCAACAAGTGCACATCCGATCCACAAACAGTTGTTGTGGTTACGCGAACGATAACATCTGTAGGTTGTTGAATTTGTGGCTTTGAGGTCTCTTTTAATTCGTAAGTATTTAAATCTGATACAAATACATGTTTCATGACTTCTAATTTTTAGACAGTATGCTTCTAGGCTATGCCACTTTTACAAGCCACATAACTGATGAGCAATCTGTTATTTGATTGGAGATTTACTTTCTGAAATCGATGATGCGTTTGGTTTTTCCACCCTCGCTCATCGGAATTTCACCTTTGCGTTTCAATTGAACGCCCATGGATAATCCAATGGAGTTTTTAATGCGTTTGGAGAATTGCTGGATCAATGCTTCATCTTCATGAGAAACACCTTCACTCACTTCTACATGTACCTCAACCGTATCCATAATGCCTTCTTTATGCACGTGCAACTGGTAATTCGGAATTAAGAAATCCAATTCGTTAATCACCTCCTCCACTTGCGTGTGGAATAAGTTTACACCGCGAATAATGAGCATATCATCAGATCTGCCTTTGATATTCGACATTTTGATGTGCGTGCGCTTTTTGCTCTCATCGTAGTAAATCGAGCAAATATCATTGGTCCAGTAACGCAACACCGGGAAAGCTTCTTTGGTTAACGTTGTAAATACCAGCACGCCTTCTTGTCCGTATGGCAAAGGCTCACCTGTATCTTTATCAACCACTTCTGGATAGAAATGATCTTCCCAAATGTAACTTCCTGATCCTTTCTCTTCGAAATCTTCTTGAGACACGCCCGGACCAATAATTTCACTCAACCCATAAATGTTGGTTGCTGAAACATCCAAGCCTTCTTCTACTTGCGAGCGAATGGCTTCTGTCCAAGGTTCAGCACCTAAAACAGCATATTTTAAGTTGAGTTTTTTGGTATCGATGCCGTGCTTTTTACAAGCCTCAGCCAAAGTGTGAGCGTATGTTGGTGTACAGCAAATCACATCGGGTTTGAAATCTTGCAGAATGGTTAATTGCCTTTCCGTCATCCCGCCAGAGACTGGAATTACAGCCATTCCCAATTTAGTTCCACCACCGTGAACACCTAATCCACCGGTAAACAAACCATAACCGTATGCATTGTGCAACACCATGCCCGGCTTGGCTCCCGCACACGCCAAAGAACGCGCTACTACTTCATCAAAAACATCTAAATCGTTTTGCGTATAGCCCACAACTGTTGGTTTTCCAGTTGTTCCACTTTAGGCGTGAATCCTGCGAATGTCACTCATCGGTTTGGCAAACATTCCGTAAGGATAATGGTCTCTCAAATCCGTTTTTTTGGTGAAAGGCAACTTCCTTAAATCATCAACGGTTTTGATGTCATCTGGCGAAACACCAGCATTATCAAACCATTGCTTGTAAAAAGGAACGTCTTTGTATACGCGTTGAACCAGTGAAGAAAGTCGTGCATTTTGCAACGCACGCAATTCTTCTAAAGGCATTGTTTCTATTGATTGATTGTACATTGTTTTGGCTTTGTTAAACTGTTGTGCTTGACAATACTTGTTTCATAGAGTCAGCTATAAAGCTAATAGCTTGATCACAAACAGGCAACATGGTTGTTGTTAAAAACGCATGGATTGTTCCATCAAAATTCTTGTAAACCACAGGAATTCCAGCCGAATCTAACTTTTTAGCATATGCTTTACCATCTTCGCGCAACACGTCATACTCAGCAGTAATAATTACCGCTGGAGGCATTCCGCTTAAATCTGTTTCATTCATCATGGCAAAATCTGCTGATTCGCGATCTGCTTGATTGGGAATGTAATTATCTAAGAAAAACAACATGTTTTCTCTTCCTACCAACAACTGATTTTGAGGATCGGTATAGCATTCCGAGTTGAAATCGGTTTGTGTTAACGGATAAGCCAATACTTGTAAATCAACGTTGTAATCGGCTGTTTTTCTAGACTTGCTAGCCAATACCGCAGCGATGGTTGCCCCCGCACTATCGCCCATCAAAATGAATGGAACGGATGTGTTAGAAACATAATCGCCTTTATTGGCGTAAACCGCTTTTACTAACGATTCGGTATCGTTGAAAGCTGTTGGATGTTGAAATTCTGGCCCTTTTCTGTAATTCGGGATGATAACGGTGCAGCTCGTTTTTTGAGCCAACATTTTCCCGAACAATTCGAAGTCTTCTGCCTCGCCCAACAAGAAACCACCACCGTGAACGTAAACGATAATTCCTTTCGAATCTTGATTGGGTTGAATGACGATTGCCGGAATGGAATCGCCTTGCACATCGTATGATCTGTTGCTGGTAGTTACATCGTATGATTGTCCGTTTTCACGCGGGTTTATGCTCGAAAACAAATGTCTTGACTCTTCAACCGAATATTGAAAAAACGGCTTGATATCCATTTGCTGCATCTGTTGCAACATTTGGGCTGTTCCTGGTTCTAAATTCATTGGAGTATTTTTTTAGTTGATTGATTTGAATTGATTTAGATAGAAGCTCCTACGGTTCCTACTTCGCCTTTTTCGGCTATAATCCCTTTGAGTTCACCATTTTGACGCCACTCGCGAAGCAAGTCGTAAAACTCAGATGAACCACCACCGTATGTTCCACCGAAGATTCCTTCATCGCCTTTTTGATCTAACTGACCCTCTGCATTGTAATACCCTGGCGTACACGATTCGATTAATGGAACTAGTGGACTAAACGCGCGCTTATCTCTCATTACATGATACCACTCATCTTCTGCTTGCGTAGAAACTTCGAGGGTTACATAATCATTTTCGAAAGCCGTTTTTACGATATAGGCCACGTGCTTGGCTTGCTCTTTCAATGAGAAGGTTAAGTTGGGCGTAAATCCCGTTTGGTTGATTCCCATCATCATCAAATTAGGGAAACCGCTGGTTTGAATTCCGTAAAGCGTACGTGGACCATTTTTCCACTTGTCTTTCAATGAAACTCCACCTTTACCGAATACAGGATACATCTCTTTACGAGCGTAGTTTTTCTCGGTATTAAACCCTGTTCCGAAGATCACACAATCAACTTCATATTTTTCGTCACCCACTAAAACTTCGTTTTCTGTAAATCCAGTCACCCCTTTTCCGTGTGTGTCTACCAAGTGCGTATTGGGGTTGTTGAATGCCTGTAGATACTCATCACTGAAGCACGGTCGCTTACACATTTGGCGGTAATATGCTTTCAGGTTTTCTGCCGTTTCAGAATCATCAACAATATCTTCTGTGAGTTTGCGAATGCGCTCCATGATGTGGAAATCTGCCAACTCAAAAATGTAAAGTTGATCCATTGGATCTAACTCTGGGAAAGGCTTTTCCAGCCCAAGCGAACCGATGAATTCAAAAATATCTGAAGTAGTGTACTTCGATAAATTATCGCCAACCAAGTTTTGAGTAACTGGTCTACCTGAGGTCATATCCTCAAAGTTTTGCATCATTTCATCTTGCCAACCTGGAGTTAAAGATGCAGCCCACTCCTGATCGGTTGGACCATTATCACGCGTATCGACAGATGATGGTGTGCGTTGGAAAACATACAATTCTTTGGCATATTTCGCCAACATTGGCACACACTGAATGGCTGTTGCACCGGTTCCAACAAAGGCAACGCGCTTGTCTTTTAGGTTGGTTAAATTACCATCGGTATCGCCACCTGTGTATTTGTAATCCCAACGACTGGTATGAAACGTATGACCTTTGAATTTATCAATTCCCGGCACGTTTGGCAATTTCGGTCTACCCAACGGACCTGCAGAAATAGATACAAAACGGGCTGCGATACGATCTCCACGATCGGTACTTACAATCCAACGTTTAGCCGTTTCATCCCAGCGGATTTCACGCACATTGGTTTGGAATAAAGCGTCTTTGTACAAGTCAAAATGACGAGCAAACATTTTGCAGTACTCAAAAATTTCAGGACCAGTGCTGTACTTTTCTTTAGGCATATACCCTACCTCTTCGAGCAATGGCAAGTACAAATACGATTGAATATCGCAGCGCAAACCCGGATAGCGATTCCAGTACCAGGTACCACCAAAATCACCAGCTTTTTCTATGATTTTAACGCTCTTTACTCCTGCTTTTCGCAATTCAGCAGAAGCCAACATACCGCCCAAACCAGCACCAATTACTAGGGCATCAACCTCTTCGAAAACTGGAGATCGTTTGATTTCCTCTTCGATGTATGGATCATCGATGTAAAATTTAAAGTCGGTTTCAGAAGGAACCAAATACTGCATGTTTCCATCTGTTCTGAGTCGCTTATCTCTTCCTTGCTTGTACTTTTCGCGCAGCACATCTGGGTCGAAACCCAATTTGCTGATGTCTATATTTAAACTACTGTTTGGCATTGTTTTTTTCTTTTAAAATGGTGAATAATCCCCTGAATATCAGGATACGGATAACACTATTGTTTGGAGGATGTGAGAATGGTTTGTTACGTAACTCTCACAAAGTACGCGAATGATTTTCCGCCTTTATTAGAACTATAATTCGATAATCATGAATTATATTCCAAACAGATGAGTGATCACTCACCACAGATTTCAAAGTCGAAAAATACCTAACAAAAAATGATATTCATTGATTATACAGGTATTATAAGTCAATTCGGATTAGATAGGCTATAGTAACACACAAGACTTTACTCCGAACTATATTTCATATCATCACGAACTATATTTCAATTTAAAGATCGTTAATTTGAAATTTTACCTGTAAATTCGAAAGACGAATGAAGCAATGAGATGGCCATAAATCAAACGGATAAAGAAACCTTTGTTGAACGTCCAAAGCACTTCTTTTTAGAAGGAGCCCGATTGACCTTGTATGAAACCAATACTCCAGCCAATGATGTTGTTTTCAACACCGATAAATTTGTGTTGGCATTGATGCTTACTGGTAGAAAAACGGTTGACTCTGATAATTTGAACTTTGAATTCTTACCCGGAACAATCTTCATCCCAGAGAAAAAGAAACAGAAATTCCACATTCAACACGCTTCAAATTACAACTCTACTAAGTGTTTGGTGCTAGATATTTATCCTGAATTCTTAAAGGCTTTTACGGATACGTTAGCCTTTGCCGATCAGCAGTTTATTGAAGCTCAAAAGGCAGTTAACAAAAACCTCAACACCAAGTACTTCATGAGTACAGACAAGCAAATTATTGATTGTTTGACACGGATTTACACCTACCAACTCAACAAAACAGAATATGGAAACGATATTGTAACTTCCATGGCTTTGAAAGAGTTAATCATTCGTTTGTATCAAACCGATGCTTTGTATTTTCTGTTGGATATATTTTCCGATCAGCGTTACACCAAAGAGATCAATCGCACCATTAAATACATCAAGCAAAACCTTACGCAAGCCATTGAGATTAACGATTTGATGAAAGTTTCTGGAATGGGAAAAACCAGTCTGTTTGAGAAATTCAAAAAGCACGTTGGTGTAACTCCTGTTCAATATATTTTGAAAGAACGCATCGCCAAAGCCAAGAATATGATTCCGTATTCCGACAACTTAAAAAACATTGCTTTTGAAACGGGTTTCAACTCCTATGAGTACTTCAGCAAATCGTTTGCAAAGGTTGAAGGCTGCACGCCATCAGAGTATAAAATCTACATGAAAACAGCAGCAAAACCAGAGTTTATTCACTCAAAAATGGTGTTTAATACGTTTTTGTAGAATCTTGAGCCTAGTAAGAACCCATTGCATATTCATTTGTTTCAGCAATTCGAATAGACTTATTTTGCACATATGAAATCGCTCAAAATCCTTTACGTAGGACAACACCCAGAGATTACAACAACCGTTTTACGCTTGATCAACAACCGCGAGGGTTGGCTAGGAGAATCGGCTTGTAATTTAGAGGAAGTTGATTTGAGCTGCGCTTCTCACGCATTTGATGTGTTGCTCTTCGGGTCGGGAAATAATGAAGCTATTGAGTCTTCTATCCGATTGTATTTTGAAACGAATTTTCCTGACACCAAAATCATACAGCATTACGGTGGCGGAAGCGGCTTGTTGTATAATGAGATACAAGAGGCGTTGAAATAATCTTATACTTGCATAGATACTCTATACAACATTTTAACCATGAAAAAACTATCTATCCTCTTCATTTTTATGAGCGCATTAACGCTGTATGCTCAAGAAAAAACTCCTTTTGAAGTTTCTAGATTTTTAATAGGCGCCACTTACTCGCCAAACTATACTTACGCAAGATTCTCTGGTAATAATGAAAACTTACCTAAAGGTATGTTTGATAGAAATGTCCCTAAATATGGCTTTTCAACAGGATTAAGAGCCTCTTATTTAATCACAAAGAGATTCGCACTTGAAACTGGAATTAGCTATTCAGATAAGGGTTTCATCATGGAGGAAATGGTGGTACAAGCTACAAATAGGAGAATGTATGCTACGGTAGATCTTGAAGAATCATATCGTTACATCGATGTTCCT
>MDTF01004781.1_pt1 | contig 46705 bp, 36 predicted proteins | sample 811191 | NCBI WGS metagenome assembly MDTF01 (sample SAMN05326649, study PRJNA326480) | marine metagenome | isolation source: seawater | place: Southern Ocean | collected 2011 | reverse complement strand
GATCACACTAATGATGATAAATATAACGAATTAAATCGATCAGATATCAGAGTAATTTAACAAAAGTACGATCTTGCCCTGAGGAACACCATGAAAACGACCAAATTTAGTGTGGCGCCGATTGCGCTGGCCGTCACCAGCAGTCTGATGCTATCAACTGCTGCCTTTGCGCAGGAAGAGCCATCTGATGCTGAAATCGAAAAAATTGAAGTAAAAGGCTCACTGGGCAGCTTACCTGGCCAGGACGTCGAAGCAGTTTTCGGTTTTGGTAAGTCAATTCTGGAAACCCCTCGTTCTGCATCAACCATCTCTGATGAGCAGATGGAACGTTTTAACGTATCCGACATTGACGAACTGGTCGCTTTCGCTCCGGGTACATTTACCCAGTCATTCTTTGGTGTAGCCGGTTCCCTGGATATTCGTGGTAACCCCGGTGAAGCTTATTTCCGTGGCATGAAGCGTCTGGACAACCCGGGTAACTACCCTACGCCAATTGGTGCATCAAGCCGTATCGACATCGTACGTGGTCCGGCATCGCCTATTTATGGTCCGTCAAAAATTGGTGGTTACCTGAACTTTAACCCTAAATCTGCCCGCGCTTCTTCAGGTCAGTACCTGGATGCACCTACCGGCGCGTTATCTTATACCCACGGTACCTGGGATAAGAGCATTATCACCGCTGAAGTGGGCGGTCCTGGCAGCATTGGCGGCAAGGAAATGGGTTACTACGTTTACGGTGAGGTTGAAAACTCAGGTTCTTACTACGACAACACCGATACCGATCAGTCAATCATTCAGGCTTCATTTAACATCGACCTGACCGATAACCTGCGCGTTGAATTTGGTGGTATGTACCACAACTATCAGGGTAACCAGGTAGCGGGCTGGAACCGTCTGACTCAGGAACTGGTTGACAACGGCACCTATATTACCGGTACTGCTCAACCGCTTGATACCAACGGTGACGGCTCTATCTCGCACGAAGAGTACGGCGCAGTTAACCTGGCCGGTGCAGGCTTCTTCTACGTACCAGCTGCGTCATTTACTGATGACGATGCGCTGCCACTGATGAACCTGGAAAACGTAGGCACTACTACGCTGAAAGGTAATCAGACGCTGGTTGCACCGGATGACCAGTTAGGCAACAAAGCCACTACCCTTTACTTTGATGTGATTTACTACGCTGGCGACTGGGAAATCAAAAACCAGTTATTCTATGATGCCTACGATAACATCAACGAAAATGCTTATGGTTTCTCACAGTTCCACGATAGCTGGGTTGTTGAGGACAAAGTGGTATTCTCTACCGAAGTGGAAACCGGTTCGCTTTACGCACAGTTCCAGGTTTCACCGTCAATCCGTTACACCGACTTCTTACACGGCGACGACTTTACTTATGAGTACTTCAACCGCCGTGACCTGACTATGCCTTCAAGCGCACTGGATCGTCGTTTACTGTCTACCCGCTCTGGCATGAACTACGACAACTATGACCAGGGTGATTACCTGGATCTGGGTTTTGCAGCCATGACTGACTTAACCTGGGATTGGGGTCTGAACATCGTGTTAGGTGCTCGCTACGACACCATCGACATCGAGACTACGTCTCGCCAGGATCTGCTGTTACCAGGCGCACGTGAAGACGCTGCTGTTACAACACCCATTACGCTGGATGAAACCGTTGATGGTGTATCCTGGAACGCCAGTATCTCCTACACCACACCAATTGGTCTGATCCCCTATATCACTATGGCTGAGCAGGCTACACTGGTTGCTGGTCAGGGTGCTGAAATCAACATCGGTCAGTTAGGCAACGCTGATGGCAGTGGTGCATTCGATACCTCTGAGCTGCTTGAATACGGTGTGAAAGGTTCATTCCTGGATGAGTCGCTGTATTTTGCTCTGTCAATCTTCGAGCAGGAGCGTACCGACTACAATACACAAAACACTGTTACCAATAACACCACCAACAACGAAGGTCTGGAATTTGAACTGCGTTGGGTAGTGAACGAAAACCTGGTACTGTCTGCCGGTTACTCTAACGTTGAAGTTGTTAACCTCACAGCCCTTGAAAACGGTACTCAGTTTGGTTTCTTAGGTGCCGAAGATCTGGTTAACCTGAGCGATCCATCACTGGTATTCGGTGGTAACGTTATCGGTCTTAACCTGGTTGGTCCGGGTACTAACAACCCGAAAGGCCTGAAAGCCGGTATGCCGGAAAACATCTACACGCTGACTGGTACCTATGACTTCCAGAATGGTTATGCGGCCAGCCTGAGTGTTATCGATGTTGACTCGGTTTCTTCAGGTTTCTCTGGTGCGGTTACACTGCCTGCTTACACCCTGGTTAACGCAGGTCTGTCTTATCAGGACGAAAACTTCGGGGTTAACCTGACAGTGAAAAACCTGACCGACGAAACCTATTTCCGCGCGAACTTCCCGGACTTATTCGGTAGCCAGATTGTGTTACCTGAACTGCCACGTCACTTCAACGTGAAGTTCTCTTATAAGTTCTAAGCAATACTTTGTTCTACAATAACGGCATGCCTCGGCATGCCGTTTTTTTACCTCCTGGAGAAACCATGCGTTATTTATTATTGAGTTTGCTGAGTTGTCTGGCATTGAGCGCCTGTCAGCCGGGCACGGATGCTCCCGTACAAACCACTACCGCAGAAGCGGTAAAAACACAGGCTGAAAGCGCCGAAAAACTGCAAGTAAAAGCCGTTGTCGTTGCCATGTTTGAAATTGGCGAAGACGAAGGTGATCGCCCCGGCGAATTTCAGTTCTGGAAAGAGCGCTACGGCCTGACTGAAAAGTATCCCTTCCCTCACGGCTTCCATGACCTTTATTACAACCCTGAAAAAGGCGTACTGGGCATGGTCACGGGTATGGGGATTGCCCGCGCCTCATCGGCGTTTACCGCGCTGGGACTGGACCCGCGCTTTGATTTAACCAAAGCCTACTGGCTGATTGCAGGTATTGCCGGCATCGACCCGCAGGATGGCTCTATTGGCTCTGCGGTATGGACGGATTACCTGGTCGACGGCGACCTGGCGCATCAGATCGATGCCCGTGAAATCCCGGAAGACTGGTCGACCGGTTACTTCCCACTCTTTGCTAACGAACCTTATCCAGAGCAGGAAGGTGAAGTCGTTGCCCGTAACGGTGAAGTTTTTCAGCTGAATACCATGCTGGTAGACTGGGCATTCAACCTCACCAAAGATATCGAGTTAATGGATACTGATGCCATGCTGGCTTTACGCAGCAAGTACACCGAAATGCCGGCAGCTCAGTTACCTCCGAAGGTTTTACGCGGCGACCACCTGTCTGCTTCGACCTTCTGGCACGGCAAACTGTTTAACGACTGGGCAAACGACTGGACGGCATTCTGGACTAACGGCAAGGGCAACTTTATGACCTCAGGCATGGAAGACACCGGCAGCTATCAGGCACTGACCTATCTGGATAACGCCGGTCTTGCCGACAAAAAACGCGTAATGGTGTTACGTACCGCCAGTAACTTTACCATGCAGCCGACGGGTATGACTGCTGCCGAAAACCTCGCGTCGGAAAGCTCTGGCGCTGGCTATGCGGGGATGCTGCCGTCGCTGGAAGCCGCTTATAAAGTCGGTAGTACCGTGATTGATGAAATTGTCCTTAACTGGGACAAGTATCAGGATACCCTGCCTGGTCAGCAGTAATTCTGCAGAACCTGTAGCGAATACAAAAAAGGGGTCTTCTGGCCCCTTCTTGTTATCCGCAATAAAAAACTTAAGCCGCTTTGGCCACCAGGTTATCAATACATCGCAGCCACTTATTCTTTTCCTCAGCCGGCAAAAATGAACCAATAAAACTGTTTTTAACCAGTTGAACCAACGCCGTTTCATTCATCGCCAGATGGGTCATTAACGCTTTATAGTTGTCGTTCAGGTAGCCGCCAAAATAACTCGGATCATCAGAGTTAACCGTAACACACAGCCCCTGTTCGAGCAGATCGAGAATATTGTGTTGCGCCATATTATCAAATACACACAACTTAATATTACTTTGCGGACACACCGTTAGCGCCATGCCGCTGTCGCGTAAACGCTTGATAAGTTGTTCGTCTTCCTCGGCTCTGACACCGTGATCGACGCGGTCTATTTTAAGCAGATCCAGAGCTTGCCAGATGTAATCCGGCGGCCCTTCTTCACCGGCATGGGCAACACATTTGAAACCCAACGCACGGGCGGCGGTAAACACCTTCACGAACTTTTCCGGCGGATTACCCTGCTCCGAACTATCGAGCCCCACCGCCTTAATGACCGGGTAATACTCACGGGCCTTATTTAGGGTTTCAATGGCGGCTGCCTCACTGAGGTGACGCAGAAACGACATAATCAGGTATACGCTAATGCCCCACTGAGCTTTCGCTTCGTCGATGGCACGCTGAAACCCCGGCATAAAGACATCAAATCCGACGCCCCTCTCGGTATGGGTTTGCGGATCAAACATGATTTCGGTATGCACAATGTTATCGGCATGACAATGCTGCAAATAACTGCGCATTAGCTGGTAAAAGTCTTCTTCGTCGCGCAGCACGTCTGCGCCCTGATAATACAGGTCCAGGAAACTCTGTAGATTGTCAAACTGATAGGCTGCTTTAATGGCCTCTACGGAATCGTAGGGCAACGACACCCCGTGTTTCTCCGCCAGCGCCCACATCAGCTCTGGCTCCAGTGTGCCTTCTATATGCAGGTGCAATTCGGTTTTTGGCAATTGCTCAATTAAATCAATAAGTCTCATCGCGTAACGGGCTCCCTCGCGCACTGTTGTCAGGCAAATTCACCATTTAGGTGCATCATTGAATGGCTCCATGCCAAAATAGCCTGCATCAAACTGATTTATAGTAAGATTGGTCTGTTCGGTACCAACCGTTTATTGTGATATATAAAAGTCTAGCAGATACCAGACCAACTCTTTGACTAAATGGTCAGTTTTTTGCTTGCACTAAGCCAACACACTCAACAATTACAAACCATAAAAGAGATTCACTATGTCATCATCGCTGATAGAGCGGCTTTTCAAACTTGAGGCCCACGGCACCACCATTAAAACCGAGGTGATCGCCGGCCTGACCACGTTTGCAGCAATGTCTTATATTCTGGTGGTTAACCCGGGCATTCTGGGCTTAAGCGGCATGCCGGCTACCGGTTTAATAACGGTTACGGCACTGGCCGCCTGTTTGGGCACCATGCTAATGGCGTTTATGACCAACTACCCGATTGCACTGGCACCGGGTATGGGCCTTAACGCCTTTTTTGCTTTTACCATTTGTATGACCCGGGAAATCCCCTGGGAAGCCGCCCTGGGCATCGTATTCTGGAACGGTGTGTTGTTCTTATTATTAACCCTTACAGGGGTGCGAACCTTAATTGCCGAAGCCATTCCTGCGTCTCTTAAAATAGGCGTGCAATGCGGTATTGGCTTATTTATCGCGTTTATCGGCCTCAAAAATGCTGGTTTGATCGTGTCTAACCAGGCAACCTTTGTGACCATTGGTGACTTATCCAACCCCGCGGTGATGCTTGCCCTCGCCGGGATTCTGCTTACTGTAATTCTGGTGAAGAAAAACGTTACCGGCGGTATTCTGCTGTCGATTATTCTGCTCACTTTGATGGGATTTATTATTCCTACTGAAGACGGCATGCTAACGCCTACACCAGAGGCTATTGTGGGCATGCCTGAGCCTATCAGTGACACCTGGTTTGCCATGGATATTATGTATCCGCTGGAGCATTTCGCTGAAACCTGGGATCTGATATTTGCCCTGATGTTCGTCAACATGTTCGATACTATCGGCACCCTGATTGGCGTATCGCGCCGGGCAAACCTGCTCAATGAAGAAGACAAACTGCCTAAAATTGGCGCTGCGATGACCGCTGATGCGTCTGCCAGTGTGGTCGGTGCGGCTTTAGGTACCTCACCGGTAACCAGTTACGTGGAATCAGCAGCCGGCGCTTCGGCCGGTGGCCGAACCGGCCTTACCGCTATTGTAGTGGGTATCTGCTTTCTGCTGGCACTATTTTTAACGCCACTGATGAAAATCATTCCGCTGATGGCCACTACTCCTGCTTTGGTGATGGTAGGTATCTTAATGATGGAATCGATTCGTCATCTTGAGTTTGATGATCTTGGCGCTACCGCTACCGCCGTCGTTGCGCTTATGGCTATGCCACTCACCTTCAGTATCAGTGAAGGGATAGCGCTGGGTTTTATCACCTATGTGGGTGTAAAGCTGGGCACTGGTAAACACAAAGAAATCAGCTTTATTACTTACCTGCTGGCACTGGTATTTATTCTGCGTTACGCCTTCGGTCTTTAAATTACTGGATACACCAGGTAACAAATAGACTACTTTCCCCGTCATACCGGAAGCGGCTTTAGCCGGTATGACAGTGATATTTGAAGGCTGCACACACTCCCGTCATCCCGGAAGTTTCACCGAAACTATCCGGGATCTCCTGAAATGTTTTGCTCACTCAATAAAACTGTTTCAAGCAGTCAAACTGTTTGGAAGATCCCGGCTCGTGGGCCGGGATGACGATGACGTTTGAAGGCTGCTACCCCCCGTCATACCGGAAGCGGTTTTAGCCGCTTTCCGGAATCCCCTATACTTGCTTACCAACAAAAGATACTGATTGATAACGCTACCAGTCTCCACATCTTGTCGGGGTGCCGACTGCACCCAAAGGGGAGATGGCTCCCCTTTGGAAACCTCCAGTTCTTTAATCGCGAAGGAGCATACTGTCACCGGGCAGGTAAAACCTATCGGTCAGAGAGGGCGTCCTGCCCTCCTGACCGGAGCCATCATCCATGATGCCTCTACGCTTTTACTTGATCTGCCCGATAACAGTATTTCGCGATACAAAGAACCAAATAAAAGAGCAATACGCGCTAACACGCTCGTACACTCCCAACTCATCCCCCGCAGATATATCCTCCGTCATCCCGCACGCTTTTGAGCAGGGATCCCTTGAAAAGGTTGTCTATGCTGATTCGCTGATATTTAAAGATACCGGCTCAGCGGCCGGTATGACAGGTTGTTTGAAGGCTGCAATACGATGTCGAAACATCGGCTTTTTACCCGTTTGGTTATTATTCACCGTAAGGAAAATGCTCTGCCCAGTGCTGAGCGATTTGCTCCCTGGTACAACACCATACCTGTTCGTGACTCTGCACATACTCAACAAAGCGTTTTAACGCAGCAAACCGAGCCGGACGGCCGATAATACGGTTATGCAGGCCGATGGATAACATCTTCGGCGCATCCTGCCCTTCTTCGTACAACACATCGAAAGCATCTTTAAGGTAAGTGAAAAATTGCTCACCGCTGTTAAAGCCCTGCGGCGTGGCAAAGCGCATATCATTGGTATCCAGCGTGTAGGGCACCATCAACAATGGCTTACTGTAGTGTGTATCATAGTAGGGTAAATCGTCAGCATAGGAGTCGGCGCAGTAAAGAATATCGTCGCGCTCAGCAATCAGGGCCAGTGTATTCGGGCTCGTTCTGCCAGTGTACCAGCCTGCAGGGGCTTTGCCCGTTAGCGCTTTATGACGAATGACAGATTCTTCAATCTGGGCCCGTTCTTCGTTGATATCCATGTCCTGAAAGTGGATCCAGCGCAGTGCATGACTGGCGATTTCCCAGTAGGCATCAAGCATGGCTTTAACCGCTTCAGGATGACGCTCAAGTGCCATGGTCACACCAAACACAGTAACCGGTATATTGGCCTGGGTAAACAAGCGGTGCAAACGCCAGAACCCGGCCCTGGAACCATATTCATAAATAGATTCCATGCTCAGGTGGCGGTCCGGGTAGGCTTGTGCACCAATGATCTCCGACAGAAAGATTTCAGAGTGGCTGTCACCGTGCAGCACACAGTTTTCTCCGCCTTCTTCGTAATTCAGGACAAACTGCACTGCCACCCTGGCATCGCCCGGCCACTCAGGATGGGGAGGGTTTGCACCGTAGCCAATCAGATCTCTTGGATAATCACTCATTTCGCTGACTCCAGGTATTTTTCAGGCACGGTGAGTCCACAGCCTGACAATATCAATTGCACCAGTTGCCGGGTCGCTTCGTCAAAATCTGCCCGTTTCATGGTTTTGCCTCGCAAACTGGTAATTTGTGCCGAAAAATCGGCGTAGTGCTGGGTGCAGGCCCAGATATGAAATAACAGATACAGCGGATCTACGGCGGTCATCCGCCCCTGGGCTATCCAGCTATTCAAAATAGCAACACGCCCTTCCATCCAGGCTACGTGCTCATTGCTGAAAAACTTATTGAGATAAGGCGCGCCATTGAGCACTTCCATGGCGAAAATTTTAGACGCCTGGGGATGGGTTCGCGACATGGTCATTTTATCGGCGATATAATCAGCCAGCGACTCTGCCGGATCGTCGTCTTCGGTCACCTGGTCGAAGCGTGAATTCCACAGCGACATAATGTCCTGCAACAGGGCCACGTATAAGCCCTGCTTGGATTTAAAATAATACAGAATATTGGTTTTCGGTAACTCCGCCTCGTCAGCAATTTGCTGTACCGAAGTACCCTTAAAACCGTAAGTTGCGAAAGCCTTTTCAGCCGCGACCAGAATTTTCTGTTTGTTCTTAGCCCCGATACTACCGTCCATTTTCGATTTACTCGCCATTAATACTGCGTTCCTTGTTTTTCACTGAAATTGACTGAGCACCTGAATGTCATCAGGCATCGCCCTGCCTGTGATAGCGGGCGGATGTCCATTCATGCTATATCTTGTCACTTTCTCGTTGCTTTGTCTCAGTACTGAGTCTGATTTACAGCAATTTCCTGACCACTTAGTCATTTTTTTGCAGAGCAAGTGGTCAGTCCACGTAATTGTCGTCGCAGTATCCTGCGCTACACTTTACCAAGAGCAGGCAGAAGCCTGACAGGCGTCCTACCTGATAACGCCTGGTTCGCATGCCGGTTAGGCTGCAGCGCTATTTAAACACAAAAAACTGACCACTTGGTCTACTTTTTGAATAGTATTTCCGGTATGGTATGCGCTAATTAGCCCGCCATCTCAGGCCCGGAGCACAGGATGATAAAATTTTTACTTAATAATGAATTAGTTACGTTAGAAAAAGATGCTGCAGAAGTGTCTGTACAGCAATACTTGCGTGACCAGAAAGCGCTGACAGGCAGCAAGGAAGGCTGTGCAGCGGGCGATTGTGGTGCATGCACGGTCGTTCTTGGTGAAATTGCCCCTTCCCAAACAGGTATTTTTTACCGCAGTGTGAACAGTTGTATAACGCTCATGGCTGCGCTACATGGTAAACAGCTGATCACAGTGGAACACCTCAGTGACGGCAACACCCTGCACCCGGTGCAGCAAGCCATGGTTGAACATCACGGCAGTCAGTGTGGTTTTTGTACGCCGGGTTTTGTGATGTCGATGTTTGCGCTTTACCATACTGACCAACCCGCCACGCGTGAAACCGTTAACACAGCGCTGTCAGGCAATCTGTGCCGCTGCACCGGCTACCGGCCAATCATAGATGCGACAATAGATAGTTGCGCACATCGGGACGCGGATAAGTTCACCGTACAGGAGAGCGAGGTACTTAAACAGCTACAGGCCATCGCTGCAGAGACATCCACGCCGGTGATAAACAAGGTTTATTTACCTTCGAGCCGTGAAGCCATGGCAGCCTTGCTAGAGGAACATCCGGATGCCCGTTTTGTTGCCGGTAGCACCGATTTGTCACTTGAATATACCCAACAGTTAAAAACCCTCCCCACCCTGGTAAGCACTACCCAGGTTAAGGAATGCCGTGAACTGAAGGTAGACGAGCAGGCAGTTACCGTTGGTGCAGCGTTGCCGCTCAGCGACATCGCACCGGTGCTGCACGAGCATTTTCCTCAGTTACATGAACTGATTGACCGCTTCGCCTCCCTGCCTATAAGAAATCAGGCCACGCTTGGCGGCAATGTAGCCAATGCATCTCCCATCGGGGATATGCCGCCGGTACTACTGGCCCTGAATGCCACCGTCATTATTGATAACGGCAGCGACTACCGCGAGGTCCCGGCCGATAAGTTTTTCACCGGCTATCGCCAAACCGTGTTAGCCGATAAAGAGTGGATAAGCGCTATTCGCTTTAACCATCTGGATGAGCAGACGCAGTTAAAAGCCTACAAAGTCTCCAAACGCCATGAAGATGATATTTCTGCGGTCTGTGCCGTGTTCACGGTAACGCTGGAAAACGGTAGCGTTAGCGCTATCAGCTCAGGTTTTGGCGGTGTGGCCGCTACCCCGGTTAGTTGCGAAGCGCTGGAACAGCGCTTGCTGGGTAAAACCTGGAGCGATCAAAGTACCCGCCAACTGGGCATGAAAATCCTGGCAGAGGCATTTTCCCCCATTGATGATGTGCGGGCCAGCGCCAGCTATCGTAAACAAATTCTCGCCAATTTATGGCAGCGCTTCTGGTTTGAAACACAATCTGAACTATTAGCCACAACCCGGGTGACAGCATATGCGTAAACTTGTCGATCAACCTTCACACAAGGCCGAACACTCACCGCTGCTGCGCTCTGAAAAGCACGAAAGTGCCATCCGCCAAGTCTCGGGCAGCGCGAGGTATGTCGACGATATCCCCGCACCGGCATCGCTATGCTATGCCAGCGTTGGGGTTACCAATGTCGCCAGTGGCACGTTGACTTCACTGGATCTCAGCGCCGTAAAACAATCTCCCGGGGTTATCGACGTCATTACCATCAGCGATATTCCCGGCCATACCGATATTGGCCCGGTGTTTGGTGGCGATCCCATTTTGCTCGATAAAGAAGTGAAATTTCATGGCCAGCCGGTATTCGCCGTCCTGGCAGAAACCCAGGAACAAGCACGGGTTGCCGCCACTAAAGCCACCATGACCTTTGCCGAAGCAGAGGCTATTCTGACCACCGATGAAGCACTTGCCGCCGATGCCAAGGTGCGCCCCACTCATGAATTTGGTCGTGGTGATGTCAGCAATACCCTGCAATCCGCCCCACTTACCGCTTCCGGGCATTTATCGGTGGGCGGTCAGGAACATATGTATCTGGAAGGTCAGGTCAGCCTGGCGATCCCTGAAGAAGAAGATCGCATAAGCATTTTCACCTCCAGTCAGCATCCCAGTGAGGTGCAAAAACTGGTGGCCGAAGTGCTGGATGTAAAATTACATCGCGTAGCGGTAGACATGCGCCGTATGGGTGGTGGTTTTGGTGGTAAAGAATCCCAGGCCGCTCAGTGGGCGTGTCTGGCCGCAGTGTTTGCTCTGCGTACCCGGCGCGCGGTAAAAATGCGTCTGCCGCGTATGATGGACATGCAAGTCACCGGCAAACGTCATCCCTTTGAAAATGACTATGAAATTGCCTTTAATGAATCCGGCAAAATGCTTGGAGCCAAAGTAACCGTATCAGGCAACTGTGGTCACTCACCGGATTTATCTGACGCCATTGTCGACCGCGCCATGTTTCACGTCGACAACGCTTATCAGCTAGGCGACACACACGTCACCGGCCACCGTCTTAAAACCAACATTGTATCGCATACGGCATTTCGTGGCTTTGGCGGCCCTCAGGGGCTGATTATGGCCGAGCTTTTGATGGACGTGGTAGCACGGAAAACCGGTCTGGATCCGTTAAGCGTACGTAAGCTTAACCTGTATGGCCAAGAGAATGGCACGGTTACCCCATACGGGATGCCACTGGAGCAGGATATTCTGGCCGACCTCATTGGCAAGCTGGAAGCCGACAGTAATTACTGGCAGCGCCGCGAAGAAGTAAAGGCCTTTAACGCGGCCAGTCCGATTATCAAAAAAGGCCTGGCCCTGACGCCGGTAAAATTTGGTATTTCATTTACCGCCAAACATCTTAATCAGGCTGGTGCACTGCTGCATATCTACACCGATGGCAGTATTCAGGTTAATCACGGTGGTACCGAAATGGGCCAGGGTCTGCACACTAAAATCGGCCAGATTGTGGCCCATGAATTTGGCGTAACGCTGGATAATATCGAGGTAACCGCCACGCGCACTGATAAAGTGCCAAATACCTCGCCCACCGCGGCATCAAGTGGTACCGACCTTAACGGTAAAGCCGCACAAAATGCCTGTATTACTATTAAAGAGCGCCTGGCCGCTTTCTTTGCCGAACAATTTAACGTGCCGGCAGAAGATGTGATCTTTGCTGCGGGTCAGGTAAGCGCCGGCGGTCATCACCTGCCCTTTACCCAGTTAATTCAGAATGCCTACATGGCACGTATTTCGTTATCGGCTACCGGCTACTACCGCACGCCCAAAATATACTATGATCGCGAAACCGGCTCTGGTCGGCCGTTCTTTTACTTTGCCAACGGTGCCGCGGTTTCTGAAGTCAGTGTGGATACCCTGACCGGCGAATATACCCTCGATAAAGTGGATATCCTCCATGACGTAGGTACAAGCCTTAACCCCGCCATTGACCGCGGCCAGATTGAAGGCGGCTTTATTCAGGGCATGGGCTGGCTCACTACCGAAGATTTACGCTGGGATGACAGCGGCCGGTTAATCTCCAATAACATGGCTACCTATAAAATTCCGGCAATTGGCGATACGCCTGCACACTTTAACGTCGCACTGTTTGATCGGCCCAACGCCGAAGACAGTATTTATCACTCCAAAGCCGTAGGAGAGCCACCCTTTATGCTGGCCATTTCCGTGTGGTGCGCCATTAAGGACGCCATTGCCAGTCTGGCCGATTATAAAGTGGATCCTGACCTGCCAGCCCCGGCCACACCAGAAAAAGTTCTGATGGCCATTAACGCCATACAGAATGGCGGTGGAGAGCAGTAATATGCAAAACGAAAAATGGCAGGTACGACGCTGGTTCGAGGCTATTCACTGCTGCGAACAAACCGCCGAGGGCTATGCGCTTGTTACGGTACTCACCACGGCTGGCTCCACACCCCGTGAGCAAGGCACCAAAATGGTCGTCACCGCCGACCGCCAGTTCGACACCATTGGTGGTGGTCACCTGGAATTTAAAGCCATAGAACTCGCCCGGCAGGCTCTGGCAGACAGTGTTAACCAGCGCCACAATCAACAGGCGATCCACAGTTTTCCGCTGGCCAGTAAACTGGGCCAGTGCTGCGGCGGCGCGGTAAAACTGCTGATAGAAACCCACGTTAGTCATCGTCAGGTGCTGGCGCTGTTTGGCGCGGGCCATGTGGCCCAGGCACTGGTGCCTATCCTTGCGCAACTACCGCTGTCTGTGCGCTGGATTGATAACCGCGAATCACTGACTCCCACTGAACCATTACCAGCTAATGTAGACTATCTGTGTGACGATGAGCCGGTCGGCGAGATCCCTCTGTTACCCGCTGGCAGTTGGGTGGTGATTATGACCCATGATCATCAACTGGATTTTGAGCTGGCAGAAAAAGCCCTCAAACACCCGGATTTACCTTACGTAGGTATGATTGGCTCTCAGACCAAAGCGAAACGGTTTGTCCACCGTTTACAAAGCAAAGGCATTAGCGACGGGCAACTCAGCCGTTTTGTAACGCCCATCGGGCTTAGCGATATTCCCGGCAAACTGCCGGTGGAAGTGGCTGTGTCGGTAAGCGCACAAATTATTCGGCGCTTGCACGGAGTAAACGCGACAGAAGCCCCCTTAACTGCCGATACGACTAAGGAAGCACTTCATGACACTCAATGAATTAAATCAACTGGACGATAATGCCGCTTACGACTGGTTTGAAGCCAGCTGCGCGGCGGAGCGCTGGGTTAATGCCATGGTCACCGGCCGGCCATATAAAAGCGCTGCCGATGTCTACAGCTACGCGGTAGAAGTGTGGGAATCACTCACTGAAAGCGATTATCGCCAGGCCTTCGAGGCTCACCCAATGATTGGTGATGTAAACAGTCTCAGAGCCAAATTCGCCAATACTAAAGATACCGCTGCATCAGAACAACAAGGCACCGCGGTAGCCAGTGAAGAAACACTACAGGCATTGCATACGCTGAATCACGAGTACCTCAATAAGCACGGTTTTATCTTTATTATCTGTGCCACCGGGCTTAGCGCCGACACCATGTTAGAAGCGCTGCAAAAACGCCTGCCTAACGATACCGTCAGCGAGCTCGAAAACGCCGCTGCCGAACAAATTAAAATCACCCTGCTACGCCTGACCAAAGGGTTAAGCGAACCAACACAGGAAGCTTCATCATGATCAGTTTATCCAGCCATGTGCTAGATACCACTTCAGGTAAACCGGTTGCCGATATGCCGGTCACACTGACCGGCCCGGACGGCAGTCAGGTAACCGCCGTTACCAACAGCGATGGACGTTGTAAGGACTGGCCTGGTATCACTTTCAGTGCCGGTAGTTATGCCATTCGTTTTGAGTGCAGGGACTACCTGATTGCCAATCATGGCCAGTCATTTTACCCCTTCGTCGATATCCATTTTGAGATGACCGAAGACGGTGGCCACTACCACGTGCCGCTGCTTATCTCTCCGTTTGGTTTTAGCAGTTACCGGGGTAGCTAGTGGCAACAACACAACTCATTCGCGGAACGCTGTATCATTATCCGCATTCGACAAACCAGTATCAGAGCGATTTACAGAGCTTTAAAGATGGTGCAATGCTGATAAAAGACGGCAAGATTGCCGATCTTGGCGACTTTTCAGCGCTGAGAGCAACCTATCACGATGTAGAAGTTACCGATTACTCAGGCCGGGTTATTATTCCGGGACTGATTGATACCCACCTGCATTTTCCGCAAACCGAAATTATTGCCAGTTACGGTGAACAGTTGCTGACCTGGCTGGACAACTTCACGTTTCCGGCCGAGCGTCAGTTTGAAGATGCCGACTTTGCCAACACCATGGCCGATGCCTTTTTAACCGAATGCCTGAAAAACGGCACCACGACCGGTTTGGTATATTCAAGCGTGCATAAGGTCGCCACCGAGGCGCTGTTTGAGGCGGCCAGCCAACGCAATATGCTCACCGTGGCCGGTAAAGTATGCATGGACAGGCACTGCCCGGACTGGCTACAGGATACGCCCGAATCAGCCCAGCGGGACAGTGCTGACTTAATCGACCGTTACCACGGCAAGGGGCGCAATTACTACGCCCTTACCCCGCGCTTTGCGCCCACCAGCAGCAGCGCACAAATGGCTGCACTGGGTGAGCTGGCGCAGCAATATGAAGATGTGTTTATTCAAACTCACCTGTCGGAAAATCACGACGAAATCGCTTGGGTGAAAACCCTGTATCCAGAGTGCGAAGATTATCTTGCGGTGTATGAAAAATACCATATGGTGCGCCCCAGAGCCGTTTATGGCCACTGTATTCACCTGTCTGACAGTGAATGGCAGCGCATGGCCGATAGTGGCGCCATTGCCGCTTTCTGCCCCACATCTAATTTGTTTTTAGGCAGCGGCTTATTTGAAATGAGCAAAGCCGAAAAATTCGGTGTGCCAGTCACGCTGGCTACCGATGTAGGCGGCGGCACCAGTTTTAACCTGCTCAGAACCCTCGGCGAGGCTTATAAGATTTGTCAGTTACGCAATTACAGCCTGTCGGCGCTACAAGGCTTTTATATGCTCACCCAGGGGGCTGCCGATAGTCTGGGGTTAAGCAATCAAATTGGTAACCTCAATCCGGGCAGTGATGCCGATTTTGTGGTGCTTAATCCTCGTTTTGATGCACTTACTCAGCTTCGCATCGACGCAGACAGTACCTGCGAAGACACCCTTTTTGCCCTGACCATGCTCGGCGACGATCGCGCCACTGTGGCCACCTATGTGGCGGGGCAACCACAATATCAACAACAGGAGCTCTAACCATGCCGTGGCTTGATTGGCTTTCATTATTTGTGCGCTGGTTTCACGTAATTGCCGGCATCGCCTGGATTGGTGCGTCGTTTTATTTTATCTGGCTGGATAACAGTCTGGAAACACCGCCGGAGTGGAAAAAGCAAAAAGGCATTAAAGGCGACTTATGGGCCGTGCACGGTGGCGGCTTTTATGAGGTCGGCAAATATGCTTATGGCCCGGAAGTGATGCCTAAAACCTTGCACTGGTTTAAATGGGAAGCCTACTCCACCTGGCTGAGTGGTTTTGCACTACTTATCATCGTGTATTATTTCGCCGCATCGGCGTATCTTATCGACCCGTCGGTGATGGCGCTTAGCGAAGGTGAAGCGATTGCCCGCGGCCTTGGCTTACTGGCCGGTGGTGTACTGTTGTATGAGCTGGCCTGTCGTTCGCCGCTTGCCAACTACCCTAAAGTGTTTGCTCTTGCTCTCACCGCACTATTAGTGGTCGCCACTTATCTGGCCACCCACTGGTTCAGTGGCCGCGGCGCTTACATTCATGTAGGTGCGTTGATTGGCTCGATTATGGTGGCCAATGTTTGGCTCAATATAATGCCGGCGCAGCGCAAGATGGTCGATGCCGTGGCCGCCAAGCAAGCCGTTGACCCGGCTTGGGGCGCTGGCGCTAAATTACGCTCAGTGCATAACAACTACCTGACGCTGCCTATCCTGTTCATCATGATCAGTAACCACTATCCAATGACCTATCAGCATCCTCAAAACTGGTTAGTGTTAGTAGCAATCATGGCGTTATCAGCCTGGATCAGGCACTTTTTTAATCTGCGTCATGTGGGTAAGTTCAGCCCGGCAGTACTGGTGAGTGGTATGTTGGGTTTGTTGGCCGTAGCGCTGTGGGTATCCTGGCCAAAACCGCAGCCTGAGGTGAGTGTCGCCCCGGCAGCAGCGGTGACTGAAACACAGACTGCTTCGATGTCGGCACTGGATACACAGGTGCTGGCCCTGGTGGAAACCCACTGTGTAGGCTGTCATGCATCGACCCCTACTGACAACATTTTCAAGGTTGCGCCGCTGGGGGTTAAACTCGACAGCTGGGTCGATATTGAGCGTCAGGGCCGCCAGTTGGTGAACCGCACCACCGTTACCCGGGATATGCCGTTTTTAAACAAAACCAATATGACCGATGAGGAAAGGGCCATTATTGCCGCCTGGGGCAAAGAACAGGGCTATTAGTCTTACCCCGGGCCAGCTAACCTTGCCTGATTGTGCAACATACACATGAGGGTAAGGCAGCTGTGCGGCCGGACTGGCAAAGATAATTGTTAACTATTAAAAAGGTAGCTAGGATGCCTTATTCCCTTTTACGTGATACATCTGTCTGTCAGCTTCCTCAATCCATTGCTGAACGTTTTCCAGCTCCTGATGCCACTGGGACATGCCAATTGAGCACTGAATCAGGATCTCCTGTGAACGCTCACTCCTGACTATCAAAGGCTCAGCAAAGATACGGTCAATCAGATGCTGGGCTTCATAGTCCCGGGTATCTCTTAACAACAGCAAAAATTCATCGCCCCCATAGCGCCCCACCAGATCATTTGAGCGCATGGTGGATTTTATCCGTTCGGTGAGGAGCACCAGTGCCTTATCGCCTGTCTGATGACCATACTGGTCGTTGATCTGCTTAAACTTATCAAGATCTAAGAACGCCAGAGTCGACGTGGTACGTTCACCAATACGCTGCAAGCGTTTAAATTCGGCATCCAACGCATTTAAACACTCACGGCGATTATCTATCCCGGTCAGGCCATCGGTTCTGGACAACACATTTAGCTTTTCATTGGCAGACTTTAATGCTTCATGCATTTGTTTATCGTGAGTAATGTCATCTGCAGTAATCACCAGACTTATCACTTCACCACAGGAAGCGCGGATCACTTCGCCACGTTCTCGAATGTATCGAAGCTCGCCATCATCGCGCATAATGCGATATTCAAAGGTCCAGGGGTTAGTAATGGTGTGCCGGTAAAAATCCATTACCCGGGGCCTGTCTGCCACATGGATGTGACCGATAAAGCTTCTTGGATTATCGTAGAGTTCCTTGGCACTGCGCCCCCAGATACGCTGATAGCCCTCGTTAATGTAAACTAAAGTGGTTAAGTCGGGGCTGACGACGCTCACTGCCATCCGATCGGATAACGAACTGATAATAGAACGAAGGGTTTCCTGAGACTCAAAATAATCCTGTTCTATACGCTTCTTCTCATCGATATCCTCCACTACAGAGATGAAAAAAGCCGGCGTATCATCTTCATTTCGCACCAGCGTAACGGTAAGGTTACCCCACACCATCTTGCCATTTTTATGGATATAGAGTTTTTCCATCTGATAGGAATCGTAGAATCCATCCAGTAACTCCGCCACGTACTGTAGGTCTTTGTCGAGATAGTCAGGATGGGTAATATCCTGAAAATCCAGCTTTACCAACTCTTCTTTACTGTAGCCAAGAAAGCTACTGAGTGCGGCATTGACGCGAATGAATCCGCCTTCTGGTCTGACATGGGCCAGGCCTACGCCACACTGTTCGAAGGTTGACTCAAATACATTCGCTGTTGTCTCACTGGCCATTGATTCCTCCATTCTGAACCGGCTGTATACGTCCATTTAATTACTTTGCGCTGTTCGCACTTCAGTTATTCGCTAACCCGGGGTAAACGGATCAAAAAGCATGTCCCTTTGGCACTGCTTGATTCAAGATGTAGCTCGCCACCATATTTTTCAATAATCGCCTCTGAGATGGATAATCCCAGTCCGGTTCCCATTCCCACGGTTTTAGTGGTGAAAAACGGATCAAAAATTTTAGCCGCTACCGCATCCGGAATACCCGGACCGTTGTCTGCTATGCGGCAATCCACGGTGGTTTTACCGGCTTCAATAGTAATGGTTATCCTGCCTGTTTTATCGGTTATTGCCTGGATTGCATTAGTCACAATGTTAATAATGACCTGGGCAAGCTGATTGGCGTTAACGTGAATGACAGGTTTTTCTTCGCTACGAGTAAAATCGATATCCACTACCGTTTTTGCCTGGGTTTTGATAATTGTCAGCGCCAGCTCAATAACGGCGTTTAAATCCAGATCAACACGGTTTTTTTCATCCGGGTGTGAGAAGGACTTAAGGTTAGCAATAATATCGCTGGCACGTCGAATGCCTTGTAGCGACTCATCAATCAAATCGTCCGTGTCTGTTAAAATATAGTCCATATCCATCTTTTTGTGCAGCATTTCCATCGCCGGTGATGATTTTGTTGCTTCGCTGACAAACTCTCTGATACCGCCAAGATAATCCTGCAAGCTGGACAAGTTGCTGTTTATAAAACCCAACGGGTTGTTGAGTTCATGAGCTACGCCGGCAGCCAGTTGTCCCAATGCGGCCATTTTGTCCTGGTGCATCATTGATTTTTCAATTCGGTCGCGTTCCTCAAGCAGACTTTCGCGTTCAAGGATAAGACTACGTTGTTCAAAATGAGACAAGGTATTCGCGACAAACGCACTAAAAGATACGAAAATATCTTCGTACTGCTTAGAAAATGCACCTATATTTCTATCGGAAATCAGCCAGATATATTTTGCCTGGGAGGTACTGATAGGGTGAATGAGCACTGAGTTCGCATCAGGTAACCAGTCTCCCAGGTGGGTTTTCCACCCCGGGATCAATGACACATTAACTACGTTCATAGTTTCTTCAAAAACGCTGGTTAAATCCGTGTAGCGCAAGGGTTTAAAAGTTCTCCCACCGATGCTGCTACAAACCGGCATCACCGTACTTTGCTCTTCATTATGATGGGCGATGAGGATCTGATCGCAAGGTAATATCTCGCCAATTACCTCAAATAAACGCGCAAACACTTCACTGCGGTGGGTGGATGTCATGATCGCATCCAGACTATGCAGCAGTAGTTGATTAATCTGCTTAAAGCGTTGCAACTGGCCGTTTTCGTAACGTAACTTTTGAATCGTTTCGTGGAGTTTTTCTACATCGGTCACGAATTATTTCACCCTATCGCCGTGGCAGAAATCATTAAATTACCATGGCGACTGATACCGTCTGAAAAACAGCCCTGCTCGCCAAAAGTAAATCCTACAATAAATGGCACGTCCTGAGCCAGTACCAGCAACGAGCGCTGGATCTCATCAAGATGCTCCTTAACAGCCAGCATACAGCCGCCACAAAAAACAATAATTATTGCCTGGGGACGACATTCATAATTCAGCTCATGGGTTTGCAACACTACTTCGGTAACTTCGGTAACGCGCCGGATTAGGTTATCCGGTTGTCCGTTCATTAGCGTAATCTGCTCGCCGACTTCCAGGCTGGCAAACAGCTCAATACTGCCATCGTCATTCAGTCGTGCCGGATGGCTTAGGAGCGGCACCCCGAAGCTCAATGCCCCCTGTTGGCGACTAATTGGAAAAAAGGTACTTGCCTGCAATATGTTGCCCGGTTCCAGTGGCGTTTGCTCTAGCAGATTCAACCAGCGATTGTAGACCGTGCCAGCCGGTTCGCCGTCGAGGGTATAAATTATTCGACCTTCTCCCGCGGTGACCTGGGCAGACAATTCTGTCGGCTCATAGCCCGAACTAAAATAACAGGACACCGGCTCGCTCATGTAAAGCACCGCGACCACAATACCGTTGTGATGCAGCTCATTCCCATCAAACTGCACCCATTTACCTTCGATACTGTTATCGGCACTGCTGCCGCCAAATATCGGCACACTGTCACCAAGCACGCCATGCAGGCCATTGAGCACTTCTTCTTCATTGCCCGGCGCCACAATCAACCAGACCAGCGACGGCATTTCACCCAGCTTGCCAGCGTCCTGCATCGCATTCACCAGTGTCGTCTCGGCGATAGCTCTCTCCTTACCGGATGCCAGTTCTGCTGAGGCCACGCCCGCGCCGCCATCAATATCGGCCACAGAAAGCACATGCAGATAGCTTTCGCCTTTATCAGTGCCTAAATGGCTCATAGCCCCCAGACAACTGGAAGAAGCAATCCATCGCGCACCGTTTCGTTTATTTTCAGCCTTATTAGAGCCTGCCAGAGCGGTTACCGCTGCGACATCACCGAAAGCAATATTGATGTCCGCTTTTTCCAGTTCAGATATCACGCACGTTTCGCCAAATGATCCATTCGCATCCAGGGGGAAGCGATTGACACCGATATGCATAGCCAAAACCCTTCAATTGTCACAATTGTCGCAATATACACAATAATGACTTTGTATTTTGATTTTTACATTGATTTATATAGGTTATGAACAGTAAACTTGCAAAAATATCGTATAAATAAGCATAACCAGTAATGCCCATTTTTCCTTTAAACCGTGTGAAGCGACACTGGCGGCAATAGGAGCAAGGTAGCGGGCAAAATGACTTTTGCTTTTAAGGCTGGCAGTAAAGCAACGATGACTAATAACTACTATGCAGTATTTATTGACGACGATGAACTGATGCTCAAAGCAATCAGACGCACATCAAGGCGTCTGATCCCAAATTGGGATGCTACTTTCATCAATCAGCCGCTGACATGGCAGGAGTCACTGCGAGAGAAAGCCTATCCGGATATTGTATTTTGCGACTACAGAATGCCGGGGATCAACGGCGCGGAGTTACTCAGGCAAGTCGCCGAAAAATATCCATTGTCTATCCGCGTTCTGATGACCGGCGATACCCGGGACGAAATCCTGCTAGGTAATTGCGGTAATGCCCACAGCTTGCTCAATAAACCTTTTAGTGACGAACACCTTGGTGAACTGTTAAGCCACGTAGAAAAGCTCAAAGCCTTACCGGTGACCTACTCCCAACAGCAATGCCTGGGTCAGTTAAGCCAGCTGCCGGTGTTACCCGAAATTATCGAAAAGTTACGTACCGCGCTGAGTGATGAACATACAAACGCCAGTAAGATTGCCGATATTATTATTGAAGAACCGTTGATTGGCGCGCGTATTATGCAGGTTGCTAATTCGGCCTACCTGGGTTTCCAGCGCACCACCGACACCCTGGAAGAGGCCATTAGCAGACTGGGTACACAGTTACTTTACGCCCTGACCATCAGCTTTGTACTGGAAACTGAAACAGCGCATCTCATGCCTGCCGCGCTCCACCAGCAAGTCTGTGAAAGCACCAGTCAAATGGCGGCCTGTGGCAAAGCACTGGCGGTTGAACTGGACTGCCCGGCCAAATGCAAGGAGCAGGTATTTACCGCAGCGGTATTAAATGGCACTGGCCGACTGGTACTGGCAATGGTCAATGAAAGCTCACCGCAACTGGCTGACCAGCTGAAAGAAGTGAGCACACATCCGGATATTCTCATTACGGTATTTTTACTTACCCTGTGGTGTTTCCCGGAAGAACTAATTGCGCCGCTACTGGATATCCAGGATGCACCGCTTGAAGAAGATAAAGCCTGGATAAATATTCTCTACTACGCCCACCAATACATTACGGTAAAAGACAACGCACAAAATCTGGCAGACTTTACCAGTACGTTACCCGAGGACGTTAAGGAAGCTTTGTTAAGAACTTAACCCGGCCAGTTCTTCAGGGCGATTGATGTTTACCAGCTCACCCACTTTGCCACTAAATGCCACGGGCCGGGCGTTCAGGCTGGCCAGTAATTTACGTACCGAAGGTGACGAGTCAGCGGCAATAAGCTTTCGTGCTGACTCCTGCGCTTGCGTGTTGACAGGTATAACCAAAGGTAAATAGTGCGCGCTGTAATAGACAGTCTGCTGATTACGCCTGGCGCACTCAAGTAAGGTATCAATGCTGAAAACAGAAAGACGGGGCATATCAACCGGCATAAACAAAGCCAGTCCCTGACTATCCTCTGTAGCAGAAAAACGCGCCAGCACATCACAAATAGCACTGGCAGGCCCCCGACCTGACTGCTGTTCGACTAAATCAGCTAGAGCGCCGCCGATTACAAAATGCTGATTCACCGCTGCCGCGTGAAGCACACCCGCTGCGATATCAAGCATAGTTTGCTGACCCACTTTGAGTTGCGCTTTGTCACTCCCCATTCGTCTGGAGCTGCCTCCGGCCAGGATGAATCCCAGGCTGTGGTGCGGAGGCTGCTGGATCAGCTTATCTATCGCGGCTGCTGTCATGGTCGATTAAAACTTAGTGGCTATCCATACCCATAGTTTATCAGTATCTACTTTAATGTCGCCTGCTGAATAATTGGCGTATTTAGCGCCGAAGCTAAATTTTTCAGCAATCTTGGTGGTGTACTGGATATTGATCTCACTACCCAGGTCGTCAACCGTGCTGCTCGCTTCATCTGCACTGAAATCATGATATACAAACAACCACTTCCCACCGGCAAACTTGGTTGCCGCACTCACGTAGACATCCTGTAAGCCCTGCGCTGGTGTGCCTAACCATTGATCAGACCAACCATTAAATTTATGCAGGGTCGCCAGTGGTGTGGCAAAGCCGTACATGCCATCATCAGAGCCCAGCAGCTCATAGCCTAGCTTAGCCGTTACACCTGACACCACTGCGCCCGCTTCCAACATTGCATAAGTAGCAGAGTAATCAGTCGCTGCCGCTTCGCTTGACTGGGTAGCAAACTCAGCGCTGTAAAGCCATTTAACCGAATCCGTTTGATAAGCGCCGGCATAGCTTACACCGTAGGTATCCAGACTGTTATCAGTGTTGTTATCCACCTCAAGCAGGTAGGCATAAGCGGTTAACCTACCAAAGTCATCCTGGTAACTTACGTTGAGCAAATGGTCTTTTGAATCAATATCCGCTGCTTCACCGAAAATACGGTTACGCTTGTTCAGATAGGCATAAAACGCGTTCAGCTTATCGCTTGCCTTGTAGTTTACCGAAACCGCATCATAGGTCTGCCAGTCCTGACGCCAGCCAACGTGCCCCACGAAACGGTGGCCGTCCAGCGCAATGATCTGGCGGCCGGCTTTTACGGTCAGGCCGTCATTTTTAAACTGCACATAGCCCTGATTCAGTTCGGTGGTTTCCGGGTCGGCAATCACCGAATATTCGCCGGGGTTATATCCGGCCGGGCCAACAGTGTAGTCGCCCTGCCCCATTACGATGGTCACATCTTCCAAATCCGCTTTGAATGAAAAGCCGTTGTACTCACCGGATTCGAAACTCAGTAACGTACGCAGCGTCAGTGCGCTCGCATCTTTTACCGCATTATCCTGGTTCGCGCCCTCGTAACGCAGGCGAAAACTGGCTGAAGCCTTGGAGTCAGACAGCGCATCATGCCACTCAGTAGCCGCTTGGGCGGCAGGTAATAAGGCCGCAGAAATAACCGTAGCCAGCAGGCCTCGTTTGAAAAAAGAGCTTTGTGTTTTCATGATAAATTCCTAAATTGAGCGTGAGAATACTCGGCCCGGCCTCTACAGGCCGAGCTAACAAATTGTTTTTTATTGAGATTACTTAAGCGGCGTCAGACTTCTTTTTGGCGCCGGACTGCTTGTTTTTTTTATGGCCCGAAACGGTTTCCACTTTTTTCTGTTTTTCGTACAGGAAGGTCAGCACTTCATGACGATAGTGGTTATATTCCGGGTTATCAGCCAGTGCCAGACGGTCCCGGGGACGCTCGAGTTTAACGTCGAGAATTTCGCCAATGGTGGCTGCAGGGCCGTTGGTCATCATTACGATGCGGTCAGATAACAATACGGCTTCATCTACATCGTGGGTGATCATAATCACCGTATTACCCAAATCTGCATGGATCTCCATCAGTGAGTCCTGCAAATGCGCCCGGGTCAGCGCATCAAGGGCACCGAAGGGTTCATCCATTAGCAACACTTTGGGCTCCATGGCCAGCGCCCGGGCAATGCCCACCCGCTGCTTCATACCGCCAGAGATCTCCGATGGCAGCTTGTCCAGTGCATGGGTCATATGCACCAGTTCCATGTTGTGCATGACCCAGTCGCGGATTTCCTGTTTGGATTTACCTTTCTGGGTTTGCTTTACGGCCAGCTCAACGTTTTTGTAGCAGGATAACCAGGGCAGCAATGAATGGTTCTGAAACACCACCGCCCGCTCAGGGCCAGGTTCTTTCACTTCGGCACCGTCAAGAATAACGCCACCGCTGGTTGCCTGATGCAGGCCGGCAACAATATTTAACACGGTAGATTTACCGCACCCGGAGTGACCAATCAGCGAGATAAACTCCCCTTTCTGAATCTTCAGATTCACGTCGGTTAACGCAGTAAACGGCCCTTTTGGGGTAGGAAAATCAATCCCTACCTGGCTGAGTTCTAAATGTCTGCTTTGCATAATTTAATTCCTCGAATGTGTTAGCCGCTTAGCGCAGCACTGCGTTTTTGTCCCAGCTCACCATGCGCTGTACAGACAGCATCAGACGGTCGAGCAGGAAACCGATTAAACCAATGGTGATAACCGCTACCATGATGCGTGCCAGTGACTCTGAGCTGCCATTTTGGAACTCGTCCCAGACAAACTTACCCAGGCCCGGGTTCTGTGCCAGCATCTCGGCCGCTATCAGCACCATCCAGCCGATGCCCAGTGACAAACGTAAACCGGTAAAAATCATTGGAATAGAGGCTGGCAGAACAATTTTCTGCACATGGCTTAATGGCTTTAAGCGCAGTACCTTACTCACGTTCACCAGATCGGAATCGATGTTGGAAACACCTACTGCAGTATTGATCAGCGTGGGCCATAAGCAGCACAGCGAAACGGTAAAAGCCGAGGTAATAAACGATTTGGAAAACATCGGGTCATCACTCACGTACACCGCACTGACCACCATGGTCACCAAAGGTAACCAGGCCAGCGGTGACACCGGTTTAAAAATCTGGATCAGCGGGTTCATGGCCGAGTAAGCGGACTTACTCAGACCACACAGAATTCCCACCGGCACCGCCACGATGCTGGCAATAAAAAAGCCCACCATCACCGTGTATAGACTGGTCCATATCTGATCGAAGAAGGTTGGCGCGCCGGTAAAATCACGGATTTTCGGCACGTAGGTCGGGTCCTGTGCAACACGCTTGGCGTTGCGAACTTCCTGGCGCTCGTAAAATGCGGCGGCTTTCTCTCGCTGCGCGCTGTGTTCATCGATTAACGTAAAGGTTTGTTCCCACACCTGCGCCGGGCCAGGAAACTGCCCCAGCGACGTATCGATGTTTTTGGCTACCACATTCCAAATCGCGAGGAATAATAATATGCCAACAACAGGCATCAATAATTTTGGTACGGTGGACATAATATTCCCTAACACATTTTTACCGCGGATCTGGCCAATATGGCTGACAACTGGTACCGATTTACTCATCGTCTTTACCTTTTATCATCGAGGGTCCGGGAGGCACGGTTATAGAACCGTGTCGCCTTTCAGACCAATTGAGAATTTCTCTAAGTATTCATTGGGCTTGCTGCCATCAAACGTGACGTTATCGATAAACTCTGTTTGCGGCGGCTTAAAGCCGGTTTCTGTGTCGAAGTCAGGGAAATCTTGAGGATCTGCCAGACCTTCTTCAATCAGCGCTTTTGCAGCAAGGGTGTAGATATCAGGGCGATATACGCTCTTTGCTGTTTGCATGTACCAGTCGTCAGACTTAGGCTCTGCAATCTGTCCCCAACGGCGCATCTGGGTTAAATACCAAATTGCATCGCTGTAGAACGGGTAAGTCGCGTTGTGGCGGAAGAAGGTATTAAAGTCTGGCACGTCACGCTTATCGCCTTTTTCGTATTCAAAAGTACCGGTCATGCTGTTAGCAATAACGTCTGCATCGGCACCTACATAGCTGCTCTTGGCCAGAATTTTAACGGCTTCCGGGCGGTTAGCGTTGTTGTTTGCATCTAACCACATGGCCGCGCGGATCATCGCCTTAACCACGCGAATGTGCGTATTGGGGTTTTCTTCGGCCCAGGTTTTGCTCACACCGAACACTTTTTCCGGGTTGTTTTTCCAGATTTCGTAGTCGGTAATAACCGGTACACCAATCCCTTTAAATACCGCTTGTTGATTCCACGGTTCACCTACGCAGTAACCGAAAATGGTACCGGCTTCCATGGTCGCTGGCATTTGCGGTGGTGGCGTTACCGACAGCAGCGCCTGAGCATCGATTTGGCCTGAGGTATCGCCTTTGTGCGGTGCATAGTAACCCGGGTGGATACCGCCTGCGGCTAACCAGTAGCGCAGTTCATAGTTATGGGTGGAAACCGGAAATACCATGCCCATTTTAAATGGCTTGCCCGCTTGTTTGTAGCTCTCTACAACAGGCTTAAGGTAATCGGCTTTAATCGGATGTACGGGCTTGCCGTTCTCAACCGGAATGTGCTTTTCCATCTCAGCCCAGACATCGTTAGAAACGGTGATCCCGTTACCGTTTAAGTCCATGCTGAAGGCGGTAATAATGTGCGACTGAGTACCAAAACCGATGGTTGCACCTAACGGCTGACCGGCCAGCATGTGCGCGCCATCGAGCTGACCATCAATTACGCGGTCAAGCAGCACTTTCCAGTTAGCCTGAGCTTCCAGCGTGACATACAGGCCTTCGTCTTCGAAATAGCCTTTTTCATAAGCAATCGCCAGTGGCGCCATATCGGTAAGCTTGATAAAACCAAACTTCAGTTCTTCTTTTTCTGGCCAGCCAATATCCTCAGCAGACACGGTAGTCACTGAGGCAGTAAATAATGACGCAACCAGTGTCAGCGAACCTGCCACCTGCTTGAACTTGTGTTTTACAGTCTTGTGTAACATGTACTTTCCTTAAGCCAAAAAAAAACCCACCCGTTCGAAATGACATCGTCATTGTGAACGGGTGGGCTTCGTTGCCGTGTACCTCGCCTCGTTAGAAGACAGCAAGGTATTAATAAATTGTTTAGGTATAGCGCATACTAGTATTGCTGTTTAGATATATACACATTTAGTGCCAACATTTAATAACCATTAATTTCAATAACTTATGAATCACTGTTATTTGTCGCCGAAATTCAGCGACTCATCGTAGTGCATTTTGTGCACTGTCAGTGCTCACTGTGAAAAGGCAATGCCTGCTTATGGCGCATTTGCCATAGCTCTGTTGCCCGCTGCTCTGCTGCTTGCTGACTTAATTTTTCCAGTAACATCAGATATACCGCCAGCGAAGCAATCACGGCCTGACGGGCATAACCGTGTTCCAAATCGCCCCGCCACACCGCTAACATCGTCGCCACTGAGAAATCACGTTCTTTCATTGCCCAGCCATCCGCTTCGGGTAACACCAGTTTGGTAGTGGCGCCGCTTCGGGTGTAATACAAATCTGTTGGTCTGTCACGATTCACCTCAGGGTCGCCGCCGTCGCCACGAAACACCAGTGACTGCTGCGAGCTGAAGGTTTCATTAACTTTGGCATGTCGCTCATCCAGGTGAGTATGGTATACCCCCTGTACTGCAAACGGCGCATTACTGGGGTTTAACAGCCTTGCCAGGGTATTGGCACAGGACCGTAAGCCAAATAATTCGCGCAGTTTAATAATGCGATCAAGCTCGGGTAGGGCAATGCCTAAATCCAGATAACAGGCATTCATGCTGCCCATGGTTTGCTCGGCATGTTGCACCGACGTTGCCAGTGGCAAACCCAACTCGGCCAGGGCATGGCTGGCATAAAAGCGTTTTGAACCGGGCTCACTGGCACCATGCAGGCACACCCGGTAGCCAACGCTTGCAAGTAACGCCGCGCTCAATAAATACCAGGGTAATTGTCGGCGTTTACCGGCATAACAACCAATATCCACACTGGCTTGCATTGCGCTTAATGCGGCGGGTAACTTGTCGCGACAGGCGGCAATAAAGCCGCATAGCTCTTCAACAGATTCTTCCTGCATGCGCAGCAGCATCAAAAAAGCGCCGGCTTGTTCCGGCGCTATAGATTGGTTGAGTAATTGAGAAAAAGCATCAAAAGCTTCAGCTTGAGTAAGATGCCGGGCGCCCCGCTGGCCTTTGCCGAGGGCTTTGATGTATTCGCTAAATGGCGCGTTGCTCATAGGTATGATGTAACAAATCGGCGGTGATGGGCTGACGGGCAGAAACCACATGACCAATCACGGTAAGTGCCGGTCCTTCGATTGCCGCGTCGAGCACGCGTTGATAAATATCGCTGACGGTGCCAACGATAACCTGCTGTTGATTACAACACGCGTTTTCAATCACTGCAACGGGTAAGTTAGCATCAACACCGGCTTCTGTAAGACGCTGAGATAACAACGCTAAACGCTTCAGCCCCATATAAACCACCGTGGTTTCGCGCTCACTGCTTGGAGCAATAGCCTGCCAGTCTGCTTCTTTAGCCGGGTCCTTAAACTGTGCGGTCATAAATCGCACAGACTGAGCAAAACGGCGATCAGTGAGTGGAATGCCTGTGTAAGCGGAAGCGCCGGACGCCGCTGTTATGCCAGGCACAATAGCAAACGGAATACCCGCCTGATGAAGGGCATCGGTTTCTTCGCTGGTGCGGGCAAAAATCGCCGGATCGCCGCCTTTTAAGCGCACTACCCGCTTACCCTCAAGCCCAAGCTCAACCAGCCTCTGGCAAATCATTTCCTGGGGCACGCTGTGCTTGCCACAACGTTTACCCACAAACTCGCGGGCCACATGACGGGGAATACAATCGAGTACCGATTGATCCACCAGCCAGTCAAATAACACCACGTCGGCTTCCTGTAATAAGCGGTGTGCCTTCAGCGTGAGCAGTTCAGCATCACCCGGTCCGGCCCCAACGATAAACACTTCACCAGTTTGACCAGTTCGCCCGGCGGTATTTCTGTCTGCCGGAGTATCATGTTGCGGGCCAAACAATGCCGCGCCTAAACGGGACACTTTTAACATTAGCGGCATCATCAGAGTATTAAAGCGCATATTCATTAGTCGTTTCCTCGTTTTGCTGCGCATCGAGGGGCATCGATGCAATCAGACTGGCCAGTTCGGTTTTACACGAACCACAATTAGTACCGCACTTCAGCGCCTTGCCAAGCTCACTAACGGTGTTAGTGCCCTGGCTAATGGCTTGCGTGATAGTCTTTTCACGCACGCCGAAGCAACTACATACCACTTTACCGAGGCGGAATTCTTCATCTGGCTGCTGTTCTAACAAGCCGTTAATCTGATCAGGTGTTAGTGACTCACTGCTATACAGTGAGTCCAGCCAGTCGCGCGGTATATCGTTTGGCCGGTGGTTAATAAGAACGGCGAGAATAAGCTTTTCTTTCCGGGTAACCACAACACTTAGCTGGTCAGGCCCTTGCTTGGTAGCCCACTGCGCATCTCGCGGTAAACACGGCAGGATATCGCTGAGCACTTCCTGTGGCATGCGCGGATCAGCCACATCAATGCTTTGCGCCACAGGCGTTGGCATCTTCATAAAATAATAAGCCGCCTTTTGTAAACGCTGTACCAACGCCTCATCACCAAAGATTACACCATAGCACTGCATCTTCACCGGGCTTAATTTGATTGCGCCATGTTTTAATTCCGGCTGACCAGACAGCGCATCGTTTACGCCATTCAATAAGGCGCCAACCCGGGCATGAGAGCCCCAGGTAGCAGACCAGTGAAACGGCGCGAACACTTCTTTACGACGCTGTTTATCATCGATTTTTACCGGCAAAATGACTTCTAAATCGCCAGTACAGGCAGCTTCCGCTTTGATCAGATCACCGTCTTTAACATCAAGTGCTTGTGCATCCACTGGATGAATACTTAACCAGGGCCGGTCGATATGTTTGAGTAAGCGCGGCGCGTTACCAGTGCGGGTCATGGTATGCCACTGGTCTCTCACGCGGCCGGTGTTTAACACAAACGGGTATTCGGCGCTGGTTTGCTGCTCAGGTAAACGTGGCGTGATGGCCACAAAATTAGCTTTGCCGTCTGGCGTGTAAAAAGACCCGTCAGCAAACAGCCGGTCTGTCCCAATACGGTGGGTGTTACTCAGGGGCCATTGCTGCGGGCGCAGACTATCGTATTGTGCGATGTTTAAATCGGCCAACGGGCCTAAATCCAGCGCACGGCTGCCGTTGTTGTTGGCAGCGGTCAGCGCACAATGCTCTGCAAAAATCTCGGCCGGATGCTGATAGGCAAACGCCTCTTCAAAACCCATTGCCCGGCCTACCATCGACAGAATTTCCCAGTCGTGCCTGGCTTCACCCATGGGTTCAACCAATCCGCGCTGACGGGAAATCCGTCGCTCAGAATTAGTCACCGTACCGTTTTTCTCCGACCAGCCGGTGGCTGGCAGCGCAATATGTGCATAGTTAAGGGTATCGGTTTGTGCTGCGGTGTCTGATACGATGACCAGCTCACAATTTTTTAGCGCGGCTTCCACTAACGCCCGGTTTGGCATGCTGGCTACCGGGTTAGTTGCCATGATCCAGAGGCATTTAACTTTGCCATCGGCCGCCGCCTGAAACATATCCACCGCCCGTAAACCGGGCTTAGTGATTAGATTCGGCGCCTGCCAGAATGCTTTAACCGTAGCATGGTGCTGAGGATTATCGATATCCATATGCGCGGCCAGCATATTGGATAAACCGCCAACCTCACGGCCTCCCATGGCATTAGGCTGACCGGTAATCGAAAACGGCCCACTGCCCTCTTTGCCGATTTTGCCTGAGGCTAGGTGGCAATTGATAATGGCATTGCCTTTATCCACACCACTGGTTGACTGGTTAATGCCCATGGAGAAAAACGTAATAGCCCGGGGCAGGCTCGTAAACCAGTTGAACAACAACTCTATTACGGCAACCGGTACATCACAGGTTTCAGCAACCTTCGCTACCGTCCACGCTGATACTTCAGCCAGCGCCTCGGCAAATCCATTGGTTGAATTCTGGATAAACGTATCGTCTAGGGAATTGTGATGGGCAAGATAATTCAGCAGGCCACAAAACAATACGGCATCGGTGCCTGGCTTAAGCGCCACATGCAAATCGGCCAGTGAACAGCTGTCGGTTTCTCTGGGGTCTACGACCACTACTTTCATGTCCGGGTTACGCAGTTTAGCCCGTTCGATGCGCTGGAATAATACCGGGTGCGTCCAGGCCGCGTTGCTGCCGGTAAGAATAAGTAAATCGGTGTGTTCGAGGTCTTCGTAATTGCACGGCACGATGTCTTCACCGAATGCCCGTTTATGAGCAACCACCGCAGAAGACATACACAGCCGCGAATTAGTATCAATATTTGCCGTCCCGATAAAGCCTTTCATCAGCTTATTGGCAACGTAGTAATCCTCGGTAAGCAACTGCCCTGAGCCATATATCGCTATGGCATCCGGGCCATGTTGCTCAACAATGCTTTTCATTTTGGCGGCAATAACAAACGTCGCCTCATCCCAGCTGGCCTGCCGACCAAACACCACGGGCTTGAGTAAACGCTTATTACCGTCCAGGGTTTCCAGCAGATGGGTGCCTTTGATACACAGGCGCCCAAAGTTAGCCGGATGTTCAGCGGAACCTTTGAGCTCGCTGAGGCTACCTGTCATGCCACCGCTTTGCATCACATCCACACCACACCCCACACCACAATATGGACAGGTGGTTTGCACCAGTTTACTGGCTGGTTGGCGTTGGGGGCTTACATCTGGCAGCATGGCATTCATAGTTTCGCTCGTGATTAAAGTTCGATTAACACACGGTCGTGATCAACGCGCACCGGATAGGTGTTAACGCTGATATCATCACGTTCCAGGCACGTTCCCGAAGCCAGGTCGTAGTGTTCTTTATAAAGCGGTGACGCCACTACAATTTTATCGGTCAGCGTGCCCACGATGCCGCGATACAGCACATTAGCCTCACCAATCGGATCCCAGTTACTGATAACATAGAGATTCTCCTCGCCGTCGAGCTGGACACTGAAAATCGCTACCTGTACATCGCCGATTAGCGCACACACACCACTGTTAGTGACCAGGTCATCCACATGACACACATCATGCCATTGAGCAATAATATTAGCCTGAGCCTGCATGATAATTCTCCTACACGAGTTCTACGGGAATGGCTTTACCAGCCGAAAATTTTTCGGCCTTGGTGGCCGGACGAATTTGCTCGCGCTCAGTCACAAACTGGATATTCGAATCCGATTCATCACTGTTAACGAACTGACGAAAACGTTTTAATGCTTCAGGCGATTCAATCGTGGTTTTCCACTCACACTGGTAAGAGTCAGCAATATGCTGCATCTGCGCTTCAAGCTCTGCACAAATGCCCAGCGAATCGTCAATGACGACTGATTTCAAGTATTCCAGTCCGCCCTCAAGGTTTTCCATCCATACTGATGTACGCTGCAGACGATCGGCCGTTTTGGTATAAAACATCAGCACCCGGTCGATGTATTTCACCAGCGTGGCATCATCCAGGTCGGTGGCGAATAAGTCTGCATGGCGCGGCTTCATCCCGCCGTTGCCACACACGTAGAGGTTCCAGCCGTTTTCGGTGGCAATTACGCCGATGTCTTTACCCTGCGCTTCAGCACATTCACGGGTACAACCGGAGACAGCAAATTTAATTTTGTGCGGTGCGCGCAGGCCTTTGTAGCGATTTTCTAAATCAATTGCCTGACCCACTGAGTCCTGCACGCCATAACGGCACCAGGTACTACCTACACAGGACTTAACGGTACGCAAGGCTTTAGCATAGGCATGCCCGGTTTCAAAGCCGCCTGCCACCAGCTCTTCCCAGATCGCAGGAAGCTGGTCGACACGGGCTCCAAACAGGTCGATTCGCTGACCACCAGTGATTTTGGTATACAGGTTATACCGTTTAGCGACATCGCCAAGCAGGATGAGTTTGTCGGGGGTAATCTCCCCGCCGGCAACCCGTGGCACTATGGAATACGTACCGTCTTTTTGCATATTGCCCAGATAGGTATCGTTGGTGTCCTGCAGCGGCTGATGCTGTTTAGCCAGGATGTAATCGTTCCATACCGACGCAAAAATCGATCCGGCAGCCGGTTTACAAATATCGCAACCCAAGCCCTTGCCGTGCTTTTCCAAAAGCTCTTCGAAGCTTTGGATTTTACCTACCTGAATCAGGTGATAAAGCTCCTGACGGGAGTAGTCAAAGTGCTCACAAATGGCCTTGGACACTTCTACGCCGCGTTTTTCCAGTTCGCTGTCGACCACGTTTTTCAGTAACGCCGCACAACCACCACAACCTGTAGCTGCTTTGGTACTGGATTTTACATCGCCTACCGAGCAGCAACCGCCGTCAATGGCACCCACGATGTCGCCTTTAGAAACGTTGTGGCACGAACAAATGGTTGCCGTATCACCCAGAGCATCGGCACCCAGCAATGGCTTTTCACCTGACGACGGCAGGATCAACGATTCAGGACTGTCCGGCAAAGCAATACTGTTTAAGGCATACTGCAACAGGGTATCGTAATCGCTGGTATCACCAATCAGTACGGCGCCCAGCACCAGTGATTTATTGGCATCGACAACCAGCTTTTTATAAACCCCTTCCGGCTGATTGTGGTAAGTGTATGACAACGCGCCAGGAGTACGGCCATGGGCATCACCAATAGAGCCTACTTCTACGCCCATGAGTTTCAGTTTCGTGCTCATGTCAAAGCCGGCAAATTCACCTTCATTACCGATGATATCGGCGACGGCAGCGCGAGCCATGGCATAACCGGGTGCAACCAGGCCATAAATTTTCTTATCCCAGAGGGCACACTCGCCTATGGCATAAACATTCTCATCAGAGGTTTTACACTGATTATCGATGACGATACCACCCCGTTCGCCGATAACTAACCCAAATTGACGAGCCAGTTGATCGCTCGGGCGGATCCCGGCAGAAAACAGCACCAGGTCGGTTTCCAGGTGCGTGCCGTCTGAAAATTTCATACGGTAGCGACAGGTTTCACCGGCTTCAATACATTCGGTGGCTTTTTGCGTATGAACCTGCACACCGAGTGCTTCAATTTTGTCTTTCAGCAACTCACCACCCATGGGATCGAGTTGTACCGCCATCAACTGCGGGGCAAATTCCACCACGTGAGTATCGAGCCCGGCCTGCTTGAGCGCATTCGCAGCTTCCAGGCCTAACAGACCACCTCCCACAACAACACCGACTTTACTCTGTGCGGCAGAAGCGCTGATGGCTTCCAAATCTTCAATGGTACGGTACACCAGGCAGTGTTCCTGATCGTTACCAGGAATAGGCGGCACGAACGGATAAGAACCGGTTGCCAGTACCAGGGTATCGTACTCATAAGTTTCGCCTGATTTGGTGGTAACAACCTGCTTCTCGCGATCGATGTCGGTCACCCAGGCGTTGGTGACAGCATTAACGCCCCAGTCCTGATAAGTTTGCTCATCGGTAAGCGCCAGGTCAGCAGCGGTTTTACCAGAAAAATAAGAAGAGAGGTAAACACGGTCATAAGCCAGTCGGCTTTCGCCACTTAATACCGTGATATGGCAGTTGTGCTCACTGTTAATCAGTTGCTCAACAAAGTGGTGACCCACCATACCATTACCAATAATAACGATGCGTTGTTGCCGTGATGAAATGTTCATTTCGTCTACCTTTTTTAAAGGCAAAAAAAAACCCACAACCATTCCTGGTTGTGGGCTTCGTTGCCTGTTTAAGCATTTGCTAATCTGTTTGTGTAGGCTCTTGTACTACGCTATTGCTTAGCAATGTAAATGGCACAAGAGTCTTGATGTAAATCTGATACCAATAAAGCAATACAAGTTAAGTGCCAACATTTATAATTAATGACTTTCAATCACTTAGCTTTTTTAATGCTCATCTGCCCCATACTGACACGCACCAAAACGAAGCAGAATCCTGTTCTTGGTGCACCGCTCTGGCTACTTTAGGGTGCATCAAACAGCAGCACCAGCAATACAATGACCGTAATAGCCAGAATGCCGGAGATTCCCTGCCATACCCGAACCGGGTGACGCTCCATCAAGGGTAGCGTGCGTCCATACGCCGGATTAGGATGGTGCAGGTCATAAACAAATTCCGACAAACTTTCGTAGCGTTTGGTAGCCTGAGGATGACAGGCACGCTTTATGGTGGCATCCAGCCACGCCGGTACCGACACATTGCGCTGATTTAAGCTGATGTAGCGCAGTTTGAGTAAGGCTGAATAACTGGTCTTTTTGGCCACGCCCGCATCATAGGGATACTCCCCCGACAACAGGTAATACAGTAATACCGCAAGAGAGAACTGCTCAGCGCGCTCATCTGGCCACAGGCCAACGAAATACTCCGGCGCAGCAAACAGCAAGTCGCCGGGAATAAACAACTGCTCGCTGGCCATTAAAAAGTTGTGACCGGAAATGCTGGCAGCGCCATAGTCAATCAGCGTAAGGGTATTGTTGTCGCCAACCAGCACATTCTCCGGACGAATATCCTGATGCAATATCCCCTGCCGGTGCAGCGCAGTTAATGCGCCCGCTACTTGCGTAGCCCAGTCTCTGAGTACCATCAGATCAGGCGCGCCATTATCATCACGCCACTGCCGCATACTAATGCCCGGACAGTATGTCAGCACAACGTAAAAACAGCTGCGGGAAAACGTCTCACCAACGCCAGCAAGTAATTGTGGATGACTCACCCGCTTAGCCACCCACTCCTCTTTAATCATTTCATCCAGAAAGCCGCTGTTATCCTGCATCGACACGGCAGGCAGTTTAAGCACCACCAGCTCATCGGTGTGGCAATGACGGGCAAGATACACGCTACTGCGTTCGGTGTTGCTGAGCTGCTTTTCCACTCGCCAGTCGTCAATAATGCTGCCATTGGTTAGCGGGCTCTGAATAAATGGCAGGTAACCGGATGACTCATAGCTCACCCGCACCGGACGATTAATGGCTGTAACATTAACCACAGCGATGGTCAGGTTATCATTGCAACCAAAATCCAGTGCCATAGTGGCAATCTGTTCGCAGCCCTTATTTAAGTCGGTGTCGGTGTCAGCTCGATGCAAAACAGCTAACCAGTCTTCAACACTCAGCGTTTCGGCGATGCCGTCGGTCATCACCACAAAGCTATCGCCGGTCTGAATATCCCTGACAGTTATATCGACATGTAATTCGGGCTTAATACCCAGTGCATTACTCAAATAATACTGGCCGCCCTCACCTTGCTGACGATGATCTTCGGTACACAATTGGGCCTGATGCTGACGCACATGATAAATACGGCTGTCACCGCAGTGAAGCAAGATGGCTTTGTCACCATGCAGCAGCACGGCACTAAATGTGCACACGTAGCCCTTATCCGGATTCTCCCGATAAGGGCTAAGCTGTGACTTGATATACAAGCGGGTGTTAATGGTTCGCAGGACCAGCTCAGCGGCACGTGCTGGTGACCATACGTCGGCAGTCATCAGGTAATCGCGAACAAACTCATTGATAGCCAGTTCGCTGGCGTACTGACTTACCTGACTACTGCTGATCCCGTCTGCAACGGCGGCAATCACGCCACGACGCTGCAAACGCGAAAAATCAGGCACTGTCACAGCGTGACAGTCCTGATTAATGTTTTTTATTCCTTTGCCGGAGAATGCTCCCCAGCGTACTTCGGGCATAATACTTATACTTTATCGTTCACTTTCGCCGCAGGCACTGCTTTGTTAGTACCACCTGTGGCCAGTACACGCTTAGGTGCCGTTTTAACGTGCGTTGAATAAAGCGTCAGACCAGTGAACGCTAAACCACCTACCAGGTTACCTAAAGCTGTTGGGATCTCGTTCCAGATGAAATAATCCATCACAGAGAAGTCACCCCCCATGATCAGGCCAAACGGGAACAGGAACATATTAACCACTGAATGTTCAAAACCCATAAAGAAGAACAGCATGATAGGCATCCACATCGCCAGTACCTTACCGCTCACGTGGGTAGAAATCATCGCACCGACTACACCCAGTGATACCATCCAGTTACACAGCATGCCGCGGATAAAAATAGTAAACCAGCCAGCTGCACCGTATTCAGCATAACCCAGAGTACGCGCCTCACCGATACCGGCCACTTTGGTAGCAATAGCGCCGCCATCGGTGTTGTAACCCATGGTAAAGATAAACGACATCATAAAAGCAACGGTTAACGCACCGGCAAAGTTACCCAGGAACACCAGTCCCCAGTTACGTAAAATTTGCGGCCAGGTAACCCCGGGCCGTTTAGCCAGCCAGGCCAGCGGCGCCAATACAAACACACCGGTTAACAGGTCAAAGCCCATCAGATAAAGCATACAGAACCCAACCGGAAACAGGATAGCCCCAATCAGAAACACACCGGTTTTAACAGCGATTGTAATCGCAAATACTGCAGCAAGCGCCAGAATAGCACCAGCCATAAAAGCACGAATTAACGTGTCGCGGGTCGACATGTAAATCTTCGATTCACCCGCATCAACCATTTTGGTTGCAAACTCAGAAGGTAGTAAATACGCCATATTAATCACCTAAATATATTGAACAAAAACACACCCACAAACACTTCATTACAATCGTCAGGCACAAAAAAAGGCGTCCGCACTCACTCCTGAGAAGTAAGTTGCGGACGCCTTTATCCGAATTCTTTTCCAATTGTAAAACCATTACGGTTTGCTGTTTTTAACGAATACAATTTCGATGCCAAGTTAAATAAAAATAAATTAGACATACTTATCAATAACTTAAAAAAACCCGCAATTTTTAGAAACGCTTATCCAAAAGTGCGGCGCGCCACGATAGCGCAATTTCACCAATAAAGTGCATCATTACCGGTGCAACTTCCTTTGCTGCGGTAATTATTGCGCGCATTTTTGGCAAATCCCGCTATTACTGCCTAATTAAAACTCAAACTGCCTTCTTTATGACCAGATTATTACATGGGAATAAGAATTGCTTGCCTCTGAGGTTTACTAGCCAGCCCACGTTACGGAGCGCCTGATGAGCAAACAAAGTGACATTACCAAGCGATTTTTATTGTCAGCAAAGCATCAGGAAATTCAGGCACTACAGCATTTATCGTCTAACTGCCGCACGGTAAAAGCCGTAAAAGACATGATCCATCAACTCCAGCGCGAACGTGGTTTAAGCAATGTGTTCTTAGGCTCAAAGGGCGACCGGTTTACTGAACAGCGCCAGCAACAGATAACCGCCAGTGAACACTGTGAGCAGGATTTACGCAGCCTGCTTAAATCACTTTACCTTGGCCAGCACGACAACGGCCAGTCCATGCGTTTACTAAGCAGTATCACCTTTGCCCTGCAGGGTATGGATCACTTACCCGATTTGCGCAATAAAATTGCTGCTCAGCAACTTACACCGCTGGAATCCACCAACGCCTACTGCCGTTTAATTACCGGTTTACTCGACGTTGTTTTTGAAGCGGCCGATGTCGCCAGCGATCCAACCATGACACGTCTGCTGGTAGCCTTGTTTAACTTTATGCAGGGTAAAGAATACGCCGGGCAGGAACGGGCATGGGGCGCGATTGGCTTTGCTGAAAGTCATTTCGACAGTGATCTGGGAGACAGAGTAAGCGCCCTCAGTGATGCTCAGCAGCACTGTTTTGAAACCTTTGAAAACTTTGCCGATGAGGAAGAAATGCAAATGTGGCAGTTACAGCAATCCAGCGACACTGCCACCCAGATCACCCGCTTACGCGGAATGATCCAGTCGCTGGCTTCCGGCGGGGAATGCTCGGCAGAACTCAGTGAAATCTGGTACGACATCGCTACGCAGCGTATCGATGCCATGCAGTCCATTGAAGAGCATCTGACCGACCGTCTGACCGACCAGGCGACCCTGCGCATTCAACAGGCCGAAGAAGAGTTACGTAATCATGAGATGCTGATCGCATCTCTGAACAATTCACCACCACTTACTGATACGCCTATTACCATGCTTTACGACAATACGGTAAAGGGCCTTAAGGGCGCCGGAAGAGAGGCGAATAAACTGCCCGAGGGCTCTGCCCTGTCGGCGCATAAATCATTTTACGATCTTATCCGTGGTCAGGCTCAGCGTATCGAGGATATGGCCGATGAGCTGAGCGCCGCCAGACAGGCACTTAATGAGCAAAAAGTGATCGACCGGGCCAAGTTGCTGTTAATGCAGCAAGGCGGGTTGTCAGAGCAGCAGGCTTACCGCAAACTGCAGAGCTCTGCCATGGAGCAAAATATGCGCCTTTCGGATCTGGCCCAGCGTGTAGTGAGCCGCGTTGGCTGATGACGCACTGCTAAAATTTTGCTATAAATCGCTGCCATCTCATTTAGCTAAAGGATATAGCCATGAAGAAGTCCCTTTTTATTGGTCTGATGACCCTGCTTGCCGGCTGTGCAAGTAACCAACTGAGCACAAATTCCCAGTCGGTAGACGGCGGGCGAGAACAACCGGCAGGAGAGTCTGAGTTCGCATCACTCTGGACCCTGACAAAACGGGTAAATCCACAATATCCGATCAGCGCAGCAAGAGACGGTTTATCAGGTTGTGTGAATTTGTCATTTGTGGTTAACAATGAAGGCAGGGCTACGGAACAACAAGTGACCGACTCATTCCCTAAGGGCGTATTTGATAAGAAGGCCATCGAGGCTTTAAAGCGATGGCGCTGGAAACCCACAGCGGCTAACCCGGATAACCAGCCGGCCCGCTCTACCGTGCAGTTGGACTTTATGGTCCAGTACAGCAAAAATATCAGCGATGCGGAACAACACTGTAATATAAAGATACCTTCGTTTTAATAAAGATGGTGCGGCGATTAATGGATTCGTCACTTCCTCGCTTTTAAGGAGACCTCAGATGCGATTATGGACCTATCGACGTCCCTTCAACTATGACAACGACAACTATGAAATCCGCTATTCGTTTTCGTTTACCACCTATACATCACGGCTGTATAAAAACGGACAACTTATTGATGAATTAACCGGTAACTTTATCGACGAGCTAAAAGTACTTACCCATACTGTCCACTCTGATGACGACGGCAATACGCTAAAAGTGTCTGTGGGTTACATCAACTGGTGGACAGTGGGCATTGAGGTTTACCATAACGATGAGCGCATCTACGCCAGTCACCCTGACAAAGACATTTACTTTGCCGATAAAAAACTAAAAAAACTCGCCGGCACAAACGCACAAGATACCGAAACGCTCAAACAGGAACGCCAGAAACAAAGTAAGCAATGGCAAAAGAACAAACACTCTATCTTTGCCGATATCGGCTTAGGTGCAGCATTTTTTATTGTATCCAAAACAACCGGCGACTTAACCATAGCAGCATTTACCAGTATCGCACTAGGATTAGCTCTGGTGGTGGTACAGCGCTTTGTTAAAGTGGATTTACTTGGCGGTTTTGCTGTTTTTGGTACGGTTATGCTGTTGATATCCGCATTGTTATCGCTCACTTTCGACAGTGAGTTTTTTGTGCAACTAAAAGGCACAATAATGGGTGTGCTGGGCGCACTGGTATTGCTAACCGATGGCGTATTCCGTAAAGGGAAGTACTTCGCCCCTCGTTTTGAGCGTTACCTGAATGCGCCGGTTAAACATCAGCCTTTCGTGGTGGGACTGAGTGTTCTCGGACTATTAATGGCAGGCATTAATTACGCTGTGGCGATACTGCTTACCGAAGATCAGTGGTTAACCTACACCACGTTTATTGATATGCCCCTGTATCTCATTTTGTTTTTTATGTTGATATCGAAAACCAGCCGAAAAGAAGCGCGCGAAATCAGTAACCGGTAAGCTCCATATAGCCTTTACCGGCATGGCTGCCATCAAAGGAAATAGCGCCTTCGTAATAGGGAAAGCGACTGTCATTCCACTGGTCGGTTTTAAACGCTTTAGTGGTAATGTCGATTCGCTCCTCTGGGATACGAATTTGCCAGGCAACCGGAATATCCCGCCCCGCTACCTCACTGGTGTTAAGCGGTAAAATCTGCAACTCTTCCGGGCCCAGCGTTTGCGGCTCTCCCTGTGCACTGATTAAGGTACCGGTGGTATAAGCCTCACTGCCATCCACATACATGGTGAAGGCCATCAGTTTTCGCCCGTCGACAAAATGCAGTGAAAACCAGTCCCAACCCAATGCGTCTTCGTCGGCCAGTTGCGATGTCCATTCGTGATCGTACCACCCTATACCATTAACCTGATGAGTTACGCCATCTAAAGTGATCTGGCCGCTGGCGCTAATAAAGGGCTGACTGTAGTAGTAGGAACGATAGCGTCCGTCACCGGTTTTAAAACTCACGCCTTGTTGGCCGTGTTTTACAAAGGGCTTATCAGCAGTCAGATTCAGGGTAAGCGCCGCGGGGCCAGAAGTGGTGTTTAGCTCTGCAGGAAAAAGCGCTGCCTGCTGCTTACTCTGCCACTGCCAGTTATCGATATAAAACGCTACCGGCGTAGTGCTAAAACTGGCGATACCCGTCCCCTGCTGAGCAAATTTCTCATCAAAATAATGCTGAGCCTGAGTATGCAACGAAGAATGCCCCATCCACACAATACCTTCCCCCCAATTGGAAGCCAGTTCAGGTCGGGCAAATTTGAATAACGTAAACTGATAATTAAACGGCTCGCCGGCATCATTCTCCAGCAGCAGTGTTAAGTACCACCACTCAATCTGATAGCCCTGATGCGGGGCGTGATCGGCGGGTAAAGACACAGGTTGTGCAATGCTTACCTGCGCCTGATTATCGGCCTTAAAACCACCAAAAAGTGAAGAGCGGTTGTCTTGTTGAGACTGCAACGGCACTGAAAAAGCACAGCTTATCATTAACAATAAAAGCAATAGCCGGTTCATAATGCCTCCTGTTGCGAATAAAACCTGGCCTGTAACCTGCCAAGCGGCAATGCCATAAGTAGCAGTAACAGGCCCAGCCCGATTAGCAGACTTTGCACAATAATCATCGGGTCGAGGATCAGTGGATAGGTCCAGTGAAAGGCAAAACGATTCACCTTATTTACCAGCAGCCAGGCCAGTAACAGCGCAAATGGCAGAGCCAGCAGTGCACAACTCACTGCAATAAAACAATACTGCGAAAACAATGACAGCTTGATACGAAACGGGCTGACGCCAACGCTGCGTAGCAGTAACAACTGCGGTTTAATGTCCATCACCAGCAATGTAATTGATACAAAGAACGACAGCGCGGCCACCAGCATAGTGACCAGGTTTAACGTGTCAGTGGTTAAAAATGTGCGGGAAAACACCATCATCGACTGCTCAATCAGAGTGCTTCGCGGGATAAGACGTGCTGACTCACTATGCTCGTTAAACCAGCTTTCAAGCGCCGCCTCCTCTGAAGACGAAGCAAAAGCGGCATAAGCAGAAATAAGCGCATACTCATTGGAGAGCAACGCCTCTGGCAGCAACACCTGAGCTTTAGGGTTACCGTAATCCGGATACACGCCTACTATTTCAAAGGCCTGGCCCCCTGCGCTTAAAGGCAGACTAACAGCATCGCCGGTACTAAGCCCCTGCCGATACGCAAGTTGTTGATTAATGAACACACCGCGCTGGGCATGAAAAGCAGACCAGGCCCAGCGCGACTGGTCATCAAGCATTAAATACTGCTGATATTTCGCACCATCGGGAAAACTGCGTACCTCAAGGGTTTGCCCGTTAACGCGAACGTCTTTGCCATAGCGGGCAAGCAATGGCACCGGCGCGCCTTCCTCTTTAGATAAATCCCCTTCAAAATCGGTATAAAAATAAAACGGTGCAAACAGGCGTTGCTCCAGCCATTGCTCCGTGGCCTGGCGAAAACTGTCGACCATCACATTCATGCCAATATTAGCCGCCAGCGCGATAAAAAATGCACAGGCCGCCAGTCTGGTGCGCTGCGACAGACTCACCGCATTGTGCATGCTCCAGTGCAGCAGCGGCTTTGTTGTACTTATCCGCCGTGCAACCAGGCTCATTAACTGCGGCATCAGCAACACAACCGTGGTGCAACCAGCAATCAGCACCAGACCAATATACAACAGCGCCTGTAGCTGACTGGCTACCAGCCACGCTCCAAGCGCCACTACAGCTAAGCTCAGCAACAGCCAGAAGTTATAGACCGGTTTAAAACGCTGCTTAAACACCGCCACCAGATAACTGCGCCGGGCCAGACTGTGCGCCAGACGTTGCCTGATCAACAGCCCCATTATCATCACCGCTATTGCACAAAACACAACGGCCATCAACATCAGGCGCGGCGTGGAAAACTGACCTCCGCTAAACTGCCCGTCCAGTAAAAAACGGTAAATGTTACTCAGCACCGGCGTGATAGCACTAACCAGAGAAGCCCCGGCAATGACTCCGCCGACCGCACCAACAAGCGCCAGGATAAACATTTCCAGTTGCAAGACCCGTAGTAATATTGCCTGACTAACGCCTAGCTGGCGCAGTTTTACCAACACCGGCGTACGCGCCGCCAACAGCAGGTTGAAGGCATTAAACACAATAAAAATGCTGACCAGCACCATCAGTGCGCCCATGGCCCACAGGTTGAGGCTGAAACTGTCACTCAGATTGCTGGCTGAGGAAGTCAACGTGAAGGGCGCTAATTGCAGGTGTGCAGGCAGTGATTCTTCCAGCAGCTTATACTGCTCGGGAGATAGTGCCCCAACCACCAGCAGGCCGCTTAGGGGATGGGTTTGTAAAGTGACGTCGTCACGGTAAAACTGATTGATATCCTCAATACCATTGAGCGCCGCCTGTTGAGCAAAGCTGTTTTGCTGAGACGTTGAGCGATTAGCGGCTGGCAACAGATTAAACAGCGTAACCGTATCAACCGCTAGCCGATCACCGGTTTGAGTGTAAGCCACTAAGGCGTTAAGCCCCTGCCGCCGAAGGGCTGCGTAATCAGAACGCGTAAGTGGGCTATTTTCACTGCGCGGAATGACATGAAAATTAATCGGTACATCACCCAGCGCAAACTGCTTTAACTGAGAGGATGCGCCGGCATTAATAAGTGTTACGGCTGTGAGGCCGGCGCTGGCAATAAAGATCGCCACAATGATTAGCATTGGCTCCCAAAAACGTTGGCGATAGGTAGCCAGTTGGGTGCGCAGCGCCAGGATAAGAACTCGCATGGACTGCGGCATTATACTTGCGCTAACCGGCCCTGATGGAGCCGATACTGAGTTTGAGCGCGCCTGGCAACATCCGAGCTGTGGGTTACGACCACCAATGCCGCGCCCTGCTCCTGACAATAATTAAACAGCAACTGGCTCACTATATCGCTGGTTTGCTCATCAAGGTTGCCGGTGGGCTCATCGGCAAGCACCACATCAGGCAGGTGGTTAAGCGCGCGGGCAATGGCAACCCGTTGCTGCTCGCCACCAGAGAGCATACTGACCGGCGCTTTGTGCCGATCCGCCAGTCCCAGATTGTTCAGCAAGGTTTGCTGGCGGGAGGCATTGTAGTTACCTTTTAAGCGAGCGGTAAAGGCCACGTTATCCCAAACATTAAAACAGTCCAGCAGATTAAACTGCTGAAAGATCACCCCAAGGTGATGCATTCTAAACGAATCGGCGGCTTCCTGGGATAAACGCTCTAACGCATGCCCGGCAATCACAATGGTGCCACCAGAGCTTTGTTCAAACCCCGCCAGTAAGGCCAGCAACGTGGATTTACCACAGCCGGATGCGCCCTGAATACTCACCGATTGCCCGGCGATAACATTCAGCGAAAGCTGGTCGATAATGGGGGAAGATGAGTCAGGGTAGTGTTTTAGAAGGTCAGATACTGCGATCATTATTCGATTTTGTTCCTTAATCGACTACACCTTACGAGGCGCTGTATACCTCTAGTTTAACGTAAATTAACCAATTTAAGATTAATTACAAGGTCACCAGATAGGCAGCATCAATGTTTTAGCAAAAAGCTTTTAGTCAAACACCACCACCGCCTGCCGGCTCAGCGCTACCAATCGTTCCTGTTCATCCCAAATTTTCGCCTCGGTGTGGGCATAGCCATTAGCGGCAAACCGGGTATTCACCTCATACGCAAACCAGGGGTTACCGGCAACGGGAATAAGCGGGTTCACAAACTCCAGATCCCAGCTTACCGTGCTCATCGGTGCCGGGGCTCCAAGTTGCTGCACCAATGCTGGCGGCCATGCATCAATTAACGCTATGAGGTGAGTAAGGCCAAATTGCTCTACCGGCGCGTGGTTGCGCATCCAGCCGAGATAATGACAGTGTGCGCTGCCGGTGAAAGGATGTTGCCCCTCTAACATTGCCAGATCGTAGTGATGAAAAAACCTCGGCAATTTATCTGCATCGGTTCCCATTAAGGTTGCCTTATCTGGTGGTTCAAATTGGTGCGAAGGCAGCTTGTTGATATGCAATTTCGAGGTTAGCTCAACACCATAACAGGCCTGAACACAAACGCTGACTTTGCCTGCCTGATTCAGCTTTACCAGATATTGCGACATATTGCGGCCGGAGCGTAACTGCTCTATGACGATTTCAAAGGGTTCATCAAATACCACCGGGCCAACAAAGTTAGTGTGAAATGTGCGCAAGACGCGATCCGGCGCGACTATCATGCTCAGTGCATAGTACACCATCGCCGCACTTATACCACCAAAGGCCGTACGCCCCTGCCCCCAGTCATCAGGCAAACCTGGGTGAGTTACCCGCCATTGGTTATCGCTTACAGCTGTAACGGCAGACATGCTCGCGAACAATTGATCAATGTGGTGCATCAGACTTTTGCTCCTTTTTACCAGTTATTAGAATGTTAATAGGGCGTGTTGATCTTTCGTGAGTAATTTTTAAACAGCATGGTAAAGGGTTATAATTTGCTTCGCCAAAAGTAAAACCATAACCAATACCATGCCAAG
>MDTF01011704.1_pt1 | contig 46765 bp, 45 predicted proteins | sample 811191 | NCBI WGS metagenome assembly MDTF01 (sample SAMN05326649, study PRJNA326480) | marine metagenome | isolation source: seawater | place: Southern Ocean | collected 2011 | reverse complement strand
TGAAGAACCTGAAGAACCTGAAGAACCTGAAGAACCTGAAGAACCTGAAGAACCTGAAGAACCTGAAGAACCTGAAGAACCTGTAGAACCTGAAGAAGATAAGGATGAATGTTTAAATGAAGATTATTTATCAGAAAAAAATAGAATAGATAGAGATTATATAAGAAATCAATTATATAATTTAGTAATTAATCATTATGATAACGATAATGATGATCCGAATTTTGAAATAAATGAAATTAAATTATATAATGATGATTTATCATGTAACGGTGACTCCTCTTATAACGATATATCTTTTAATGATTTATATGATAATGAAAAATTATTTGTAAAAGAATATGTTAATAATATACCATTTGTTAATAAATTCGAATTAAATTTGAATCATTTAATAGATACCTTTTATGAATGTTGTTTATAAAAATATCTACATCAATCATTTAATAACTTATACAAAATATAATATATGTATAATATATTTTGTATATATAAAATATAATATATATATATATATATATATAAATGGGAGATACTATTAAAGTATACAGTTCTAATTATGCTGCTAATAAACTTATTATGATTAATCCATTATATGATAATATTGAAGAATATACAGATATATCTAGTAATATAACATATCCGGCGGATGTTTCAAGAAATTATGTTAATTTTACAGGCGATATAAGTAATAATGATAGATTACTGGTAAACTTATCTCATTATAATGAGTCTACATTAGAAGAATATATAGCTGGCGCAAAAAGAAACTTTTTAGATTTAAGTTTAAATCATGATTTGCATAGTTTATTACTATGGGGACAAAATAAATTAGATAATTTTTCTACAACAATATATGAACGAGATTTAGAAATACCGGTTATAACATTATTAGGCGATTCAGTAATAGCATTGGTTGTACATGGTAGTTACAATGAACAAGGGTGTAGTGCATTAGATAATATAGATGGTATTATAACAAATAGAGTTGTTATAACGGGTAATGTAGATACAACAACAGTAGGAACATATGATATAAGTTATAATGTAACTGATTTAGTAGGAAATAATGCAATAACAGTAGTTAGAAAAGTTACAGTAAACGAATGACATCAACTAGCTAATATCTATTTTACATGATCAACAAGTATTACTACTAATGATGATTGGTCTCATAGTACAGGTTTTTTAAATTACATAACTGTCCTAGTTAAGTTATATATATCAAAGCTAATTTAATAATATAACCAAGATTTAGATCTGTTTATATTAATTATTTGAAAAACATATACAAAATATTATATATATAATATTTTGTATATATATATAATAAAATGAGTTCTAATCAGTTTTTAATGGTTAATCCTATCTATGATATGAGTGCCAGTTTTACGGATGCTAGTACAAATATTAATTATGAGGCTAATGCGTCTAGAAATTTTATAAATTTAATAGGAGATGTATCAAATGTAGATGTAAGTAATACATTATATGATGGAAAAACGTATGATCCATCGTTAAGTTTAGTACAATTTGTTAAAAAAACAAAAAGAAACTTTTTGGATTCTAATGTTAACACAACATTAGATTCTTTATTGCATTGGGCGCGTGATGCAACGGAAGTAACTGATTTTCCAATATTAGAAACGCCATCATAAAGTTAGGATCAATGGTAAATAGTAGTAACTAAATATAATTTATTTTATATATACATAAAATAATAATTTTAAAAAAACTTAAAATTATTATTTGATTAAATATAATGTCAATAATAAGGCCAACTTGGGATGAATATTTCAAGAATATAGTTGAAATAACAGCGTTAAGATCATCATGTGATAGATTAAATGTAGGATGTATATTTGTAAAAGATAACAGAATAATAGCACATGGTTATAATGGTTATATAGCGGGATGTGAACATAAGAAAATAATACAAGAAGATAAAAATGGAAATAAACATAATATAGCAACAATACATGCTGAACAAAATGCAATAACAGATTGTGCAAAAAGAGGTGTAAGTTCAAATGATTGTACGTCATATATAACACATTATCCATGTTATAATTGTATGAAATTAATGATGTCATCTGGTATAAAAAATATAAAATATATAAATGATTACAAAAATGATGTATTAATAAAAGATTTAGCTGAAAATATGAAAATAAATATAGAAAAAATATAATTTATTTATTTAAAATCAATAAAATTTTTTGAAAAGAATAAAAAGAAATACCAAACAAAATGCTAATAAAAACGTTGCCTTTCAAATTATAATTTCCATCTTTATTATGAAAAAGGGGTAAAAATTTGAAAGAATTTAATTTGAAAAATGGTAATTGAAATAAAAAATAAATTAATATAATAACTAAAGGTAATTGTAATTCACTATATATATTTTCTAAAGAATTGTAATAATCATTTAATTGTTGCTCTTTAACTATTAAATTATCAGGTGTTTCTAGATTGTTAATATAATTAGTATCAATATTATTAGCAGGTGGCGGAATATAATTATTATCAACTTGTACATCATTAGATACTTGTGTAGGATTTATAGGTATATCTCTAGATGGTAAAGAAATTGAATTATTATTAACATTTTGTAACTGTGAAATCATTTCATTATAATCATTCATATTAATATTTTGATTGTTATTAGGTTGGTCAATCGCATTAGATGGTAGCTGTGTTTCTTGTTGTGGTATATTAAGAACTTGCTGCATATTAGGTTGTTGTACAATATTATTATTATTAATATTGGAATTAGGTAAATTATCAATAGATGTTATATTATTGTTCATAATATTTATTAAATATAATTAAAAATTATAATTGATAATTACGCAAATTCAAGAGTTTTTTTGTTATTATCACATTTAACTAATTCTTCTTTTAGAATATAACAATCATCATTATTCTCATTATCGGAATTGAATTTAAATATTTTGTCTCTTAAATTATTTTGTTCAGGTCCAATAAATCTAAAACAATCATTTCCTTTACAAACTCTTCTAAATAAAGTAGCTAATCCTAAACCTAAAATAATAGATAATATTATTTGACCTCTGGTTGTATGTAATAAACTGTTAAACACGCGACTAATACCTGAACCTATTTTATTAAACATATATATATAATATATAATATATAATATATAATATATAAATTGAATTTTGATTATTGAATAGGAATGGTATTTATTTTATTACTGTCTTTAGGACATTTTGTTTTTTTAAATTTGTAAGTATAACAATTATCGGTTTTATCAACATATTGTATATTTTTATTATTATGCGGAGTAGGATAAACATATACTATTTTTTTATCATCAAAAAAATATATGTAAAACAATCCAACTAAAAATGATATTAAGAAAAATTTTATATTAATAATTTTAGATTGGGTTTTAAAATTGTTATTTTTTTTATTTGGCATATATATATTATTATTATATAATATATATTACAAAAATTTAAATACTCTAATAATTTTATTTTGAATAAATTTCTAACTGATCTATTGTATATTTATTAAAATTTACAATATTTTCATTATTATTATTATCAATAAATATAGAATTATATTTGAAATTCAAAATATCATTATTTATCTTCATAATATTATTTATATATAATAATATTGCTTCTTTTTTATAAATCCCTTGTCTAGTACTTTTATACATATCACACAATTTTTTATATTTATCAATATAATCATTTAAATTATTTTGCTTCTCTTGTAATGTATTTAAATAACTAATATTTTTTTTAGTAATAATATTTAAATTATCTAATAATTTATTATAAATATCATATAAATTATTAAGTTCTATTTTTAATTTTTCGAATTTTTCAATAGATTCATCATTAGTGATATAGTCAAACATATAATCTAATTTCAAAACAATAATTTGTTTTTTCAAAACATCTATATCATTTTGAATTTCAGAAATTCTATCTTTAATATTGGTAACCTTAAATTTAGTAATATTTATATTTAAATCGCATGGCGATGACGTATTACCGCATATAACTTTAAAATAATCTTTTTTGTTTTCAAATATAGTTCCACCAATTTGTTTACAATTAATACATTTATAAGTAATATTAGCTTTTGATTTATCTTTATGAGAAGTTAATAGTTTTTTTTTGTAATCATCATATTTTTTTTTTAATTCATAATATTGCGTATATTTTTCTAAATAATTATCAATATCAAGAGATTGATCCATTCTAATTATAAATAATTAAAATATTATTTTTAATTTAAACTCTAATATTATTATTATTATTATTATTATTATTATTATTATTATTATTATTATTATTATTATTATTATTATTAAGCTTTTTATTTGAATCAACTTCTATATTATTGTAATAATTTTTATCACTAAAATTATAATTATTTATGTTAGTATTAGCCGCGGCTATTTTGTTGTAATTAATTAATTTATTCATTATGTAATAATTACTTTTATAATTATTATTTAAATTTTTTTTTTTTATAAATGTGTAACGATAATATAATGTAAAAAATAAAATACTAATAAATACCGTAAATAAAACTATATTATAGTAATAAGAATAATATCTGAATTTATATTTATTAGATTTTATTAAAACACTTTTTATAAAATATTTTGTGTTTTCTTGAACTAAATTAGGTTTTGAACTTAAATTTTTATTTAAATTATAACTACTTTTAAAGTTATTATTGAATTTATTTAAATAATCCATAATATATAATTAATAATATTATACTTAAAATATTAATATTTTAAATATTATAATTTATTATTATTAATAATAAATTATAATAATAATAATAATTTATATATTAATATAATAAGATATGGTAGATTTAGAAGTTACCAAAGGAGGTATTGCTAGACAATTAAATAAATTTACAGATGACGCAAATGGATTTTATAGTAATAAAGATAATCTTTCGCCAATGGTTTCTATTACATTTTTTTTTGCAATATCATCATTATACTTAGGTTTACAAATATTTGTTATAGTAAGTTCATCATCTTTAGTCGAGATAGATAACGTTAAAACCAATAGATTATATTTGGCTAGTTATTGTATGTTAATTTTATTGGGATCTTTTTTTATAAATTATAATATATCAAAATCATTATGTCCAAGCGACAATATTAATGTTTATACACTTATTTTAAATACAGTGTTTCCTTGGTTATTTATTTTTGGTTCAATTTATGGAATACTATTAGTATTTGATACATGGCATCGTCCATTTTCAAATACATTAGGATATCTTGTAATTAAATTATTAGGAATAGAAACTCTTTTCGAGAAGATACTGGCTAAACCTGCTGTTAATAATCAGGAGTTAATACAAGCTGTACTTAATATGAAAACAAATAAATCAATTTTTATAAATGAACTGGATGAAGAACCTCTTTTATTTAATCAATTTATTGAGCAATTAAAAGAGGCTGGGATAGCAGATAAACTAGACGATAATACTAAAGACATTACGGAAATATATAAATTAATAGTAATAAAAAATTCAGTTGGAAGATTTGTTTGGTTTTTTTTATCAGGTATAATAATATCAACAGTAACTTATAATAATATGATAAATGCATCATGTACTCAATCTAAAACATCAATATTAAAAGTATATGATGACATAGCAGGGGGATAAATATAATTTAAATAGTATAAAAAATAATAATAATTTTGTAAAAATATTTATAAAATTATTATTAATTTTAATTTTGTATTCAAGTATTGTCTAGTTGAATTATTTTACTATTAATATTTTTAATTTTGTATAATACATAACGTGTTTAATTATTTTGAATGAATATTTTCTTTAAAACATTTGTAATAATGTTATTGTTATTTTCTATTGTTGGATTATATTCTACAATATCCATACTGATTAATTTTTTAGAATTTTTGATTACGTCTAACATTTTATAGATATATTCAATTTTAGGTCCAGTTTTAACAGGAGTATTAACTCCATATAAATCATTTGTATCAAAACAATTCATATCTAAACTTAAATGTACATAATCAAATTTTTTAACCCAGTTTTTTAATTCTGTTTGATCATCAATAATTAACATATTATATTTTTGTAATCTATTAAATTCTAAATGATCAATATCGCGTTTTCCATAATAAGCAAATTGTGATGTGTATAAAAAATTACCGAATGATAGTTGATTTAATTCATGCCCACATAATATTGAAATCAACATACCATGCAAGTTTAATATAGGAGATGTTTCAATAGTATTTAAATCAGCCTTAACCGAAAAATATAAAATTCCTAAATTATATTTTTTATATAAACAATATTCATTTACTGCAAAAATACTGGATAATGATACAAGATGATTACCTCCAATACATAAAGGAAATTTATAACAATCTAATGTATTATATACTTTTAAAAACCCATCATCAAACAAATCATGCAAATTATTACTAATATTTACAATATGTTTTTTGTGTATAGGTAAAAAATTTAAATCATTTTCTAATTCATTAAATGCATATCTTGATCCAATTTTATTAGCGCCTTTATCATATGGGATATTGATAATATCAATTACTAATGAAGAAACAAATATAGCAGTGATAAACATATTTTTTTAAACTGGTAAAATAAATAAAAATTAATCAATTTTTAAAGATAATTAAATAATTTAAAATTTTATAGCGAAACTACATGTTAAATATGTAACAATAAAATATGAAAATATAGAAAATATAATAACAATTAACCAAAAAGGTAGAACGGTAGTATGTCTATAACCTAACCCAAATTTTCTAGGAGCATCATTTTTATCAAACAAGAATTTAGGTTTTAAATAGAAAATACAAATAAACAAAAACAAAAACATAATAATAGAAACTAAAGTTCTATTATTGTTTATAAATAATATAGTATTTTTATCAAACATTTATAATATAATTTTATAATAAAATTTATATTAAAATATACAAAAAAATATTATTTAATTTTTGTTTTTTAAATATCATCAATATCAGACATTTCATCTTCTATATAAATATCATTATCATCGTTATCATGTAACGATTCATCATCATAATTATCATCATCGGGTACATTATTCATATTATATTCTTCATTTTCTATCATTTCATCTTGTAATTGTTCTTCTATAAAATCAAATTTATAAATATCAATATTCATTTGACTTACTTTATCCATTTTGTTAAGTTTATTTTCTAATTCTATTTGTTTTTCTAAATTAATTTTTTCTAAATCATAATTAGATTTAACATATTGAGTCATGCCTTTTTGTAGTCCAATAGACCATTTTTCAAGTTTATTATTTTTAAATATATTTTCAATTTCTCGTTCTTCATCGGTCAAATTTTTCAAAAAGTCAGTGATTAATACTTTTTCTTTTTCTTTAGCTGTATTAATTTTAGATTTAAGTTTACTATAACTATGATTAATTAGATTATATGTTTCATAAAACATATCAACAAATGTAAAAATTATTTTTGAAACAATTTTATAAAATTTTTGAATATCAAAATCGGGTAAGCTAATTATTTTATTTTTGATGTTATCATCATTTAAAATATTTATATAAATATTTATAAAATTATAAACAACAAATTTGAAAATATAAGATATAAAATCTTTATCATATATAGATGAACAATTTTTATTATCTATTATTTTTTCTGGAATATAAAACATATTATCTATTATATTAATTAAAATTTCACTTTTTCTTTTAACATGTTCATATATAATATTTATATATTGTTTACAATTATCTTCATTTAAATTATTTAAATTTTTGTAATATCTTTCAATTATTGTTCTTATATCATTTCTATGAATATCGGATATTGTCCAATGTTTTGGAATAATAATAGTATTGCCATTATTTATTATATTAGGTAAAATATTAACAAATGAAAAGATATAATTTTTAAATATTTTTACAAATTTTATATCAAATTCAAATTCAATATTATCATCAAAATTATTAAATTGTTTTTTATTCAAATTTGAATATGTTTTCATGAATTCAATAATTTTTTGTTTATTATTGTTATTGAAAGTTCCTAGATAATTTTTAATAGATCGTAATTCTTTATTGTTAGTGTTATCGATTGTATTATCGTAACCATTTAACAAGTCCAATATTTTTTTTATAAATTCTCCTTCAAATATATTGAAAGATATTTTTTCATTATAATTTAACAAAATATCATGTAAATATTTTGTATTATCAACTATGTTATTATTATAGTAATTATAAATTATATTATTTTTAGAAATATATTGAATTAAATCAATTAAATTATCATAAGAATAAATTTTACCAATTGACTTTAAATATTCTATTTTTTCAGATATATCAGATGATTTGTCAAATTTTTCTGGTTTATCATAACATAATTTTTTTAATTCGTCATCTATAGATATATTATTTTCAAAGTTACAATAATATATAAACGCTTTGTATATTATAATTTCATCAAAGTTGTTAGATAATTCTATTTTTTTTACACGTGTGTTTGTATTACAATATAAAATGTTAGATTTATTATGTGATACTATTTTATCATAAAACTGTGTATAATCCTTAATAATACTATTATATCTTGTAATATTAGAATCTTTATTTACAAAAAATTTCAAAGTATTATTTTCGCTATTACAACAAGAATTTTCTAATATATAATCACTTAATATAATAGTATTTTTTTTGACAATTGTTTGTATAGATTCAATTATTACACCAGATAAATATATATTTTTACTTTGAATAATTTCAACCATATCATCTTGATTATTTTTTTTAATTGTATTTATATATTCTTTTAAACCATCATTTCTAATAGGTAATAAACTTGACATATTCATTTTAATATCTTTTAATGGCGGATAAAAATAATTATAATTTTCTATAGTTACTTCTTCATCAATATTATCTTTATTTTGTAATAAATATTCTTTCTTTTTCAAAGTTAATTCTATTATTTCTTTATTATTAATTAAATATCTATTAATAATAGTTTCTATTTTTATTAATAAGTTAGCTTCATTAATTTTATTAATAGAATTCCAAGGTTTTATATTAGATTTTATTTTATTAGCTACACATACTATATATATTAACCCTGATTTATTTTGTGTTCCATCTATTGGATAACCAGAAAATGACTTTATGCATCCAGGAAACACTTTTTTAGATTTTATTTGTGGTATAGATATTTGAATAGAAATTAAAATATATGCCAATGTAAATAATATTAATGAGGAATCATATAACTCTTCATAACTGGGCATAACTTTTGCTTTACTTTCTTTTGCCGATAAAGTTTCTATTTTTTTTTGATACATTTTCTTTGAAGGAATTGAATTATTCTGTAATTTTATGACATTTGTTATAATAAACTCATTATAATTTTCTAAATTTATTTTCATAAAATTACCCATAGATTTGATAATTACCTGAACTATATTTTCTGATTTATCTAATTTTTCATTAAATTTTACATTTATATTTATATCATATTCTAACTTATTTAATTTGCTTTCGTCTATGTAATCATCTGAAAATTCTATATGTTTTATAATATATCCACTATGTTTATCAACCCAATTATTATTATCATCACTAATAGTTCCTTGTTCTGCACATATTTTATCTAAAACTAAACCATAATTTTGATTATTTAAAAATGCATTGGCTAATTTATAATAAAATAGTGGTATTAATTTATTATTAGTACTTTTACAATATAACCAATATTTATTTTCATTTTCATAATATTCTCTTACAAAATTAATACAAAATTTTTTTATATTATTGTATTTTTTAACTAGATCCTTTTGTGAAATAATCAATTCGCATAAATATTTATAAGGCGATATTATTTGTAATTCATTTTGTTTTTCATCATCTATTATATCATCATTATAATCAATAAAATTATTTGTTTTATTTTTATATTTATTAATTTTTATAATTTTATTTTTAGCATTATTATACGTTTTATTTATGTTTTCTTTTATTTCTTCTACACTTATATTGTAATCTAAATTAAAATTTTCTAATATTTGATTTATAAGTTTATTATTCATATTTTTTTGTAAATCTGATTTTGATAAACATTTGTCATTGTTATAATTACATTTATCAATAGTATTACATAAAATTAAATTTGAATCTATATGGAAATTATTTTGAAATTTTTTATCTAATTCCCATATATTATTTTTTCTTACATATATATAATTTTTATTATTTTCTAAATTTGAAAATAAGGCATAATCACCATCAACTATCTCTTTTTTCTTATTATAAATAGCTTTAGCTTCTCTTAAAGCTGTATTTTTATTTATATTGTAATTATTGGTTAATTCTTTTTTCAATAATTTTACAAAATTATAACCATCCATTGATGATAACTCAGAACTATAATTATTTATTATATGATATGGTGTTTTGTCATAATATTGATCAAAAAATATTTTTTTGTCATTATCATTTATCAATAATTCAATGTTACCATATTTTTTACTAATTATATATTTATAACAATTATCTGAATTTGTTGATATTTGTTTAGATGCAATTGTAGGTTCTGTTTCTATTGGACTGTTAGTCTTATCTGATAAATCTTCTATTTTCAATGATTCTTCTTCTAATTTATCAGATTTTTTTAATTTTTTTATATAACTGTCTAACAAATTAGATACAATTAAATCAGCGTTATTTTTATTAATACCACTATTTAAAAATTCACCATCATCTATTTCATAAATTTTATTTAATATTTCATAATTATTATATATATTATCCCCTATTTCTATCTGGTAATTTTCAAAAATATCTTTTTTTATTTCATTATTTAAAAATGATAAAACTATAAATTTATGATCTTTTTCTACTTTATCAACTAATTTAGAAGTAGTATATTTTATGTAATTTTCAAAAATATGTTTGTTTTTTTCGTATGATTTTTTATAATGGTCTATATTTTTAGTAATTATTTTATTAATTAATTTGTATGTTTTTATATTAATATTATACATATCAATACCAAATCCTTGATGGTTTATTACAAAATCATTATAATTTAAAATATAAAACTTATTTTTTAAATAAGAAATAACTTTATTATTATTTGGTATAAATAAATTCAATAAATTCAAATAATTATTATTTGATTTAATATTTTCGTCAAAATAAAAATAATTAATATTATCAAATACTTTATCATCTTGAATATTATCTATTGACACATTTTTTACAAAATCGGATTTAGAATACAAATATTCTCTTATATTTTTTTTTTTGAATAAATTATTATTATTTGTTTGTATTAAACTTAAATTACTTTTATCTAATAAATTAGTATAATCATTGTTTCTTAATGAATAAAAATAATTAAAAAGTGGAAGTGTCAAAAACCCTTTTATATATATATTATCACCATTTACTAATGGAACTGTTTTAAACATTTTTTTTGATTTATTATAATATGATTCTAAACAAGTTAAACCTGTCGTAGCATTTTGAAAATAATAATTATCATTCACAATTGCATTTTTTTTTACTACATAATTACTATAATCATCATAATTATTTATCATAATATTTATATCATCATTCACCATAACAATATTATCATCGTTTATATGTTTTTTTGGAATATTGTTATCATTTAAATTGTTCAAATTATTTTTTGCATAATTATAATAATTATATAATTGTTTAGTCTTATCATAAAATTTATTATTTTCTGATAACAAATTTTCTAAAAATTTACCCATTTTATTTATTTCTAAATTTTCATCTGAATATAATTCATTTTCTCCATCATTTATTAATGTATTTACATTATTACAAACTGGAATTATCCATTCGATTTCTTTGTTTAGATTAATTAATATATTATTTATTAATGGCTTGTAATCATCATCGTAATATTTTTTTATTTTAACATAGTTATTTATATCAAAATCTGAATATATACTTCTTAATTCTTTGAATCTAATTATATCTTTATTTATTAAATTTATGTTTTTATTTGTTCTTTCCATTATTGGTAATACATTAATATGTTTATCAAAATAATCATCTATTTGCTTGTCTAAATTATATCTGATTTCTGTTTCATCAACATTTACAGTATATTCTATGTTATCTATATCAGAACCTAATTTTATTATATTATTATCTTTTGTTATATTATCTTTATAATCATAATTTTCATATGATCTAAATTCATTATCCACATTATCTAACTTAATATTCTCTTTTATATTGAATTCATTATCTATTTCATACGATTTAGATTTTGCATTTAAATCATCTGATAATTCTTTTGAACCATTTGATTCATTTGAATCTATATCTAAATCTAATGTTTTTTCAATTAAATCTTCATTTATTACTATCTTTTCAATATTTAAATTTAATGGTATTCCTGAATAAGCAAAATCTATATAAAAAACTTCTTTATTTGGTATACTTGTTATTTCTATCATATCTTCCTCAATGTTTGTTATTTTACCGTTTAATATATAAGGAACGTCATTGTTAAAATATATAGAAATATACGTGTTTATAACTAAATTATTTTGTTTACAAAAACTTGAATTTTCTTCTCTATGTAATAATATAATATTTTCAATTGATTCTTCTTTTAATTTTTTATCTTCTGAAATTTCTAAAGTATATTCATTTGCATCATTTATTAAAACAACTTTTTCAAAATCTATATATTTTATATAATATATATTATTATGATATCTATCATTATATGGTGATATTATTTTTATTATATCACCAAGTTGTAAATTAATATTATTTGTACTTTTATTCATATTAATACTCATTAATTAATATTATATTATATAATTATTTATCAAATAAATATTATATATAAATAAGTTAAAGATATATTATAATATTTATAATATATTTTATATATTACCATTAATGGTGTCAATTGAAAATTCTATTACTTTAGATTTAAACCAATTATTGTATGATAAAAATTTATATACAAAAACGGATTTTAATTATAAATCTAGGCAATATAAAATTATCAAATATAATAAAGAAAATTATAATAAATTATCAAATGAAGAACAATTAAAATATTCTTGGTTAAGATCTATCATTTTTGATAATGATGATAATTTATTAGTTTTAGCTCCTGCTAAATCTGTAAATTATGATTATTTTAAACAATATAATAGTGTTGATGAATGTTATGCTGAAGATTTTATTGATGGAACTATGATTAATTTATATTATGATAATAATTTACAATCATGGGAAATTTGTACTAGAAGTAATGTAGGAGCTAATAACACCTTTAATAATAATAAAACTTTTAAAGAAATGTTTTATGATATTTGTTATTCTATTGATTTTAATTTATCTATGTTAAATTCTTATAAAAATTTAACCTTTTCATTTGTTATTCAACATCCATCTAATAGAATTGTTGCTCCTATTTCAAATAATTCTTTATATTTGATTAAAATTATGAATATTGAAAATATTGGTAATAATAGTTATAATATTAATTTTTATAATGTTCATAATTTTTTACAGACGAGTAATATCAAATCCTTATGTTATTGCAACATATATAATATTGATACATATGAAAAAATTTATGATTATTATAAGCATATAAATTGTCCTTATTATATATTAGGAATTAATATATATAACAAAAACGGTACAAGAACTAAAATTAGAAATACTAATTATGTTAATATTAAAATTTTAAAAGGCAATCAACCTAAATTACAATATAATTATCTATGTTTAAAAAAAGAAAAAAAAATTAATGAGTATTTACTTTATTTCCCAGAACATTCATTAGAATTTCAAAATTATAAATCCGAAATTTATGATTATACTGATAATTTATATAATAATTATATTGAATGTTTTATTAAAAAAACTAATGTTTTAAAAAAATATCCACGTGAATATAGAATTCATATGTGGAATTTACATAATTTATACAAAGATACTCTTAAATTTGAAAATAAATATATTGATAAAAAAATTGTAATTAATTATGTTAATAGTTTACAACCTGCACAACAAATGTATGTCATTAATTATTCAAAATATAACATAACTTAAATTTTGTTAGTTCTTTAAAAAATTGAAATTATATAATTATAGGTCAGTATTATTAAATTTACTCGTGCAAGCTTGCAGACCCACACCCACATATATATATATATATATATATATATATGAATCATCCTATTCTTGATTCCACGTATTTCAAATACATTCCTTATGATATTAGAGAATATATTTGGAATATTAATTATTCATGGGCTCTTAGTATTATTATTTACAAGATTCAAAAATATATCCAAAATCAAAAACAAATAAAAATTAAGATTATTAGCGATACTATTTCATACATATACGCAAACACTGATCTTGGAATTTACGCTAAAAATTATCATATTCATTGTTGTGGTAAATTATATAGCAAAATTGATGTTTTTAATTTGGTTTCTAATTGCAAATGTTGTTCTAGACATAAAAAAAATCGCCCTACTAAATTAGATATTTATATAGATACCGAATTAAATTTTGATAGACCAAATAATTGTTCTTCAGTATGCACGTGTTCATGTAGACTTTTATCTAGATTTATTTGTCGCTCTCTTGTTTATGAAAATAATTATATTAATGGGTAATAATTTTAATAATCAAAAACACAAAAAAATAAAAAAAATATATATTAAAGTAGATTTTTTTTTACCACTTAAAAAAAAATCATAAAAGTTGAGAAATTTTAAATAAATATTTAGTATATTTTTAATATTATTTATATATATAAATGAAACTGACAAATAATAAAAACATGAACAACCAGAGTGGCGGGGCTCCTCTAAACCTGCTCAAAGAATTGATACCAGCGGCGAAGGATATGGTGGAGAGGGCGGAGGCGAAGCGAGATAAGGCGGAGAGGGAGGTGAGGGTGGCAGATAAGCCGCACCTGCGGGGGTTGGCAGAGAAGGAAAGGGCGTGGGGCGTGGAGGAGGTTAAGGAGATGAAACGTATACTGACGGCGATCGAAAATATTAATAGTAAGGACGGAAATGATAAAGAGGCGGCGGAGGCGGCGGAGTTGGCGAAGGTGGCGAAGGTGAGGGCGGAGACGGCGACACAGTTATTGGGGAAGTGGGTCGGCCTTAAGAAGAGTGAGGCGGAGGCGGCGGCGGCGGCGGCGAAGCAGGCGGCGAAGAAGGGCCTCGATGGCCGCGGGAAGCAGGCCGTTGGCTGGCTTGTACCAAATCATGAAAAAGCTGTTGAGTTGGCAAATGTGACGGCTACGCAGCACGATCTGGCGAAGAAGGAGCTGAAAAGAATAAGAGATATAGGCCAAATATTAGAGAAAATTATCAATAACCCCGCCTACGAGGGTTCTGAAATACGCGGCGCACTCGCAATGGCATCGGAAGCGGGCAACGCCACCCGAATAGAGAAACACAAAGATACAATAGCAAAATGGGAACCTGAATTACAGAGTAGGATCAATAATGTGAAAAAAGAATCCGAAACCCTCGTCATCACTGCTGCCAAGAGCAAGTCCGAGGCGGTCGCCAAGGTGGCGGAGGCAGCCAGCGCCAAGGGCGCCAAGGCCGAGGTGGAGGCGAAGGCGGCGAACGAGGGGCGGCACGTGCGAGCGGCGCGCGCGCGGAAGGAGGCGGCGCTCGCACGTGCCGCCCCTCCGCCCCTCCCACCCGGCTCTGCCGGTGCCGAGAGTGAACCCGGGCTGGCGGCGGAGGAGGCGGCGGGGGCGGAGGCGGGGGCGGAGGCGGAGGCGGAGGCGGAGGAGGCGGCGGCCAAGGCGGCCGAGGCGGAGAAGCCCAAGGAGGAGGTGGCGGAAGCGGCGGAGGGGGCGGCAGGGGCGGCGGCGGTGCCAGTGACAGTGCCAGTGGATGCTGCAGAGACGGAAGCGCCTGCAGCGGAGAGGACGAGGGCTGAGACAGAGGAGGCCGATGCGCCAGGCTCGTCCTCGATGCACTCAGCGGCGGCACAGGGTGCGCAGGCGGTGCCGAAGTCGGCGGCGCTGTCGGCGGCGGTGCGGAAGGAGCCTCTAGCGAGTGGGTCGCCGCCGCTGCCGCCCATCCCCGCGGCGGCGGCGGCGACGGCGTCCGCAGCGGCGAGGGTGCCGGCGGCGGAGGGAGTGGAGGTGAGAGTGATGCTTGACGGGAAGTCTAATACGTGCAGGGTCGCTTGCCATAAGGATCTGGCGGTGGGCGAGGTGAGGGGGGGTGGCCGCAAAAGAAAAAAATCAATTAAAAAATTTAGAAAATCTAAAAAATCTAAAAAATCTAAAAAATCAAAAAAATCAAAAAAATCGATTAAAAAAGCTAGAAAATCAAAAAAATCGATTAAAAAAGTTAGAAAATCAAAAAAATCAAAACACTTGAAAAAAACGAAAAAATCTAGAAAATCTAGAAAATCTTAAAAATCGATAAGAATGTAAACAAAAATATTTTTAAAAAAAAATTTATAAATATTTTTTTTTATTCTTTTATTTATTTATTCTTTAAATTTATCTTTGATTTCATTTATCATTAATATTGCATCATTTATTGATTCACTAACAAGATTAATAATCTCTTGATTTTTAATAATATCTTTGAAAACTACTCTAATAATACTATAATCATCATGTGGATGTTTTTTAAGAAATCCAATATACGTAATGATTTCTTTATCAAAATATTTTTTATATAAATTATATTCAATTATTTTACCAATTGTATAATCTTCATTTTCTAAAATCAAATCATATGAATTTTCTGATAATATTTCTGATTCTTTAATGTAATCATCATTTGATTTGAATCTTTCATCAAACTTTAATAATTTATCAATTAAAATAGAACAAGCATATTTTACAATTTCAAAATTATTATAAATTCCTAGGGTTTCTATTATATAATCAAAACTATTTTTTTTATAAAATCTTTTTGCATTTAAAACATAAAAATCTTTCTTTATTTTTTGAATTTCTTTGTTAGAATAAGATTTTAAATTTTGTTCTCTATTTTTCCACTCTTCATCTGCCGCTATAGGATCTACAGTATTACCATAACTACATGTTGATACAACATTGTACATACCATCATTTACAGCTTTATCTATACTTAATTTAGCGGTTAATTTTATACTTTCACCTGTTTTTTCGCCTAATAAAGGCCTTAATCTAATAATATCAATATAATCACCGGATATAATATCAGGAGGAAATATTTTATACATAACATCATCCGATAAATATTTTTCATTTTTTACATTTTTAATTTTAAATTCTTTAGATGTTACATAAATAATATTATTAGTTGTATTAGTAACATCTAATTCAACTATATAATCATCAATATTTAATTCATTATCAAATGCATTCATAAAAATAGGAATACACCCTAATCGCTGTTTAATAATTTCATTATTAAATCTAGATGTATTTTTTATAATATCTAATTTATTGTCTTCATGATTACATTTGAATACTACACATGGAATATGTGACAATATAATTCTTCTAATAGAATTAGCATAACAAACATTAATATTTGAAATTGTAAATGTTAAAATATTATTTTTTTCCTGTAAATTGGTAACATTAATAGACATAGTTATTAATAGATACTTATAAATAAATTTTAAATATTTTAATATATTTAATAATAATTTCAATTTTTTTATAAATTTAAATATGTTAATTATGTTAAATTTTATGATTTATTTTCATTGTTTTAATATATCAAATGAGTTCTATATTATATTATAGTAATTATTGTGATCATTGTAGAAATTTATTATCAATTTTAACTAAATCTAATTTATTAGAAAAAATACATTTTTTATGTATAGATAAACGTATAGTTAAAAATTCTAAAACTTATATTGTCACTGAAAATAATGAAGAAATTCTGTTACCTAATAATATTTCGTCTGTACCAACGTTATTATTATTAAAAGATAATTTTAGAAGTGTATTAGGAACAGATATACTTGAACATTTCAAACTTTCTATTGTAGAAAATAATAATAAAAATACTTTTAACCAAGAAGAACCTAGTGCATTTATATTAGATTCTTATAATTCATCTTCTAATATAACATCTGATAATTATAGTTTTTTAGATCAATCATCGGATGATTTATCAACTAAAGGTTCGGGTGGAACGAGACAAATGTATAACTATGCTGATATAAATTTTGTTGAAAAGATAAATACACCGGATGATGAATATGTTCCTGATAAAGTTAATGATACCAATATAAAAGAAAGAGAAGAACAAAGGAGCACTTTATAAAAACTGGAATAAAAAAATTTTAATAATTATATTATTTTGTTTTAATAAAAATGCCAAACAAATTACAATATAATTATAATAGAGAACGCAAAAAAAAATCTAAATATGAAAATAATGACAATATTTATTCAAATAAGCATATTAGAAACAAAGAAACTTTTTTAGAAAAAATAAAAAATAACCACAAAGATATTGAAAAAAAATTATGATATTAAAGTTTTATAATTTTTTTTTTACCCTTTACTATAATTTCGCCTATATTTTTTGTTTTGTTTAATTTAGAAAGAGAAGTGTAACAAATTTTAAGATTATTAAAATTGCGATATTTTGTATTGTTTTTACATAAATTACTTGCAAATAATAAATATTCATTAACATTATTTGATATATCTGATAATGTTGAATACATAATTACATATCCAGATGGAAAATTATTTAAATGAAACCATATATAATATTCGTTTTCTTTTTTTGCATCATCTAACATGTCCCAATTTTCTTGAGCATTTTGACCTAATATAAATTTTACATTATTGAAATTTAATATTTTCATTATCTTATTTATAAAATATTTTGTATTATATCAAATTTATAAATTTAAATTATTTATAATAATATTATTATAAATAATTTATTGTACAAATAAGAGCGATCAGAGAGAACATGTGTATTGTACAAGTTTTTACACCGTTAGAAATATACTATAAAAAATAAATTCGTACATATTTCAGATTGATAATATAAATTGTTAGTTTTATTAAAACTATCTAGAAAACAATAAGAAAGTTTTGGACAATACATTTATGCAATATCTGCTTATATTATTTTTTTATAAATTTTGTATTTATTATATATTAAAATCAATACATTTAAAAAATTGATCCATATAATATATAAATGGATCCATCTGTGGATTTTATGCCAACTCAAAACGAATTTAGAATAATTTATGAAAAGATTAAGAAATCTACAAATAATTCACAACCTAACACGAGATATATATATAGTTCAAATGATGAAAAATACGGACATGTCTATCATCAATTTGAAAAAAAAGATATCAAGACAAAAACATTTACAATACCAAATAGACTAATAACTTCAGAAGCGACTATATAATGAATGGTGGTTATGGATATAATAAAGTAGCAGCAATTTCACGATTAACACTAACAATAACATGTAAATTCATTATATAATATATATTTTTTTATTCAATATTTTTTTTCGAGACTCTACATATTGGATACATCATAATATGAATGGTATTTCCAATAATTACCCCGCATACGGCTGTTTGAGTTATGGCTAATACTCTTAAAAGTGTTTTCATATTTCTAATAATAATAATATAATATTATATTTAAATATAATATTATATTATTATTAGAAATAATATTATATGAGTTTTTTTGTATATTTTATAGAAGCCACCAATGGTAGAACATATATAGGAGCTACTGTTGATTTAAATAAAAGAATTAGACAACATAATTGTGAAATAAAAGGCGGCGCAATGGCAACCTCAAGGGAGGTTAATAAAGGAGAATCTTGGAAATATATATGTTATATAGAAAATTGTCCATCATGGAATGCAGCTTTACAATGTGAATGGAGATGGAAATATATATCTAGACAGATACAAAAAACTAATCCTAATCAAACACCCAAAGAAAAAAGACTAGAAGCGCTTGATAAATTATTAAAATTAGATAAACCTACATCAAAAGCCGAATTATATTCATCTTGGCCTAATTTTCCTAATGTTATTTATATTCATTAATTTCAAAATAATAGTGGTTTATGAGTTATTACGTCCTAAATTAACACATCAGACAAAAGAATAAACACACACAATATAACGTGATTAAATACATTATTAATAGAATATACTGTATTTAATTTTAAGTTAGAATTTTCACTTTCTTTTTGAAGAATATTTTTTGCGTCGTTTTAATGTAGCCTTTTTTAATGATGTATGCGACGTTCTACACCTCCACTTTATACTTGAACGATTTTGTTTTTTGGTGAATTTTTTCCTTGACCCACCGCTCGCATTTGATAGATTCATGGTTATGTCTTTATCCTGTTTAGATTTTTTTAATTTTTCAATGTAATTATTAACAACGTCTTTATTGGTTGCTAATATTTTACTAATCCCTTTTATTTTTAAAACCCTCTTTTTCAATATCTTTCTATATGCTGGGTATTCTATAGTCATATTGCGAGGAATATACGCTGGTGTCTGTACGAATGCTTTATTGAATGCGGTAGATATTTTATCTTTTGGTAGTTTTACAAATGCTTTTACTATTGATGTATCTATTTTATCAATTTGGGCGGTGCTAATGCGGATAGACATAGTTTTATTACTTAGTTTGCTACGAGTGGTTTTGATGTTTTTTTTGCGTGTATCAGTAGGAGCTGATCTATGGCGAATGCCACCGAAGAAAGATTTGCTACCGCCCTCAAAATATTCAACTAACTCTTCTTTTGTAACTTTAGCCGATGTCATCATTATAACTGCTTCTTTGAACTGTGGTATTTCATTTGTTTTTAAAAATGTATCTAGTTCCTTCAATTTAGTAACTAATAATTTGGTTTGATTACCACCCCTTTTCTTAATAGTTTCAATTAACTCATCTGTAATATTATTAGATATCAATATCTTATTGGTCATCCAAATAAGATAATATTTGGCCAATTCATCTAATGTTTCAATTTCTCCATTATCTACTTTTACCTTTGCAGGCACCATAAACTCGTCTCTCCATTCCGCTTTAATATCAAAATCCAAATTAATACCCATATCGTCTTCAGCATTTTCTGGTAAAGTAGAGTTGGGTTTTAATAAATTCAAGAATTTATTAAGTTTGTATTTATCCAGTTTGGTTGATAGTTTGCTTTCTTTGACTGCCCCTTTCATTTCTTCGCGAAGAGTATATATTTTTTCTTGCAGAATATCCATTTCTTTGTCGGCATTTTCTACATCTTTCTCTGCTGCGTACTTCTCCGGTGTGTATAGCGCGGCCGCACGCCACCTGGCCTCCGCATTTTCAGACTTAGTAATAGTAGCGAATTGTTCCGTTGACAATGCTAACATTTCATCCTTTAGGGAGAGGATAACATGCATGTTGTCGTTGAATTGTGGCTTATTAAAATTAGTTATGAATTCAACTGTTATTTGAGGGTCTATTATAGTTGTATCAATCTCATTGTATTCACTTATTGCTTTTACATTATTGCGTGTGGGTTTTACATCCATAGTCATTATAAATGATTCGGTAGTTTGAGAATGTATAGTTACTAATCTTTCTACCATACCCAGTGTACAACTTCTACTACCTACACCGTGAGCATTAAATACTTCGTTGAAATAAAATTCAAAAAAGCTGTTTATATAAACAGCGGGACAAGAAAATAAAAATAATAATGACTCGATAATTAAATCTAACCAACACCAATTTTCCTTAGCATCATCAGGTGCCTTATTTAATGGTGGTTTGTAAGATGTTGCTATTTTCATAAATGCTTCGTCTATGATGATGTCTAAGTCCGCCTTTAATTTTGCTAACTGTGTTTTATTCCAATTTAACCTTTTAGTAATACCGAGGGTTATAAAATGTTGGAGTGCATTGCGCTCCGCGCTTTGCGTGTAGGTTGATCCTGATAATATCTGACTGATGCTCTTGTTGAGAGCAAAAAGATTGACTATAGGAATTGGCTTTGTACGTCTCTCCTCTTTGTGTCTATCATCCACCAAATTGATGATAGTTAATTCAAACCACGTCCTATCAATTTTATAGCTTGAATTTTCAAATTTATCGGTGAACTTTTTTAGAAGTTCAGGACCATCATCCTTGTTAAATACGTCATCTGTGTAATTTTCATTCACATAATTCATTAGTGGTGCGTGATATGTGATATGCATATCATTATAATAGAAAAAATCAATATTATCTTCATTTTTGTAGTCTCTATAATATTCTTTATATTTATTGCGATTGTTGATAATTAAATTTGCCCGACTATGTGTTTCGTTCGCATTATTTTGTAATTCACCAAAATCGATATGGTCTCCATTTAAAATTGTCGCTATACCTATTGTATTTTCAAAATCAGTATGTTCATTGGTTATAGTATCTTCAAAATTAGCATTATTTACTATTGCAACTTGGAAAATAGTCCCGATCAAATTAGCTCCTTCAAAATTGGCATTGGTTAAATTTACATCTGTAAAATTGACTGCGTTTAGATTAATCTTTTCTTGGTTATTGGGTGACAATTTATATTTGGCGAGTTGAGTAAAATCAAATCCTTCAAACCCCTGCATAGATTGAAAATTACAGGTTTTAATATTGGCTCCCTCAAAAGATGTTGCTGGCACAAAATATAAAATATTGTTGGGAGTGGAATTAAGTGGTACGGAGGCGTGCCTGGGCGCCTGCATATAATCCCATGGGCTTATATCGTATGTCTTAATAAATTCATCCGAACCACCAGGAAAGCCTGATTGGATGTAATCCGACTCTTCTAATATGTAAGTGAGCGCGGCGTAAGGAGGCTGAGTGTGCGAAGGCTTAGTATTTAATATATTTTTTAATAGAGTATTATTTTTGATAATTTCAGAAACATCTTTTGCAGTAAGCTCTATTTCGTCGAAATCAATATTTTTGGCGTTGGATGATACAGCTCTTAGACGGTTGTATATAGACAACATATAGGATTTATTAACCGATAAAAGTACGTGACCAAACCAATTAATTTCTTCTGGTCCAAAAAAACTAGAGCCTTCTAAATCGCAATAATCAAAACTGGTACCAAATAGTATATTTTTGTAAAATTTACAATTATTCATCTTTAATATAGGTTTTGAACGAGATGTATCTGATATAGTTATAGCGTCTTCATTAAACGCATATCCCATCATACTATTAAGTTGAAATGTTACACCAGTTAAGTCACATTCATTATCAAATTGTAATTTATTCAATAGATTACCAGATTGGCTGAAATGGCATTGAGAAAACCCACCCCCGCCCGTAAATACACACTTATGCATCACACATGCGCGACCTGCAAGGTTGCAATTTAAGAACGACACATTTGAGAACGTACACATATTAAAGTTGCAATGGTTAAATATACATTTCTCAAAATAACTATTGTTGAATTGACAATTTCTAAATTCAATATTATCAAAGGTAATTTTAGAAGCCATGGCGTAGTTATTGAACCTCATATTAAATTCACAATTCAAATATAAAGTATTTATATGGCGTGTATTATTACCAAACGTGGCGTTATTAAATTTAGACTCCTCATATACCAGAAAAGGAGAAACTTTTTTCTCGACTCTAACAATATCAAAAAGGTTCTTTTTACGCTTGTTAGTCCAGTCGTCGATAGTACGTGCTTCTTTGAAAGTCATTAGATATTTGTCGTCTGTTTTTTGACCAGTCCTTATCGTGGATAGTATAACCTCATCTTTTTGTAAGTCCCTATCGTGGATAGTGGAATTAAAGACGCACCTATAAAAACGTGTTGCTTCGATTGATCTCTTAAACTTGTCGTTTTCAAGGTTAGTGTTATCATTTATCACCGAACCATATTTAATATCAATAAAATGAACACCATAAAAGCGGCTTTCTTCAATTAAACAATTTGCTAATATGGACTTTTCAAAATTCATAATCGCATCAGTTTTATCTGCCTTTGCATGTCGGGAGGTAAGGTTGCGTTTACGCACATACATACCTTTCGAATAACCAGTAAGATACTTACCAATACCACTAATGAATTTGCAGGACTTAAATTTGATGCCCGTAAAATCGGTGGATGCAAATGAAGTATTAACAAATACGGAATTGGAAATCTGTTTTACAGCATATGAAGCAACCTTTTTATTAAGTTTGTATCCAAATGATTTACTTCCTAATTTACAATAATATAGATATAACTTATTTATGTGAACTGGTAATTTGGTTCTATATTCCAGTGATCTTCCTAAATCTGTGCATATGTAATCACCCAAACTTTTATAGTTTGCATCTGTGCGCATTTTAAATTTATAGGCTCTCCCTATCGTAGTTGCTGCTGCGTTTTCTTTTGCGAGTTTGATAGCTGCATGTATTTCAAGCGTTTCGTTTTTCTGATTTTGTAAATCCGTTGCTATTTTTACAACAGTATCTTCCATTTTATATCTAATTATATATATATTAGACATAAAATTTAAAAAACAAATTAACATTAATCATATATATTTTTAATATAATAAGTTTATTATTAAATAGTTGTACAAATAACGATGACCCTTAGTATATTGTCCAAAAAAATTTAATCAGTGTAACAACTATTACATTTAGCAAGCCCATTAATTATTGTGTAATTTTCTATATAATTATTTTTATCTAACATATTTATATTGAAATTGACCAATATTTTTTCACAAATTATACATGTTAATTTATCAACATCATGACAATAATTCCATATTATTCTACGAATATCAATAGGTAAATGTATATAATTATTGTAAGAACTACACATATTTATAAAATATATAATTCCATTTCTATAAAACATTTATTATTATTAAGTTAAAAAATTAATTTAAAATTAATTTTTTAACTTAATAATATTATGAGTAATAATAATTTTTTAGAAGTAGAAAATTTCAATGAATTTACCAAAATTCTAAAAGAATTTGTAAATGATATTTTTCGTTGTTTTGAAGATGATTTAATTTACTTAAAAAATGATAATAATGATGTATATATCATATATAATTATACAAAAGAGATTGTTAAAATTGATATTAGTAATATATCACACATTGATGAATTAAGCGATGATGAAGATATTAAATTCTATACATCTATATTCAATATATATAAATATTGTATTAGCGTTTACCCTCAAAGTTTTTTTGATATTTTGTACAAAAAGGAAGAGTTATTTGATGATAAATCTAAAAATTGTTATTTCTTGCCTAGCATAAATTTTAAAGAATTATATAAAAATTCTGATAATGATTCAAATATCAAATCTACAATATGGAAATATTTACAACTTATTTTATTTAATATTATTACTAATATTAAATCTAGCGAATCTTTTGGTGATAGTTTAAAATTGTTTGAATATATTAACAATGAAGAATTCCAAAACAAATTACAATCTACTTTTTCTAATTTTGAAAATATATTAAAAACCGAATTTGATAATACTAATGATGATACCAATGGTGACACTAATGATAATATAAATGATACTAATGATACAAATAATACTAATGATACTAATGATACTAATGATAAAACAAATGATTCTTCAATGAATATTCCCGATCCCAAAAATATTCACGATCATATAAATAATTTGATTAATGGAAAAATAGGCGCTTTAGCCAAAGAATTAGCCGAAGAAACAACAAAAGATTTAGATATTGATTTGGAATCTGAAAATACAGATGTTAATGAATTGTTTTCTAAATTATTTAAAAACCCTGATAAATTAATGAATCTTGTAAAAAATATAGGTTCAAAATTAGAAAATAAGATGTCAGATGGTTCAATTAAAGAAAGCGATTTACTAGAAGAGGCAGTTGGATTGTTTAAAAATATGAATAATATGCCTGGTATGGAAAATATTCAACAAATGATGGAATCTATGAATTTAAAAGATTTTATGCCACCAAATACTAAATATAATAAAAATGCATTTGAAAATATGATGAATAATAACGTGAAAAAATCTAAAACTAAAGAACGAATGAGAACTAAATTAGAAAATAACAAGAAAAATAATTCTAATAATTCTAATAATTCTAATAATTCTAATAATTCTAATAATTCTAATAATTCTAATAAATTTTCTAATTATGTAGAAAATAATAATTTAAAAGATATAAATAATAATCTTAAAAATTTAATGGAAAATATAGAAAGTAATAATTTATCAGTAGACAATTTAATAAATAATATCAGTAATAACAATTCTAATTTTATAGACGATATTATGAACACACAACAACAAAAAGAACAACCAAGTAAAACAAAGGTAAATCAAAACAAGAATCCAAAAAAAAAAAATACAAAATAAATACAAAATAAATACAAAATAAATACAAAATAAATACAAAAATTTAATGTAATAATAAAATTATAATGTAAAATATGTATTAAATATATTCTACATTATAATATAAAATATTATTTATGAAATATTTAATTACAATTTTATGTTCTAATAAATTAGAATATTTGAAACTATCTTATAATTCTGTTTTAAACCAAACCTTATTTTCAAATTATGATATATATATTGTAATAAACACTTTAGATGAAATATTTTATAATAATGTTATTAATTATTTTAATAATGATTTTATTCAAAATAATTCTAAATTAAAAAAAATTATTAGAACAGAGTCAACTGGTAACCCTGGTAAAGGTCATAATTCTTGTATAGATATTTTTAAAAAAGAAACTTTATATGATTATTTGATATTATTAGACGGAGATGATTTTTTATATCCTGTAAGTTTACACAAAATAAACAATTTATATGAAAAAACTAATTTTGATATTTTAACATTGTCAGGTAATACAAAGTTAAATAAAACAGAAACAGTTAATCATAACAATAATGATTATAATATAAATATAAATTTTAAATTTGATGAATTATCTAATATTTCAAATATTAGTAAAGACTTTAATAATATTTTAGCTACGCCCTTTCGTCTATTATGTTTGAATAAAAAAATATTAGCAGATATCGATACTTTGTACGATGAAAATATGAAAATATATGATGATTATTTATATTTTCTCATTATTCATAAATTATCTTTATCTGATAATAATAAGTATAATATTTTAAATATTAGCGATAAACATCTTTATTGTTATAACAATTTTAATAATATAAGTGTTTCCAAAAATAATAAATCGGATAATGATAACATTATTGCTGCTCAATTGAAAAAAAAATATAATATGATAAAATTAGAATGTGAAAAAATTAAAATTGTACCGTATAATAATATAATAAAGTATGATACTTTTAATGAAAGTGTTATAAAAAATTTTTATGATGATTTAATAAAAAATTTATCTAATGTTGATAACAATGATTACAATAATAACTCTAATCATATCAACAAAAAAAAAATATTATTCATTGATTCGTCTTTTTGGGATTATTATACCATTCTGAAAACTCCTTTAGGAGGAACACAATCTGCTATTTATTATATGTCTATTGAATTGTCTAATATTTATAATATATGTGTTATGACTAAAAATACTGATAATATTGACGTTAATCAAAATCTTAAATATCAAAATTTTAATTATGATAATTTAAATAATTTTAATCCTGATATAATAATTTGTCAAGGTATTATTAATAATATCATTTTTGAATACAAACATAAACATAAAAATATACAACTTATATTATGGCAACAGCATGATATTAATATTAAATTTATTAAAACTGAATTTGATAAAATTATAAAAACTAATCTTAATCAATATATTGATAAATATATTTTCGTTAGTAAATGGCAAAGAGATAGATTTATACAATATTATAATATTGATTACAATAAAGCATTTGTATTTCAAAATGGTATAGATAAAAAAATATTAAATGACTGTTTGAATATTAATATTAATAATAAAAAAAAAGAATTAATATACATTAGTTCACCGTATCGTGGATTATTACCAGCATATTTTATATTTGATGAAATTAAAAATTTCATCCCAGATATAAAGCTAAAAGTATTCTCATGTTTTAAACGGGATATTATTAATTCAACCGGTTCTAATAATCAAAATAATTCTCAATATAATTCATTAACATTAGCTGATTTAGAAAAATTCGACGATAATTATAACAAATATTATATCAATTTATATAAATTGCTCATTAATAATCCTAATGTTGAATTTTATGGATCCGTTCCACAAAATGTTCTATTTCAACATATGAAAGATTGTATGATCTTTTTTTATCCTAATACATACCCTGAAACATGTTGTACTTCTATTATTGAAGCCATGGCTCATAAATGTAATATTATTACCTCTGATTTAGGAGCATTAAGAGAAACATCTAATGGGTTTTCTAAATTATATGATCCTTTAATACCTAATGTTTTAAATTTTGATTATGATGTTGAAAATGCCGTTATTAACCCTATTACAGTTGACAATATTGATTCCGTGTATCTACAAAATTTTGTTAAAACTACTATTAATTTAATTACTAGTTATAATAATAATAATAATCAAATTTTTTTAAATAATCAATACAAATACGTTACTAATAATTGTTGTTGGTATAATAAAGTTTATGATTTTGTAAAGATATTAAATTATTAAAAAAAACAATATATATATATATAAATGAACGATATTCCATTTTGGTTAAATGATCCTACTATTTTATATGATAAAATTTATATTTTAAATTTATGGCCTTTAGAAAATTTTAATAAAAATGAAAAATTAAATTCTATTACTCGTTTAATTATATTATTAACTTTTATCGGTTATTTGATCACAAAAAATTATTTTATTTTAATTACTTCTTTTATCACATTAATAATTATTGTTTTTATTCACAAAAATTTCATTAATCAAGTTATTTCAAAAAAAAATAATTATAATAATATCAAAGAAGGATTTACTGATCAAAATTATTATCACAATATAAAACATAATTTAACTAATCCAACTAAAGATAACCCATATATGAATGTTATGTTAACCGACATAAATTCTAACACCAATAGAAAAGAATCAGCACCCGCATACAATAAAGCCGTTCAACCCATTATTCATGAGTCTATTAAACAAATTGTTAGAGATAACTTTAACGATAATTCAATCGATTCTAAAATTTATGATAATGAACAAGAATTTATTAGTAATACTAGACAATTTTATACTACACCTAATACAAGAATACCTAATAATCAAAAAGCATTTGCTAAATTTTGTTATGGTAAAATGGCTCACGATAAAGATATTGACTACAATAATTAACCATCATTCTATATTTTATATTTTAATTTAATTAATCAAAATCAATTAAATTAAAATTTAATTATTTTTATTTTTCTTTATTTTAATTTTTTTTATATTAATTATTTATATAACATATATAATGTCTAGTTTATCTTCAAATTCATATACATTTGACAATTTAGCTAGAATCAATAATGATAATAATTATTTAGATGAAAGAAATATACAAAATAAAAATAATATTGATTATAGATTAACATCTTACAATGACACGTCTAATTATCAAAACTCCGTTTCTTTTGCTTTAAAACAACCGAATGTTTTTTTTAAAAATGGTTATTCTGAAGGTGGTCTTAACGGTTCTCTTATTGAACAAAATAACAAATTAAAATTAACTACTATAACCAGACCTGATGAAAAAATTGTTCTTAATCAAAGACCGTATTTAACTATTCCATATTTAGGCAAAGGTATCGGTGATTCTGATATTGAACTAGAATTAAAAACTGGAGAAAATATATCTAATAGAAAAACTATCAATGAAATGTCTGAAAAATCTAATATGCAACATAATGCCTACCCCATGATTGAATCGTTGAAGGAAAATATACAAAATCCCGATAATTTAATCGAAGAAAATGCTAGAAATGGATGGGTTAGAGGTGGTGAATTTAGCAGAGATTTTGCTAGATCCAATCATTATAATCAATACAAAAATTAATTCTATTTCTTATTTCATTTATTAATATTTCAATTATAATCATAATAATTTAAATATTAATTACTATTTATTTTATATGATTAATACTAGTTTCTTATCCACGTATAACTTGTTTGAAAATAATGATGATGCTACTTTATTATATAATATTCAATTTTTACAAATTTTTAATTTAAAACAATGGGATGATAATATTATTAATTCTAAAACTTTCGATTTATTTAATTTACTAAAAAATAATCTTTCTATTTTAATTATTGTTCATAAATTGTATATTAATAACAAAAGTTTTATCGATTCATTAAATTTATTAAATTCTTTAGATAATTCTTTTAACTCTTTAGATAATTCTTGTAATTTTATTGATATATCTAATAATACTTTTAATATATCTAATGATATTATCGATTCATCTTATAACAATTTTGATTACCATACTTTGCTCAAAGATATTTCTAATAATTCTACATATTATACTTCATTTCAATTATTATTTAATTTTGATTATTTATGGATATTTCACAAATATATTATTTATCATTTTAATAATGATTCTATTAACAAAAATATTATTTTTAATAAATTAATAAATCTTATTTAATTATATATATATTTATTATATTATTATGGCTTCCACTAGAAACTACAATTCTATAAATGATTATAATTTACAACAAAAATCTAAAGATCACCATTATCAACTTTTAATTGATAAAGATAATAGACCGCCACGCGAATTATTACCAAATATTGGCCCTTATCCATCTCATATTAGCAGAGAAGCTCTTTCTAATAATTATATTGATATTGAATCATCTATGTTAGGTATTGGATCTAATAATTTTGTACAACCTAATAAACCTGTTCAACCCGAACTTAAATATTTAGATAATATTGACTTTTTTGATAGACAACATAACGTTTTTATACCTAAACCTTATATACATGACTATGACCAACGTCCTAAATTATAATTTTTTTTTGTATTAATATTATATTCATATTTTTATATAATATTAATTATATTTTTAAAAAAAAAATTATATTTACCTGGTCGCAGCGATCGGTTAGTGTATTCTTTTTAACTCATCGATTCTTTTGCTAATTAACGGACCACGTGTGGTGCAGTGCGAAGCGTCTACCTCATTGCCATCTTCGCCGCCGCTGTTGAGGACACGATCGCGCTCTGATTTGTGGCGATCTAACTCTGCGGTGAGCGCCTCGATGTCCATATCGCGGATGTATTCCATATGCTGCGGCAGGTCCGTGTGCGGCTACGCGGGCAGGACAGAGGATGCGGTGACGGGAGTGGTGGCATAGGGCGCGGAGTCTGTGAATAATTCTTTTATTATTTTGTCTGCTTCATTAAGTGTATTATATGCATTATCCTGTGTTATTTCATTATGTTTTAACATGAATAAAAGATATATCATAACATGGATTAACCATTTTTTTAAATTTGGTATATCTGTAGTTTTATACTCAGCTGTTAGGCATATTAGCTTGTTGGATACAAAAGCCACTTCGTTATGATGACCATATTGGTGTTCTTCGGGCGGCGGAGAGGGAGGAGGAGATGGCGGCGGAGTAGATGCCTCTAATTTTTTCAAATCTTCTAATCTTGGTAATGTATCTAATATATTAAATTTATCATAGCCATTATTAATACTATATTCAAAAAGAATTTCATACATAAAAAATTCAGATAAATCAAAATTTTTTATAATATTAATAAGTAGTTGTGTTAAATTATCATTTCTTAAAAACAAATCATATAGTGTATTATGTATAAATGTTAGATCTGTTCGTTTACTAATATTACTTAAAAAATTTTTATAAATAAAAAAAAATTTTGTTAAATTATAAAGAATATTTTCAATATATACTGTATCGTTTATTGCCGCCGCCACCGCCTTCTCACGGTCATCAGCATTCTTTCTCTCCTCCCTCGCCATCGCCTCCTCCGCCCACACCACCTTATCACGTTCGCTCTGCGACATATCGTTGCCCTGAGGAGGAGCAGGCCCATTGATATATGCTATGGTATTATCCGGATATGGAGTTATAAGCTTTTTATCAACAATTTTGTTAGCAATGTAATTTTTACTTAACTTTACTATTATTTTTTTAACAACTTCATTGTATTTAGCTTCACCCGACTCATCCGCCTCCGGCGCCCCGCCACCCATGACCCAACTCGTCTGCGGGCTCGTCGGGACACCTGTCTTGCCGACCAATGCCACCTTCTCCGCCGCCTCCGCCGCCGCCTTCGCCGCTGCCGCTGCCAACGCCACCTGCGCCGCATTGGTCACCTCTACCTCCTCCTTCGCCACCTTCTCCTCCTTGGTGGTCTCCGCCTCCGCCTCCTCCTCCTCTGCCATAGCATCGGCGACCACTCGCGCCGCCATCGATGCCATCACCGCCGCCGCCGCGGCTGGGGCCGCCTCCGCCTCCGCCTTCGCGTCAATCGCGGCGTCCACCCTCTGCTCCTGATCGTATTCCGCTTGGCTCTTCACCGAGGGCTTGTTCGCCTCCTTGGCCGCCGCCGCCGCCGCCGCCGCCGCCGCCGCCTCCGCCTCCTCACCGAGAGCAACATGTTGTCTAACTTTGTTCATTGTGATTTCATAATTATTTGTATCATTTATAGATTCGATCGCAATATAAATATATCCATGTAATTTTGATTTATTACTTTTAGCAATATCAAAATATAACTCATATTTTGTATTATCTATGGCATTAATCATGTCCTTTATATTTAATTGGTTTTCAAATTTTGTTATAATATTATTTAACATTTCATTTTTGACATCATGTTCACCACTTTTATTAGCTTCTTCGACAGGTAAACTTTCAATTGCTCTTTTGTGTTTAAATGTCTGTAAATTTGATAGTAAATCTTTAAGTTTATTATTTAAATAAAGCATTAATTTATTTAATTCTTTAACATAATATTCTTTGTCATATGTTTTATCTTTTTGTTCTGCATTATTTTTAGCTTCGTTGTATAAATCTGTAAATTTATCTTTAAAATTTTTAGAAATATTTTCATATCTTATATCAAATGAACTAGCTATATTTATCATATTGTCAAAATATAATTTATATATTAACTTATGTATATTGTCATCTCTAAATGATGCAGGATTTTGTATTATTTTTGTTAATTCTTCTTCTAATTCTTTTATATATTTTTCTTCATGGTCAGTAGGATTTGCTGGTGTATTAAGATTAATTTGTTCTTGTTTATTTTGAATTAATAATGGTAATATACTTAGTATCAGGGAGACAACTGTAGTATCATTACTATACATCGGTAATGTGAATTCATCCGCTCTTGAACCATTTGGGTGAAATTCGTTAGGTTTATCTTTAGCTGCATTTTCTTTTTTTTTTTTTGATACTTGAAATACAATATATATAAGTTTTATAATATTTCTAATTTTTTGTTTTTTTATATCTACATAATTTGTAAAACCATTTTGTATATGATTTACAATTATATTATTATGATGATGTTGATAAAAATTTCTTAATTCTTTATTAATTTCGGTAGATGGGATGTCTTCCGCGCTGGGGTTGGTATCCGCCTCCACTGCTTCCGCCTCTGCCGACAAGAGTGCCGCTGCCACCTCCGCCTCCGCCGCTTCTGCCACCGCCGCTTCTGCCACCGCCGCTTCTGCCACCGCCACTGCCGCCGCCGCCGCCACCACCTCCACCGCCCCGGGAGCATTATTAGTATAGATAATACTAGTCATTTTCAAATATATATATATATATTAACATTTGAAAACAATTTTTATATATAAATATATTATATATAATATATAATATATGGGAGACTCTTCAAGTATAAGTGATAAAATCTTTATAACATGTAATCCGGTCGATGAAGCTGGTAATATAATACAAGATTTTACAGTTGATAAAGATGGTAATTTTATAGCAAATTTGGCTAAAGAAATGGGTAAAATAACAGATATTTCAACATTATTAAATGGTGACACTGGTGCATCAAAAGGTATTGGGTTTATGGTAGGATTAATATTAATATTAATATTATATTTTGTTGGTAAAAATGTTTTCAATAAAATAGCAAATAAAATAGTTGAAAGAACTAGGGTTGAAAGAACTAGGGTAGAAGTATAAAATTATATAGATGAATATGAATTTTTAACAATACCTTCTATATTACTTAATAAATTATTATTGAATTCTTTATCTTTAGAATTAATAATTGATTCTTCTAAACTAGTTTTATTATTAGTATTTGTAATTTTATTATTGTTATTTTCATTTTTATTATTATTATTATTATTATTTACCATATTTTTATTAATATTTTTAGATGTTTTTTCAATCATATCATTAAATAAATTAAAACTTTTATAATTGCTATAATTAGTATATATTAATTTTAATATAACAAATATGAATACTAATGTAACAAGTGGGTTAAAATAAAATAAAGATATAAAAAATACACTAATAAATATTAAATATGTAAACATATTAAATTTTATATTATCTAAATCATCATCAAAAATATCTGAAAATAAGTAAACTAACATAATTAAAACAACCAATATTTCATAATTACTAATATTATAAATATTTTTCAATATATTATTCATATTATATAGAATATAGAATATAAATATATTTTTTAAAAATTGAAAAAAATATTTAAGAGTTATTAATATTAATAAATGACTGAATATGATAAATCTAATTATTTAGGTTCAAAAGGTTATACTCTATATAAAAAAAACTTAAATAAAAATGATTTGCTAAAAATAAAAAAAGATTTAATTGTAAAACCTTATAATTATTTGTCTAATAATAACAATAACAATAACGATGAGCGTTTTTATATATATTTAGAATCAGAAAACAAAATATATGTTCCAAGATTTTGGGGTATTAAAATTTATGGTTATCCTAAAATTATAAAAATAGGTGTTGGGAAATCTATAAATTTAAAATTTAATGGACAATTAAGAGATTATCAGGTAACTGTAATGAATTCGTATTTAAAATCAATTAAATTTGAAACTAAAGAAGAAGAAAATTGTGAAGGTAGCGCTTTAATAGAGCTATATGCTGGTGGTGGCAAAACTATTATCTGCTTAAAAATAATTGAAGTATTAAAAAAGAAAACAATAATTTTCGTTCATAAAACATTTCTTAAAAATCAATGGATAGAAAGAATAAAACAATTTTTGCCTGACGCAGAGATAGGAACAATACAAGGTGAAGTAATAGATATAGAAGATAAAGACATCGTAATAGCAATGATACAATCGGTATCAATGAAATCCTATCCAGATAATATGTTTCAAGATTTTGGTTTTAGTTTAATAGACGAGTGTCATCATATTTCATCTCAAACATTTTCAAACTGTTTAAAAAAATGTACTACATTATATTCTTTAGGTGTAAGTGCTACTATGACTCGAAAAGATGGTTTAACGCCAGTTTTTAAGATGTATTTAGGAGACATATGTAATAAAGAAAAAAAAAAATTAGAGGAAGATAATGTATTAATAAAAGCTATAGATTATATAGTAATAGATGACGATGAATATAATAAAGAAGAAAGAGATTTTAGAGGAAATGTAAAATATACAACAATGTTGAGTAAAGTATCAAAATTAAATTATAGATCAGATTTTATAATAAATGTAATAGAAAATGAATTGAAAATAAATAAAGAACAACAAATTATATTATTAGGGCATCAAAAAAATTTACTGAATTATATATTCAAAGCAATAGAATCAAAAAATATAACAAGTGTGGGATATTATGTTGGTGGTATGAAAGAAAAAGATTTAAAAATAAGTGAAAGTAAACAATTAATTGTGGCTACATATGCTATGGCAGCTGAAGGATTAGATATTCCTTCTTTAACAACATTAATATTAGCAACTCCAAAATCAGATATAATTCAATCAGTTGGAAGAATTTTGAGAGAAAAACATAGTAATCCTTTAATTATTGATATAATAGATCAACATGATTGTTTTATAAATCAATTTACTAAACGCAAAACATTTTATAATCAAAAAAATTATAAAATAATTAGAACAGACAATCATAAATATATTGAATATATTAAAACAAATGACAATAATTTATGGGTTGATGTTGTAAAACCATCAAAAAAAGTAAAAAAAAAATGTTTAATAGAAGAAATAATTTAATTGTGGGTTGTTATGGGCGCAATAATATAATTATTGATCTACAGTGAAAATGTTAAGTTCTCTCTTTCCGGTACCAACTTCAAAACCCTTTACCTTTCTAATTCGTTGATCTTGATAACAATAAAAAATAACTTTTCTTTTATTTATATTAAGTCGTTTTGAAAGTGTTTTGATAGAAAGTTTAACTCCTGCGCCATTCACTAGATATTCATAAATTGGATTCATCATTACATATTAATACATAAATATTATTTAAATATTATTTATGTATTATTTAAATAATAATACATGTTTTTTGATGAAATAAAATTGTTAGTAATAATAATATTTTCTAGTTTTGCATTTATGTATATTGACAAATATACAACTATGTATTATTTGAAAAATTTTGATAATTTAAAAAATAGTTCGTTATACTCCTTATATGATACCAGTACAGCAGGGTTTTCTAAATCGTACGTGAGCAGCGCTGGATCGATATGGTTGATCGCCCCTTTCGAGAGATTGGGGTCATAGTACTGATTGCTCGCGTGCAGGTTATTGTTGTTACTATGCGCATTCTAATTGTTAATATGTTATATCATTATATTTTTATCGTTATATTTACCATAAATAAATATGACTTAAAATTTTTGCATTATAATATCCACTGGATTTCTTTTTTTCTAACTTAATTGCTTGGCCTCTTTTTTTTGTTCCTGAATGCCTAGAAAAATAATTTTGCATACGCTTTCTTGTATTATGATTTTTATATGCATATAATTTTAATGGTGTTCTATCTTTATATTGTGGGTAATCACTTGCACCAAAGTGAATTTTTCTTGTTTTTTTAGTTTTTTTATCTCTCATATATGCTGTGTATTTTTTACCTTTTATTTTACTTTTTTCAAATTTAAATATAATTTCTTTCATATATATATTATATTAATATTTTTTTTTTGGTTTATTTTTTTTTGTTTTATTTTTGTTTGTTTTATTTTTGTTTGTTTTTTGTAAATCACAATATAATTTACATAATATTTTTTCAGATGTTTCTAACGCTCCTTCGCACCAAGCTTGATACTCTGAAAAATTTTCTCCGCATATATAAAAATTATGCATTAAATTTAATATTTTTTCTGATACTATAGAACTATCTACCTCTTTTTTCCAACATGCTATTCCCATAAACCAATAATATATTTTAGTATATTTACTTTTAGGAACATATGTATTAAATAAATTACTTAATTTATTTTGTAATGTATTTTCAAATAAATATTTATTATTTTTGTACAATTCATACCAATAATTTTTTTTTGTAGATATATTTTCATTATATGATGACATTATAAGCCCATTATTACTATTTATCGGTATAACAAATTGTAATTCTTCATTTGTAGATGTTTTATCTATATTTTCAAACCATATTTTATTATTTATTTCATCTTTTTCATAAATTTGAAATATTCTTACTTTACTTATTTCATTAATAGTATTCAATAAATAATCATATTTTTTTAATATATTGAATTTTATTAAATCCATCCTAGGTAAAGCACAAATAATATATTTACAACTTATACTTGTATTATTATAATTTATGACATATTCGTTTTTATTTTCATCATAAATTATATTTTGTACATAACTATTTTTTTTAATTTTATAATTTTTATTTTTCTTTATAATTTCAATCATTTTATATATTATTGAATCATATCCTATACTTAATATGTAAAATTTAGATAAATGATTATAATCATTTGTAAAATATTTAATTGCGTTATAACCATTTAAATTATTTAATTTATTTTTGTATTCAAAAGTATTTTCTATTATTTTGTATTCCTTATTATTAAAAAATTTTTTCAATATATCACCGAAATAAAATTTTTTTAATATTATATTTGATATAATTTTTATTTTTGGACTATTTAAAAAATTGTACAAAATTTTATTGTATTTCTTTTTCAAATTAGATTTGTTTTCTGATATATTTTTTTCCTTATTGTATTCTATATAATTTTCTGTATTTTTTATTGGAACTATATATTTATCTAATTTTAATTCTTTCACTAATTTATTCATAAAAATATGATGGAATCCTATTCTACCAGCACCCAAATCCATATTATAATTTTTATTATTATATTTTTTACGATATGTATATATTCTTCCTCCAAACCTATTATCTTTTTCTAATAATAACACGTTTAAATGTGGATATTTTTTTTTTAAGTTGTACATTGTATAAATACCAGATATACCTCCACCTATTATAATTATATCATAATTTTTCATATATATATATATATATATATGAAAAATATAATTTATTAATATATTATATATATGAATCTCCCATTAAGATATATTCCAAAAAATTTAACAAAAAAAGATAAACTGAAACAAAAAAACCAACTTAAAAAATCTCGAAATTTCTATAAAAAAGGAAGATATTTTACTAGAGAAAAATTAAAATCATTTAAATCAAAAAAATCACATCATATATTAAATGCTGAAAAGTTGTACAATTTAAAAAACCTTTCATTGAATAATAATTTGGCAAAAAAAACAAAATGCCAATTGAAAACATTGAAAAAAATATTTCAAAAGGGACAAGGAGCTTACTACTCTTCTGGGTCAAGACCAAATCAGACAGCACATTCGTGGGCATATGCTAGATTGGCAAGCGCTATATCAGGTGGTAAAGCATCCGCTGTTGATTTAAAATTATTAGAATTAGGCTGTAATAAAAATTCTAAAGCATTGAAATTAGCATTAAAAGCAAAAAAAACATACAAAAATGGAAGACGACGAGTTATGAATATAAAAATTTAAACTATGTAATAGTCTTACTATTTATTTGTACAAACATATAATGATAATCATATAGATTCTCTTGATAATGATTAGTATTTATAATACGAATAAAGGGTATTGTGAACATATATTTATAAAATTTTTAATAAAAATTTTAATTAATTATATTATTAAAAATGAATATAGTAATAATATATTTATTATTTTTTTTATGAATTTATTATTAAATATTTGTACAAATAAGAGATAATCAGTGTAATGTAGATATGTTTTATATAAATAATTAATAAGTATATTTCAATTCTGACCAACCTCCTGAAAATTTTAAGATATTATACTTTTCTTCAAAAATTACCATCTTAATTCTATATAATCCCAAATCAGCTTGTGTTTTATTTGAATAACTTACAATATTACCATCTTCATCACATATAGTTGATTCTCTTAATGATTGTTCATTAAATGGTACTACACTTTGTCCTGAAACTCTATTTTTAATGCTATATTCAAATTCAATCGTTTTGAAATAATTAGTATTTATTGCACCGTCTGGATGTGTATATGAATATTCATTATTTACTCCAAAATTATAATAATATAATCCATCTTTAAAATTTCCTTGACTATTATATTTTTCTATATAATTATAAATATCTGCATCAAATAATTCTTCTCTATATTTTCCATTAAATATTATTGCTAATTTATCTAGAAAATTTTTTTCATTTGTTTCTGAAAAATTGTCTATAGAATTTGTTGAATAAAACCCTTCATTCAACGAAAATTCGGATATCGAGGTATTTATAATACCTTCAATATGTGTTTTAATATCTATTATATCTTTTGGTACTTTATTTTCATATTTATAAGTTGTATAATTTGACCATTCATTTCTAAAATCAACATCATCTCTTTGAAAATACCACATCCATTTTGATACTAAACCATTTGAATCAAATTCAATTCTTCCAGAATTATTATTAGGTAATATATTTTCAATTCTTTTAACATTTTTGATTAAATATTCTTTATCATCCTGTAAAAAAAGAGTTCTTTCATCTTCGTCTAAAAAAACATATTTACCTATCAAATGAATATCATTATTATTAGTATCAGCTATATTATTATAATACCTGTTAATTGTGTTATTATTATTTGATATATCAATAAATGACGCATCTGTATATATATTAGTAAATCTTTTAAAATAATTACGTTCATCAGCTATCATAGGAGCAGAATATTCATTTAATGATATATCATTATTATTACCAATAAACAAATTTTTTATTACATACAAATCTTTTATTGCTTTTAATGTAAATTTAACTTTTAATTCACAATATTGACATGCAATTAAAGGAAATGCTTGTTTACTTGTCATACTAAACCAATTATTTAATGGTATATATAATAATCTACCATGTATACTAGGAATACCAAATTCATTTGGTCTATTTTTTTTTTCAAAGAAATAATTAGGATATTTTCCATTGTTATGTGATTTAGGATCGTATAATTCGTCAATGTTTCCACTCATAATATCATATATTTTTTTTTTGTTTACATCAAAATCTCTTTCTATCATACATTGTAAATAATCACCATGATATTTATTGATTAGTATTCCATTTAATTCATATTCAACCGTATCTATAATTTGTGATCCTAAGTTTTTTATCCATTTAAATTCATAAGAATTAAAACTTTTATTAGGATCATCATGTTCTAATTTAACTATTGGACTATATATATCTGGTATTTTTACACATAAATATAAATCCATTAATAAATCTCCATATCTTTCTATTTTAAATGATATGGAAGATTTTTGATAAGTATTTAAACTATTGTTATATTCTGGATCTAATCTAAATTTTTGAATACCAAAATTTGTATGTTTTGCATAACCCCCTTTAAAAAAACTTTTACTAGGATTACCAGTTAATATATGATTATTTTCTCCTTGGGCAACAATATTCAACAATCCTCCTGTCATATTATATATAAAAATTATATAATAATATATATATAAATATTTATATAATTATATATATATTATATAAATTATAAAATGTTAGCCGATAACTATTTAGCTAAATTTAAAAAAATAACAGATAATACTGATAATGTAACATTTATAGTCACTGCTATAATTTTATTTACGTTTATTATATTTATTTTGATTGTATATAATTTTTTATCAAAATCTAGTACTAATTGTAATAATATAGATAAAGCATATGATGCCATTTACAGTATTGATGACGCCAATAATATTGGTGAAAGCCATAGAACATTATATAAGCCACAGAGTGATCGTATTATTGATATTTCATTTTCGTTTAATATATATGTAATAAAAAATCTTAAGTTAATTAGCTATGCCAATAAGGATACGTTATTTAATGCTGGTACCAATATAACAGATCCGCTGAACATTGGAGACATAAATATTACTCCACTAACATCATCAGTTATTAAGAAAAATCTAACCTATTTAAACGATTTTAGATTGGTTAATGCTGATAATATACTGGACAACGATACGTTTACTGATATTTTTACAGATAAAACACTTACAATAAATAATGACGGTTATATATATTATAAATTATCATGTACTAATACTTTTTTGAATGATGGTGTATCAGTAGAGAAGATGGGCGGCGGCGGTACTTTAACGCTAACCGATATTAATAACGATGATCATTCCTTAATAAAAAAATTAAGACTTGATAGCTATAAATTTTATTATTTATATGATACCGCCAACGAGCCGACTGGAAAAATTAGTACAGATGACAAGGTATCAATACTAGCTATATCAATTAAAGCACCATATCATATATATATATCTGAAAAATTTGTTAAAATGCAACAAAATTCATTAAAATATACGTATTCAACAAAACCAGATAATCTACATAATGTTGTGTTATCTCGAGATATTGAATTATTAAATAATCGCGGTAATATAGAAAAAGTATTAAATAAAATACATAATAATTTTATTTTAACTGCTTTTAATTGTTGTAATTCTGGAGAATATCAAAATAATTATGTAGATACTTGTATTTTGAAAAAATGTTTAAATTTAGGTATTAAATGTTTAGATTTTCAAATATTTAATTACAATCAAAAACCAATTATTGCTTCTTCTACAATGGATTCTTTATATATAAAAGAAACATTCAATTATTTAGAATTAGACCCAGTTTTAGATATTATAACAAACTATATAAACGGCGATAATTCGAATACAAGTCCATTATTTTTACATTTTAGAGTAATGTCTTTATCTGAAAAAATATACAAACAACTAATTAGAAGTATACTTAAAAAATTAGGACAAGATCAAGAACAACAATCAGTTAAATCATTTAAATTAGTAAGTGGTTTTGATAATATTAATAATATATCATTGCACGATTTAAATTCCACAATTGTTGTTTTTATAAATCCTTATTATACTGCAAATAATTATTTAATTAATCAGTTAGATAATTATATAAATGAGGTAAAAAAAGATTTAAGTATAGTTAATAATTATAAAATATACAAATCTGGTAATATATTAAATTCTAATTCTGATTTAATATTGTTCAAAAATGATAATTATGATATTTATAAAGATAGTCATAACAAATCTAAACCAACATTAGTAATACCAGAATTAAATACTAAAAACAATGATGAAAGTTTTGTTAAGTATATGCAACATAATATAACGTTCATATCTATGAAATTTCAAGAAGTAGATAATTTTTTACAAGTTGCAATATACATATTTACAAAATATGAAAATAATTCTGGATTTTTATTGAAAAACTCAATTGATTCTAGTATTTTTGAAATTAATATACAACCGGACAGCGTAACTATGCTTGAAAACACAATAGATGCCGACTCCCTAACTGTATGATAGTATTTTTGAAATTAATATAGACCTACGCACTACTAATATATGATCACATACTAGAAATATAATTGAAAACAATATAGATATTGAAACATATTAATCAAAGCATAATTATTAATCAAAATATATAGATAATAATTATTCTAATTATATACATAATTATAATATTTTTATAATATAATTATGTATAAAAACAATGCTGATCTTTTAAAAAAAAAAGAAATAAAAATATTAAGAAATGCGGTTGATAATATAGCTATTAATGATGCTCACAAAATAGCAAATGATGATAATATTAAAACTATGATAACTATTTTAGAAAATTTTTTGAAAAAAAACAAAATATTGTGTTATGGTGGAACAGCCATAAATAATTTATTACCAAACGATAAACAATTTTATAACAGAGATATCGAAATTCCAGATTATGATTTTTTTTCACCTAATGCTTTAAAATTAGCACATGATTTGGCAAATATATATTATAATAATAATTTTAAAGATGTAGAAGCTAAATCGGGTGTTCACGAAGGAACATATAAAGTATTTGTTAATTTTGTACCAATAGCAGACATCACACAAATGGATAACAATTTATTTTCAATCTTATATAAACAATCTATTACAATTAATAAGATTAATTATTGTCCTCCTAATTTTTTGAGAATGGCTATGTATTTAGAATTATCTAGACCTAATGGAGATATTACTAGATGGGAAAAAATATTAAAACGAATTATATTATTAAACGAATATTATCCAATTGAAGGAAATGAATGTTCTAAAGAAACAATTAATCGTCCTTATATGGGTAAAAATAATAACAAAAATACTATTTACAATGTTATCAAAAATACTATTATAGATGAACAATTAATATTTTTTGGCGCATTCGCATCTTCTTTATACAAATCGTATATTGATAATTCATTATATGATAATAATTATACACCCGATTTTGATATATTATCTAATAACGCTGAAGAAACTGCATTATTAATTAAAAAAAATTTAATAAATAATGGTATAAAAAATGTAAAAATATTAAAAAAAAAAAAAATTATTGACTACTTAGATGAACATTATATTATATCCATTGATAATTACAATGTTGCTGTTATTTATAATACAAAAGCATGTTATAGTTATAATGAAATAATAATAAATAATAAAACATTAAGAATAGCTACAATTGATACTATGTTAAGTTTTTATCTTATCTTTATTTATATAAATAGAGATTACTTTGATACTAATAGAATATTATGTATGGCTCAATTTTTATTTAATGTTCAATTTAAAAATCGTTTAAAACAAAAAGGTTTATTAAAAAGATTTGTTTCATCATGTTATGGTACACAAGAAACATTGAGAGATATTAGAATTAAAAAATCAAATCTTATACGCAATATTATTGATAAAAAAATAGATAAAAATAGTGAAGAATATTTAAAAAACTTTTATAGATATATACCTAATTTAACTTATTATATAAATTTAAAACAATTCAAAAATAGTAAACAATTTAAAGTTTATAAAAAAACATTAAAAAACAAAATATGATCACATAGAGATTACATAACCCCATTTTATATTATTCCATACATGTTCATTTATAAAATATAATATCAATTGTAAAGTTTCTATAAAAATTGATACCTTTAAACTTTTTCTAAAATTATTTGTGTAGATATATGATATTGTAAATGTTATTATTATTGCCAATAATCTAAAAATTAATGTTTTCGTCAATAATCTTTCATTTGATTGTAATCGTGTTGATATATTCAGATCTTCCTTTTCATTTATATTTTCTTTTTTTGAAATCTTTTCAATTTTTTTATTATTTTTTATATCGTTAAAAATCATTAAAATTTGTTTATATTATAATTTAATATTTATTTTTTTTATCTTTATTTATCCAATTTTGATGTTTTTGAGAACGAGAATGTTTTGCTTTTAATTTTTTCTTCTTTATAATTTTTAATATTTTTTTAATAAATATTAAAAATTTTATATTGTATTATCGTAAGAACATTTTAATATGTTATATTAACCAAGTGCGGGAAAACCGACAAGGTTAGCGCCTATTCCGAATCCGGCACCTGTTCTGGCGCTAGCACCCATTGTTGGAACAAATACATCAAGAATAGAAAAGGTAGCACTAGCCATCAAAGCTATTATGATTATTTCGTCTAATTTCAATTGTCTTTTTTCAGGTGGTACAACGAATGCTACAACAGCAACCATTAAACCTTCTACTAAATATTTAATAGCACGTTTTACTAATTCGGCGGTATCTAACATTATTTTATAATAAATGAAAAGAAAAAAAATACGTGGGTTATTTTTTAATTAAATTTTTAATTTTTAATTTTTAATTTAATTTTATTATAATTTTTAAATAAAAATTTACTTAAAATAATAAATAGAACTATTTTATAAATGTCCAAAATAAAAACGCCCATAAAACATACTGAAGTAAAAGATTTATTAGATGAAGATACAGCTATAGCTGGTCAAAAATTTGTTTGTGTAAGTTTTATATCGCCTGAAGACATAATTAAAAAAAAAGAAATTTTTTTTTTTGAAAATTATGTTAAAACTTTTGATTTAAATTTATCTTTGTCTAAATATAATAAATTTTTGAATTTCATTAGTTATAAATATAAAATTGATATTGATGATTTACAATCAAATTTCAATGAATTTTGCAGTGATGAAAAATCAGAACTATTCGATACTACACTTGAAGATAATTATAAAAATTATATTGATGTAAATGAAGAACAACTATTACAAAATTTCAATGAATTATATGATTTTAAAACAAGCGTTAGAGGTGTAAAAATTCGTGGTTCATTTTCTTCGCAACAGGAAGCAGAAATTAAAGCAAAACAGTTACGAGATAACGATAAAGACCATGATGTATATGTTGGTCAAGTTGGGTTATGGTTACCATTTCATCCTCAAGCTTATAAAACTGGTAAAGTTGATTATTTAAATAATGAATTGAATGAATTAATGAATTATAAAAAAGATAATGACGATGTAAACAAAGAAAAGTTTGATAATCGCGTAAAAGAAACTAAAATAAAAGCTATAAATGAAAATATTGAAAAAGCTAAAAAAAATAATAATAAATTAATGCAATCTATTGACGAAAATGGCAATCTTATTAATGCTGATAGAATGGATGTTCCTGGCAAAAATTTATTATACGGTAATAAAACAGATGATCCAGCAGTTGAAGATTTAAGAAATGAATTATTTAACAGTGATAATGTTATTATTGGTATTGATAAAGATAGCGATCATGGTTTATCTGCTATCAAAGATAGACATCCCATATTACAGGAACAAACAACAGAACAAACAACTGATCAAACAACAGAACAAACATCTCATCAAACAACAGAACAAACACCAGAATAAATATTACAAATATTACAGTTCGCTCTTATTTGTACAAATATTTAATAATAAATTTATAAAAAATATTATAAAATTATTATTATTACTATTATTATTTCAAAATATTATAAGTAATTTAAATCTTTATAAAATTTTTTATGAATATATTATTATAAGTTTGTACAATACAATAGTTCGCTCTTATTTGTACAAATATTACAAATATTACAAATATTACAAATATTACAAATATTACAAATAT
>MDTF01002130.1_pt1 | contig 46914 bp, 39 predicted proteins | sample 811191 | NCBI WGS metagenome assembly MDTF01 (sample SAMN05326649, study PRJNA326480) | marine metagenome | isolation source: seawater | place: Southern Ocean | collected 2011 | reverse complement strand
CTGGACATAGAATAACTATGCCGCAGAGAACGCGTCGTGATCTAAGTCGTTTTCGTCTAGCCCTCAGGGATCACTCTGAGAGGGTAAACTTCTATGCGGGTTGGTATACGTGCCTGTCTTTGTGAGCGAAGCCTGTGGCGGTGTGTTTTTAGAAAACCAAACGCTGGCGCTATTTGAGTCACCACAGGAAGAGCGCGGCCGGGCGCTGGAAAAGCATCTGCGCCAGTTTCATCATGCCCTGCCCGCACTGGCTGGGCGAGTTAATTGCCCTGCATGCGATGACACAGTAATGCTTCGTCGTTTTTACAGTCCACTGCATGTGGTGGAAATTGACGAATGTCCTGGCTGCGGTGGCATATGGCTGGACAGCGGCGAATTATCCCAATTACAACAGTTGATGCTCAACCCTAAAGAGCGTGCCCTGCTACGCCAGCAATTAATGAGTGAACACCGTCCTGCAAACATTCAGGGGATGGAGCATTTGCGGGACAGATGGATAAAGCGCAGTGACAAAATAGATAAACTCTTTGAACTGGCCGACTACCTGACCCGCTGGTAGTAATTTATTCGTCTTTGGTTACCGGTGTCTCAGCTGACTGGCGAAAACGTTCCTGCCACATTGCCTTGGCCTGTTTAATATCTGCTTCGCCAGGAGTTTCTGTGTCGCTAAGCTCACGCGCAATATCCATAATGATGGCATCACGGGCAGCAATCAGCTGGTCTGCCTCCGCAAATAAATCACGGGCCTCGGGGTAGTTGGTTTTTAAGGCATCAATGCCCTTCAGCTGATAATAATGCTGCTCAAAAGCTTCATTAAATAAAGCCCGTTTAGCATGAAAGACCAGGTACTCACGGCCCTTCTCTGAACTGATAAAAGTAATATCACTGTCGGTCAGCTCGGCGGCTTTGGCCACCTCTACGGCTTTTTGTTGCCATTGTTCAATGGCCGCCTGATCGTCATTTTTTACCGCAGTAGCCATGCCTGCTACCAGATCACTGGCATGCAGAATTTGCTGCCGAAACGCCATTGACGCCAGCTCTGCCTCATCATACTCAGGCATAGCGGGCTCATCAGCGCCATTGAACTGCCAGAAAGCGGCCACGGCTAGTAGTATTAAGCCAATAACTACGACGATTTTCTTTGAAAACATAACAACCTGTACAACATATTGGAAAGAAATTGAGAGAGGATAGTTTACTACGCCTGAGTACAAAACGCATTGCGCGACTGTACTGCCCTATGCACCGATGGCTCGGTTAACAGCAATAGTTATCATAAAAATAACGAGCCGGCAGGTACCGGCCCGCATTTTTGATACGAGGTTTACTCTGTCGGTGGCTTGGAATTTTCCACGCGACTTTTTAACTTCTGACCCGGACGGAATGTCACCACCCGGCGCGCTTTAATCGGAATGTCTTCGCCGGTTTTTGGGTTCCGGCCAGGACGTTCGTTTTTGTCACGCAGATCAAAGTTACCAAAACCGGATAGTTTCACTTGTTCACCGGATTCCAGTGCGCCTTTGATTTCTTCAAAAAACGCTTCCACTAAATCTTTAGCGTCCTTTTTGTTAATACCCAGTTTTTCGAATAAGTGTTCAGCCATTTCGGCTTTGGTTAGTGCCATAAAATTTACTCTCTTAACGCTGCCCCGAATTCCGACTCAAGCCCTTGAATCACTGAATCTACCGCTGCTTGTATTTCTGCATCTTCCAGTGTTTTGCCCGGATCCTGCAGGATTAAAGACAATGCCAGGCTCTTATAACCGTCAGCAATTCCCTGTCCTGTGTATACATCGAACAAGTTTAGGCCAACTAGTTGATTTACGCCAATTTTTTCAACAAATTTTATTATATCGCCTACTTTCACGGTTTGTTTGACCGTAATGGCGATGTCACGGCGGTTTGCCGGGTACTTTGAAATTGGCTGTGCCTGAGGTAATTTGCGGTCTGTGAGGGCCGCTAATTCTAGTTCAAACACAAACCCTCTTCCGTTAGTACCCAGTTGCTTACTGAACTGCGGGTGTACCGCGCCCAGCCAGCCAACACATTTATCGTCCAGGTAAATCGCCGCCGACATACCCGGATGCAATGCAGAATGCGTTTCTGTTTTAAAAGTGACCGTTTTTTCCTTTCCAGTCAATGCTAAAAGTGCTTCAACGTCTGCTTTTGCATCAAAAAAGTCCACCGGCTTGTCATTAGCATCCCAATGTTCATCGTACCGACGACCAGCAACAACCCCTGCCAGCATCGGTTCCTGACGAATGCTGTTTGGCGCTTCTGCATCCGGAACAAACCGCAGGCCGGTTTCAAACAAACGAATACGCTGTTGCTGACGCTTCTGGTTATATGACGTTGCCTGTAACAGCCCCGGCCATAAACTTACCCGCATTATCGACATGTCCGCCGATATAGGATGTGGCAGCACAAGGCCATTACTCTCAGGGAAAAGTGCATTTTGTATTTTTGGATCGACAAACGAATAGGTAATGGCTTCGTTGTAGCCGCGGTTTAGCAATACCGATTTCACGGTATTCACCGATAACTGCTTCTCGGTTGCCGGTAACATCGACAAGGCCGCTACCGGTGCCTGATTAGGAATACTGTTGTAACCGAATACCCGGGCCACTTCTTCGATTAAGTCTTCTTCAATCTCAATGTCAAAGCGATAGCTTGGTGCCGTAGCTACCCAGCCTTCATCGGTTTCTTTGGCATCCAGTCCTAAACGCGCAAGGATTTCGCTCACTGTATCAGCAGCAATATCAATACCCAGCACCTTAGCCAAGCGCGCTTTGCGCAGAGTCACTTCGGCACGTGTTGGGATATCACTTTCGCTTACCGCTTCAACCACCGGACCGGCTTCACCACCGCAGATCTCTAAAATCAACTGGGTAGCGCGCTCCATTGCCGTGGCTTGTAATTGCGGATCCACTCCACGCTCATAGCGGTGTGAGGCATCGGTGTGCAGACCGTACTGACGGGCTTTACCCATAATCGCATCCGGGTGGAAAAACGCGCTTTCCAGCAGAATGTCGGTAGTATTTTCGTCGGTACCGGAATGCAGACCACCAAAGATACCAGCCATAGCCAGCGCTTTGTTGTCATCGGCAATTACCAGGGTGTTATCTTTTAGCTCAACTTCGGTTTCATCCAGTAAGGTGAGCTTTTCACCGGCCGTTGCCATGCGAACATTAATACCGCCTTCAATGGCAGCCAGGTTAAACGCATGCATCGGATGACCCAGCTCCAGCAGTACGTAGTTGGTTACGTCGACAATCGGGTCGATACTACGGATACCGCTGCGGCGCAGTTTCTCGGTAAGCCAAAGAGGAGAATCAGCTTTAACGTTAACGCCTTTAACCACCCGGCCAAGATAGCGCGGGCACGCCTGAGGTGCGCTTAAGCTAATGGCAAGTTTATCTTCAATCGCCGCAGCAACCGGTGCAACAACCGGCTCGCACACATCGGCTTTATTTAGTACGCCCACTTCGCGGGCAATCCCACGCAGGCCAAGGCAGTCAGCACGGTTAGGGGTAAGGTCGACTTCGATAGTGACATCATCCAGACCAAGGTAGTCACGAATGTCTTCACCTACCGGCGCGTCCAGCGGCAATTCAATAATACCGCTGTGGTCGTCGCTGACGCCCAGCTCAGAATAGCTGCACAGCATGCCAAAGGAAGGCTCACCACGCAGTTTGGCTTTTTTGATTTTAAAATCGCCCGGCAATACCGCGCCCACTTTGGCGACGGCAACTTTTAAGCCCTGACGACAGTTTGGTGCACCGCAGACGATATCAACCAGTTCATCATCGCCTACGTTAATTTTGGTGACTCGCAGCTTGTCAGCGTTAGGGTGCTGACCACATTCCACTACTTCACCAACTACCACGCCGCTGAATTCACCAGCAACCGGTTCTACACCATCCACTTCCAGACCAGCCATGCTCAATTGTTCGCACAGCTCATCCCGTGATACGGCGGGGTTAACCCACTCTCTTAACCATTTTTCACTGAATTTCATTTTGCTTTGCCTTAATTGAACTGCTTGAGGAACCGAAGGTCGTTTTCAAAGAATGCGCGCAGGTCGTTAACGCCATAACGCAGCATGGTTAAACGCTCTACGCCCATACCAAAGGCAAAGCCGGTATATTCTTCCGGGTCGATGTTCACCGCCCGCAGTACATTAGGATGTACCATGCCGCAGCCCAGCACTTCCAGCCACTGACCGTTTTTGCCCATCACATCCACTTCGGCAGAAGGTTCGGTAAACGGGAAATAAGACGGGCGGAAGCGCACCTGCAACGACTCTTCAAAGAAGTTTTGCAGGAAGTCATGCAAAATGCCTTTGAGCTCGGTGAAGCTGACATTCTTGTCTACCATCAGACCTTCCACCTGATGAAACATTGGCGTGTGGGTCTGATCGTAGTCGTTACGATAAACACGGCCGGGCGAGATGATCCGCAGTGGCGGCTTCTCGGCTTCCATGGTGCGAATTTGCACGCCTGAAGTCTGCGTGCGCAGCATGATTTCAGGATTAAAGTAAAAGGTGTCATGGTCGGCACGAGCCGGGTGATTGGCCGGAATATTCAGCGCATCAAAGTTGTGAAAGCTGTCTTCCACCTCAGGGCCGGTTTTTACCGCAAAGCCAAGTTCGCCAAAAAACTGTTCGATGCGCGCAATGGTGCGCGATACCGGATGCAAATTACCGTTTAACTCGGTACGGCCCGGTAGGGTCACATCAACCGCTTCTTCTGCCAGTTTTTTATTTAATTCAGCACTACGCAAGGCGTCGCCTTTGGCACTGATTGCCTGCTGAATTTCTTGTTTGGCTACGTTAATTTTTTGTCCGGCCAGAGGACGCTCTTCGGCCGACAACTGCCCTAACCCTTTTAACAGGTCGGTCAGCTTGCCTTTTTTGCCCATGAACTCAACTCTAACCTGGTCGAGCGTTGCTGCGTCACTGGCAGCGTCAATCTGCGCTTTGGCCTGACTGACTATCGCTTCAAGCTCCATGATTTCCCCAACTTGGTACTTAATATGCTGCTAACACCCGCTGCTGTCATCGCCCTGTGCGGGACAGCCGCAGCAGCGGGTAAATAAAAGGCCGTTATTTTACACAAAGGATAAAAGCCGCGGCTACCCTAACAAGCTGATTTCAGCAAATAAAATCAAAAAAAACGCGAATTGGTGCGAAAACCACCCTATCCGGCGATTTTTTTACTCTGCCAGGCTACTTTATTAACGGTAGAATCGATTTAAATTGCTCAGTGTCAGCCCTTTCAAGTAGTTCAAATAAGGCCATTTCCACCCCGGTGAGCTGTGCCCCGGCCCCCTGCATTTTTTGCAGCGCCAGCTGTTTATTGGCCGGATTACGGGATGACACGCAATCGCTGAGCAAGTGCACCTGCTTACCACTGGCCAGTAAATCGATCACGGTCTGGTATACGCAGATATGCGCTTCGATGCCACACACCAGCCATTGTGAACGATTCAGGGCTTTAATTTGCTGCTCAATGCTGTCGGTGCGAAGTGCACTAAATGTGGCTTTTGCAAAGGCCTCTTCGGCAGGAATAAACTGATTCAGCTCCTCTACGGTCGCCCCCAGTTTATCGGGTAACTGCTCGACAAACAGCACCGGGATCCCCAGCGTTTGCATGGCTTTGATCATGGTGGCTATGGATTCAATCATGGCGTCGCTGTTGTCGACCAATCTTGCCAGCTTGCCCTGCACATCAATAACGATAAGGCCGGTTTCCTGCTGTACTAACACAAGCTACTCCTGTTTGATAAAGACGCTCTGACTATAGCAAATAACCACCTGAATGTATTAATACCAACCTGTATGACTCAACTGGTTACTGGTCGCAATTTCTTGTTTGTTTATCGTGCATAGCGGCTTTTTTTTGGTGCAAAACCGTGCAGATTGCTTTACGACGACCGCTTTTGTCACCTTAATTCCGTGAGCACCTCAAAAAAATATCATGCCATTCTAAAACAACATAAAATCCTGAAATATATAGTTTTTATTTCAATTTCATGGAATTTGCATTAATTGTATTACTTTATACTTTTGACTAATTAAGACCAAGTGGTCAGGTTTTGGCACGCGATGTGCTCTGCCGTGGCGGGACTTTTCCATAACACTCACAGGGAATTCTATGAAGCACACCTATTCGTTTAACCCCATCGCGGCCGGTATTGCGTTATTTTTTCTTAGCAGCCAGTTCTCCGCTTACGCTCAGGAAGCATCCGAGGTCAGTGAAGCTGACGTTGAAAAAATCGATGTTCTGGGTAAAAAAACAGACTACTACTCGATTATGCCGGATGGCGAAAACAGCAGCGCATTTGGTTTGGGCAAAAGCCTGTATGAAACGCCGCGCTCCATTACCGAAATCAGTGAAGATTTGGTCGACAAATTTGCTCTGCGTAGCGTGGATGATCTGGTTCGTCTTACTCCTGGCGCATTCACCAGTTCGTTTTTTGGCATTAAAGGTGCCATGGATATTCGCGGCGAGCCCGCCGATAACTATTTCCGGGGCTTTCGCCGAATAGCTAACCCCGGCGCGTTCAATACCATTGTTCGCGGTGCTGAAAAGCTCGAAGTCATGCGTGGGCCGGTTTCACCGTTATACGGTAGCGGTAGTGTGGGCGGACAGCTTAACTATACCCCTAAATCGGCCAAGGTTGGCGGCAGTAAATACATCGATGAAGTCACCGGTGAACTGTCGGTTACCGTAGGTTCTTATAATCAGCGGATCATTTCCGGTAGTCTTGGTATTCCACTGGAAATCGGTGGTAAGTACGGCGGATTGCAACTGTTTGCTGAAGTGGAAGATTCTGAGTCTTACTTTGACGGCTACGAGCCTTCGAGCGAACTCATTCAGGCCGCCGTTGACTTTGATTTGTCTGACAATACCACCTTACAGTTTGGCCTGCAGTATCAAACCACCGACAGTATTCAGGTACCAGGCTGGAACCGGGTTACTCAGGATTTAATTGATAACGGCACTTATATTACCGGGGCGGCTCCTGTTCGTAACTCCGACAACCCTGTTGGTGCCGATACCCTGTTACCTCAGGAATCTTCTTTTATTGCGCCTTTTGCGCCGAGCTTCCTCAACAACGCATTCAGCAACGTAAACAGTTGGTGTACGGCGGCAGATGCCGGTAGCGGCAACGCGATGTATAACGGCTTTACAGTGAGCTGTGCCGGTGGCTTTGGAAACTTTTTAGCCGACCGCACGCTCGACAACCCTTATGCACTAACCGATGTTGGCACGGCACAAATTGATCATCAGACGACCTTCATCGACGATCATGACTATGCCGATACCACGGCAGTAACCGCTTATTTTGATATTACCCACGAATTTGACAGCGGCACGGTATGGAAAAACGAAGCGTTTTACGACTACATGGATCACACCAAGTATCAAAGCTGGGGCTTTACCGCTTATTACCCGGATGCTTATTTGTATGAATTGCGCAGCAGCCTGACCTTCGAATACGAGGGCGATAGCTTTATGGCTAACAGCATTGTCGGCGTTAATTATCGTTATGAAGAGCTCGATAATTACGCCGCGTGGATGGATGAAACCTTCGACTTTCGCGATATTATTGTTGGGCCAACGGCTAACGACCGGATCTCCCCGGCATCATTCGATCCATACCAGAATGCCACTTTACTGTATGACGCCGACGGCAACGTCACCGGCGTGGAAGGTACACTAACCCGTAATTTCAACGAAGTACATCTGTCTAAAACCGCTAACGCAGGCACCTTCTTCCTGACCGACGTAACCTACGGCAACCTCAACCTTTTGCTGGGAGCCCGTTACGACTACTTTGATGTGGAGTCTGAAAATGGCTGGGTAGCTTACTTAGGTGATCCCCAGGGTAACGGCGTGATCTCAGGCAGTGATACCGCGTTCAGCTTTAATACCAGCTTGTCATACAATGCCGATGGTATCATTCCTTACGTGACCTACTCAGAGTCGAACTCTCTGAGTACCAACCAGCTGGGCGGGATCATTCCAACCACCATTGAAAACAGCCAGTATATTCAGGAGTCGACCCTGCAGGAAATCGGGGTGAAGTTGAACCTGCTGGATAACCGCCTGTATACCGCTATCGCCTGGTACGATCAGGACAAAACCTACCGTGACAGCCAGACCGGTGCCCTGGTTGCCGTGTACGGAGATGGTCTGGAGTTTGAAATGCGCGCGCTGGTGAATGAAAACCTGTCGATACTGGCAACCGCTACCCATACCAATACCGAAGAAGTCAGTAACGGTGCACTGGCAGTTATCAACGGTGCTGACTTTGCCGCTCAGAATGGCTTGAACCCGGAAGATGTGTATGGTGGCCGGATTGCGGGTCCCCGTTCGGCATTTGTGGGCATGAACACCCGTATGGAACGCGGCGGTTTACCAGATAATATTGTCAGTATTTATGGTACCTGGGCTCAGGAACTCGGCGAGGGTGATGTGACCGGTAGCCTGGGTCTTACCTGGGTAGATGAAACTTACACCGACATTATGCAAACGGTAATGTTACCCAGTTATAGCATTGTAAATGGCTCGGTCAGTTATGCACAGGGTCCTTTCACCGGACTGCTGCAGGTTAACAACCTGCTGGATGAGGAATATTACACTTCAGCAGATTTGTTTGACTCTGTGGTCGTTAAGCCCTCAGCCGGCCGCACCTTCTCGCTAACGCTAACTTACGCTTTCTAAGCGCAGCTTAGCCGACCAAAAAAAGCCCCGGCGTTTGCCGGGGCGCTTGTATTAGCTGTTCAGCGAATCAAATTCCTGACGCGCCTTGTCTCGGCTCATGCCATATTTTTCCTGCATTTTGCCGTAGAACTCTTCGAAGTTCCCTTCCATTTGCTCCACTTCGTCATCGGTAAGTTTACCCCACTTCTGCTTTACTTTACCGGTTAACTGATTCCACTTACCTTTCGCAATATCGGTATTCATGTCTTGCTCCTTGTCTATGAAAAATTGCGCAAGCGTTGAAAAACTGATGCGCGTATGAAAACAACACAAGAACTAATGCGAGAGTTGTACCAACAATTAAATTTATATATTTCAACATATTAAGAATTACGGTAACAAGAATGAAACCATCATAGAAAACTCTTACAGGCTGTTAGTGCAAGAGTTACAAGGCAGGTTGCGAATGCAACCTGCCGGCTGGCTATTTTTGAATTTTAAACACCAGACTGTAGAGCACCGGTACAAACACCAGCGTCAGCAACGTGGCAAAGCCTAATCCAAACATGATCACCACCGCCATGCTGGCAAAGAAGTCATCAAATAACAGCGGGATCATCCCTAAGATGGTGGTAATCGCCGCCATACAAACCGGTCTCACCCGACTGAGTGTAGCGTTAAACAGCGCAGAGTAAGGCGCTTTGCCCTCTTCCAGTTCCAGCTTCACCTGCTCAACTAAGACAATACCGTTTTTGATGATCATGCCCGACAGGCTCAAAAAGCCGAGCAAAGCCATAAAGCCAAAGGGCGCGCCGGTGATCAGCAAACCATAGCTCACACCAATCAATGCCAGCGGAATACAGGCCCAGATAATACCGGCAATGCGGGCAGAGGCAAACAGCAGCACCGTGGTTATAAACATGATCAGGTAGCCTACCGGTAGCGAGCCAAAAATGGCTTTCTGCGCTTTACTGGACGCTTCAAACTCACCGCCCCACTCCAGTTCGTAACCATCCGGAAGTGGAATAGCCTCTATCTGACTTCGCACCCGGGAAAATAATTTTGCCGCCGTTTCATTCCCCAGAATGTCGTGATCGGCCATAACCGTTAGCGTACGCTTGCGGTCGCGACGCATGATGATGGGATCTTCCCAGCTGACATCAAAGCGTTTTACCACCTGCGTTACCGGAATATACTGCTGCGCCGTGGCCGAGTATATTTGCAGGTTTTCCAGGTTATCGGCGGTTAAGCGCTCCTGCGGCGGTGGCCGGCTGATGATCGGCAATAAATCCGTGCCATCGCGATACACGCCTATTTGTGCGCCGGAGAAACTGGTTAACAGCAGATTGTCCAGATCGGCTTTACTGATGCCCACGCGGCGGGCGGCCGCTTCATTAAAGATAGGACGGATCACTTTGGTTTGCTGACGCCAGTTATCGCGAATATTACGCGCGCCGCTATCGGCTGCGAGGATCGCTTTAGCTTCTTCGGCCAGGCGGCGCAGTTCGGCGGGCTCCGGGCCACTGAAGCGCGCTTCAATCTTAGCATCGGTGGAAGGACCAATCTCCAGCCGTTTTATCTTATAAAAAACTTCGCTGAATTCCGTTTCCATGTAATCGCGCAAACGCGGTAACTGAGCTTCCAGCGCCTCGCCATCGCGCATCCGGATCACCAGTTGTGCATAGGTCGCATAGCTTTTTTCAGTCTGGTAAGTCAGCATAAAGCGGGTCAGGCCCTGACCAACGGTAGAAGTAACTTCTTCCACGCCGTCTTCGTTTAACAGGTGCTGTTCGATGTGGTTAATTTTATCGGCATTCACGCGAATATCGGTACCGGCCTTATGCCAGATATCCACCAGAAACATCGGTGTGGTGGAAGGCGGGAAAAACGACTGTTTAACGCTGCCAAAAGCAATCACCGCACTGACCAGCAAGGCCACCATGGCCACTACAGTCACCACCCGAAACTTAAGCGCTACATGCAAAATGGTGCTGAATACATCAAAAATCAGGCCGTTGTAGAGCTCTTCGCTGCCTTTAAGTTCATCATCGCCGGCGTTATCGGCATCTTTAAACAGTAATGAGGCAAAAAATGGCGTGAGCGTAATGGCGGTTACCCAGCTCAGCAATAAGCTGACAAACAACACCCAGAACAGGCTGCCGGCAAATTCACCGGTGGCATCGCTGGATAAGCCGATGGGCGCAAAGGCGATAATAGCAATGACTGTAGCGCCCAAAAGCGGCCACATATTCTGACTCACCACGTAAGAGGCCGCCTGGGCTTTGCTGTAGCCCCTTTTCATGGCGATGAGTATGCCTTCGGTCACCACGATGGCGTTATCCACCAGCATCCCAAGTGCAATGATCAACGCTCCCAAAGATATACGCTGGAGGTTAATCTCCATTTGCTGCATAAAGATAAAACTGCCGAGCACGGTTAACAGCAGGATCAGGCCAATCAGCAGGCCGGATTTAACACCCATGAAGAGCAGCAGCACAACTATTACAATGCCAACGGCCTCAGCGAGGTTAAGAATAAACCCCTGTACCGAATTATCCACTTCGATGGGCTGATTGTAGATAAAGCTGGTTTGCATCCCGACCGGGCGCATGTATTCCAGCTCATCCAGACGCTCCATAATACGTTCGCCCACGTCCACTACGTTAACGCCATCGGCAAAGGATATGCCCAGTAACAGCGACTGCTCGCCGTTGTAATGGATAAGATTAGACGGCACTTCCTCGTAGCCCCGGTAAATGCGTGCTACGTCTCCCAGGTAAATTCGTTCTGAGGCACCAGCCTGACTGATCAGCAGGTTTTCCAGTTCCTGCACGGATTCAAATTCCCCGGTGGGATTGATACGGATGTACTCGTCACCAATTTTGACCTTACCCGCATTTGAGACCTGGTTCTGGCTCACCAGCAACGCGCTGATGCGGCTGGGGCTTATCCCCAGTGAGGCAATCTGTGAACGAGCAATTTCAACAAACACCTGCTCCTGTTGCTCACCCTGCACGGTGACCTTACCAACGCCCTCTACCAGGATCAACTCCCGCTTAAGGTAATCCACATAATCGTTGATATCCTTGTATTGGTACCCTTCCCCGTTGATGGCTATCAACATACCGTACACATCGGCAAAATCATCCATGACCCTGGGTGGGTAAACGCCGGATGGCAGAGATGGCGTAAGGTCGTTTATTTTACGACGCATCTCTTCCCAAATCCCGCGCAACGCCTCTTTGCGGTAGATGCTTTTCATCTCTACGGTAATTTGCGACTGGCCCGCGGTAGAAATCGACGTGATGTTGTCGACATAAGGTAATTCCTGAATGGCGTTTTCAATGGGATACGTCACTTCCTCTTCGACCTGAGTAGGCGAAGCTCCGGGATACTGGGTGATCACCATGGCTTTTTTAATGGTGAACTGAGGATCTTCCAGTCTGCCCAGGCCAAAAAAGGCAACAGTACCGCCAATGAGCAGGATCAGCGTGACCAGCCAGCTCGTGGTGCGGTTTTTAACAAAATATCCGGCAATGTTCACCCTTACAGCCCCCGCTCTTTATGCCAGACCCGAATGGTTTCACCAGCCTTTAAGCGGTGCACGCCAGCGGCCACAATTTGCTCGCCATTTTGTAATCCGCCGGTTACCACAAAACCATCGTCGGTGATACTACCTAAGGTAACGGCGCGTTTTTCCAGTTGGTTACTGTTATTCACCACAAACACGTAGCTCTGCTCGCTTGCGCCGGTGCCATCTGAAAAAATGGCCGCGGCGGGCACGTTCCAGCCGCCGTTTTTCACTTTCATGATCTGATCGAGTTGCGCTCGGACAGTCGCCGACATGCCGGGAAACACATTAAAGGTTTCCGGGCGAGCCAGCTGAAATACCACTTTGTAAGTATTAGTCGCGGCATCAGCGTCGGTATCGTATTCTTTTAGCTTGGCTCGGAATACCTGGTCGGGGTGAGTATCAAAGCGAACCTCCGGCTGATACTGACTGTCTTTATCCACATTCGACAACATGTCTTCGGGAATCTGCACAGCAACATCCACGACGGTATTTTTCTGCAACGAAAAGACCGGTTGCTGGGCGGTGATGCTTTCGTAATTTTCTACAAAGCGCTGTGCAACCTGACCAGCAAAGGGCGCGTGTAATTCGGTATAGGCGAGGTTTGTCCTGGCCGACTTTAATGTCGCCTCGGCTACTTTTAGCTGCGCCTGCGCTTCGTCAAAACCGGCCTTAGAAGCCAGTTGTTTATCAAGCAGGGTTTTAGCGCGATCAAACTGCACCTTGGCCAAATCGTAATTGGCTTTAGCCTGATCCACGGCTATCTGATAATCAGTGGGATCCAGTGTGGCCATGGTATCGCCGGTTTCAACATGCTGACCGGCAGTGACATACAGTGAGTTGAGCTCACCTGACACGCGAAAAGCCAGTGTTGCTTCCTCACTGGCTTCAACCACCGCAGGAAACTCTCGGTAACCACCGCGGTCCACACTACTTAAGGTAATGGTTTTCACCAGTTTATCATTTTGGTTTTCGGCGGCGGTGGTTTGTGCTTCACCACTGCAACCGGTAATCGCAATTAACAGCGCAGCGACCAGGCTGCTGCGAGTCAGACTCATTAGGTTCACTTTATCTCTCCTGATAGTAGGCACTGGCAATATACGCTAACTTAAACCAAAATAATATTTAATCTATTTTACTAAAAACTTAAATTTAATTTATGACACTAGAGCAATTACGCATGTTTGTTACCGTCGCTGAACACGGCAGTATCGCCAGAGCGGCTGAAATACTGCACAAAACCCAGCCGGCTTTATCCATTGCTATCAAACGCTTTCAGGAGGAATTACAGCTTTCCTTGCTGAAAAAAAGTGCCAACCGCTTGCAACTGACTGCTGACGGCCAACGTTTGCTGCCCCATTGCCGTTACCTGTTACGTCAGGAAAAGGATATCGGCACACTTGCTTCTCATTTAAACCAGGGCCATGAGAGTAAAATCGAATTTGCTTTTGATACTATATGCCAGCAGGACAGTTTTTTCGACGCCATCATCGACACCCAGCAACGATTTCCCCAAACCGAGTTATATCTTTCGGCGGTGCAGCGCTTAGGAGCGATTCAGCGACTCATCGATGGCACGGCAGATATCGCAGTATCCCCCTGGACCCATTCGTTTCACGAACTGGCCAGTTTTGAAACCCAGCCCTTCGGCCGCTTCGAAGTGGTAGCCGTTATCCACCAGCGACTGCTCAAAGAGTTTAACCGCTTACCCACGTCCTCCAGTCAGCTCAGGGACATCCCGTTACTGATGCCACAGTCTTTTGATATTGATCTGAATATTGAAAAAGTCATGGGCGTGGTGCCAAGCTCAACCATTCGAACCAACGACACAAACACTCAAAAAGGCCTGTTATTGCGCGGGGCTGGCTGGGGTTATATTCCGCACAATACCATTACCGAAGAACTGCAAACGGGCACGCTGGTACAACTGGTATTGGATGATGTGACCTCATCCATTCGTGGCGAGATAAACCTGGTGCGGGAAAAGAAACGCCCCCGGGGACCGGTGGCGACGTTTTTATGGCAGGCACTAACGGCGCTGGCAGCAACTTAACCGGCCATTAAGCCGGTTAATATTCCCTGATTAACGGTTATTAGCCACATCGCTTTCATTCCCGGCAAACCAGTCCAGGCGCATATCCCAGTGGTAGCGATGTTCCGGCAACAGCGGCGGTTGTTCGACATCGATTTCGCTCAACACGTTAGTCGCTTCGGTGATAGTGGCATCACGGCCAAACAGGTAGCTCTGCTCCTTCACGATGGTCTGATAAGCTTTGTTCAGCGCCAGGGCTCGTTCCGGGCTTGGTGTGATAAGCTCGTACACCGAGTTGGCCTGTTTTACTTTTGCTTCGTTTAGCTTACCTTCTGCGTTAAACCAGCGTGCCAACATTTCGGCGTTCTGGCGGAATTCATCACCGCCTCCAACACGCTTCATGTAGGTGAGAAATTCACCTTCCTGCTCATTGATATTGGGCACGTCGTCAATCTCGTGCAGATTAATGTAACCCCAGCCTTTGGCTCCAGGCACCTTGCGGGCAAAAGAAAAGGTCTGATCAAAAGTTGAGCCCACGGTTTTATGACAACCATTACAAAAGGCCAGCTCCTGTTCATGCTGCGGGCGCAGTTGCCCCTGTTTATCCTCAATATAAGCATTCAGTGTCCAGCCAAAGCCGTTATCAATGCCCTTTTCCTCGCCCAGATAACGCGTTTGCGGAAGCTTTTCAAACGCTTTGTCTTTGGCTTCCGCATAATAAGCCGAGGCCAGACTCTCTTTGCTGCGAAACAGTGCTTTTTGCATGTAGCGCACTTCTTTCATGCGCGGTGCATTGTAAATCTGCCCCTCGTCATCCACCCCAATATAACGCACGGTGTGCAATAGCTCTGTGCCCTGTGGATAAAGCTGATAGCTGAGTTCAATACTGCTGGCATCGCCAACATAATGACTTTGACGCTGAATGTGAGTGACTGCCTCACTGAGCGCGCCGTCGCCATTTAAATCCATGCCGATAGTCTGTTCATTGAGTGGTGGCACCGCCAGGGTATCCACATCTTTCAGGGCCATTTCCAGCAGCGTCAGGTTGGCCAGATACACATCTTCACTATACTCGCCCTGACGCAGCTGAAACGCGGCGGGTAAACGGATCATGGCATCGCCGGTTGAGCCGTTAGTGGGCCAAAACGTGCTTGGGAAAGGCTTGTAGTTATACGCTACCCAGCCGCTACCATCATTAGCAATGCCATGCTCACCGAAGGCTTCATCGGGGTAACTGAGTTGCTTAATCTGCATCTCAGCCGGTAAGCCATTTTCAGTGCTGGCGGTATAGTTATCCTCGCCGATATAGTCCAGAATCGCTTTATCACTGATATCAGCAATCAGCTCGCGACGGTCCACAAACAGGTTTTTCCAGCTGTTGGTGAGTCCTACATCTGAAAATTCATAGTTGCCCTGCAAGGTACCATCGCCCATCTGGTTGGGCCGGTTCTCGCTTTTATCGTAACTCTGGTGGCAGGCGTAACACGGGTTATTTTTGCCGTTGGTTTTGGTATAGCACTGCGGTGGAATAACCGACTCAGGGTTATACACCTCATTGTGCTCCATGTACGCAAGTGCGGGGATGTCATCCCCTTCCGAATAGGGATAATCCGTGTCTTGGGCGCTATTTTGTAGCGCGCTTTCGTCGTTACAGGCACTGATAAGCAAGGTGCTCAGCAGTATTACCGTTGATAGTGATATTGATGTTTTTTTCATAGTTTTATAAACGCAAAAATCCGGGTGCCAGGCACCCGGACAAAATGGAAAGGGTGTTACTTACTTCTGAGCTGGCTCATACATCCACAGGGTATTGTTTTCCTGGAAGCCATCTTCACCAATCAGAATACGGCCATCGTTCATTACGATAACGTTATCCGGCTGGGACAGCTGATCCACATCACAACGCTCTGCACCGGTCAGGCTCGAACGGTAAGTAGAACCCATTACCACAGGTTCGATGCGAGAGATATTGTAGTTTTCGCCAAGACGAGCACGGTATACCCCACCACAGTCTTTAACGCGGGTAGACAACTGCATGTCGCCTTCGCCGTCAACCATGGTGTTATCGATGTCGGCAATGCCGATATACAGGTAAGCATCAGTAACGATTTCACCTTCGATAGTATCTACACCCTCAACGGCTTCCTGAGCGCGCTTCTGATTGATTGAAATACCTTCCAGCTTACGCCATTCTGCCGTTGCGCCCATGGCTTTCGCCGCCGCACGTGACTCAAGGAACGCTACACGGTCGTCCATTGGCTGACCGGCAGTCACTTTACCGCCGCCATTGGCTACGGTTGGGTAAGAGGCATCGCCATTGGCCCAGGCTTCCACATCAGCCAGCGTGATATAAGAGCTTTCGCCGTCAACATAGTCGTCGGTACCAATGCCGTTGTATTCGTCAATCCAGGCACGGATGGTCAAGTTGTCGCCACTGGCCAGCTCTACCCACTCAACATCAAAGCCAGTGGTAGCCGGATCGTTCTGGCCCACATCCTGAGTCAGTTTCGCACCATATAAGGTACCGGCGCTTAAGTCTTCCGCTACATCAGCGACAAACTTAAACAATACGCCGCCGGTGTCGTCCTGAGACAGGTATACGGTGCGGCCATCAGGCATTACCGTTGAGTTTTCGTGCTCATAACGGCCCATCGCAAGGTGCTTCACAATCACCGGCTCGTCGGCAGCAGGTTCAGTGACTTCAGCAATGTAGCCGTAGTTATACGGGTTTGGTACATCTGGTGCAGTCATTTCCCACATGCGGCCGATACGAGCGTTGGTAGCCACTTCATTGGGATCATTCCAGCTGGCATCAGTGGTGCTGTCGACAGTTGAATCAACTACCCACTCTTCTGATGTCAGTGGTGTACCCCACGGTGACATTGAACCAAAGCAGTTAGCGGCGGTGCCCCATACTGGTGAGAAGTCGAGCATCATGACATCGGTAACTGTCCACATGCCCTGTTCATCACGTTCGATCTGCATACGGCTCATGCCACCTGGCAGCTCTTCCCAGTTAGAAAACAGGAAGCCCTGGCCTTCGCCCGTTGGCAGGAAGCCGTTAAAGTCAGGCATATCGTTTTCCAGTACCAGCGTTCCGCCATCAAGGGTATAGATGTGGCCCAGACCTTCAGGCAGATCACCGTTGTAAGTGTCACCAGTCTGACCTAACACCTGATACTGACCAATCGCAGTGGTGACCAGTTGCTTTTCTTCTTCCGATGCAGGTACCGGTGAATCCGGTAAAGTAGCTGGCAGATTATTAAAGTTAACGCCGGCCAGTACACCTACAGTACCGGTATTGATTGGCATGCTGTTAATGCTGTTAATGCTGTTAGTAGCAGTATTGGTGCCCGACGGGTGCTGCACGTTAAAGAACAGATCGCCCTCGTCAGTCAAAAAGATACCGGTGACTTCAGCACCCAGTGGTACGGTAGCGATACGGGTTAATTTACCTACAGAATCGCCGCTCTCTCCCTGCGGGCCTTGTTCGCCTGGTGCGCCCTGTGGGCCTTCAGCACCCGTTGCGCCATCAACACCGTCATCACCGTCCAGTGAACAAGCTGATAACCCCATTGCAATGGCAAGCGCCAGCGCAGAGTAACGAATACCGCGAAATAGTTCTTATTGCATTATTTTTTCCATCTTGTGTGTGCATGAATACAGCGGCCTGAGTGCTGTACCCGGATTAAATTTGCGCGCATAGCTTGAACACAAGGTGTGAAAATGCGGTGACAGCCACATGACAAATGGGTGAAGGTTTTATTAATACAATATGATAATCAGCAAATTAGAAAAGCGTTGCGGTGATAAGACAGGCCAGCAGCCATGCAGCAACCACCTCTTTTGAGCAGCGGTTAATGCGCCTGTGCTTTTTCGTGAGAAAGCGTTTTTTATTGCGGGCTTAAAAACTACGCGGCCTGCCTGGCGGCATTAAAGCCTTTAATAAAGCCACTGATAAATTCAGGAACAGCCAGCCCGATTAGCAGGCATAAGGCAGATATCAGCATCATATTGCGGTTGTTTTTTCTGTAGCCCAGGGTCATTAAGACGATAAAGAGAATAAGGCCGGTAATTTCCAGATAGACCATGGTTAAATCCTTCTAACTTATAGTGATATTCCGGCAAGCCGCGTACCAGACAATTTGATCGCTGTTATTGTAGTGGCCAGCTTCTATATAGCTTAAGTGCTAGTATTGCCGGTTTTGATTTTTGTGGTCAAGTGTACCAGCTGTGGGATTTTATCGCAGAAACGAAAAACGGCGAGCATCCTGCTCGCCGTTTTCCGAAAGAACTTAAACTTAATTAGTTAATAATTAAGCTAATGCGCCTTTAGCCGCGTCGACTAATGCGCTGAAAGCCGCTTTGTCATGAACTGCGATGTCGGCAAGGATCTTACGATCGATTTCGACAGACGCTTTTTTCAGACCGTTAATGAAACGGCTGTATGACATACCGTTTTGACGAGCCGCAGCGTTGATACGTGCAATCCACAGTTGACGGAATTGACGCTTACGCTGACGACGGTCACGATAAGCATATTGACCAGCTTTAGTTACAGCCTGTACCGCTACGCGATAAACGCGTGAACGAGCACCGTAATAACCTTTAGCTTGTTTTAAAACTTTTTTGTGACGTGCACGTGCAATAGTGCCGCGTTTAACTCTTGCCATTATTCAGTCTCCTCGATTAAACGTAAGGCAGCATGCGCTGAACTAATTTAGTATCAGAGTCATGAACCAGTTTTTTGCCACGCAGGTGACGTTTACGCTTAGAGCTCTTCTTAGTCAGGATGTGACGTAAGTGAGACTGTTTGCTTTTAAAGCGGCCTGAGCCCGTTTTCTTGAAACGTTTGGCAGCACCACTAACAGTTTTCATTTTAGGCATTGCTAAAACTCCGCATTGTTTAGGGTGGCTAATCATCGGTGTGCAGTCACCTTTATAGCCAGTTAATGTTTGCAGCAGGGTGTTTTGGGGTGCAGATTCCCAAAAACTTTAAACCACTACTACTTCTTAATTGGAGCGAGCACCATGATCATCTGACGGCCTTCCACACGACGTGGGAAAGACTCGCAGTTAGCAATGTCTTCCAAATCGCCTTTAACGCGGTTTAAAAGTTCAATGCCAATCTCTTGGTGAGCCATTTCACGTCCGCGGAAACGGATCGTGACTTTGGCTTTATCGCCACCTTCCAGAAAGCGACGCAGGTTGCGCAGTTTTACCTGGTAATCGCCTTCATCAGTGCCAGGGCGAAATTTAATCTCCTTGACCTGAATTTGCTTCTGTTTTTTCTTTTGCTCTTTCTGAGCCTTCGATTTTTCGAAGAGGAACTTACCGTAGTCCATAACTTTACAGACTGGCGGCTCAGCGTTCGGACTAATTTCAACAAGATCTAAACTTGCTGCTTCGGCAGAACTCATTGCTTCACTTATCGAAACAACGCCTACCTGGCTTCCATCAGCGCCAATTAAGCGCACTTCTCTTGCAGTAATTTCATCGTTAATCCGGGCTTTATCACCCTGAGCCTTATTGTTAGCGCCTTTAATGTGCTATTCCTCCAACTACTTTAATCTTTACCTGATTCCCTGTTTTCAACAAATTATATGGAAATCAGACACTTGCTTATTTGCATAGTACAACGACAGCCACGCTGCATAATTAGATGCGCGAGTATACCGTTATTTGATGATTTTTCCAGCGATTTCTTCACCCGCCAGCGTAATAAAGTCTTGTAAAGGCATACTGCCTAAATCTTCACCACGACGAGAACGCACGGCAACCTTGCCTGCTTCCATTTCTTTATCGCCAACCACCAGCATATAAGGTACGCGTTTTAGCGTATGTTCACGAATTTTAAAGCCAATCTTCTCATTTCTCAAGTCGGTCTTCACTCTAAAGCCCTGAGCTTGCAGTGAATCAACCACCTGTTGAGCATATTCGGCCTGGTTATCGGTAATGTTCATCACTACCATTTGCTTGGGTGCCAGCCATAACGGGAAGAACCCGGCATACTCTTCAGTAAGAATACCGATGAAACGCTCCAGCGAGCCCAGTACCGCACGGTGAATCATAACCGGTACTTTACGCTCACCGTCTTCTGCCACGTACGACGAACCTAAGCGGCCTGGCATGGAGAAGTCAGCCTGCACGGTACCACACTGCCATGCGCGATCCAGACAGTCATACAGGGTAAACTCGATTTTCGGACCGTAGAACGCGCCCTCACCCGGTAAGTATTTAAATTCAATATTTTTGCTGTGCAGTGCGTCGGCCAGGGCTTTTTCAGCTTTGTCCCAGATTTCGTCACTACCCACTCGTTTTTCCGGACGAGTCGACAATTTAACTTCGATTTTTTCAAAGCCGAATGTGCCGTAGGCATCATAAATCATGTCGATACAGTTACACACTTCATCGAGCATCTGTTCTTCGGTACAGAAAATATGCGCGTCGTCCTGGGTAAAGCCGCGTACCCGCATTAAGCCGTGCAGAGCACCGGATGGTTCGTTACGGTGACAACAGCCAAACTCAGCCATACGTAATGGCAGATCCCGATAAGACTTAAGGCCTTGGTTAAAGATTTGCACGTGACCCGGGCAGTTCATAGGCTTAATGGCATACTCACGCTTTTCTGATTCGGTGGTGAACATGTTGTCAGCGTACTTGTCCCAGTGTCCGGATTTTTCCCACAGGGTGCGGTCCATCATTAATGGTCCTTTCACCTCATCGTAGGCGTACTTACGCAGCATATCGCGCACGTATTTTTCCAGTTCGGTATAGATAGACCAGCCATCGTTGTGCCAGAACACCATACCCGGTGCCTCTTCCTGCCAATGGAACAGATCAAGGGTTTTACCGATTTTACGGTGATCGCGTTTTTCTGCTTCTTCCAGACGTGTCAGGTAAGCTTTTAACTGTTTCTTATCTGCCCAGGCTGTACCGTAAACCCGTTGCAGCATTTTGTTGTCGCTGTTGCCACGCCAGTAAGCACCGGCCACTTTCATCAGTTTAAAGTGATGGCAAAACTTCATGTTTGGTACGTGAGGACCACGACACATATCCACGTATTCTTCGTGGTGATACAGGCCTGGCTTGTCATCCTGACTGATGTTTTCATCCAGAATTTCAATTTTGTAAGGTTCATGACGCTCTACAAACGCATCACGGGCTTCCTGCCAGCTAACGGTTTTCTTAACTACGTCGTAGTTAGTCTTAGCCAGTTCCAGCATGCGCTTTTCAAGCTGCTGAATATCTTCCTGGGTCAGCGAGTGCTCCATATCCACGTCGTAGTAAAAGCCGTTGTCGATGACCGGACCAATGGCCATTTTAACATCCGGATAGAGCTGTTTAATCGCATGCCCTAATAAGTGCGCGCAGCTGTGACGAACGATTTCCAGACCTTCTTCGTCTTTCACGGTGAGGATCTGTAAGTCTGCATCGTGTTCAATGATATCAACCGCGTCAACCAATTCACCATTCACTTTACCGGCAACGGTGGCTTTAGCCAGACCAGGACCGATATCGTTGGCAACATCTAAAACTGAGACAGGGTTATCGAAGGAGCGCTTGCTTCCGTCAGGAAGAGTAATAACTGGCATGAAATATCCTTACAGTGGTGACACCTACTCTGTGCCACTTGTGTTAACGTCTGATGTGAAAATTCCGCTGACCGCGGCTAAGGGTAAGTTCCCAATAAGGCTCGGATTATAACCATTGAGACGCCACATGCAATGACTGAGTGACCGGTTTGGCGGTGATTTAACCCCGCGCCGTGATTTCGCCGTTTTTTTCACCGCTATTTTACCTTTGCGGGCAGCGCTGCACTGAAAAAACCACTTTCAGTGCAGCCTGTATCATCACTGTTTAAATCCCGCCGGAAATCCATTCAATTCAAAGCCCCACAGAGTTGGCAATAGCCAGTACACCGCAAAGGACAGTAAAATAATTGAAATAAAGTTCATCCAGATACCGGTTTTAAACATATCGGCAATTTTCAGGTAGCCGGAGCCAAATACAATGGCATTGGGTGGCGTAGCCACAGGCAGCATATAAGCACAGGAAGCAGCAACGGTCACCGCCACCATTAGGGTGTAAGGATGCACATCCAGCGCCAGTGCCATGGGTGCCAGTATGGGCAGTAGTACCGTGGTAGTAGCGAGGTTTGAGGTTATCTCAGTCAGGAAGTTAACCGCCGCAATTAAAATCGCCACCAGTAAAAACAGCGGTAAGGCTTCCAGCAATACCAGGTGCTGCCCTATCCAGCTGGCCAGCCCGGACTTTTGAAAGCCACCGGCAATGGCAATTCCGCCACCAAACAACACTATGGTGCCCCAGGGCATTCTCACCGCTTCTTCCCAGGTCATGATGGGCTGCGTTTTATCTTTCGAGGAGAACAAAAACAAGGTCGTCGCGGCGATAATGGCAATAATGGTATCGTCGAGCTGCGGCACAAAGTGTTGCAGATAAGAGCGGAATACCCACATCAACGCGGTACCCACAAAGACCGTGAGCACCAGCTTTTCCTCGTAACTCATGGGCCCAAGGGCCTCGCGTAGTTTGGCTATTTCCTCACGTCCGCCCGGAAACTGACTGTCTTTGCAGGCAAAAGCAAACCGGGTGAGGTATACCCAGCATATGGTCAGCAACACCACGCTAATAGGAAAGCCAAACATAAACCAGGTAGCAAAGCTGATATCAATGCCATAGATTTGCTGCAGGATACCGGCTAGCACCAGATTAGGCGGTGTACCAATAAGCGTGGCCATACCACCAATGGAGGCCGAATAGGCAATCGCCAGCATCAGCGCCTTACTGAACTGCTCGCCCTCTTTGGGATTTAATGCAGAATGGCCCAGAAACTGACTCGCCACAGCCACGCCGATGGGTAACATCATCACCGTGGTGGCCGTGTTGGAAATCCACATCGATAAAAACGCGGTAGACAACATGAAGCCCAGGATAATACGTGGCACGTTACTGCCAACGACATAAATAATAGTCAGTGCGATACGCCGGTGCAGGTTCCAGCGCTCAATCGCAATCGCCAGAATAAAACCACCCATGTATAAAAAAATGTATTTGTGCCCATAGGAAGCCGTGACATCGGCGATATTCACACCGCCAAATAGCGGCAACAATACAATGGGCAATAAAGCCGTTACGCTAATCGGTATGGCTTCGGTGATCCACCAGATTGCCACCCACAGGGTAACGGCCAGCACAGCCACACCCTGTTGACTCAGATTGTCAGGACTGAATCCCAGTAAAATACCCAGAAAAACTGCTGGGCCGAGCCCCAGCCCTGCTTGCTTGGTTGAAATCGCCATAAGAAGAAACAACGTATAGTTATAGTAGTAACTTGTTATAAAGACAAAAAAAGTACATTAAATCAAGCGCCCTCGTTTGTTATGTTGAGCGATTTGTCGGATTCAGACAGTTTATGTCGCCGAAAACACTGCTGATCGTCGCGGCTGGAACTGGCAAACAGGCAAATATATTCCATACTCAAAAAAAAGTGTGAAGATGCATACAACCATGTGGCAATTTATCAGCGAACAAATCAGTGAGCACTCCGGCCACTTATTTGTCTGTCAGAACCGTCAACCGGTAGCCGGAGGCGACACCCACCAATGCGCGGTTATTCGTGATGACAGCCAGCGCTACTTTGTTAAATACCGTACTCTGACCTCGGTAGACAATACCGAGCTGGACGCCGAGGCCGATGGTTTAAAAGCGCTCGCCAATGCGGCCTGTATTCGTACCCCAAAAGTGATTTGTTACGGCGTGCTCGAAGAAGGACACCAGCTACACGAATACCTGGTCATGCAGTATTTCAAACTGTCGCAAAGCGCCAGCGAAGACTGGCTGACCTGCGGTAAACAGCTGGCCCATTTACACCGCACAACCAGCGGCCCTGAATATGGCTGGCCCCGGAATAATTACATTGGCCGCTCGGTACAGGTGAATACTGCCACCGACAGCTGGGCCACTTTCTTTGCTGAAAGGCGCATTGGGGCTATGCTGGAACTGCTGGCGCGGCAAGGCCATGTGTGGTGTAACATTGATGTTTGTACCACGCAGATTTACCATTTTCTGCAGGGCTATCAGCCACAGCCGTCCTTATTACATGGCGATCTGTGGAGCGGTAACCTGGGCTTTCATCACCATCAACCGGTGTTGTTCGATCCGGCTGTCTACTTTGGCGACAGAGAAACCGACGTCGCCATGACCGAATTGTTTGGCCGTCTGCCCGACGCGTTTTACGAGGGGTACAACGCTATCTGGGCACTCGATGAGGGTTACCGGAGCCGGCGCAAACTATACCAGCTTTACCACATCCTGAATCATGCCGTATTATTTGGCGGTCATTACCTGCAGGCCGCGCAGGACGACATAGTACAACTGAATCAACAACTACTATAAGGGCAGTTCATTGCAGGAGTCTGGCTGGCAGCACCGTATCAGGGGGATGCTATATACCCTCTGGTTATTAGTGTGTATTACCGCTTGTTCACCGCATCAGGTGAGCGACGATATCAGTGAATACAGCGAACGGCTGGGGCGGGTACTGGATACCGGGCTAACCGCTGCAGAAGAGCAACCAGCACCTGACTATCCACAGCGTGAAATGCTGCACTCGGCGCCGGCGCAGCTGGACATTAACCTGACTCGTTTTTATCAGTTGCAGCAGTGTGAGCTGGGCAACCTGGTGGCCGAGCGCAACACGGCACTGGGAAAAATACAACATTATTCTCAGCGTCTGGTGTATGAACGCCAGCTATTAGCGGCATTATCAGACTGCATTAGCTTTGTAAGCCAACAAAACGATGAAACTGTCCTTGAATTGCTCTCTACAATGCAAAGCTGGTATGCGACCAAGCAGGCTGCCTACCCTGAGCACTGGAGTAATATGCTGGTGCTCAGCGACGAGACCCGGGACGCCTTCAGCCGGCCTCAGCCAGCTCAGCTATTTACCGATACCGTAGACATTGCCGGCCAACTCACTTTGTTCCGGCAGCTCGACAGTTACTTATCGCCCGACAATGGTTTAGAGCAGAGCCTGGAAGCACAGTTGCAGGCGATTGGCGCCACTCGCCTGCCCGCTTCCGTATGGCAGGCTCAGCATCAGATAGCAACGCGCTTGCCCACTCTTACCGCACAGCTGGATCCCCTGCTTGCTAACACAGCCTGCCCCGATGGTAGTGCCACAGAGCAGGCAAACATTTTACGCAATGTGTTTTACCTGTTTTTCATTGAGCGGATCCAGCCCCTCGGCGGTCATATCAACGATTTTAACTATCAGTTTGCGCCGCTGCTAAACAAATGGCGCGAGGAAGAAGCGCTGCCCGAATCGTTCCGAACGTTTTTAACCGCTCAGCAAACTCGTTTTGTCGCCTATCAGCAGGCTATGCAGGACCATGTAAAATTATGGCAGCGCTTTTTGGGGCGCTGTCACCTATCCCCCACCGCGCCCGGTTAACGCAATATCAGCTACACCGTGTGTTGCAGCGAAAGGTAAGAACCCAGGCCGATGGTAAACAGAAAACAGCCCCACAATGAGTGCTCAATGACTACCACCGCTGTGGAGCGGCTTTGCAGATAGCGCATACCAAACATGGCGCCACCCACCGCCGACAGCGCTACTGCCAGCCAGTTACCGTATATGGCATGGGCAAAACCAAATAAAAAGGTACTCGCCCCCAGCCGCAGTGAATGCGTGGGCAGGATAGCTTTATAGCGGTGAAAGAAAAATGTACGGTAGATAATTTCCTGCGGGATCACTGAAAACAGGGGGTAAAGCAGTAAAGTTAACAGCCACAGGGAGGTTTGTTCAGCCGGCCATTGAAGAAATGACTCCGGTAACCAGAAGTACACAATGGCTGCAGTTGCCAGCGCCCAGGGTAAAAACAGGCGCAGCGAAGCTTTAAGATGAGGTTTACCTTCCTGCCAGTTCCATAACCGGACCCGTTTAAAGGTCTTATCTGACACCAGCAGCCACAAACAAACGCCGCCAACACCTGCCAGCAATACCAGCAGATAAGGACCAAATTGTTTTACCCCGGCCAGAAACAGCAGCGGCAGTACAATAAACAGGCTGAACAGCTCAAGCCAGCGTTTTGCTTGCATTAACGAAACCCACAACAATATGAAAAATTTATGACGCTATAGTGAATTTTATACTATTTTATTATAACAAACGATGAGTCAGCGCATTTTTTATATTTTTTACCGAGCCCTTAAGCCTTTCTTTTTAAGGGCTGTACAGGCAGATGAGCTACGCAATATGTATGCACAATCGCCCAAGACATCGGGCGGTTAGCCAAAGTGTCGGGAAATCAACTGGTTGAAGTAACGGCTATAGCGGGCATCGCACTGTTTTACAGGTGTTGGTAGCGCAAAGGCCAAAATGAAAGGTAAAAGCTGCGGTGTTCGCGGTAAATATTACCGGCCAGTATGCCTGGCATATTTACCGAGTAGATTTTCATAAGTTATTAACTATCCACTCTTACAGCATGACCAAGGGTATCAGACAGGATGCGCCGGATCTCATTGCCAAGTTCACGGAAAAATACCCGCCCCGGCGCGGTATTCCGCCACACCAGATTATGCTGACGCTCAATTGGCGTATCTTTTAATTCACACACGTGCAGTTCGTCCGGTTGATGCAGTTCGGAGTGAACATAAAGGCCCGGCAGAAATGCCACGCCCATCCCCATAACCACCATTTGCCGAAGTGTATCTAAACTCGTGCCCTCATAATCCCGGGTCACCTGAGCGCCGATTTTCATACAAATTTCATGAACCTGATGGTGAAAATGATGGGCTTCTTCCAGCGTTAACACCGTTTCGCCATGAATTTGCTCCGGCTCTATATAACGAAGGCCGGACAAAGCGTGGTCACTGGGAACAACAAACTTAAGTGGCTCAATAAACAGTTTACTCGCTACCAGTTGCGACGATTCGTGGGAGCCCGGCGAGATAATGATATCAAAATGTCCATCGAATAAACCCTGCACCAGTTGCGTGGGCGCAGCTTCCCGCACATAGAACTTTAGCTTGGCGTACCTTTTGTGTAACTGCGGCAAAATAAATGGCAGCAAATATGGCCCTAGTGTTGGCGGCACCCCGAGTCGGTAAGTAGTTCGGTTACCACCGGCAATGTCACGAGCTTTTTCCTCAAACCGGATGGACGACTGCAGCACATCTTCGGCCAGCGGTAACAAGGCACGGCCTTCCGGCGACAGCAGCGTGCCACTGCGGGAACGTTCAAACAGGGATATGCCGAGGCTTTTCTCCAGCACGTTAATCTGCGAGGTCAGGGTTGGCTGACTTATGCCTAAAACCTGCGCCGCGCGGCGGTAACTTAGCTCCCTCGCCAGTGCCACAAAGTAGCGAAACTGCGTGTAGGTAACTGACTTGGTTGAGGTGATCATAAACTTAAGTCCAAATAAATAATGCCAACATATAGCCTTAGACTATCACTAAGTAAACTATTTTTCTATTAACCTATCAGGTAACAATGATTTGGTATTTTATTTAATTTTCTATTTTCATATTTAGGAGCGACTAAATGGACCACGTTATCTCTGGTGTTGCAAAATTCCAACAAGAAGTTTTTCCAGAAAAGAAGGCAGCGTTTAAAAAGCTCGCCACTGGTCAAAATCCTGAAGTGCTTTTCATTACCTGTTCTGATTCACGTATCGACCCTAACCTGGTCACACAAACAGAACCAGGCGACCTGTTTATCTGCCGTAATGCCGGTAACGTAGTGCCGCCACACAGCAACCAGACTGGTGGTATGACGGCCTCTATCGAGTTTGCTGTCGCAGCGCTTGGTGTTACCCACATTGTTGTGTGTGGCCACTCTGACTGTGGCGCGATGAAAGGTGCCATTGCCCCGGAAGCGCTTACCTCGCTACCTCATGTAAAAGAATGGCTGGGCCATTGCCGCGTTGCTACCGACGTTGTTAAAGAGCGTTGTGGCTGTGACTCACTGAATAAAGATGATCACTTACAGTTGGTGACCGAAGAAAACGTAGTACAGCAACTTCAACATCTGCGCACTCACCCTGCGGTAGCGGCTAAAATCGCCACTGGTCAGGTACAACTGCACGGCTGGTTCTACAATATCGAGACTGCTGAAGTACTTAACTACGATGAGAAAGCCGGTAAATTCGTGCCCATGGAATCTGCTTTTGCCGCCGAGGAGCAATTGGTAGTAAATAAATAACAGGGATCTTGTAAATGAAATTGGACCTATCTTTCAGTGAAATAAAGAACGATTTACCCGCGAGTATCGTGGTGTTCTTCGTTGCCCTGCCGTTATGTCTGGGTATTGCGCTCGCCTCTGGTGCGCCGCTGTTCTCCGGTATTATTGCAGGCATCGTCGGCGGTATCGTCGTCGGTTTTTTTAGTGGTTCACGGCTGGGCGTTAGTGGCCCGGCTGCGGGCCTGGCAGTAATTGTATTTGACGCTATTGCCACACTGGGCAGCTGGGAGCTGTTCCTGGTTGCTGTGGTGTTATCCGGTGTTATTCAGCTCATTATGGGCTTCGCCCGGGCTGGTTTCATTGCGTATTTTATTCCCACTTCAGTAATCACCGGTATGCTTGCCGGTATTGGTTTACTGATCATTCTTAAACAAATCCCTTACCTGTTTGGCTGGCATGCCGATTTCCTTGGCGAGGAAGCATTTATGCACGCTAATGGCGAGAATACCTTTTCTGCTATCGAACATGCGCTTGGTCTGATGTCGCCTGCCGCGATACTGATTTCCGGCGTGTCACTGGTTCTGCTGGTGATTTGGGATAAGTTTCTGGTGCCGCGTCACAAAATATTCCAGCTTATTCAGGGCCCTATTGTGGTGGTACTGTTAGGTATTCTGGCTTCAGTAATGATGCGCCAGGCCGGTACTCCGCTGGATCCGAACATGCTGGTCTCACTACCGGTAATTAACAGCTTCAGTGACTTCACCCAGGAGCTGGCGTTCCCGGACTTCTCACAAATTTTCAATATGGACGTGCTCACCATTGCTATCGTGATGGCGGCAGTGGCCAGTATTGAAACCTTGTTATGTGTGGAAGCCACTGACAAGCTGGATCCACACAAAAATGTGACGCCGACCAACCGTGAACTGAAAGCTCAGGGTATGGGTAATATTATTTCTGGTCTGGTGGGCGGCTTGCCGATTACGCAGGTTATCGTAAGAAGCTCGGCCAACATCGCGTTTGGTGGTAAAACCAAGCTGTCAGCCATTATGCACGGTGTATTCCTGCTGGTGGCGGTACTGGCGATATCTTCCATGTTAAACCTGATCCCGCTCGCCTCACTGGCTGCCATTCTGATAGTGGTAGGTTATAAGCTAACCAAGCCGGTCATGTTTAAGGTGATGTATCAAAATGGCTGGGAACAGTTTCTGCCGTTTGTTACTACCATTGTGGTGATGATTTTTACCGACCTGTTAACCGGTGTGTTTGCCGGACTGGGCGTGAGTATCTTCTTTACCCTTAAAAGCAGCTTCCTTAATGCTTATCAGTTTAAAGAAACCATCAATGAAGACCATGGTGAAACAACGCATCATATTGTACTGGCCGAGGATGTTTCGTTCTTTAATAAGCCAAGCATTCTGAAAAAGCTCAATTCGATACCGGGTAATTCAAAAGTTGTGCTGGATTTCTCTAACACCAAGTCCATTGCATTTGATGTGAAGGAAATGATTAAGGATTACATCGACCAGGCACAAACGAAAAACATTCAGGTCGAAACTATCAAGTTTTAACTCCACGCCGAAAACCCGGTATCCCAACCTACCGGGTTTTCAAACCGCGTCGTTAACGTAAAAGGCAGCCATTTGGCTGCCTTTTTGTTATATCTATCCCACCTTAGTTGAATAAAATGCCCCGCACTTATAGCTTTTAACTATCACGAGGTGCGCTATTTTTCTATGAGACTATAATATAACAATATTTTAACAATCATAAATCTTACAAACGACGAGGAGTAAGCTGGTATGGATCATGTCATTTCTGGCGTAGCAAAGTTTCAAAATGAAGTGTTCCCGGGAAAAAAAGCCGCGTTTAAGAAACTCGCCAACGGCCAAAATCCGGAAGTATTGTTTATTACCTGTTCTGATTCACGTATCGACCCTAATCTGGTCACTCAAACTGAACCGGGTGATTTATTTATCTGCCGTAATGCCGGCAACGTTATCCCGCCCCATAGTAACGAAACTGGCGGCATGACTGCCTCTGTTGAGTTTGCGGTTGCAGCACTTGGAGTTACTCACATCGTAATTTGTGGTCACTCAGACTGCGGCGCAATGAAAGGAGCGATTAACACAGAAGCGTTGTCCAGCCTGCCCCATGTGAAAGAATGGCTGGGTCACTGCCGGGTAGCGACTGAAGTAGTAAAAGAGAAATGCGGCTGTGATGAACTGAATGCAGAAGATCATTTACAGTTAGTCACCGAAGAAAATGTAGTACAACAGTTACAACACATCAAAACACACCCGGCGGTCGCAGCAAAACTAGCCACCGGACAGGTAAAACTGCATGGCTGGTTTTACAACATTGAAACTGCAGAAGTCACCTGTTATCAGGAAGAAACCGGTAAGTTCGGCCCCATGGACGAAAAATATACCGCCGAGCTGGTTTCTAAACACAAGTAAACCTAACAACTGTTAAGGAAAAGTCATGAAGAACTTATTTGCTAATGTTCGTGGCGATATTACCGGCGGTATTACCGCCGGCGTAGTTGCGCTGCCGCTGGCACTGGCGCTGGGCGTTGCGTCCGGTGTTGGTCCGATGGCAGGTATGTATGGCGCCATTGCAGTGGGCTTTTTTGCGGCACTGTTCGGTGGTACGCCATCGCAAATCTCCGGCCCGACCGGGCCAATGGTGGTGGTACTGGCCGGTTTATTTGCCAGTTTATCAGGCGACGTAGAGCTCATTTTTACGGCCGTTTTACTGGCGGGTTTATTCCAGATTTTATTTGGTTTCCTGGGCATAGGTAACTATATCCGCCTGGTGCCCTACCCGGTAATCTCCGGCTTTATGTCGGGTATTGGCGCCATCATAATCATCCTGCAAATTGGCCGCCTGCTTGGCCATGAACCTCCCGGTGGCACAATCGGCGCGTTAAGTTATATTCCTACTGCCCTGGCAGATATCAATTTTGCCACCCTGGCACTGGGACTCGGAACTCTTGTAGTCGCCTACAAATGGCCGCCCAGTCTGGGGAAATACGTACCGGGCGCACTCGCTGCGCTGATAATTGGTACTATAGTAAGCTTGTTTATCTCTGTACCAATTCTGGGGGATATTCCTACTGGATTACCTAGCCTGCATCTGCCTACTTTTGAAAGCTCTACGCTGTTATTAGTACTCGAGGCGGCGTTTATTCTGGCCATTCTGGGCGCTATCGACAGCCTGTTAACGTCACTGGTTGCTGATAACATGACCCGTACCCGTCACGATAGTTCCAAGGAACTGATTGGTCAGGGTATTGGTAACACGGTAGCAGGTCTGATTGGTGGTATTGCCGGTGCCGGCGCCACCATGCGTACCGTGGTTAACATTCGAAGCGGCGGTAAAGAACGCTTATCAGGTATGGTTCATGCGCTGGTACTACTGGCTGTTGTGCTTGGCCTGAGCCCGCTGGCCAGTGCTATTCCCCATGCCGTACTTGCCGGTATTCTGGTAAAAGTGGGCCTGGATATTGTGGACTGGAGCTACCTGAAACGTGCTCACAGCGGTCCGCGCTGGGACTTTGCTTTAATGCTGCTGGTACTGGGTTTAACCGTATTTGTTGACCTGATCACAGCCGTAGGCGTTGGTGTAGTATTAGCTGCATTGGCTTACGTTCGTCAGATTGCCCAGCTGCAAATTGAAGAACTGAAGAAAATCCCGGATACGCTCAACGATCCTAAAGAAAATGCGCTGCTTGAAAAAGCCAAAGGCAAAGTCAGTATCTTTAGTTTTGGCGGCCCGCTAAGCTTTGGTGCGGCGGCTGATTTAGGTCACCACGTGCGTGAGTGGGTTAAGCCTGGCTCCCGGGTACTCATTCTGGACTTCTCCAGGGTGCCCACCATGGATGTATCGGCTTCCATGGCCGTAGAGACCGTAACATCAGATGCCAAGAGTTCCGGCCGACAACTGATGGTATGCGGCGCTTCTGATAAAATTAAAGAAGTGCTGGGTAATGTGAATGCCTCCTCTGCGGAAATTCTCACCTACCCTACCTTACTTGAAGCTCTGGAGTCGGCAGTGTCGATTATCGAGGATAGTGGAAAAAAGTCGCCGAAGCATGATGGCAGCTCTAAACTGTCTCATGCTTAACATCTAACCGATAATATAAAGAGCGCCAACTGGCGCTCTTTTTTTGTGCCTGGAAAAACAGATACCCCTTTGGCGCTTAGTCGGCTACACTAATTATGAAATATACGTAATAGCTGGACTTTGAAGTGGCTGATAATAATGGTGTTTTAGCGCGAATTCGTGACAAGTATACCGACTTGTCGCCCTCAGCGCGGGCTATCGCCAATTACCTGCAACAGTTTCCGCTGACCATAATCAGCGACTCCACCGCCGAAATTGCGGCCAAAACCAATACCTCCAAAGCCACCGTTAGCAGGCTGTTTCGTCAACTCGGCTATGCATCCCATCAGGATGCCAAACAGGACGTAGTGCTGCAGCGTGACGCCGGTATTCCGGTTAAACAAACGCTCACCCAGCATGATTATATCGCTGCCGAACTTGGCAACCTGCAACGTACCCTGGAGTCGATTCCGGGCGAAGAAATTAACCAAATTGCCGCCATTCTGGCCAAGGCGCCGCGGATCACGCTTATTGGCTATCGCAACAGTTATCCGGTGGCCCTGCACTGCCGCCAGCAACTCAAGCAGATCAGGCCCAATGTTCGGTTATTACCTCAGCCGGGGCAGAGCCTGAGTGAAGATTTAATGGATCTGGCCGACGACGAAGTTATTGTGGTATTTGGCTTTCGCCGTCGCCCACGTATTTTTGCCCGTATGATTGAAGCCTTACCGGCGCAGCGCACCATTTTGCTTACCGATCCCACCGGTCAGGTTTATCAGGACCGCGTCGGCCATACCCTGGTGTGTCAGTTGGGCAACCAGTTCGCCTTTGATAGTTATGCCGCCCCCATGAGTCTGGTATCAGTAATCTGTAACCAGGCCTACACCTTGCTGGGAGAGGAAGGCGATCACCGGGTGTCGACCATCAGTCAGCTCTATGCTCAGATGGGTGAGCTTGATCCGGAATAAGCCACAGTAATTCATATTCTGAAACAATCAAAGGCTTGGCGAACCCAGCCGCCAGCGTAAAATACCCACTACTTACAGGAACTAAGTGAAAAGGACGCAATACGGATGCTCAGTCAACCCAGTGAAAACGCGTTGGCGCTTAATCAGATCAGCAAAACCTATGCAGGTAAACAGGTATTAAGTCAGCTTAACCTGGCTGTCCCCTATGGCAGTGTTTTCGCGTTTTTAGGCAATAACGGCGAAGGTAAATCCACCACCATCAGAGTACTCACAGGTCTGGAAGCACCGGATGCTGGCAGTGTAACTATTTGCGGTAACAGCCTGTATACAAAGCGCCGGTCTTTGCTGTCTCGTACTGCTCGATTTGTGCCAGACTACCGCCTGTTACACCGCCTGGGCGGGCTGATAGATGCGCCCAGCCTTTACCCCAACCTTACCGCCGCTGAGTTTTTATCCATTGGCTGCAGAATTAAAGGCCTGCCGGTCAGTGAGATAGACCGGGTATTAGCGGTGGTCTCCTTAACCGGTGCCGCCAAACGACATATCGGCCAGTTCTCCTTAGGCATGAAACAGCGGCTGGCCATTGCTCACACCTTATTAGGCGATCCCAAATTACTGATCCTCGATGAACCTACCAACGGCCTCGACCCCAGCGGTATTCGCGATATCCGTCAGTTGCTCAGTGAACTACCGGCCAGCACCGGCACCACGGTATTTTTCTCTACGCATAACCTCGATGAAGTGGAAAAAATGGCCACTCGCTTTGCGGTATTAAAGGATGGCCGCATTCGTTTTGAATCGGATATCCCAAGCTGGAAAGCCGCGCAACAGTTCAATATGACACTGGAAGTGGGCGACGCTAACGCTGCTCATACGGTACTTTTACAACACGGCTTTCAGAGCACAATGACTAACCCCAACGCGTTACGGGTCGAGGGGCTGCCCCGTGATGAGCAACCGCGGCTACATGCCCTGTTGGTGAATGAAGGCATTGAATTATTTCAGTCTTACCAAAGTAAAACCTCGTTAGAGCAATGGTTTACCAATGAACATACCGATTAATCCATTTCCTGGCCTGAGCCGGCTGCTGGCAGTTGAGTGTCTCAAGCTCAAGCGCACATCAACGCTGTTGATGGTATTTGCCCTGCCTTTTCTGGTGGTGCTGTTTTCCACCGGATTAGCCGTTAAATCACAGAACCTGGCAGGCTTTGACGCCCAGGCCTGGCAACGTTGGTGGATGGGTGTCATGGCGTTATGGAGCTACTTTATGCTGCCGATGTTTATTGCGCTCATCACCGGCGCCATTAATGGTAATGAGCACAAAAATCACGGCTGGCGCCTGATGCTGGCACTACCGGTCAACCTCTACTCACTCTATATTGCCAAACTGCTCCTTGGCGTGCTGTTAACCGCATCAGCCCTGCTGTGGCTATGGTTGAGTGGTTTGCTTGCCACCTTACTGATGACCGCGTTGGGAGCGCCAGGGGAAACGGAATACGGCATGGTATTACTCAACGCGATGCCAGCCCTGATGCTGACTTCCCTGCCCGTACTGATCATCCAACATGCAGTGAGCTGGCGATTTGGTAATATCATTGTCCCGCTCTCGGTCGCGGTCATGGCCACTATGGGGATTGTCCAAATAGGCAGTTCAGAATACTGGGTCTGGTATCCGTGGAGCTATATGACGATGTCGGCAATGGGCGGCACCGAAGAGCTTAGGCATCATGCAGTTTGGTTATCACTGGCCGTGGCCACGGGGTTATTCTGGTTAAGCACCTTACTGGCAGCCAGCCACAAACGCGCTGGCTAACAGGCAACCGCTGCCAATTAACCAGGACTAAAGCTGGTTTCAACCTGACGCACTGGCATCAGGCGTATTATGCTCTGGTAAATGTTCGGTGCGCGGATCAATCTCAAATGCCGCAGGCGTGGTAATACCCGCCGACGGCTGAAAAGAAGGATGCGAGTCACTGGTATCAGGTAACACGTGGCTACGACGGCGAACAATCACGATAACGGCAAATAATGATAAAAAGAAGGTCATGTAGGCATACAGTCCTTTGGCGCCCATAATCCCCATCAGAAAAGCGGCTAACGGCCCACCGATGGCAGAACTGATGCCATAAGTGATGAGCATTCCACTACCGATGGGCAGAAAATCCTTCGCCGTGGCATTGTCATTCACGTGAGCCAGACAAATGGCATAGGAAGTCATACAGGTACCACCCCAGAGAAACGCCAGTATTGCTGCCGGCCAGCCAGCAAACCCTGACCAGTAAGATGTCAGCACTATAGCCAGTGAAATCAAACCGCCAGCCAGCGCGTTGTAAATTAAAATAATGCGCCGGTCGTAGCGGTCAGAAAAACGCCCTACCGGGATCTGAAAACAGGCGCCACCGAGAACGCTAGCCGACATAAACATGGCCAGTTGCGCATTACTGAAGTTGCTTTCGGCGGCAAACACCGGCCCCAGCGACCAAAAAGCCCCCGTCACCAGGCCCAGGATCACTGCTCCAATCATGGCGATATGCGAATGCTGCCAGACTTTCTTAAAGCTCACTGTTACGCTGTTGACCTTCGCCGGCGCCAGCGACAGCGTTAGCGATACCGGTATAATCGACAGTGCAACAAAGATTGCGGCGATGCTAAAGAGTAACGGATAACTGGCATCCGCCAAGAGGAGCAACTGTTGAGCCAGGGTAATCATCAACAGGTTAAGCATTGAGTAAAACGACAAAATCGTACCACGATTACTTGCATCAGCGCGTTCATTAAGCCAACTCTCAATAATCATATACAACCCGGACACCCCAGCGCCCAGAGCAAAACGCAGCGCCAGCCACAACACAAACGACGGTAACCAGGCAAACAGCAAGGTGAAAATGAGATAAGCACAGGCCAATACCGCGAACCCACGGATATGCCCCACCCGCTTGAGCACATGAGGCGTCGCCAGGCAACCTCCGATAATCCCCAGAAAATAGGCCGAACCGGTTAAGGCGACTTCAATGGCAGAAAAACCGAGCTGATTGGCGGCCACCGGCAATAGCGTCAACAGTAAACCATGACCCAGCAGTAACAGTGCATCAGACAACAACAGCGCGGATATCGGGATCAGAGAACGAACCATAAAAACAGTCACGCGAAGAAAAGTATTACCTTTACGATACAGAGTGAACGTAAAATTGCCAAGGCGGTCAGTATTTTTAACGCTGATAACCCGAACACCATGCCCTTACCGACCGGTTACTCCCCGGGGCGCACCTGCACTGTTAACAAAAAACACAACAATTTAACAAACGTTTCACTTGACTTATGAGTGAAACGATTGTTTCATAGAGGTATCCTTCTGTAACATTAAACTTCATGGATCATTTTACCGTTAGTTCGCCATTTGTCTGGCAACCAGCGCCCACTGTGGTGCCTGCTGAACAAGCCAGTACACCTGCTGCCAATGCAGATAACGATAGCGTTAATTCGTTGTCGGGCCTGCGCGTGGCTGTGAAAGACCTGTTTGCTATCGAAGGTACTGCCACCACAGCGGGTAATCCGCACTGGCTGGCAACGCACCCGTTAGCCCAGTCCACTGCCAGCGCCGTGTCCAAACTGGTATCAGCAGGTGCCGAAGTCGCGGGCAAAACCATTACGGACGAACTGGCTTACAGCTTAAACGGGCAAAATATCCATTACGGTACCCCGCAAAATCCACTAACGCCTGAGCGCCTGCCCGGCGGTTCATCCAGTGGCTCGGCCGTAGCAGTATCGGCCGGTTTGGCCGACATTGGCCTGGGCACCGATACCGGCGGCTCCATTCGCGTACCCGCCAGTTATAACGCTCTGTACGGCATGCGGCCTACTCACGGTCGTATCAGCACCGACGGCCTGGTAGCCCTCGCCCCGGGTTTCGATACTATCGGTGTGATGACAAAAAGCCTTGATCTGCTCGAACGTAGCATGAGCTGTTTATTCGACTCGCCGGTGACTGATACCCCGGCTCTGACGTCTTTGGTGGTGTACCAAAAGGCGGTGGATAACAGTGAGCAGGCAAGCGCCGCTAATCAATGGCTTGCTTCCCTGCCAATAGCCAGACAGGCAGGTGATTTCAGTCAGCTGGAACAGCTACCGCTGGCTGAAGCATTCAGGGTGTTACAGGGGCGTGAGATTTGGCAAACCCACGGCGAGTGGATCACCAATACGCAGCCGGTATTTGCACCGGATATTGCCGAGCGACTTAACCAAAGCGCGCAGATCAGCGACGCTGAGGTAAAGCACGCAACACCTATACAACAACAGGTACGTCAGCTGTTAGCTGCACTGCTAAACGATAACCGCGCCATTGTGCTGCCCACTACGCCGGGTTGTGCACCACGGTTAACCGCCAGTGCGGCCGAACTGACTGACTACCGCAAACAATTATTATCATTAACTGCCTTAGCCGGACTGGCGGGTTTACCACAACTGCATTTGCCGTTATTTCGTCTGAATGACGCACCCTGTGGCTTATCACTGATAGGCCCTGCGGGCAGTGAAACCAGCCTGTTTGCTCTGGCTCGTACCCTTACGGAATAAGAATAGAAAGCATGACAAAAAAACAACACACTGCTTTTACTGCGCCACATTATGCTGCATCGACAGTCGGCAACGATATCCTGCAACGCGGCGGCACCGCCATTGAAGCCATGGTCGCCGCAGCGGCTTCCATTGCGGTGGAATACCCGCATATGAACGGCCTTGGTGGTGACGGTTTCTGGCTAATCAGTGAACCGGGCAAAGCGCCGGTAGCTATCGACGCCTGCGGCACCGCTGCCGGTCTGGCCGACAGCGATTTTTATCAGGGCCTCGATGCTATTCCCTCGCGTGGCGGCAAAGCGGCGTTAACCATGGCCGGTGCTGTGGCTGGCTGGCAAAAAGCGCTGGAGATCAGTGCCAACTGGCAATCTTCAATGCCGCTGCAGGACTTACTGGCCACCGCCATCAGTCAGGCTAACTGGGGCATCGAAGTAACCCAGAGTATGTCGGACGCCAGTTTCAAAACCTTCGATGAGTTAGCCGGTGACGAACATTTTGCGCAGTTTTTAATTAAAGGTAAGGCCCTTAAAAAAGGTAAAATTGTTAAACTCACCAAGCTTGCTAATACCTTACAGCGGCTGGCCGACAACGGCCTGAACGATTTCTATCATGGCGATATCGCCCGCGAACTGGCAGCGGATCTTGAGGCCGCTGGCTCACCGATTCGTCTGAGCGATTTTAACCAGTACCAGGCCAACGTCGTTACGCCGCTAAGTGTCTCAACCTCGAAAGGCAAACTTTACAACCTGCCGGCGCCTACTCAGGGCATCGCCTCGCTAATTATTCTGGCTCTGTACGACCGCGTGGTCAGCCAGGGCAGCAGCGACGCCGATATGGTTCACCTGCTGATTGAATGTACCAAACAAGCCTTTATCAAGCGCAACGAATACCTTACCGATCCGGGCCGTTTAAGTGTTGAACTCGACAGTTTCCTGACCGATAAAGCGCTCGATGAAATGGCCGCGGCCATTAAGTTGGACAAAGCCCTGCCCTGGCCGCAGGAAGCCAAATTGGGTGACACCATCTGGATGGGGGCCTGTGATAACGAAGGCCGCATGGTCAGCTATATCCAAAGCCTTTACTGGGAGTATGGCAGCGGTGTGGTAAGCCCGCAAACCGGTATTGTGTGGAATAACCGTGGTACATCGTTCAGCCTTACGCCCGGCCACTTACAACAACTCAAGCCCGGCTTAAAACCGTTTCATACCTTAAACCCGGCCTTTGCTGAGCTTAATGATGGCCGCCGGATCAGCTACGGCACTATGGGCGGTGAAGGTCAGCCACAAACTCAGGCTGCCTTATTCAGCCGCTATGTATACCACAACCAGCCACTGGATAAATCCATTGCCCTTGGCCGCTGGTTACTGGGTCGCACCTGGGGCGATCAGTCGCATAACCTCAAAGTAGAACGCGACCTTAACGAATACGTTGGCGAAGATCTGCTGGCCCGCGGCCACGATATGGTGGTGGTTGATGCCTGCAATGAACTCATGGGCCATGCCGGCGCAGTGGTATTGCACACAGATGACACCACCGAAGCGGCCACCGATCCGCGCAGCGATGGCAAAGCCTTCGCGCAAGCTTGTACCGCAACAGGAGAAGTACAGTAATGGATGCAATCATGGAGTTACTGCCAACGATTCTGGCCCTGATGGCCACCGGCGTATTTGCCGGTATTCTGGCTGGCCTGCTCGGCGTAGGCGGCGGTATTGTTATTGTGCCGGTACTGTACTTTTTGTTTCAGGCCCTTGGCGTGTCGGCCGACTCTGCCATGCTGATTGCCACGGCGACCTCACTGGCAACAATCATTCCTACGTCGGTTAGCTCAATCCGCGCGCACCGTAAAAAAGGCAACGTCGACAGCGAACTGCTCAAACGCTGGGGCCCGTTTATATTGCTCGGCGTACTGCTTGGCAGTTACGCGGTAACCCAGGTGAACGGTGAAGTATTAACCCTGCTGTTTGGCGTTATTGCCAGCTTGTCTGCCATTAACATGTTTATCGGCAGCAAAAGCGCCTGGTTTAACGACCTGCCTGGTGCCCTTGGCCAGCGCATTATTGCCATTTGCATTGGCTTATTCAGCGCCATGGTCGGCATTGGTGGTGGTACCCTTACCGTTCCTACCCTGACCTTTTGTAATTACCCGGCGCACCGTGCAGTAGGCACCGCCGCTGCGGTTGGCCTGATCATCTCGCTGCCGGCAGCGGTAACCATGCTGATTTTTGGTCAGGCGCCAGCCGATGCGCCCGATGGCACCATCGGCCTGGTTAACCTGATTGGCTTTGCCGCCATTGTCCCCCTTACTGTGTTATTCGCACCGGTTGGTGCTGGCCTGGCCAGCAAACTGGATGCCGCAAAGCTCAAGAAAGTGTTTGCCGTGGTACTGCTTATCACCGGCGTAAGAATGCTTGCTCAGAGCGTGCTCTAGGAGAAAAAATGAAACCCTTAACCATGCCACCCCGACTGCTGATGGGCCCAGGTCCGATAAACTGCTATCCGCGGGTGTTAACGGCCATGTCACAACAGCTGGTTGGCCAGTACGACCCGGCTATGACCAGTTGCATGAATGAAGTGATGGCGTTGTATCGTCAGGTCTTTGAGACCAACAATCACCATACTTTGTTAGTCGATGGTACTTCACGCGCGGGTATCGAAGCCGTGCTGGTCTCCGCACTGGAGCCCGGCGATAAGGTGCTGGTGCCCATTTTTGGCCGCTTTGGCCACCTGCTGTGTGAAATTGCCGAGCGTGCCGGTGCCGAAGTACACAGTATTGAAGTGCCCTGGGGCGAGGTATTTGAACCTGAGCAAATCGAAAAAGCCATTCGCGAAGTACAGCCTAAAATGCTGGCGGTAGTTCAGGGCGATACCTCCACCACCATGCTGCAGCCACTGGAGCACTTAGGTGAGATTTGCCGACGCTACGACGTGTTGTTCTACTCTGATGCCACGGCATCCATTGGCGGTAACCCGTTTAAAACCGATGAATGGCAGCTCGATGCGGTATCCGTTGGTCTGCAGAAATGTTTAGGCGGCCCTTCTGGTAGCGCACCGATAACCTTAAGCGATCGCTATGTAGAACTGGTGCGCAAGCGTCATCACGTTGAAGCCGGTATTCGCGAATCTGCCCACCAGTCAGGCTCGGGCAGTCGCATACGCTCTAACTACTTTGATATTCCCATGCTGCTTGACTACTGGGGTGAGGAACGCCTGAATCACCACACCGAAGCCGCTTCGATGCTGTTTTGTGCTCGGGAATGCGCCATTAATCTGATCGAGGAAGGCATTGATAACAGTATTGCCCGCCATAAACAGGCCGGCGATGCCATGCTGGCCGGTGTACAGGCGCTGAACCTTGAGCCTTTTGGTAACCTCGCGCACAAAATGCATAACGTAGTGGGCGTGGAAATTCCTGATGGCGTGGATGGCGAGCAAATCCGCCAGCAACTGTTGCTGGATTTTAATATTGAAATTGGTACCAGCTTCGGTCCGCTGAAAGGCCGTATCTGGCGGATTGGCACCATGGGTTACAACGCGCGAAAAGATGCCGTACTGCACACCCTGCAGTCGCTGGAAACCGTGTTACGCCGCGCCGGGCACAAGCTGCCTGCTGGTGGTGGTGTTGACGCCGCGCTGGATAGCTTTTCGGGTTCATCACTATGATGGATTTTGCCAGCCTGGCCAACCAGGTGATGTTACGTTGCGATCAGCTCGGTGCGATTACGCAGTCGCCCGGCATCGTTGACCGTCGCTACCTTACCCCTCAGCATCGTCAGGCGAATGATGTAGTCGCCCAATGGATGCGCGAGGCCGGAATGACAGTCTGGCAGGACGCCGCGGGTAATCAATGGGGCCGTTATCACAGCACCGACGCCAACGCGCGTTCACTGGTGCTTGGTAGTCACCTCGATACCGTGCCCAACGGGGGCAAGTACGACGGCATGTTAGGCGTGATTGCACCGCTGGCTGTAGTGCATCATTGCTTCGAAAACGGCATCCGTTTTCCGTTTCACATTGATATTGTCGGCTTTGGCGATGAAGAAGGTACCCGGTTTGGCTCTACTCTGCTGGGCAGTCGCGCGTTAACCGGCCGCTGGAAAGAAGACTGGCAGTTACTGCGTGATGAAAACAAGGTGTCACTGCCTGAAGCGATGGCCGAATTTGGTCTGGCTTTCGATAAGGTTGGCGATGCCACGCTTAAGCCCGACAGCGTACTGGGCTATCTCGAAGTACATATCGAACAAGGGCCGGTGCTTGAAGACAAGAACCTGCCGGTAGGTTGGGTTACCGCGATTGCCGGCGCCAAACGCCTGAATGTGCAGTTAAACGGTATGGCCGGGCACGCGGGTACGGTCCCCATGGACATGCGCCAGGACGCCCTGGTTGCAGCAAGCGAAATGGTCCTGGCGGTAGAGTCTATTGCCAGCCAGTTTGTCATTGTGGCCACTGTCGGCCGACTCGAAACCAGGCCCGGAGCCGTAAACGTGATCCCCGGTCAGGTGAACTTCTCACTCGATATCCGCAGCGAGCACGACCATAAGCGGGACGCGGCATTGCAACTGATTGAAGAAGTGTTCCGCGACATTGCCCAGCGCCGTCATATAGATGTTAACTGGCAGCAAACCCACCATGCCGATGCCGTGCATTGCGACCCTTACCTCTCGCAAACCTTGTCCCAGGCTATTCAGCTAAGTGGTCATAATGCCGTTAGTTTACCCTCCGGGGCCGGGCATGATGCCATGGCCATGGATGCTATTTGCCCGGTAAGCATGCTGTTTGTGCGCTGCAAAGGTGGTATTAGTCACCATCCTGGTGAGTCAGTGACCAGTGCCGACGTTGCTGCCAGTTTACAGGTTATTTATCGATTTTTTGACGCATTTTCGCCTGACTTTTAGGCCATTTATCAAGTAGAAGGATGATACGCATGAAGATACCCAGAATTTATAATGATGCAGACGGCAAAAGCCATTTTGGTGAAGCCGAAATCCCGCTTAAAGATGGCGGCCCAATCGGCTTATTATCAGAGAAGATCCCTGCTGGTTCGATTATTTTTCGCGAAACACCCGCCGACTACGACTTTAAATGGCACCCTGCACCAGCACGCCAGTTACTGTTCATTTTAAAAGGCCGCGCTGAGTTTACCGTCTCCAATGGTGAGCGCCACGTGTACGGTGCCGGTGATGTGTTATTACTGGAAGATACCGAAGGCGAAGGCCATTGCAGCCGCGCCATGTACAATGAAGTCCGCCATTCGATTTTTGTTACCCTGCCCGACGGCTTCCCTTATTAATTAAACGCACAGAGTTCTCCGTATGGGGCTGGCTGCTCATGAGTCAGTCACGCCCCTCTCTGGTGCAGTGGCTTTTTAACGCCGCAAGCGCAAACTACACAGCGTAATTATAATCTTTAAAATACAGCAACTTAAATGTTGCCCCGTCATTCGGACCAAATGGTCAGATTATTGCTTCATCCGTAACGTCTTTTTTTACGTCTACAGTGAGCAATATGTGCAGTATGTTTTACCGGTGCAATAGTCGCCGTTCAGCCTCCCCTTTGTTTCGTTTTCTGTTTGCCGCCGCCCTGACGCTGACTTCGCTGTCGGTATTCAGTGCCGACATGAACACCTGGTTCCGGGAATTCAAGCAGAATGCCAGTGACCAGACCCTTTATAAATTGCTGTGGTCACTGCCCAAAGGCGGCGATTTGCACCATCACTTAAGTGGTGCCGGCTTTAGCGAATGGTGGTACGACATTGCCACCCGCCCGGAACAAAATGGGGGCTACCGTTACTACACTAAAACCCGTTTACTGCAATGCCGCGGCTACGGTACCAATGAGTACGGCCCCAATCCGCAGAACCTGTTATTCCGGACCATTCAGGCCTCCACCTATGCCGCGCTGAATGACTGTGAAAAACAGGAATACGAATTACTCAGTGAACTTGACGAAAATACTAAACTTGCCTGGTTCAACAGTATTCGCCTGGATAAAGCCCATGAAGGGCGCAATGAGTTTTTTGAGCGCCACTGGCAACGACTGAACGAACTCAACAACAACCCGCATATTGGCGCCCACATTCTGCTGAAAAATATGCAGGCATTCGCGGCAGAGGGGTTGCAATATCTTGAAACGCAGGTGAATGTGGATCGCAGCATTACTCCTGAGGGCGAGTTAATGTCGCCGGCAGCGTCGCTGCAAGTCTATACCGATATGCTGGCCTCACAAGCCGCCAGGCAGACCGGCGTTACGGTGCGTTTTCAATATGCCCTGCTACGCTTTTTACCCCATGCAGAACAGCATTTACGCTGGATGTATGATTTTGTTGATCAGCATCGCGACCTCTATGTGGGCATTAACATGGTGGGGCGCGAGGATAACGACAAAGGCTATCCGTTGCGTTTTCTACCGGTGCTACGGCAATTACGCCGCCAGTATCCGGCGATTAAGCTGGCCATTCACGCCGGTGAAGTTGATGAACCTAACCAGCATGTAAAAGACACCCTGCTGCTGGGTGCCCAGCGTATCGGCCACGGCCTGAACACCATTACCGATCCGGACACCTTGCTGCTGATGCGCCATGGCCCGTACCTGATTGAAATTAACCTGATCAGTAACCGCCTGCTCGACTACACAGAAGATTATGCCAGTCATCCATTTCCGGAGTATTTGCGCACCGATATTCCGGTGGCGCTGACTACTGACGATCGCGGTATGTGGGACAGCACTCTTACCGATGAATATTACGTAGCGGTAAAAGAGTTTAACTTATCCTGGCAGGAGCTGACCGGCCTTGCCCGTCAGTCACTTAAACACAGTTTTTTAGCCGAAGACGATAAACAAGCCGCGCTAACCACTTACGAGCAGCGTTTGCGCCAGTTTGCAGAAGCCCTTGCCCGTGACGGCGTTTCGTCATTACCGCAAGCCGCCCCCAAACGGCGTTTTATCTGCGACTATCAACCCACTTTGTGTCATCAAGGATAGCGAATGTCACAGCATCACATACTTTACGCACTGGAAGATAAGCCCGGCTTTATGGTCAGCCTGACGGCGGCGGTGCAACACGTTCTGGCCAGTTTTATTGGCGTAGTCACCCCTACGCTGATCATCGCATCGGCGTTGGGTTTACAGGCTGAGGTGCCCTACCTGATCAGCATGGCGCTGCTGGTTACCGGTATCGGCACGTTTATCCAGACCCGCGGATTTGGCCCGGTAGGCAGTGGGCTGGTGGCGATTCAGGGTACCAGCTTTGCCTTTATCAGTGCTTTGCTGATGGTCGGGACGACGATTAAAGCCCGGGGAGGAACGAACGACGATATCCTCGCCATGATGTTTGGCGTCTGTTTCTGGGGCGCATTCGTTGAAATTATTCTGAGCCAGTTTATTACTCAGCTCAAACGCGTGATAACCCCTATTACCACCGGAGTTGTGATCATTGCCATTGGTATTTCACTGATAAAGGTCGGCATGACAGACCTGGCGGGCGGTTTTAACAGTGATGATTTTGGCAGCGTGGAAAATTTAAACCTGGGACTAACGGTACTGCTGGTGATTATTTTCTTTAATGCGCATCGAAACCGCTGGTTAAGATTATCCGCCATTTTTATCGGTATGAGCCTGGGTACACTTATCGCTTTTTTTGCTGGCATGACCGATTTCACGGCGCTGACATCGCTACCGGTTTTCAGCTTTCCACAACCCTTTAAATACGGCTTTAACTTCGACTGGGCGCTGTTTTTACCCATTGCGTTAATTTATTTTTTTACGGCTATTGAAACGGCCGGCGATCTCACCGCCAACAGCTTATTTTGTCAGTTACCGATCCGCGGTGAAAAATACCTCAAACGGATCCGGGCCGGCATTCTGGGTGATGGTTTTAACTCATTGATGGCGGCCATCTTTTGTACCTTTCCCAACACCACCTTCGGGCAAAATAACGGCGTAATACAGATGACAGGCATAGCCAGTCGTAAAGTGGGCTACTTTGTGGCGGCAGTATTTGTAGTTCTTGGCGTATTTCCCTTTATCGGTGCAGTCCTGCAAGCTATTCCGAAACCTGTGCTGGGCGGCGCTACACTGGTGATGTTTGCCATGGTCGCCGTTGGCGGTGTTAAGATCCTGACCAGCGAGCCATTGACTCAGCGCAACAGCCTGATTACCGCGTGTTCGCTTGGCATGGGGCTGGGCGTGATGATGGTCGGTGACGTGCTTGCGCAGCTGCCACCTTGGCTCGGCAACATATTTGTATCGCCGGTTACCACCGCCGGATTAACCGCAATTGTTCTTACCGTTGTGCTACCTGGCAGTAAAGAGGCCGACACCAGTACTGAAAGTTTGCAAGCCGACGATTCACAACAACAGCCATGTACTGAGAAATGAACAGCTGGCCCGATCCCAATCGGGCTTTAGCTTTACATGGTGCAATGTTCAGATAATACTCCCTGAAATGGTGCAACGCGCTGAACAAACTTTCATCGTTAACAATTAAGTAACGAAAAGACCATATTAAGCTATATTTTTATCTATATATATCAATGAATTAAAAACAAAATTAACCCTGACCACATGGACAGGATTTTGGCACTAAACCTGCAATGTGCAAGTCTGCATAGCTATATCTCACTTAAATTTACAAAAATTCCGAGAACATGAGGAACCACAGGGCAACCGCATACTTTTACCCAAAAATAAGCTCTGCTCTGAATTCATCGGCCCAGCCAGCCATTTTGAGTTTGCTTCTCATGCTGGCTTTCTTGG
>MDTF01005529.1_pt1 | contig 47136 bp, 49 predicted proteins | sample 811191 | NCBI WGS metagenome assembly MDTF01 (sample SAMN05326649, study PRJNA326480) | marine metagenome | isolation source: seawater | place: Southern Ocean | collected 2011 | reverse complement strand
TTTAGAAATTAAAAAAGACACGCTTTTTCTTTTAAAAACTGAAAAGAAAACAGTTTAACTCTTTATCGTAAATTCTATAATTTTTAGTTTAATTAAATTTTTGTTTTTTACAGTTATCAACATTCTATATTATAATCATTTTTCTTTTATAAATTTTTAAAAAACAATGGTGTTTATAATAGTGTGTGAATAGCAACTATAAAATTTTAGTTTTTTATTTTAATATATGAGTTATTAAAAAATATTGACATCTTATTAGTTCTTTAAAACCTTAAAAATCAATATAAATTCATAGTTATTAACAATAGTTATAAACAGTAATTAACCTAAAATTCTTAATATTTAATAGAGTAATCTATGTAAATAAAATATAAATTTTTTGTTAATAAACTTTTATTAAAAACTCATAAAAAAAGTTGTGTATATTAAACTACTCTCAGTATTGTAATAATTTTTTAATTAACCAAATAAACTTGTAAAAGTTTACCGATACTTCTTAACATTTACATAATATAGGTAAAGAGTTAAAAATTAAACTGTTATTAAAAAAGCTAAATTTTTGATTGTTTATAACTGTTGATAACCGTTAGTTTCTGTATTTTTGTAACAGACAACTAAATTAAAATCAATCTATTATGACAATTGCTATTGGTAACGATCACGCAGGTACTGAATACAAATTCGAAATTATAAAACATTTAAAAGATAAAGGGTATAAAGTTTTAAATTTTGGAACGGATACAAATGACTCTATGGATTATCCAGATGCAATCCATCCAACAGTTGATGCTATAGAGACAGGTAAAGCTGAATTAGGAATCATTCTTTGTGGAAGTGGAAATGGTGCACAAATGACAGCAAATAAACACCAAGGGATAAGAGCTGCACTTTGTTGGAATAATGAATTAGTTACACTAACAAGACAACACAATAATGCAAATGTATTAACCATTCCTGCACGTTTTGTTTCTTTACAACAAGCAATTGGTTTCGTAGATATTTTTCTTACTACAAAATTTGAAGGAGGAAGACATGGAAATAGAGTTGATAAAATTTCTTGTGCTGGTTAATTAATATTCCTTACCTAATTACCTAATTAAATATAAGTTTGTTATTTATGCGAGAGCAGGGATAATATTTTTTAATAAATAAGTATATGGAATTTATAATAAAATATTTCAATGAATTAACAATTCATGAATTGTATCAAATTCTACAATTACGATCTGAAGTTTTTGTAGTAGAACAAGAGTGTGTATACCAAGATATGGATTTTAAAGATCAAAAATCTTTACATGTGTTTGGTTATAAAAACGAAAAAATGATTGCATATACACGTATTTTTAAACCTGGTGATTATTTTAAAAATGCAAGTATTGGTAGAGTAATTATTGCCTCTTCAGCCCGCAAATACGGTTTTGGTCACGACTTAATAAAAGCATCTATTGTAGCTGTAAAAACCTATTTTAATGATGACAAAATAACAATTTCAGCTCAAAAATATCTCAAAAAATTCTATGAATCTCATCATTTTATTCAAATAGGAGAAGAGTATTTAGAAGACGGAATTCCACATATAGAAATGGTAAAAGAGTAAGATTAAAAATCTACTCTAAAACTTAAATTTGGAGTAAATGGGAGTGAATAATTATTTACTCTTCTAATATTATTTTCACTAAAATTATCTACAATATAATAAGAATCTAAAATATTTTGTTTGTCAGTAATATTAGTAAAACCCAAACTAATTTTAGATTTTACAGTATCAGAAAACTTAAACTTATAACTTCCAGAAAGATCAATTCTAAAGAAATTATCTAATACATGTTTGTTAGGATTATCATAATTTACAATCGTTATATTTCCATTTTGGATGGTTTCATTCCCCTTAACAGGCTTTGTATAAGGTCTTCCAGAACGTAAAATACCACCAAAAGAAACTTTTAATTTCTTTGTAAAATTATAATTAAAAGCAGCACTTAAAGAATGTGAAATATCTAAACTATTAGAAAACGTTTGTGGATTAAAAACATCAAAAGTATAATCGTTTTTTGAGTAGGTATAACTAAACCAAGTACTAATTTTTTTTGTCTGCTTATTAACTAAAAACTCAACTCCTTTTACATTATAATTACCAATAGAATTAAAGGTTTGTATATTATTGTAAAACCCTTGGTTTACCGCTGTAATTCCACCTACTTTTTTATAAAAACTAGTAATATCTAAGTATAATTTATTTTTAGAATATGAAATACCTAATGAGGCTTGCTTACTTTTTATAATAGGTGTATTTTCATCATCAGAAAGAATCCATCTTCTTTTTTCTATCCCTAAAAAATTATCTTCAAAATCTATTTTCTGCGCTGTAGTTTGGTTTTTAAACTCTCCTTCTAATTTTATAGAAACTTCAGAATTTAATTTTTGTCTAATATTAATTCTTGGTTCAATTATATATTTATTAAACTTATGAAAGTAGTTTAAACGAACTCCAAATCTAGCATAAGTATTATTCATGTTGAGCTCAATTTCAGAAAATAAAGCACTTTTTAATAATACATTTTTCTCTGTTTTAGAAAAAGTTGGCGCATTTACAGTTGTAGTATTTCTAATGCCAATTTCATTGAAAACGATTCCATTAGAAAAATATAAAACATCAGAAAACTCGTATTTAGAATTCAGTTTTATTTCTGTTTCTAACACATTATTAAATTGTGTTTGAAATTGATCTGAGTCTTTATTATAGTCTGTTGAGTTTATTTTATAATCTGAAAAGAAAGCTGAAAGGCTAGTAGAAAAGTTAGAACTCCAAATAGCGTCCCAACTAATTTTTCCTCCCAAATTTTCTTGTTTTAAGGTACTGTTTTCTTCAATAGTATTGTTATTAGACATGTATTGTTCTTGATAGTCTAAATCGTTTTTTATATGTATAAAATTTGCTCTAACTGAGTGATTGTAATTAATATCGTACAAAACCTTAAAAGAATAATCATAGAAATAAAAATTTGTTTCTGAATTATTTACAGCATTAGATGAAATAGAATTATCTTGAAAACTCCTTGAAAAATAGTTGTTATAAGTAGGTGTGTTTATAACATCAGTAAAAGATCTTCTTGCAGAAATATGCAATTCCAAATTCTCTTTTATTGGAACCTGTGCAAACGCATCGGCACTCAATAAATTAAAACCACCACCACCAGAAAAATTATTAGTAATTCTATTTGAAGTTTCCATATTTATAGTTGATGAAACCCCATCTGAGAAAGCGCTACTTGTTCCGTTTTTAGTTACAGAAACTTTCTTTGTTAAATATGGATTATAAGCAGATATCAATCCAAAAAAATGACCAGAATGATACATTTTAATTCCATCCCAAAGTATTAAGTTCTGGTCATTTGTTCCACCTCTAATATTAATATTAGAAATACTTTCACTAACACTTTCTATTCCTGGAAGAATTTTAATGGTTTTTAAAATATCAGGTTCTATTAAACCAGGAAGAATTCCGAATTTTTTAGTGTTTAAAATAGTACTTCCATCAGCACTTTTTTGTAAACCAGAAGTTAAAAGTTTTGCCATTATAATCTCTGATAACTCTTCAGTTTCTTCTTCTAAAAAAATTTTCTTGCAGTTCGAACTTAAAAACATCTCTTTAGCTGAAATTTCTCTCGTTTTAAAACTGATAAAAGAAATGCTTAAAGTTGAATTTACGGGAACATTTTTTAAATAAAAAACACCCTCATTATCGGTTGTAGTTCCTAAATTATAACCATTTATTTTTATAGAGGTTAATAATAAGGGCTCCAACGATCTTGAATCTAAAATGGTTCCGCAAACAGAAATAAACTTATTTAAAAAAGAAACCGTTACATACCTATTGTCTAAAGTTTTAAACTGTAGAAAAGTTCTTTCGTTTAAAAAAGATAAAAGATCATCTATTAAAATACCTTTTATTGGTTGCTCTATGAAAACACCTTTTACATCATTATCAGAATATGAAAACTTAATATCATAGGTTTTTTCAAGTTTTAAAAGTAATGAAGATAGCGCCACTTTAGTACTAGTATTTTGAGTATAAGCTACACTTACTATCAATAAAAAACTAATAAAAACAAACTGAAACTTATTTATCATAATTAAATATAGTAATTCTATTACCTTTAATTTTATAAGATAATTGTAATGGAATTGTAATTGATTGTAAAGCAATATTTACATCTGTATGTGTAAAACCCCCTGAATATAAAACATTTAAATCTACATTTTTAGTGTCAATTTTATAATTAAATTGGTTTTCTATTTCAGTTAAGACAAATCGCAAAGCAGTACTTTTAAAGTTAGATTCTTTTTGCAACCAAGTTTTTTCTTCTACATTAAAAGTATTGTTAGAGTCAATAACACCATTTACTAGTTTAAAGATGGTTCCTCGTGGTAATTTTACAAGCGTATCGTTATAAAGTACACTTACCAAACCTTCATAGGTTTTAACCTCAAAATAATTTTCTCTTTCCTTTATGTTAAATTGAGTTCCAAGTACAGTTACTTCACCAACAGCGGTATTCACTGTAAACTTTTTACCTTTCTGAACCTTAAAATAAGCCTCACCACTTAAGGTTAGGTTTCTGTTTTTTTTCCAGTCTTTTTTAGAATAAGAAATTTCTGAATTTGCGTTTAAAAGGACTTCAGAATTATCAGGTAAATTAAAAGTTTTTGTCTGTGCAAATTCTGTTTTAAAATTAGATGTATTGTTAAAAAGCAAAAAATATGAAGTTGTTAATAAAATCGTCACTGCTGCTGCATACTTATATATTTTTTTAAAGTTAAATTTAACAACTTTTCCTTTTTTAGAGTTGTTTTGTGTTTTTAACTTTAAGTCGGAAAGGGCTTTTTTAACATCAATATTTGGTGTCTCTATTTGAGCAGCATAATGCGCAATTTTTTCTAAAGTTTTAAAACCTTCAGCTTTTTTTAAACGCGCAAGTTCTTCGTTCGAAGCCTCTTTATTTAACCACTTTAATATGTCTTTTTTGTTTTCCATTTCTATGCTTCTATATACGTAACAATTAAAAAGTATTTTACCCTACCTTAAATACCATCAATTTTTGTTCTTAATTTTTTTAATGCTGATGACATTCTTTTTTCTACCGCTTTTTGAGAAATTTCTAAGATTTCTGCAATTTCTCTGTATTTTTTCCCGTCAATTCTATTCATTAAAAAAACTTCACGTTCACCTTCAGTTAAATCTGCAATAGCTCTTTTTAGTTTTTCTTTAAATTCTTCTTCTTCCAGTAAATAATCTGGGCTTTGGTTGTTAACATCTAAATAAGGACTGCTTTTAGCATACTCAAAAACCACTTTTTCATGCTTTATTTTATTTAGAAAAAGATTATTTATAACCGTAAATAAATAAGACTTTGCTTTAGAAAAATCTATTTTGGCACAATTTTCCCAAATTTTTATAAATGCTTCTTGAGCTAAATCTAAAGATGTATTTTTATCACCAGACTTATAGTAAGCAAAGTTACTAGCAGACTGAATATGACCAGTATAGAACTCATTAAAATAAATTTCATTACAAAGAGATTTATCAGTCATAAAGAGGTTTTAGGAGAAAAAAGTGTTATTTTTTAATGTAAAGGTAGGGTAAATTAATGTTTAGTTGTTTTACTAAAAGAAGGGCATAAAATTAGCCATTCAAAAAAATAAGGTAGGGTAAAATAGTATAAAGTTGTTTTACTGATATAAACAAGAAACATTAATTATTAAAACAGATTAAAATGAAAAAATTAAAATTAATTACAGTATTTGCTTTAACAGCAATTTTAGGGCTTACCTCTTGTCAATCAGAGGAAAGTACAGAGGTAGGATCAAACCCAAATACAAATTCATCAACATCTCCAACCGCATCTAACTATGAAAGAGCAGTAATGAATGATGGTTCTAATGATGATTTTTTAGATGGAAACGCTTGTATAGAGCTATTGTTTCCATTAATAGCAACTGTAAACGGTCAACAGGTTACACTGTTAAGTAGTTTAGATTTTTCTACAGTCTTAAATATTATGGGAGCGTTAAACGATGATAGCGACTCAGTAACTTTTAACTTTCCTATCAGTGTAATTACAAGTACTTATTTAGAGGTTGTTGTAAACAATCAATCTGAGCTTGACGCTTTAAACGAAGAATGCGAAAATGCAGAATCTCAAGGAGAAGATGCTATTTCTTGTATCGATATCCAATTTCCAGTTACACTATTAACGTATAGTGTTAATTTAGAACAAACTGGAAGTGTTGTTGTTCAATCAGACGAACAACTGTATATGTTTATGACGGGCTTACAAGCTGATGAATTATTTGCAGTAGATTATCCAATAAGCGCAACTTTTAGTAATGGAACGACCATTCAAATTAATAGCGATACAGAATTTCAAAATTCAATTACTGAATGTGTTCAATTTGAAGAGGAAGAACAAGAAGAAGAAGATACAGCTGATGAAGTAGAAGCTTTTTTAAGTGGAGCTACATTTATAGTAGAAACTTATACTATAGACGGCGTTAACACAGCAAACAATTATATAGATTGGTCTATAGAATTTACAAACGACTTAAAAGTCATTGCTACATCATCATTAGATGAAGTTGAAGGAACATATGCTGTAAGCTCAGAAATTGAAACTTTTGTAAATATTACTTTTCCAAGTAATACAGCTGTTAGTGATTTGGATGAAGATTGGATTGTAAGTTCGCTTAACACCGATGCAGATATAATTTCTTTTACAAGCAAAACAGATGCCTCTATAACGTTATATCTTATGAAAATTTAAATAGAAAGAGTTCGTTCGTAATTAGTTTTTAGTTAGTTGATGATGACTTTACAACTAACACAAAAATTCGTGTTAGTTGTAAAGTTTTAAATAAAAGTAAAATGAAAAACATTTTTTTAAAAGCAGTTTTAATTTGTAGCATTCTTTTTTCTTGTTCATCAGACACAGAACAAATTATAGACAATCAAATAGATAACGGAGATAATACAGATATCAGCGATAATACAGTTAATTTTTCTTTAAATAGAAAAGCTACAGGTTCTTCGGCAAACGATTTGCTTTCTGCAGATACCTTTCAAAAAATGATAGTTGAAGTTACCTATATAGAGGGTTTTGAACCAACTGAAATCTCCAAAAATAATTTTAAAAGCTTTATAGAGAGCAGAACCTTTAAACCAGAAGGAGTCCAGTTTATTGAAAAAAAAATTTCACCAACAGGAAAAACAGAGTATACTTTAGAAGATGTTGTTATGATAGAAAAAGAACACAGAACGCAGTATAACACAAGCACAACAATTGCTGTTTGGGTTTTATTTATCAACGGAAAATCGTTTCGAGATACAAGTTCTAGTTCTATTTTAGGATACGCCTACTGGAACACTTCTTTTGCAATTTTTGAAGAAACAATTCACGGTTTAAGCAATAGTGCTTTTGAACCTGAAAGAAGTTTATTGGAATCATCAGTTATTCATCACGAATTCGGACATATTTTAGGATTAACAAATTTAGGAAGTGATTTACAAAGTGATCACGAAGATGCAGATCACCCTAAACATTGTAATGAAGAAGATTGTTTAATGTATTGGGCGGCAGAAACAAGTCAAGGAATTAGTAATATGCTTTCAGGGGGTCAAGTACCAACATTAGACGCACAATGTTTGGCAGATTTAAAAGCAAACGGAGGAAGATAATTTAAAAAATTAAAAATAATGAAAACAATATATATAACAATAGCATTAATGATTTCTAGTATTATATCATTAAATGCACAAGACAGAAAGAATAAAGCAACAGTAGGTGTTAAAGGAGGTTATAATGTGTCTTCAGTTAGTTTTGACGGAACTTCAGAGACTGCAAAATTACACGGATTTCATATCGGTGTTTATGGAGAATCTTACTTTGGTAAATATTTTTCAATTCAACCAGAAATTATATACTCACAACAAGGGTATAAAATTATAGACGAGAACGGAACCTATACACAAAAGTTAGATTACATAAATGTTCCTTTGATGTTAAAACTATATCCTGTTAAAAGTTTCTTTATAGAAGCAGGACCACAAATAGGGTTTTCAATTTCACATAAAGAAACCTTTGATTCTGGTTTTATTTTATATGATACCTCAGATGAATTTGAACCAAGTAATTTTGACTGGGGTGTTAATTTAGGAGCTGGCTTTAAAAGTGATGGAGGTATAAGTTTAGGAGCACGATATCATGTAGGTCAAAATGATATCTATGACCAAGACAAACCAAAAAATAGAGTTTGGCAACTCTATGTTGGCTTAGAGTTTTAGTCACAATCTTATAGGAGAAGGAGAGAAAAGGAGGGAAATAGTTATTTCTCTCTTTTTTTTGTTTATTTCATAAAACGAACCACCTCTTTTACCCCACTAACCTCTAAATCTCCTAACTTTAAATCACCAATTCGAACTCTTATTAAACGTAAAGTAGGGAAGCCTACAGCAGCAGTCATTTTACGAACTTGCCTAAATTTTCCTTCTCGAACAATGATAGAAACCCAACTTGTAGGACCATGTCTTTCATCTCTAATTTTCTGACTTCTTAAAGGAAATTTTGGATCTTCAATTAAAAAAGAATTACAAGGTTTTGTCATATATTTTTTCCCATCAAAACCAATTTCTACGCCCGTCTCTAACTTTTCTACAGCCTCTGGTGTAATTACTCCATCTACTTGAACATAATATTCTTTTTCATATTTACTACTTCTAATTTCTTCTGATATTTTTCCATTAGTAGTTAGTAAAAGTAAGCCTTCAGAAGCAACATCTAAACGTCCAATCGCCATAGTTCCATCAGGAAAATTATGTAATTCTCCTAATAATTTTTTCTTTCGCTTAGCGGGATTTACAAATTGAGAAATACACCCCCAAGGCTTATGAATAATAAAATGACGGTGGTTTTCTATCAAATTATACGGTTTTAATTGTTATAGAAAAATTATTTTTTTCTTTAGATAAGCGCATGTTTTTTTCAGAAAAATTTTGATCTGTATAAGAAGTATATTGTGTAATTGGCTCTATACAAAGCATGTTATTTACCTCTGTCCAAAGCATAAAATTATCAAAACCTTTAGTAGAAATTTCCAGATCTTTTTTATCAATATGCTGCAATCTTATTTTATCAGAATTTAAAACAGGAAATGCGTTAGAACCTGCTTTATAAATAGCATCCAATGTGATTTTTTTATCTTTTGACACTAAAGTTTCTTTACCAGAATCTGACAATAAAAAAGCTGGATGATATCCTAACATAAAAGGCATTCCTTTTTCAGAGTCAATAATAAATTCTATTTTTAAAACATCATTCTTTAATGTAAATTTCTTTTCAAACGTAAAATCAAATGGCCAAAATAAATATTCTTCAGTAGATTTTTTTGAAAATTTACGATTCTTTACAAGTGCATCTTTTTTATATTTTTTAATGAAATTTGCGCTGTTTTCATCAGTAGAAATTAAAGTGTAATCTAGTTCTCGCAAAAAACCATGTTGATCTTGAATTGCATCACCATTTTTCGTGTGAACTTTAAAATTATTTTTAGAAGTTGGGCCTATTATAGGGAACATTTCATCATCAGAATTAGGCCAACCTTTATTTCCTTTTTGATGAATGTATTCTTGGTTTTCTATTTGAAAACTAACCAACTCTCCCTTATCAATTGTAACTCGACTATTCGTGTTTTTTAATAAAATTTTAGAAATCATCTTTTTCATTTTTTTATGTAAAAATAGTAAAAAATGTAATTTGTTTTCTAGTAAAAAGATTTATATTTTTGTAACTTGTGGCACTTATTTAAAAATAAAATTAGGAAGATTTATGGCAGCAGATAAAGAAAAAGCAGCAAAACTAAAAGCATTACAACTTACTTTAGACAAGTTAGATAAAACTTATGGAAAAGGTGCTGTAATGAAACTAGGAGATGTAGTTACTGAAGATATAGATGCAATTTCATCTGGATCTTTAGGTTTAGATTTAGCTTTAGGCGTAGGTGGTTATCCAAGAGGAAGGGTTATAGAAATTTATGGTCCAGAATCTTCAGGTAAAACAACATTAACATTACATGCAATTGCAGAAGCTCAAAAAGCTGGAGGAATTGCCGCTTTTATTGATGCAGAACATGCATTTGATAAATTTTATGCACAAAATTTAGGAGTAGATATTGATAATTTAATTATTTCTCAACCAGATCATGGTGAGCAAGCATTAGAAATTGCAGAAAACTTAATTCGTTCTGGAGCAATCGATATTGTTGTAATAGATTCTGTTGCAGCTTTAACTCCAAAAGCTGAAATTGAAGGTGAAATGGGAGATTCTAAAATGGGTCTTCATGCACGTTTAATGTCACAAGCTTTACGTAAATTAACAGGGACTATTTCTAAAACAAAATGTACTGTTATTTTCATTAACCAATTAAGAGAGAAAATTGGAGTAATGTTTGGTAACCCAGAAACAACAACTGGTGGAAATGCATTAAAGTTTTATGCCTCTGTACGTTTAGATATTAGAAGAAGAACACAAATTAAAGATGGTGATAGAGTTATTGGTAACAGTACGAAAGTTAAAGTTGTAAAAAACAAAGTGGCCCCACCTTTTCAAATTGCAGAATTTGATATTATGTATGGTTTAGGAATATCAAAAGTTGGTGAGATTTTAGATATTGGAGTAGAGCTAGGCATTGTAAAGAAAAGCGGCTCTTGGTTTAGCTACGGAGAAACCAAATTAGGGCAAGGTAGAGATGCTGTAAAAGGTTTAATCAAAGACAACCCAGAATTAGCAGAAGAATTGGAAGGGAAAATAAAGGAAGCTATTGAAAATCAAGATTAAAGATTAATAGTTCTAACTATTATTAAAACTGCTAAAGAAATAATCAATCTATAGCAGTTTTTTATATTTATAAAATGATTACAATATCAGAAAACATACAATTAACATCGGTTTTGAGTACAGATGCTAAATTTCTTTTTAAATTAATGAAAGAAATTTACCCTGTCGCTTACAGTCATTTTTGGACAGATAAAGGAGATTGGTACGTGAACACACAATATTCTGAAGAAAATATTTTAAAAGAAATTTCAGAAGAAAATTCAGACAATTATTTAGTTCTTTTTAAGGATGAAATTATTGGTAATTTTAGAATTATTTGGGATGAAAAACTAAAAGGATTAACACAAGAGAAACAAGTAAAATTACACCGAATTTATTTACAACAAAAAACACAAGGAAATGGAATTGGAAAAAAAGTGCTTTCTTGGTTAGAAGATAAAGCGAAACAAAAAGGGTATGAAGTTGTTTGGTTAGATGCAATGAATGAGCAGCCTCAAGCTTTTCAGTTTTATAAAAAGCTAGGTTACAAATATCATTCTCACATTATTTTACCATTTGATTTATTATATGATGCCGTTCGAAAAATGAGTCAAGTCTATAAAGAAATTTAAACTCCAGTACTTCCAAAACCACCTGCGCCACGACTGGTTTCACTTAAAATTTTAACTTCTTTCCAATTTACACGTTCATGTTTTGCAATGATTAATTGCGCAATTCTTTCTCCATCATTTACAATAAACTCTTCATTTGATAAATTAACTAAAATTACGCCAATTTCACCTCTATAATCAGCGTCTACCGTTCCTGGAGAGTTTAAAACAGTAATTCCTTTTTTAGCAGCTAATCCACTCCTTGGTCTAACTTGTGCTTCAAAACCAATAGGCAAGGCTATAAATAAACCTGTTTTTACAATGGCTCTTTCTAAGGGTTTAAGTGTTATTGCGTTTTCAATATTTGCGCGTAAATCCATCCCTGCCGCACCATTAGTTTCGTAACTAGGAGTTGCGTGTTTAGATTTGTTAATTATTTGTACGTTCATTTTTTTAAAATAAGATAGTATACAAATATAATAAATCAACCTAGGATTCCGTATAAGTTAATAGTTTTCTTACATTTGAAATCTAAATTTATAGAGATGAGTGAACATCAGAAGATTGCCGTTTTAGGAGGTGGAAGTTGGGCAACAGCAATTGTTAAAATGTTGATAGAAAACCTAGAAACTGTTGGTTGGTATATGAGAAGTGTTCAGGCAATAGAGCATATTAAAGAAAATCACCACAATCCAAAGTATTTACGTTCTGCAGAATTAAATCCTAAATATTTAGATTTATCAGACGATATAAATTATATGATTGCTAATTACGATGTTTTAATTTTTGCAATTCCTTCCGCATTTTTAACAAGTGAATTAGAAAAATTAAAAGAACCTTTAGAAAATAAAACTATTTTTTCTGCTATTAAAGGTATTGTGCCAGAAACAGGTTTAATCGTTGGCGAACACTTTAATAGGAAGTACAATATACCTCTAGAAAACATTGGTGTAATCACAGGACCTTGCCATGCAGAAGAGGTTGCAATGGAACGGTTATCGTATTTAACAATAGCTTGTATAGATAAGAAAAAGGCAGAATTAATGAGTAACTCTCTGAAAAGTTGGTATATAAAAACCAAAATTTCTGATGATATTATTGGTACAGAATATGCCGCAATGTTAAAAAACATCTATGCTGTTGCCGCAGGAATAGCACATGGTTTAGGTTACGGTGATAATTTTCAATCTGTATTAATGAGTAATGCAATTCGTGAAATGAAACGCTTTATAAAAAAAGTACATAAAATGAAACGTAACATTAACAATTCTGCATATTTAGGTGATTTGTTAGTAACCGGATATTCAACATTTAGTAGAAACAGACAATTTGGAAATATGATTGGCAAAGGCTACACTGTTAAATCTGCTCAGCTAGAAATGAGTATGATTGCCGAAGGGTATTACGCGACCAAAAGTGCTTTCAAAATTAAAGAAGAGAAAAGTGCAAAAACACCAATTATAGATGCAGTTTACAATGTTTTGTATAATGATAAAGATCCTAAAAAAGAATTTAAAAAGTTGACAAATAAGTTGGATTAATTGTTTAATTTTGAACAGTTAAAACTATTTTTTAACTTTTACTATGAAAACAATACAAGAAGTTGTAGAAAGTACCATTAGAAAAACACCTTTTATTGAAGAAGCTTTGCATGAAAAGTTAATTAATGTTTCTTCTTTGGCACGAATTATTTTACCAGAAGTTTCAAAAGCTTTAAAAAAAGATGTTAAAGTTGGTGCAGTGATGATGGCAATTAATAGGTTGTCTCCAGCAAGTGAGTTGCGTATTAGAAAAAACATTAAAAAATTAGCGCTAGACTTAGGAGATGTAATTGTAAGGTCGGATTTATGTGATTTTACTTTTAAAAACACACCCTCGTTGCTAAGGGAAATTGCTAAGATATTAACACAATGTGCAGAAAATTCTGACTACTTTTTAACAGTTTCTCAAGGAATTTTCGAAACAAATATTGTGACCAGTAAAAACTTAAGACCTTTTGTTGAAGAAATTTTCGAAAAAGAATTTTTGATAAATAGCGTTTTAGAACTTGCATCTATTACGATAAAATTACCTAGAGGAAATTTAGATCAATCGGGTATTTACTACTTTATATTAAAGCAATTAGCTTGGGCAGATATTCCTTTACAAGAAATTATTTCAACCACAAATGAAATGACAATTGTTGTAAAAGAACACGATATTAATCAAACATTTGCTATTTTAATGGATATGAAATTAAAATAAAAAAATGGATAAAAATGATCCTTATGCAGCTTTAAGAATAAAGGAGTTTAATATATTTTTACTGGTTAGGTTTCTACTTGTTTTTGGATGGTCCATGCAATTTATTGTGATTGAATGGCAAGTGTATACCATCACAAAAGATCCTTTATCATTAGGTATTATAGGTTTAATGGAAATTATTCCTGCTTTTTCTATGGCATTATTTGCAGGTCATATCGTAGATCAAAAAGAAAAAAGAAATTTGTTAGCAATTTGTACAGCTGCTTTTTCTTTGATTAGTTTAGGTTTGTTTTTATTGACTTCTAATAGCGCTGTTGGTGATTGGTCTACAAATTCAATTTTATATTCAATTTACGGTTTGGTGTTTTTTGGTGGTTTTTTACGTTCCTTTTTTGGGCCAACAATTTTCTCTTTAGTCGCCTTACTTGTTCCTAAAAAAATATATCATAATGCTGCAACTTGGAGTACTAGTACCTGGAAAACTGCATCTGTTTCAGGTGCGCTTTTTGGTGGTTTTTTTATTAGTTGGATTGGTGTTGACAAAACGCTATGTTTAGTTTTTATTTTAGTCATTTTATCTCTTATTATACTCTTTCAAATTAAAAAGCAACCTATTCTAAACACAAAAATAGGTGAACCTATTGTGCAAAGTTTAAAAGCTGGTATTCAATTTGTTTTTCAAAATAAAGCAATTTTAGGAACGCTAACGTTAGATATGATTGCTGTTCTATTTGGAGGAACAGTCGCAATCTTATCAGTATTTGCACAAGATATTTTAAAAGTAGGGCCTGAAGGTTTTGGCCTTTTAAACGCCTCTATTTCTATGGGAAGTATCCTTACGATGTTTTTAACAACCTATATTCCTATCAACAGAAACACAGGTAAAAAGATGTTAATTTCTGTTTTCATTTTTGGATTAAGTATCATTGCTTTTGGATTGTCATCTATTTTTTGGGTAAGTATTTTAGCACTATTTATAAGTGGAGCTGCAGACGGAATTTCGATGGTCATAAGACAAACTATCTTACAACTTAAAACACCTGATGAAATGAGAGGTAGAGTTTCTTCTGTAAATTCAATGTTTGTAGGTTCTTCTAATGAGTTAGGTGCTTTCGAAAGTGGTTTAGCTGCCAAGATCTTAGGACCCATTGCAGCAGTCGTTTTTGGAGGAACGATGACTTTAATAACAGTTGTTACTACAGGAATTGCAAGTCCTACAATTCTTAATTTAGATTTAACAGAAGATATTAAAGAGCACGAAAAGGAAGAATAATTTTTTACTTTTTTAGGCATACTTTTTGATGTATAATAAAAAATCAATGATGCTATGAAATCATTAATTACTTTTTCTTTATTACTATTTTCTATTACTTTTTTTTCGCAAAAAATTACATTAAAAGTTTTAGATTTTGACACGAATGCACCTATAGAAAGGGCGCACGTTTTTTTTATAAACAAAACAACATATACCAATGAAAAAGGGGAGTTCTCTTTTAAACTAAAGAAAGAAGATCGTATTACTTTTTCTGTTACACATCTTAAATACAATACAAAAGAAGTTGTGTACAGTAAAAGCAATACGTCTTTAATTATATTTCTTACAGAAAAGCAAGAAACGTTAGAAAGCATTCAAATTAATGCCAAAAGGAAACTTAAAAGCACTATTTATTTTAAAAAGTTACAAGATTTACCAAAATCAGTTTATTCTTTCGGGTCTGTTTTAAACAATAGTAAAATTTATATTTTCGGGGGCGATGCGTCAAGCGAATACGAAAAAAATAAAGAAGGATTAAGTCAGCTTCAATTTAGTAGTGAAGCGGAAATAATGAGGTTTTTACAAAAACCAAAACTAATTAGTTTTAATAATTATCTAGGAGATATACAGTCTTATGATATTTCTGATAAGAAATGGAGTATTAAAAAAGATAAACTTATAAAAAGAGCCTATCACAACGCAATATTTTACCAGGATACTGTTCTTCTAATTGGTGGTAAAATGCTATCCAAAAAAAAGGCAAGAGAGTTACTATCAGATCAAATAGAACTCGTTTCATTAAAAGATTTATCTATTAAAAAGGATAAAACAAATCCACATCAGGCAGTAGATTTTGGTGCTGTACTTTATAATGATAAAATTTTGGTTTTTGGTGGTTCGATTAAGCAGCATAAAAACGGAAGAATAAAATATTCTAATGATATTCATTTTTATGATTTAAAAACCGGTTATTGGTATTTACTAACTAAAATGTCTAAAAGAAAAGAAGTTACCGGTATTGTTTTTGAAGATAAATTGTACTTATTTGGCGGATATAATAATAAAAATCTTACAGAAATTGAATCTTTCAACTTAAAAACAGGAAAGTGGAAAAAGGAAGGAAACCTTTTTAGAGGGATGAAAAAACCTGCGATTTCTAAAGATAAAGAATTTATTTATTTACAAGAAGACGGCAAAATAATAACATTTAAACCCAAAACAAATACTTTAAAAGAGTATAAAATAGATTTAAACCTCAAAGGGTCAGAAATGCATTATGATAACGAAAAGCTTTATATTCTAGGAGGTTATCATGTAGAGGACTTTAGAAAATCTCCCTCTAATGGTCTTTACACTATAAAAATTTCTGAATTTTTTAGAACCAAGCCTATTAATATAAATAAGCTTTAAGCCTATTAATTAGATGTATACTTTTTACAACTTTTAATCTTAAGGTTATTTTCACTAAATATAGTAGCTGCTCTTTTTATAAAAGAACTTGCCTTTTGTTTGAGGTAACTTGAACTATATTTTCGCAAGCCTTAAAATTAACTATTAGAAATATAAATTACTGTAGAAAAACAGATTATAAAAACCTGTGAGCTATAAATAATATTTTTTTATTCCTGAATCCGTTGTTACTTTTACCCAAAAAAAGTCACATCTTTTAATTCTTCATCTAATTCATTTCTGCTTTTTTGTGTCGTATTTTCATCCCAAGAAAAATGCTCTTTAAATTCATTAAGAACATATTCTTTATACAAAAACACGCTCTGCGTGTCAAAAAATAAGCGACCTGTTCTGCGCATAAAAAAGTCTGTAGGTGTGCACGCCATTTCATAATTTATAGCAAACCAAACTTCTGCTTTTATCATTTTTTCTTGCTGATCTTCATCCATAAACTCATCAAACTTTTTTAAGATGATGTCTGTTTGCTTTCCATAATTATACACTAAATATTGTGCATCTTTTTCATCAAAATCCACCTCTGCAATTCTATTATAAATGGCATCAGTATAACTTTTTACTTCACTAAAATCAGAAAAAGTTCCTCCAGAAAGTACAATTTCTTCAGTTTTAATATCATCAAACTCCTTTTCGAAGCGGCGGCTGTATTTTTTAGAAACTAAATCAATAATACGTTCAGCCATTTTTCTATAGCCTGTTAATTTTCCTCCAGCAATAGAAATCAGTTCTGTCTCAGAAACAAAAATTTCATCTTTTCTAGATAATTCTGAAGCAGATTTTCCTTCTTCATGAATTAATGGGCGTAAGCCTGCCCAAGAAGATTGCACATCCTCAAGACTTAAATTAATTTCAGGGAACATGTTGTTAACAGCAGATATTAAGTAAGTTGCATCAACTAAACTTGTTTCTACATTATTTTTATCAGTTTGATAATTGGTGTCTGTTGTACCAAAATAAGTAACTCGTCCACGAGGTATTGCAAACATCATTCTGCCATCAGGAACATCAAAATAAACAGATTGTTTTATAGGTAATTTTTCATGTGCAACCACTAGATGAACTCCTTTAGTAAGGTGCAAACGTTTGCCAGTTTTAGAGTTGTTAAGCTGGCGTAATTCATCAACCCAAGGTCCACAAGCATTGACTACATATTTAGATTTAATCGTATAACTTTCATCAGAAATAGCATCTTTCACACATGCTCCAACAACTCTGTTTTCTTCATAAATAAACTCAGTAGCTTCTGTATAATTAATAATTTTTGCATCGTAATTTAAAGCTGTTTTTAGCACTTCAATTGTTAAGCGAGCATCATCTGTTCTATATTCTGCATAATATCCTGCCCCATTTAAAATCTCTTTTGGAAGTAAAGGTTCTTTTAATAAAGCCTCTTTTTTTGTGAGCATTTTGCGTTTGTCTTCACCTTCTACAGAAGCCAAAATATCATACACTTTTAATCCTATAGAAGTTAACCAAGAACCATACGTTCCTCCATCAATTAAAGGTAAAATCATTTTCTCTGGAACGACTAAGTGTGGTGCTAATTTGTGCACAATTGCACGTTCTTTGCCTACTTCTTTTACCAACCAAAAATCAAACTGTTTTAAGTAACGCAAACCTCCATGAATTAGTTTTGTCGATTTACTACTTGTACCAGAAGCAAAGTCGTTTTTTTCTATTAAAGCGACTTTCATTCCACGTGAAGCTGCATCTAAAGCGATTCCTGCACCTGTAATTCCCCCACCAATTATTAATAAATCAAAATCTGTTGTTTGTAGATTTTTAGTGATTTTTTTTCTATCGAAGTATGAAAAATTGTTCATGCTGTAGTGTTAAATTTTATAAATAAATTAGTAGAAAGTTTATATTCGTAAACAAAATACAAAAAACGTACATGAACTTCAAATACTTTAAACAAATTCTATTTATTTTATTCGTTACCTCTTTTTCAATAGCTGCCCAAAAAGGATAGAAATTGAAATTTACTGGTGCTAAAGGTTTATTTTACGAACTAATGAAGCTACTGACTTGATTAGTCACGCAGCCCATATAATGGGAACCATTCTTTCTTCTGGTTTTGATTCGGGAGCAAAAGGCATGGCGTCTAAAGCCAACGGTATTGGAAATGAATGGAACAGTTTTATCTGTGGGAGATCAATTTAATCAAAAGGAGTTATCATGTGGCTTAATAAAATACACGAATACTCATGTAAATTCTTCTAGTGATGAATTTAAAGTTGATGTAACTAATGGGGTTAATGGATGGTTGCCTAATAGTATAATAAAAACTAGATTCGCTACATTAAGCCTTGACGATACTACTTTAGAAGAAGTCTCTTTTTGGCCAAATCCTGCAAAAAATAGGTTTAATATTAAAATGATTAATTCTGACAATACGAAAGTAATAATTAGTCTATTTGATTTACAAGGAAGAAAAATTATACAAGTTTTCGAAGAATCAAAAAAGAATACTTTTACGAAGGAAATAAACTTAGAAAATATTTCTTCAGGCATTTATTTAGTAAGGAAATAAAAAAGCCATTAAAAAGAGTATTATTTCCAAATAATTGTAATAGGGGACTATTTAAAAAGCTAGCATATATATGCTGGCTTTTTTTATTCTAAAAGATGTGTCGGTAAACCATTAACACTAGTTTGATTTCTGTTTTTCCAACCTTCATTTTTTGGTTTTATAGAAAATTCATTACTAGAAATACTAGCTTTTACTTCGGAGGCAGTAACTCTATTATCTTCAATTATTAAATACGCATCATCACCCCTATATTTTATTGAATTAACCTTGTTATTTAAAACCTTTTTTTGGTTATAAAGGTTCTTTTGATAAAACCTTTTTTGTTTTATGGAAAGCGCTATCTTTGAGAACTTTAAAAAAAATTAAAAAAAAACTGACGATGAAGCACAAGTACTTTCAATATTTTACTTATTTATTTTTATTTCTGTCTTTTTCTATGATTGCTCAAAATAAGCAAGAAATACAACAAATAACAAAAGACTATGACGTATCAAAGTTAAATAATCTTAAAGAAAAATATTCTAAAGAATTTTATAAACAAAAAAACAAAGCGTTGATATTAGCTTCCCAAAAAGGCTGGAAATTAACATTTACAGACTCAAAAGGTTCTCATCACGAATTAATGGGTGTTACTAAAGAAGGAAATCCAATTTATTACAAAACCTTAAATGTTGATGCAGCTATTTCTACAAGAACAAATTTTTTACACCAAGACGGTGGCTTAGGTTTAAATATTGAAGGACAATCAATGACGGCTTATGTTTGGGATTCTGGTGTCCCACTAGAAACACATCAGGAATATGACGGAGATGGAGGTGAAAACAGAGTTTCTGTTGGGGATGGTTCTACTTCTACGACTGCTCACGGAGCTCATGTAATGGGAACGATTATTTCTTCTGGCTTTGAAGCAAGTGCTAAAGGAATGGCACCCAAAGCCAACGGTATCGCAAATAACTGGTCAAACGATGAGGCAGAAGCAATTTTAGCAGCAGCTAATGGGATGCTAATATCTAATCATTCTTATGGTTATGCTCTTAGAAATGATGATGGTGATGTTCAAATACCAATATACTATTTTGGAGCATATATTAATGATTCTAGAGATTGGGATAATATTATGTATAATGCTCCTTATTATTTAATGGTTGTAGCTGCAGGTAATGACGGGGGTGACAATACCGCAAATTCAGATCCTTTAGGAGAGAATTCTCTTTATGATAAATTAACAGGTCATTCAACCGCAAAAAACAACTTAGTTGTTGCAAACGGACAAGATGCCATAATAAACGAAGATGGAACTTTAAATTCAGTGATTAGAAACGGAAGTAGTTCTGAGGGACCAACTGACGATTTAAGAGTTAAACCAGATATAATGGGTAACGGATCCGGCCTATATTCTTCTACGGATTCTTCAGACGATTCCTATAGCACATATACTGGTACTTCTATGGCTTCTCCAAATGTTGCAGGAACTCTGCTTTTATTGCAACAATATTACAATGAAAAATATGGTAACTTTATGAAGGCTGCAACTTTAAAAGGTTTAGCTCTAAATACAGCTGATGATGCTGGATTGGTTGGACCAGACGGAGAAACTGGTTGGGGTTTAATGAACGCTAAAAAAGCTGTAGAAACAATTACAGAAAATGGACTACAATCTATAATTTCTGAAATTGAATTAACACAAGGTAGTACATATACATTGGTCGTAAAGTCTGATGGAGTAGCACCATTGTTAGCTTCCATATCTTGGACAGATCCAGCAGGTGAGTTAAGTACCGGAGCTGTAAACGATGCAACACCTGTTTTGGTAAATGATATAGATATTAGGGTAACAAAAGATGCAGAGACTTTTATGCCTTGGAGACTTACTTCTGTAAATACAAATGAAAAAGAAGATAATACTGTAGATCCTTATGAAAGGGTAGATGTAGAAGGTGCATCTGGAGAATATACCATTACAATTACACACAAAGGAACTTTAGAGGGAGAATCACAAAATGTATCGTTAATTATTACTGGTATTTCTTCAGGAATAGCTTTATCTACTAGCGAAAACAGTAAAATATCGTGTACTAATACAGATTTTTTTGATTTTAATTTTTTACAAATAATAGGAGGAACAACTACTTTTTCTGTTGAAGGGCAACCGACAAATGCTACTGTAAATTTATCGGACACTTCTTTAAGCGAAAACGGAACTCTTACTGTAACTTTTGGAAATTTAGATAATGTGTTATCTGGAGTGTATTCTATGAATGTTACTGGAATAAATGGAAGTGAAACCACTACCACACCTATTCAATTAACCGTAATACATGCCACGTTTCCAAATGAAGAAATAGTACGCTTATCTCCTGAAAATGGTTTGACAGGAACAACTACAGCCAAAATTGATTTTTCTTGGGAAAATTACAATAATGCAGAAACATACCTAATAGAGGTTTCAGATAATCCCTCTTTTAATACAGTTTTATTTTCTAAAAATAGCGAAGACTTACAATTTTCAATTGAAGGTCTGCAAAGTGAAACAATTTATTATTGGAGAATAAAACCTGAAAACCAATGTATTTCTGGAGATTATTCCTCTATATATAGTTTTCAAACAGGAATAAATGATTGCTCAAATACTTATGAGGCAACAGATTTTTCAAATGCAAGTATATTTATTAATGGGGGCGTTACCGCAGAGGTTCCTTTTAGTGTAACAGATAATATAATTGTAGATAAAATTTTAGTTACTACAGATATTGAGCACAGATATGTACAGAATCTATTGATTTCATTAGAAGCACCTGAAAGCCTAGAAAGTACTATAGTTGTTTTATTAGAAAACCCTTGTGATGGAGTAGATGATATTAGTGATACTACTTTTGATGATGCTGCAGAGGATTTAGCTTGCAGCTCCTCAGCTCCTGCAATTTCGGGGTCTATTGCACCAATAAATAATATGAGTTTACCTTTTTCTGGGAAAGATGCTTTTGGAGAATGGAAATTAGTGGTTTTTGATGGCGTTAGTGGAGATGGAGGAAGTATAAACACCGCCAGTATTACAGTATGTACTATAGAAACAAATACAAATATTCCTTCATTAGCACAATCAGATATTATTGTTGCTCAAAACAGTACATATACAATTACTAGCGGAGACATCGAGGCTACAACAAGTTCTGAACTTCCTAACGAACAAATATTTACTTTAACAACTATACCAGAAAAAGGAAGTTTAGAAATGAATGGAACAATTTTATCTGTGGGAGATCAATTTAATCAAAACGAGTTATCAAGTGGCTTAATAAAATACACGAACACTCAAGTAAATTCTTTTAGTGATGAATTTAAAGTTGATGTAACTAATGGGGCTAATGGATGGTTGCCTAATAACACAATAAAAATTATAGAAGCAACATTAAGTCTTGACAATAATACTCTAGAAGGAGTCTCTTTTTGGCCAAATCCTGCAAAAAATAGATTTAATATTAAAATGATTAATTCTGACAATACAAAATTAACAATTAGTTTATTTGATTTACAAGGAAGAAAAATTATACAAGTTTTCGAAGAACCAAAAAATAATATTTTCACGAAAGAAATAAACTTAGAAAATATTTCTTCTGGTATTTATTTAGTAAGTATTCAGCAAGGAAATAAAAAAGCGATTAAAAAGATTATTATTTCTAAATAATTGCAATAGGGTACGATTTAAAAAGCCAGCATATATATGTTGGCTTTTTTTATTCTAAAATATGTCTTGGTAAACCATGAATACTTGTTTGTTTTCTCTCTTTCCAATACTGTTCAATATTTTCTTTTCCCTTTTCTGCTGCCCAACCATTTAAATCATTTCTTTCTCCTTTAAATTCATAAAAAGGAATTGACATTCCGTAAAAAGTCTGCATAGATTCAATGAAAATCTCCAAAATTTGACTTGTTTCTCGTGCTTATTCAAATAAACAAAACACAATTAAGTATTAAAATTTTCTAGAAATTCTTTCTTATATTTTTGACCTAAAGGTATTTTATTTGCGTTAACAATTGCTAAGTTACCTTCTATATAGTCGAGTTTATTTTTGTTAATTATAAACGATTTATGAACTTGGATAAAAATAGACTTTGGTAAAGAATTTTTCATCTTTTTCAAAGATTTATAGGTTATTAAAAAGTTGTTTTTTAGATGAATTTTAATATAATCACCCAAACCTTCTATAAAATAAATTTCATCAATTTTTATTTGATGTAGTTTTTTATCCGATTTAATGATGATAGAATCAACTTTAGCATCATTCAAATCCTTGATTTTTGAAACGGCTTTTACAAATCGTTCAAAAGAAAAAGGTTTTAGTAAATAATCAGTAGCTTCAACCTCAAAACCCTCTAAAGCATAATCTGAATAGGCTGTTGTAAAAATAACTTTTGGTGGGTTTTTTAATGATTTATAGAAAGAAACTCCGGAAAGTTGAGGCATATTAATATCTAAAAAAGTAAATCTACAGAGTGATTTTTTAAGTATTCTAAAGCTTCTAAAGCATTGTTACAAACATGCAACAAATCTAAATAATCGATTTTATGTATAAATAATTTTAGAACATTTTGAGATGAAGGTTCGTCATCAATAATTAAACATTGTATGCTCATTTTTCTAAATCTATGGTTAGGGTTACAATAAACACATCTTTATTTTTTTCTATTGAAAAATGATGTTTATTAGGATAAATAAGTGCTAAATTTTTTTGAATATTTTTTAAACCAATTCCTTTATAATCCTTACGATGATGATTTGTTATTTCTTTAAAATTGTTTGAAATGGTAAATTCAATTTTTTTGTTTTTAGCATTTAATTTAACATCAATATAAGGGTTTTTAAGACCACTTTTCAAACCGTGTTTAAAACTATTTTCTAGTAATGGTAATAATAACATTGGATGGATTTCTATAGTCTCATCAGCTGTGAATTTAAATTCAATATTTGAACCTGTAACATGCCTGTTTTTTTCAAATTCAATATAATTTTTAATTAACTCAATTTCTTTTTTAATTGATATTTTGCCAGCTTCTATATCATAAATCACATACCTTAAAATATCTGATAGTTGTAAAATTGCATTGGTAACCTCTTGTTTTTCTTCTATAGCAAGCGAGTATAAAACGTTTAAAGAGTTGAATAAGAAATGCGGGTTAATTTGACCTTTTAAATAGTGTAATTGATTTTCTATTTGTTGCTTTTGAATTTTTAAAGCCTTGTTTTCTGATTTATTTAAAGACACCCAATCTTCTGCAAGCTTTATCAGTGTGGTTAAGATAAAAAACACAATAAAAATAAAATATATTTCTAGGGTATCATGATGTGAAATAAAAAAGTAATCATTAAAAAAAAGGTTGATTAATGAATCGAAAAGCCAAGTATTTAGTTCAGCAAAAATTATAAGGTTCGTTACAAATAAAAGGAAAAAAAGTAAATATTTTTCTTTTTTAAGAAAATTAGGAAGTAAATAGTAAAGGTTTAAACAAACGGGAAAAAGTAAAGTAAAAACAAAACAAAAAGTATAGATGTAATCAATTTTTGAAGGTGATGAGCTGCCTGAAAAAAGAAATAATAAAATTATAAAAGAACAACTCCATAACATAGCATTAAAAACTATTTTATGAAGAGCGTTTGTTCTTTTTAAAGAAGATTTAATTTGTAGCATCTGTTCTACTTAATGTGTATTTTGTCGATGTTTCCCATTTTTCAGCATCATTAGAAGCCATGTATTTTTCTAAAAATTTTTGTAATTCTTTAGAACTTGCAGTTAGTAAGTATTTATCATTTAACATACCAATAGTTTGATGCTTTATCTTAATTTTTTTTTGTTTAAAAAGTTCTTCGACCTTGTCTTCATCCAACCACTTTACTTCAATATTGCCATTTTTTTGAATATCGTATTTTACCAAGCTATGTGTGTAAATAGAGTGGCTTTCTAGTAAATTATCAACATCTCCCTGATATTCTAAAGGGAAAAAATCTAAAAATGTCTGATTATTTATTTTAAAAGGAGTCGCAATAAATGAAACCTCTTTATCATTGTAAATTCGTTGAACGTAATAGCTGTTTTTATATTCATCATAGATTTTTAGCTCATCCTTTTTTATTTTTTTTAAAGGACTTTCTTTGGTCATTTCATTTTTAAACGAAACAATTTTCCAAGTTCCTTTTTTTGAATCTTTCCATTCACCAATAAATTTTTTATCAAAAGAGATTGTTTCTTTTGTGTAAAAAGGATTTAGAGACTTTACGACGCAAGAACTTAATAGAATGAAACAAGTTCCTAAAACTACATTTTTAATTTTCATGAGTAACAAATTTAAATTTATTTGATACAAAAGAAGTGTAGATTGGTATAAAAGAGAAATATTTTAGACAAACACTATTTTTTTCTCGATGAAAATGGGTTTTAGAAAATTAATCTATCCAATTTTTAGTTCTTTCAACAGCTTTCTGCCATTTTTTATACAATCGTTCTCTTATCTCGAAGGTAAAAGTAGGAGAGAAGGTTCTGTCTATTTTTCTGTGCGATAAAATATCTTCTTGCTTCCATAAGCCAACACAAATTCCAGCTAAATATGCCGCACCCATAATTGTAGTTTCTATAATTTTAGGACGCTCTACATTGGTGTCTAAAATATCAGATTGAAATTGCATCAATAAATTATTTGCACTTGCACCACCATCAACTTTTAAAGAGGTTAACGGAGTTTCAGCATCATTCTGCATCGCAATTAAAATATCTTTTGTTTGATATGCTAAAGATTCCAAAGTGGCTTTTATTAAATGATTTTTTCCAGTATCACGTGTCAAACCAAAAATTCCACCACGCGCATACATATCCCAATAAGGAGCGCCTAAACCGGCAAATGCAGGAACAACAATTACAGGGTTTTCGCCTTCTACTTCTTTTGCAAAAGCTTCACTTTCTTCGGCAGAATTTATAATTTTTAATCCGTCTCTTAACCATTGAATTGCCGAACCAGCATTAAAAACACTTCCCTCTAAAGCATAATATACTTGGTTGTTAATTCCCCAAGCAATTGTTGTTAATAAACCGTTTTTAGAAAACTGAAGTTCGGTTCCTGTATTCATTAACAAAAAACAACCTGTTCCGTAGGTGTTTTTTGCTTCACCTTTGTTAAAACACGCTTGTCCAAAAAGTGCAGCTTGTTGATCGCCTGCAATTCCTGCAATCGGGATTGTGTGTTCTTCTAAAATAAAATCACCAAAATGAAAAGAGGAGGGTTTTACTTTTGGCAACATTGATTTAGGAATGTTTAATGCGGATATTAATGTAGCATCCCAGCACAAGTTTTCAATATCAAAAAGCAAGGTTCTTGATGCATTACTATAGTCTGTTGCATGAATCTTTTTATCTGTTAAATTCCATAACAACCAAGAATCTATCGTTCCAAAAATGAGATTCCCCTTTTCAGCTTCTTCTCTAGCATTTTTTACATTTTCTAATATCCAATGAATTTTTGTGCCAGAAAAATAAGCATCAATAACTAAACCTGTAGTTTGTTTAATATGATCTTCTAATCCTTTTTTCTTTAAATCCTCACAAATATCTGCCGTTCTATTATCTTGCCAAACAATGGCATTATAAACTGGTTTTCCTGTGTTTTTATCCCAAACAACGGTAGTTTCCCTTTGGTTTGTAATTCCTAGTCCAACAATATCTGCTTTGTTAATACCTGTTTTTTGTATCACCTTTTTTAAGGTTGATAATTGTGTTTCTAAAATCTCTAAAGCATCATGTTCTACCCAACCCGATTTTGGGAAAATTTGTTGAAACTCTTGTTGTTCCATTCCAATAATAGTCCCTTTTTCATCAACAATTACGGAACGCGAACTTGTGGTTCCTTGATCTAAAGCTAAAATATATTTTTTTGACATTTGTAATTAAAATAGGATTCCCAATTTACAAAATAACATGTATATAAATTATTACCTTTAGCAAAATAAAAACTCTTTTTATGGAATATGGATTTTTGTCAGTAATACCACCAATTGTGGCAATCATTTTAGCGTTAAGAACTAAGCAAGTATATATTGCCTTGTTATTTGGAATTTGGTTTTCTTGGTTGATTATTGAGGGTTGGAACCCATTAACAGGAACCTTAGCGATGATTGAAGGTCTTGTAAATGTATTTCAATCGGAAGGAAATACTAGAACAATAATGTTTAGCGCTTTGGTAGGTGCTCTGTTGATTTTTATTCAATATTCTAGAGGAGTAGAAGGCTTTATTAATATTTTAAACAGACAATTGATAAAGTTAGAAGACAGAAAAACTGGATATAGTAGAATAATGGTGCAAGTTTTAGCAACTATAACAGGACTATTATTGTTTGTAGAAACAAGTATTAGTTCTTTAACTGTAGGAACATTATATCGTCCAATTTTTGATAAATTAGGAATACCAAGAGAAAAGTTGGCTTATATAGCTGATTCTAGCTCGGCGCCATCATCCATTTTAATCCCTTTTAATGCTTGGGGTGCTTTTATTATGGGACTTTTATTAACACAAGGAATCGACAAACCATTTTCTGTGATGATTGCATCCATTAAATATAATTTTTATCCTTTGTTTGCAATTGCAATTGTATTCATTGTCATTTTTACAAAGAAGGATTTTGGACCCATGAAAAAAGCCGAAAAAAGAACCAAAGAAACAGGCGAATTAATGAATCCAGGTTCTAAACCAATGGTTTCTGATGAAATTACTTCATTTCCACCAAAAGAAGGAATTGAAGCAAAAGCGTATAATATGATTGTTCCGCTTTTAGTCATGGTTTTTATGATGCCAATCAACTTAATGTATACAGGTTGGGATGCCGTAAAAGAATCGACATCCGTTTTAGATCATGCTTCACAAGCAATTGGTGAAGGTTCTGGTTCATCATCTGTTTTATACGCCGTAATTACCTCTTTATTGGTTGCTATGATTATGTATTTTATACAAGGAATTATGAATCCAAAAGAAGCTATAAACCTAACTTTAAAAGGAATTAGTGAGTTAATGCCATTGGCTTTATTAATGCTATTAGCATTTGCCATTGGTGATGCTTGTAAGGAATTAGAAACCGGAATTTATGTAGCAAACGCAACTAAAGAATGGTTGTCGCCAGAATTATTACCAGCAGTCGTTTTTATAATTAGTTCTTTTATTGCTTTTTCTACAGGAACTTCTTGGGGAACATTTGCCATTATGTTGGCAATTTCAATTCCGATGGCAAATATTCATGGAGCTGAGGTAACGATTGTGGTTGCCGCAACTCTAGGAGGAGGGATTTTTGGAGACCATTGTTCGCCAATTTCTGACACTTCTATTATTTCGTCTATGGCCTCTGCAAGTGACCATATAGATCATGTAAAAACGCAATTACCATATGCTTTAATTGGTGGAGCAATTACTGTAATTATGTATTTGATTATTGGGTTTATGGGATAAGATAAATCGCTAAGAACGCAAAGAAACTTTACAAACCTTTTCGGATTTAGCAACTGTTTCCTTAATCAGCTAAAACGCCACGTTTTTTAATTTCAGAAATAGGGCGTAGAGCGTCTTCTTTAATCGTGTTTTCTTTGAAAATAAATGTTTTTTCATACAATGTGTTTCCCTCAAAAAAAGTAACTTGAAAACGATTGTTTAATTTGAATAATTCAGGTTGAATAAATTCAATTTTAGCAAAAGAATTTGCCGGTAAAACAGCTAATTTTTTACGTAATAAAGAAGTTGTTTTCGTTTCAGAAAAACCTTGAGAAACAATCACAATCATTTCTATAGCAACATTTTTATTGTTAATAAGGTAGACGTTCCAGTCATCTGTTTTATAAATATCATTGTATTCATAAACAACTGCCATTTCTACACCTATAACCTCAGGTATTTGTATGTCTTTTTTCATGAGCGAATACTTACCAAAGCGTATAAAACTCTTCTTTAGTTATCACATCACCATCACAATCATCGATCGTTAATGCTCCTTCACATAAACCACCAAATTCATCTTCTAGGTTGTCTTCATTATATTTTGTAGATTTTCCGCTTTTATAAACCGTAATTTGCTTTAAAACTTCATCTGCATCATTCGTTTCAAAATACCAGGTAGACGTTCCCCAACTTGCATATTCATCATCTCTGTTTTCATCCCAAAACTGTGTAAAATAGTTCATTATATTATAGATTTAAATTGCTCTAAAAAACGTTTGTCATTTTCATAAAACATTCTAATATCAGGAATTTGATATAACAACATTGCAATACGTTCTATTCCCATTCCAAAAGCGTAACCAGAATATTTTGTTGGATCGATATTTGCATTTTTCAACACGTTAGGATCGACCATTCCACAACCCATAATTTCTAACCAACCTGTACCTTTAGTAATTTTATAATCCGTTTCTGTTTCTAGTCCCCAATAAATATCTACTTCTGCACTTGGCTCTGTAAATGGAAAATAGGAAGGGCGTAAACGTATTTTAGACTTTCCAAACATTTCTTTTGTAAAGTATAAAAGCGTTTGTTTTAAATCAGCAAAAGAAACATCTGTATCGATATACAAGCCTTCAACTTGATGAAAAATACAATGTGCTCTTGAAGAAATATCTTCATTTCTAAAAACTCTACCTGGAGAAATGGTTCTAATTGGTGGTTTGTTTTCTTCCATGTAACGAACTTGTACAGAAGAAGTATGTGTTCTTAGTAAAATGTCAGGATTTTGCTCAATAAAGAAAGTGTCTTGCATGTCTCTTGCAGGATGATATTCTGGCAGATTCAAAGCTGTAAAATTGTGCCAATCATCTTCAATTTCAGGTCCTTCAGAAACGGTAAAACCAATTCTATTAAACACTTCAATAATTTGATTTTTTACCAATGAAATTGGATGACGTGAGCCTAATTCAATAGGGTCAGATGGACGTGTTAAATCTCCATAAACACCTTTTTCTTCCACAGAATTTTCTAGCGCATCATTTAATTCAGCTACTTTTTCTTCAGCAGATTTTTTTAAATTGTTTAAAGCTTGACCAAAATCTTTACGTAATGCTGCATCTACATTTTTAAATTCTGCAAACAGTTCTTTTAGCAAACCCTTACTTCCTAAGTATTTAATTCTAAAGGTTTCTACGTCATCTTTAGTTGTTGCTTTAAAAGCTTGCACATCTCCAATAAGCTCCTTTACTTTATCTAACATTTTTGAGTAAAATTAAGGCACAAATTTAGTGTTTTTTATAGAGTTTTATCCACCTAAAGTTAAGAAAACAATAAGAGCTTCCGAAATCGATTGAAATAAGGGAATTTAAAGAATAAATAAAAATTCTTTTTTTATTTGAGGATTCATAAATTAACTATATTTGTCCCACTTAAATATTATTAAATTCATAAAAAAGTATGGCTAAAAAAGCAGAATTAAAAATAAATGAGTTTATGGAAATGGTTACTAAAAGAAATAACCATGAGCCAGAATTCTTACAAGCTGTTCAAGAAGTTGCAGAAACTGTGATTCCTTATATCGCTAATCACGATATTTACAATGGAAAAAATATATTGTTAAGAATGGTAGAGCCAGAGAGATTAATTTCTTTTAGAGTTTCTTGGGTAGATGATGACGGAGAGATACAAGTAAATAGAGGATATAGAATTCAAATGAACTCTGCAATAGGACCATATAAAGGAGGTTTGCGTTTTCACCCATCGGTGAATGCAAGTATTTTAAAGTTTTTAGCCTTCGAGCAAGTCTTTAAAAACTCTTTAACAACTTTACCAATGGGTGGAGGAAAAGGAGGTTCTGATTTTGATCCGAAAGGAAAATCTGATAACGAAATTATGCGTTTTTGTCATTCTTTTATGAGTGAACTATTTAGACATATTGGTCATAATACAGATGTTCCTGCTGGAGATATTGGTGTTGGAGGACGTGAAATAGGCTTTATGTTTGGAATGTATAAAAAACTAAACAATACATTTACTGGAGTTCTTACTGGTAAAGGTGCTTCTTGGGGAGGATCTTTAATTAGACCAGAAGCAACAGGTTATGGTACTGTATATTTTGCGCAAAACATGTTATTGCGTAAAGAAGATTCGTTTGAAGGAAAAAAAGTTATTATTTCTGGTTCTGGAAACGTAGCACAATATGCTGCTGAAAAAGCGATAGAATTAGGTGCAACTGTTTTAACGTTGTCAGATTCTCAAGGATATATTCATGATGCAGACGGTATAGATTCAGAAAAATTAAAACACGTTATGTTTATTAAAAACGAAAAACGTGGAAGAATTAGTGAATATGTAGCCAAATATCCAAATGCAAAGTTTGTTGCAGGAGAAAGACCTTGGTCTGTAAAATGTGATATTGCTTTGCCATGTGCAACACAGAATGAGTTAAATGGTGACGAAGCAAAAGCATTAATTAAAAACGGCTGTATGTGTGTTTCTGAAGGTGCAAACATGCCTTCTACGCCAGAAGCAATTCATGAATTTCAAAAAGGAAAAATCTTATTTGCTCCAGGAAAAGCAAGTAATGCCGGTGGTGTTGCAACATCTGGGTTAGAAATGAGTCAGAATTCATTACGTTTAAGCTGGACCCGTAAAGAAGTAGATGATAAATTAAAAGATATTATGGAAGATATTCATGATTCATGTGTAAAATATGGAGAAAATGAAGATGGTTCTATAGATTATATTAAAGGCGCAAATATTGCTGGTTTTGTTAAAGTTGCAGATGCAATGTTAGCGCAAGGAATCGTATAAAAATTCAGTAGTAAATTTAAATCTAAAAGACGCATCAATTTATTTGATGCGTTTTTTTGTACAACTTGTTTTAAAAACTAATCTTTACGGTTAGAAACTTTTTTCGAATGATGGTATTCTCTCTTTTTTTCTTTGGTGTTTTTTTCTCCTTTGTAGGTTCTATAACTCCTAGTATGTTAAATATGACGGCTTTAAAAATTAGTTTAGAAAATGGAAAAAAAGAGATAAACAAATATGCCTTAGGAGTTTCACTTGTTGTCTTTCCACAAGCATATATAGCTATTCTTTTAACAGAATATATTGCTGAAAACTTATCAATATTGGAAACTTTACAAAAGATAGGGATCGTTATTTTTATATTTTTATCGTTCTATTTTTATAGAGAATCTAAAAAAGATAAAATTGAAATTAGTAAAATAAAAAAGGAAAACCCTTTTTTAACAGGAATTATACTTTCAGTTTTAAATATGTTTGCCATTCCTTTCTTTTGTGGAATAGTAGCAACTTTAGATGTTTTTAACCTATTTAGTTTTAATTTTATTCCTGCTTTATTTTTTATACTAGGATCTGTATTGGGCACATTTTACATCCTTTTTTTATATGGAAAATTCGCAAAAATTATTCAGAAAAAGACAGGAAAGCTAACAAGAGATATTAATATAATTCTATCTATTTTAACAGCATTAGTAGCAGTCTTTACAATAATAAAACTGTTTTTTTAAAGAAGAAATGAAAACTATAAAGAACATAAAAACGGAAGGAAACCACAACAAGTCAATTTTAATTGATGTTTTTTATAAAGAAACCAATCAACCCAAAAAAATCATTATTTTTTGTCATGGTTACAAAGGGTTCAAAGATTGGGGAGCTTGGAATTTAATGGCAGCAGTTTTTGCAAACGCAGGATTTTTCTTTATCAAATTTAATTTTTCACATAACGGGGGAACCGTTGAACAGCCTATCGATTTTCCAGATTTAGAAGCTTTTGGTAATAATAATTACACCAAAGAATTAGATGATTTGGCATCTGTAATTAATTGGATTTCTACGCATTCTGGTTTTAGAAATGAAGTAAAACTTGATGCTTTTTCTTTAATAGGTCACAGTAGAGGAGGAGGAATTGTGTTGTTAAAAGCCAATGAAGATACTAGAATTAAAAAAGTAATTACGTTGGCAGGAGTTTGTGATTTTGAAAAAAGAACAGCAACAATCGGTGATTTACAACAGTGGAAAAATGACGGTGTTAAATATGTTTTAAACGGAAGGACAAAGCAAAATATGCCTCATTATTATCAGTTTTATGAAGATTTTATGCTGAATAAAGAAAGGCTAGATATTAAAAAAGCGACTGAAAACTTAAAGATTCCACATTTAATAATTCATGGAAATAAAGATACTTCTGTTTTGATTGGAGAAGCTGAAAGCTTAAAAAAATGGAATTCAGAAAGTGAATTAAAAGTCATTGATAACGCAAATCATGTCTTTAATACTTTTCACCCTTGGGGGAAAAATCATCTTTCAGAAGAGCTTGAAACAACCATAAAAAACTGTATTAACTTCTTAAAGTAATCTAATTACTTTCACTAATTTTCTTATAGATGAACTTTTGAGTACTATGTAGGATTAAAATCTAAGTATTTTAGATTCATGCTTTTGTAGGAATGACAAGCAACATCTTTTTCGTATTTTCGAAAGATGGAATTACAACCTCCTTTTCGTAAAATAATTCATGTAGATATGGATGCTTATTATGCATCTGTAGCAGAATTAGACAACCCAGAATTAAGAGGAAAAGCGATTGCAGTTGGAGGAAATGAAATTAGAGGTGTTGTATCTGCAGCTAGTTATGAAGCAAGAAAATTTGGCGTAAAATCTGCAATGAGTAGTTTTTTAGCAAAACAAAAATGTCCACATTTAATTTTTGTAAAAACTGATTTTGAACGATATAAAGAGATCTCAACTAAAATTAGAGAAATTTTTTATGAGTATACCGATTTGGTTGAACCACTTTCTTTAGATGAAGCGTATTTAGATGTTACAGAAAATAAGAAAGGAAATCCGTCTGCGAATGCAATTGCTAGAGAAATCAGGGAACGTATTTTTAAAAAAACAGGTTTGCGAGCTTCTGCAGGAATTTCCATCAATAAATTTATAGCAAAAGTTGCTTCAGACATTAATAAACCAAATGGTCAAAAAACTATTCATCCAGAAGAGGTTATTGCTTTTTTAGAAGAATTACCTGTCAATAAATTTTATGGAGTTGGTAAAGTGACAGCTGCAAAAATGTATAATTTAGGCATTTTTGTAGGCAATGATTTAAAGAAAAAAACAATAGAAGAACTGGTAAGCCTCTTTGGAAAATCGGGTACTCATTACTACAACATTGTTAGAGGAATTCATAATAGCGCTGTAAAACCCAATAGAATTCGAAAATCGATTGCAGCAGAAAGGACTTTTAATGAGAATATTTCATCAGAAATTTTTATGCTTGAAAAGTTAGAAAAGATTGCTGACGAATTAGAAAACCGCATGAAAAAATCGAAAACAAAGGGAAAAACGATTACTTTAAAAATTAAATATTCAGATTTTACACAACACACAAGAAGTAAAACAAAAGCTGCTTTTATGCAGCATAAAAGTGAATTTTTTCCTGTTGTAAAAGAATTATTATATCAAGAAAAATTAAAAAATTCTGTACGGTTATTAGGAATTTCTTTCGGAAATTTAGACACCATCATAAAAGAACCTTTTTGGGTGCAGTTACAATTCGATTTCTGACAAAAAATAAAATGAAAATACAAATAAAAAGAACCAATTCAGAAAATAGAGATTTCATCAACTTGGTAAAAGAATTAGATGCTTTTCTAAAGATTACTGATAGAGACGAACATGATTTTTACAATCAGTTTAATCATATTGATGTTTTAAAAAATATCGTTGTCATTTATTTTAACGAAATTGCAGTAGGTTGTGGTGCCATTAAAAAGTATGATGATATTACTGTTGAAGTAAAAAGAATGTTTGTTTGTTTAGAAAAAAGAGGTTCGGGAGTTGCACAAAAAATGCTTCAAGAATTAGAAATTTGGGCAAAAGAATTAGGGTATCAAGAATGTATTCTAGAAACAGGAATAAGACAAGTAGAGGCTGTACGATTTTATAAAAAGTGTAATTATAAAATCATTACAAATTACGGGCAATATAAAAACATGGAAAACAGCATTTGTTTTAAAAAATATATATAGATGAATTACAGTTACTGGGAATTAAAAGAATGGTTTACAAATATTGATTTTACAATTGTTGGAAGTGGAATTGTAGGTTTAAGTTGTGCATTAGAATTGAAGAAAAAGCACCCTAAAGCTAAAATCTTAATTCTTGAAAAAGGAATGTTACCTCAAGGAGCTAGTACTAAAAATGCTGGTTTTGCTTGTTTTGGGAGTTTGTCGGAATTAATAGATGATTTAGATTCTCATACAGAACAAGAAGTTTTTAATTTGGTTGAAAAAAGATGGAAAGGTTTACAGTTATTGCGTAAAAACTTAGGAGATAAAGAAATCGATTTTCAACAAAACAAAGGATTTGAATTGTGTGATGATCAAGATTTCTTTTCTGCATGTATTTCTAAAAAAGAGAAAATTAATCAACTTCTAAGACCAATTTTTAAACAAGATGTTTTTTCAATTTCTGAGAATACTTTTGGTTTCCAAAAAGTCCACCAACAATACATTGTAAATAATTTTGAAGGTCAAATTGATACAGGAAAAATGGCTTTCGAATTGTTGAACAAAGTTCAAAAGTTAGGCGTTAAAATTTTAAATAATATTAGTGTTGAGGAATTTGTAAAAGATCAAAATAAAATACACATAAAAACCAGTAGATTAGATTTTTACACAAAAAAAATATTCATCGCAACGAATGGTTTTGCTTCAAAACTTTTGAATGAAAATGTACAGCCCGCAAGAGCTCAAGTTTTGATAACGAAGCCAATAAAAAACTTGCATATAAGAGGAACTTTTCATTTAGAAAAAGGCTATTATTATTTTAGAAATATAGAGGATAGAGTTCTTTTTGGAGGAGGAAGAAACCTTGATTTTAAAACTGAAGAAACGACAGCATTTGGTCAGACAGAAATCATTCAAAATGAATTAGAAAAAATCTTAAAAGAAACTATTTTACCAAATATAAATTTTGAGATCGATCACAAATGGAGTGGAATTATGGGGGTTGGCAATCAGAAAAAAGCAATCGTTAAAGAGCTTTCAGAAAATGTTTTCTGTGGAGTTCGCTTAGGAGGAATGGGAATTGCAATTGGTAGTTTAGTTGGTAAAGAATTAGCAGATTTATTAAATTAGTATTATGAAAGAAATCCACAAAAACTTTGATGTTATCATAATTGGAGGAGGTTTGGCTGGTTTATGCAATGCAATTCATTTATCTAAATTTGGTAAAAAAGTTTTATTAATTGAGAGAAATGAATATCCAAAACATAAAGTTTGTGGTGAATATATTTCGAATGAAGTTTTACCTTATTTACAATTTCTTGATTTTAATCCGTTTCATTTTGGGGCAGTAAAAATCAATAGGTTTCAACTTTCAACAACAAAAAGTAATTTAATTTCAGCAAAATTACCTTTGGGTGGTTTTGGAATTTCTCGTTATACCCTTGATTTTGAGTTATCCAAAAAAGCAATAAAAAATGGAGCGACAATACTAGAAGACATTGTTGTTAATGTTGATTATTCTAAGGATTCTTTTTTAATAGAAACAAAAGAACATCAAAATTTTACATCAAAAATTGCTATTGGAGCTTTTGGGAAACGCTCATTATTAGATGTAAAAATGAACCGTGATTTTATTCAAAAAAAAGCACCTTATTTAGGTGTCAAAATTCATGTAAAAGGAGATTTTCCAGAGGATTTAGTAGCGCTTCATAATTTTAAAGGTGGTTATTGCGGGGTTTCTAAAGTAGAAAATAATGCAATTAACTTATGTTATATCACCAATTTATCATCTTTTAAAAAATATAAAAACATAGATGATTTTCAAGAAAAAGTTATTCTTAAAAATCAATTTTTAAAAGAAATATTTAAGAACTCTGAAGCTATTTTTGAAAAACCTTTAACGATTAGTCAAATTTCTTTTGAAACTAAAAAACCGGTAGAAAATCATATTATAATGTGTGGTGATTCTGCAGGAATGATTCATCCATTGTGTGGAAATGGGATGAGTATGGCAATTCAAGCTGCACAGTTATCATCTTTACTCATTCTAAATTACTTTAATGGTGAAGTTGAATCAAGAAATGAACTTGAAAAGCAATATATTAGACAGTGGAATAAAAAATTTAGTTTTCGTTTAAAAGCAGGTCATTTCATTGCAATGTTGTTTCGAAAAGATAAAATTGCAAGTGTTTTACTTCTAATTTTAAAGAAAATTCCTTTTTTATTGCCAATAATTATTAAACAAACTCACGGTAAACCAATGGAAATATAATGGACTTTTTTATAAGCACAAAAAAGAGAACAGATAAAGAGGAATTGATGGACGATTTTTCTATTGGAGGATATTTATTGCGAGATACGCTAGATAAATTAGAGAACATAAATCGTTGGTTAGGTGGTAATTTAGTAACTGTAAATGGTTTAAAAGCAATGCTTCTAAATCAGACAAAAGAGCAAGAAATTACCATTGTGGATATTGGTTGTGGTCATGGAGATATTTTGCGAGATGTTGCCAAGTTTGGTAGAAAAAACAAGTACAATTTTAAATTGATTGGTATTGATGCAAATCCAACTGCTATCGAATATGCTAATGAATTATCAACAGATTTTCCTGAATTGAGTTTTGAAACCCAAGATATTTTTTCAGAGGAATTTAAAAACAGAAAGTTTGATGTTGTTTTAGCAACATTATTTCTGCATCATTTTAAAGAAGATCAATTGGTCTCTTTTTTACAAAATACATTAAAACAAACCAAAATAGGAATCGTAGTGAACGATTTGCACAGACATAAATTAGCGTATTATTTATTTATGCTGTTATCTATTTTTATAAAAAACAAGATGATTATTGAAGATGGTTTAACATCTGTTTTAAGAGGGTTTAAAAGAAAAGATTTAGTTAACATTTCTCAAAAATTAAACATAAAACCCGAAATCTCATGGAAATGGGCATTTCGTTTCCATTGGATGTTAAAAAGTCCAAAGCTTTAAGTTTAAGATATAAACTAGAAATATTAAGATATAATATGAAAGTAAAAATAATATCAGTTGCAAAACAATTGCCAAAATATTTTAGAGAAACAAAAGATATCATTCCGTTTGTAAAACTATGGATGCAGAATCAAGATTCGCGTTTTCAACGAAAAGTAATTAAACTTTTTGAAGGAGCAGGTGTTGATAAGCGCTATTCAATTATGGATCCAGAAGAAGTTTTTATAGCGACATCTTTCGAAGAAAAAAATAATATTTACGCACGAGAAGTTGTAAAGCTAGGTGAGCAATCATTAAAAAAAGCATTAGTAAAAGCAAATTTAAAAGCGACTGATTTAGATTATATTATTACAGTAAGTTGTACAGGCATTATGATTCCTTCTATGGATGCATATTTAATTAATTCTTTAGAAATGAAACAAGATATAGTACGTTTACCCGTTACAGAAATGGGTTGTGCGGCAGGAGTTTCTGGTATTATTTATGCAAAGAATTTTTTAAAATCAAACCCGAACAAAAGAGCTGTAGTTATTGCGGTTGAAGCACCAACAGCAACGTTTCAGTTAGATGATTATTCGATGACAAATATTGTAAGTGCTGCTATTTTTGGTGATGGTGCATCTAGTGTAATTTTGTCTTCATATGAAGAGGATAAAGGTCCAGAAATTATAGATGAAGCCATGTATCATTTTTACAACGCTACAGAAATGATGGGCTTTAATTTGGTGAATACAGGTTTACAAATGATTTTAGACAAGGAAGTTCCACAGAAAATATCAGATCATTTTCCAGCTATTGTACATCCTTTTTTACAAAGAAATAATTTAACAATTGAGGACGTAAATCATTTGATTTTTCATCCTGGAGGAAAAAAAATCGTTCAAACTGTAGAAGACTTATTTGGTGTTTTAGGTAAAAACATTGATGACACGAAAGAAGTACTTCGTTTGTATGGGAACATGTCTAGCGCAACTGTTTTGTATGTTTTAGAGCGTTTTATGGATAGAAACCCAGCAAAAGGAGAAAGAGGTTTGATGTTGAGTTTTGGTCCAGGTTTTTCTGCACAAAGAATTTTGTTAGAATGGTAAGAGAATTCCAAAATAAAAATTATTGGGCACTAATTTTAGGGGGTTCAAGCGGATTGGGTTTGGCAACTGCCAAAAAGTTAGCCAAACACGGTATGAATATTTGTGTCGTTCATAGAAACTCAAGAGCTCAAAAAAAAGAGATAGACCATCATTTTGATGAAATTAGAAAAGAAAAAATTGAATTTATTTCTTATAATTTTGATGCTTTAAATGCCGAAAAAAGAACGCAATTTCTTTTTGAGTTTCAAGAAAAATTAGGAACAAAAGGAAAAGTAAAAACGTTGGTTCACTCTATTGCAAAAGGGAACTTAAAACCCATGTTTTCTCAAGAAAAACAGGTTTTGAAAAATGATGATTTTCAAATCACTATCAATGCAATGGCTATTAGTTTGTACGATTGGTTCCAATCAATATTTGATAAAAAACTATTTACAGACGATGCAAGGATTATCAGTTTTACAAGCGAAGGAAACACAAAACCTTGGAAAAATTATGCAGCAGTTTCTGCTGCAAAAGTTACGTTAGAAGCTATTTCTAGAAACATTGCTTTAGAGTTTGCTCAATTCGGAATTAGAGCAAATTGTATTCAAGCTGGTGTTACAAATACTGCTTCTTTAAATATGATTCCTAATAGTGAAACGATAAAAGAGCATACATTAAAAAGAAACCCTTTTGGGAAATTAACAACTCCGGAGGATGTTGCTAATGTGGTGTATCTATTAAGTAAAGACGAATCTTCCTGGATTAATGGAACCATTATAAAAGTTGATGGAGGAGAAAGTTTAAATTAGAGATGGATAAAAATACGATTATACAAAATTTACCTTACACCAAACCTTTTTTGTTTGTTGATGAAATTACACATATTTCAGAAAATGGAGTTTCAGGAAATTATACATTCAAAGAAAACGAGTTTTTTTACAAAGGTCATTTTAAAGAAAACCCAATAACTCCTGGTGTAATTTTAACAGAAACGATGGCGCAAATTGGTGTGGTTTGTTTGGGGGTTTATTTATTAAAAGATGAGATTTCATTAGAAATAAAACCACAAATAGCACTAACATCAAATCAAATTGATTTCTTTTTAACTGTTCATCCCAATGAAAAAGTATGGGTTGTTTCAGAAAAAGAATATTTTAGATTTAATAAATTAAAATGTGCAGTAAAAATGTTTAATAAAAATAAGGAGTTGGTTTGTAGAGGAACTATTTCTGGAATGATCATTGCTAAAGAAATACTCAAGTAAATTTATAAAATGATACTGAAATGAATTCAACGCAAAAGAAAAACAGAGTTGTTATTACGGGTCTAGGTGTTGTTGCTCCGAATGGAGTTGGTAAAGAGGCATTTGCAAAAGCTATAAAATCAGGAACTTCAGGAATTACGTTTCACCAAAAATTAAAAGACAAAGGTTTTTCTTGTTGCATTGGTGGAATTCCGGAAGTGTCAGAAGAAAAAAAGCTAGAATATTTAACACCTTTACAGTTAAGAGGCTTCAATAGTACTAGTATTTTATATGGCTGTATGGCTGGAATTGATGCTTGGAAAGATGCTGGTTTTTCAGTGGATGAAAACTCGATTTTAGATTATGATTCTGGATTAATTTTTGGCACAGGAACCTCAGGGATTGAGAAATTTAGAGAATCGATTTATAAAATTGATGAGCAAAAAGTAAGACGTTTAGGAAGTACATCTGTAGTGCAAACCATGGCAAGTGGAATTTCAGCCTATTTAGGCGGAATTCTAGGTTTTGGAAATCAAGTAACAACAAATTCATCAGCTTGTACAACTGGAACAGAAGCTTTACTATTAGGCTTTGAACGCATTAAAAGTGGAAAAGCGAAACGAATGTTAGTTGGTAGCTCTAGCGATAGTAGTTTATATACTTGGGGTGGTTTTGATGCGATGCGAGTAATGACGTATAAACACAATGAAACTCCAGAAAAAGGATCTAGACCGATGAGCGAAACAGCATCAGGATTTGTACCTGGAAGTGGTTCAGGAGCTTTAGTTTTAGAATCTTTAGAAAGTGCTTTAGAAAGAAAAGCCACTATTTATGCAGAAGTTCTAGGAGGAAACATCAATTCTGGTGGTCAAAGAAATGGCGGTACATTAACAGCTCCAAACGCAGAAGCTGTTCAGAAATGTATTACAGATGCATTGTTAGATTCAGAAATATTAGCAGCAGAAATTGATGTGATAAACGGTCATTTAACCGCCACTTCAAAAGACGCCTTAGAAATAGAAAATTGGAGCAATGCTTTACAGAGAAAAGGAGCAGATTTTCCTTATATAAACTCTTTAAAATCAATGGTTGGCCACTGTTTGGCAGGTGCAGGTGCTATTGAATCTGTTGCTTCTGTATTGCAAATTAAAGAACAGTTTGTGTTCCCAAATATTAATTGTGAAGACATTCATCCAGAAATATCTGAATTGATTGATGCGCAAAAAATCCCGACTAAAATGATAGATAAAGACATTCATATTGTTGCAAAAGCAAGTTTTGGTTTTGGTGATGTAAATGCATGTGTTATCTTTAAAAAATATATCTAAAAAAATGATAAAAGAAGAATTAATTATAAAGTTAAAGGCGATTGTAAAGCCATACATTCAAGACGAAGAAGCTTTTATGAATTTAACAGAAGAAACAGATTTTATTAATGATTTAAAAATAAATTCAGCTAATTTAGTGGATGTTGTTTTAGATGTAGAAGATGAATTCAATATAGAAATAGATAATGATTCTATGGAGAAAATGCTTTCGGTAAAAGCTGCTATGGAAATTATAGAACAAAAGTTATCAGCATAATGATTGGCAATGATATTGTTGATTTACAGTTGGCCAAAAGCCAAAGTAATTGGCAGCGTAAAGGCTTTTTAGAAAAACAGTTTACTGAAGAAGAGCAAAAAAAGATATTGAATTCTAAAAATCCATTTTCATTAGTTTGGTTGTTTTGGAGTATGAAGGAAGCTGCTTATAAAAGTTGCACTCAGAAGATTGAAAAACGTTTTTTTGCACCCCAAAAACTAGAATGCACCTTGACCAGTGAAAACGAGGGTTTTGTAAGTTTTGAGGATAAAAAATTCTATACGACTACTTTTTTGAGTACATTTTACCTCTGCACAATAGCTAGAGAAACTCAAGAACAAATAACAATTTTTTCGGCAATTGGTTCATCTAAAACAATCGATACCGATTTAAAGAAAAAACTTACCGAGGAAACAGGAATTTTATCCGAAGAAATAGAAAAAAGAAAAACGGCTATTGGTGCACCGCTTTTTTACCATCGAAAACAATTATTAACCAAATCTTGTTCAATTTCTCATCATGGAAATTATGGAGCATTTGCATTTACATTAGAAAACCAATCTTAAAAAATAATTTATATGTTTGTTAAAGTAAGATCTCTATTATTTCTAATTATCTTAAGTACCTGCACTTGTTTTTCTCAAGAGGGAATTAAAAATGAATCAGAATCAGAATCAGAAATTACGTTTATTATTAAGAACTTAGGATTTAATGTAGATGGGCGTTTTAATGATTTTACAGTTTTTAGTAACTTTAATTCTGATAATTTAGAAGAGAGTTTTATTAATGTAGAAATTAGTGTTAAATCCATATTTACAGACATAGAACTTAGAGATGAACACTTATTAAAATCAGATTATTTCGATGTTGATAACCATCCAACAATTGTGTTTGAATCTTCAGGTATTGAGAAAAAATCAAACTCTGAATACATACTTAAAGGATTTTTATTAATGAAAGGTGTTAAAAAAAAGATAGAAAGTCCTTTAGAATTAAAAGAGACCGAAAAGGGTGTGCGTTTTATCGCTAATTTTACGCTTAACAGAAAAGATTTTAGTGTTGGCGGAAGCAGTTTTATCCTATCTAAAAAAGTATATATTAAAATGATTTATGTTGCAGATAAAAATTAAACAAGAACTTTTTAAACAATGTAAAGCGTTTGTAAATAAACGTACACAAACGGTTGAAGAAATCATTTCATCAAACCAAAAAGCTTTGCAATCTGAGACGAAGAGCTCAGCAGGTGATAAACACGAAACAGGAAGAGCAATGTTGCAATTAGAAATGGAAAAAGCCAGCCAACAGTTGGAAGGTATTTCTCAAATGAATGAAATTTTAGCAAAAATTGATTTCTCAGAAGCATCAAACAAAGCTCATTTAGGGAGTATTATTTTTACAGAAAAAAGCAATTATTTTTTAAGTATTTCTGCAGGACAAATAATTGTTGATTGTCAAAAATATTTTGCAGTTTCTGTTTCTTCACCTATTGGTAAGTTACTGTTAGGAAAAAGTGAAAATGAAGTAATTTCTTTTAATGGGATAGATCACAAGGTTTTAAAAATTAGTTAAAATAATTTTTTATATTCTAGTGAATTCTTTGACATCATATATTTTAATGACATTTTTTTTAAAAAACACGGTAAGAAAAAGTGTCTATTATATTATGAATTTTTGTGAATACTTAAATAAATTTGCTCACCAATTTCTATTGTTACTAAATGATTAAAAAATACAATTTGGTTTTCAAATTTTGCTTCAATTAACCAAAAAGAACCTTTAAAATAAGCGTTTAAAACACTTGCTTTCAAGTTTTTAACTTCAGTTTGGTGTTTTGATTTCTCAACAATTTTTATTTGATGAGGATATAGTAAAATCGGATCTCCATTAATCATAATTTCATTAACATCATCAAACAAAGCAGCAACATATTTCTCATTTGGATTCTTATAAATCTCTAAAGGATGGTTATTTATAAGTATTTTATTATTTCTAATAACGATTAACCTATCAGCAAAGGAAAGTGCATCATTTTTATCATGAGTAGCCACAATACAAGTAATGTTTTTATTTTTTAAATAGGTAAATAAATTTCTACGTAAAGAGTTTTTTTTAAAGTTGTCTATTTGTCCAAATGGTTCATCTAATAATAATAATTCAGGCTCTTTTGCTAAAGCTCTAGCAATCGCAACTCTTTGCTTTTGACCACCACTTAAGTTTTTTACTTTGGTGTTCTCAAAAGCTTTCATTTCTATTACTTCTAACAATTCTTGCGTACGTTTTTCACTTTCTTCAGGATAAAAACGAGATAAGAATTTTTTTATGTTTTCAGAGACAGAAATGTATGGCATCAAATCAAAATCTTGCGCAACATATTTAAAGAAATCCATTCCTGGGACTAAATGAAACTCGGGACCTAAAACTTCATTTTCTTTCCAAAAGATATCTCCACTGTTTAAATTTAATAAACCATAGATTGTTTTTAAAAGTGTAGATTTTCCACAACCACTTTCACCCATTACACAAAGATGCTCTCCCTTATGTAAAGTGAAATTAAAATTATTTAAAACAATTTTCTTTTTAGAGTACCCAAAAGAGATGTTGTTTACGACAAGCATACCTATTTATAAATAACGGTTATACCAACTATTTTCAATAGTGATTTCCCAAAAATTCTCTAGGTCTTCTTTATTATTTATTAAGTTGTCAAAAATGATTGTTTTTGCAGTAACAGCTTTGTTTTTAAGTAACTTTTTAAAGTCTTTTAAGTCCTTATACTGTACATATTCACCTTGTTTAAAACAAGCATTCATTTTATCTAAAAGTTCAACTTTATACACCTCTTGAAGTTGTAAAATAAAAGAAACAGAAGCATCAATGTCTGCATTTGTTAAACTAGTTTCAGTATCATCCGCGACTAAAATGATGAATCTATTGTATAATAATTGATAAGAAACTTTAAAATGTTCATCTTCTGTTTTCCAGGACTCTACAAACTGTTTTACTTTCTGTTCTATCTCTTCAATTTCTGTAGGGTAAAATTTTCTACTTGAAGGATATACCCAAACTTTAGCATCATTAGAAATTGATGTATAATCTACAAACATATTACGAATTTTAGTGTTGCAAAGATACAGAAAGAAAAACCGCAAACTTGATTTCAAATTCGCGGTTTTAAAAAGTATTTTTACATTTTTAGACTTCTTCTGCTAAGTTGCTTTAATTAAATTCACGAAATCTTTTTCCGTGCTTTTTCCTTTATTTTTATTGTACCAAACCTGTAATTCTTGTTTAAAATCAGCATCTAAACTTCCATTTTCAGCTTTATATGCTGCTACCATATTTGATGCTACAGTTGGTCTTGGTCCCCAAGTATTTATTACATTGATTTCTTTATCTAAAATAATTAATTTAGGAATTGCGCTACCACCATTTGTTAAAAACAAATCCATTAACTCTAAGTTTTCATCGCGCAAAACTAATTTTAAATCAATATGATCATTTAAATCAGCCATTTTATTGATAACGGGTAAATTTTGAGCAGCATCCCCACACCAACCTTCAGTAATTAGTAACCAAGTTTGTGGTTCGTTTACTTTCTTTACTTCTTCAATAGTTTCTTCAGAAATTTTAATGGTTTTATCTAAACGTTTCATCCTTTTATCATTTAACAAACTGTAGTTAGTTAAATCTTCTGATTGATTTGGTCCTGTAGATTTATTTTCGGTTAATAAGTCTTTTACTAAACCTTTATATTCTTGATAAGAAATAGTGTTTTTTAGACTTTTTTTAATTGTGTTCTTCATAATTATTTAACTGGAATCTTTGAATTTAGACGAAAAAAACAATGAAACTTACATGGTATATTTTTAACTAAACCTAAAATAAATTCTACCCATAAAATTACGTATTTTTACAAAGTTAATTTTTTATAATTTGAAATATTTATTATTTTCTTTACTATTTGTAGTCTTCTTTTCTTGTAAAAAGGAAAAACAAGATCTTATCCAAAAACAAGATTCAAAACCTCTTTTAAGCGTCGTTAAAGAATATGGTGTTACCGAAAAAGTAAATGCACTATTTTTAAAAGATGTTGAAGATTGGCAAGAATTAAAGGCAGTTGATGATTTCTTGTTAAGGTTTAAAAAAGCGTCCCCGAATGAAGTATTAAGCAATGCTCTTGAATTAGAAAGCTTAGTAAACTCTTTAAAGGATAGTGTAAAACCAGAATTATTTGATGTTCCTTCTTTTATTGCAAGAATTAATATTTTACATAATGAAACTTTAAGACTGGCAGATATGACCTTTATTGCTGCTATTAAAGCTCCAGAGGTTACTGCACAAACAGAAAAAATCATTAGTGCCTTTTCTGGAGTAAATTCTAAAGTGAATACAATTTTATCAAAAAAACGTTTTGAAGCCGCAATTGGGACCGATATAAATTTTATTGGCTTAGACTCAACAAAAATAGACATTGTTTCAAAAAAATCGATAAAAAAGAATTTCGAAGGAAATTTACTAAACAAAAAAAGATCTAAATCAGGTTTTTCCAAAATGCCAAAAAGACTTCAACTTTCAACATCAAAAGAAAAACAAGATCTTATCCAAAAACAAGATTTTGTTTTAGACTCAACAAAAATCGATACTATTTCAAAAAAACCGATAAAAAAGAATTTTGGGAGAAATTTACTAAACAAAAGAAAGTCCAAAGCAGGTTTTTTTGAAAAGCCAAAAAGGCTTAAACTTCCACTATCAAAAAACAAACAATTATGAATAAATTAATATCACTATCTCTCATAATATTTTTTATTTCTTGTGGTTCTATTAATAATATTTCTTTAGAAAAAACAAAATTAATTAAAACAACTGTAAACACCATTTTAAACAATTGGCACTTAGCTGCAAGTGAAGCAAATTTTGAAGATTATTTTGGGGGAATGGATAGTATTTCTGTATTTATAGGAACTGATGCCTCAGAAAATTGGAAGAAAAAGCAGTTTCAAGATTTCAGTAAACCTTATTTTGATAAAGGAAAAGCTTGGGATTTTAAAACTTTGGAACGTACTATTTATGTAAATTCTTCAGGAGAATTTGTTTGGTTTGATGAACTTTTAAATACTTGGATGGGTACTTGTAGAGGTTCTGGAGTATTAGAAAAAACAACAAAAGGATGGAAAATAAAGCATTATGTTTTATCAGTTACTATTCCAAATGATGACGTGCAAGCAGTAATTTTAGCAAAGAAAAAAAGTGATGCTATCTTTTTAAAGAAGTTTCA
>MDTF01010828.1_pt1 | contig 47314 bp, 36 predicted proteins | sample 811191 | NCBI WGS metagenome assembly MDTF01 (sample SAMN05326649, study PRJNA326480) | marine metagenome | isolation source: seawater | place: Southern Ocean | collected 2011 | reverse complement strand
TTGATTTTCACAATAACTCCTTTAGAGGAAATACATATGGAATCTACATGTCTCAGACTACTGCCGTAGGTGCTGAGTCTAGGGACTTAGATATTCGTAACAACATATTTTTTGGTGGAGCTAATTATGCATTTTACACCTTTGGAGCTGTTCCTCCGAATATGACACTAGACTATAACGTCTATAATGCTGGTGGAGCGAATATTGCTTATTTCTACGGTACGGCCCAAACAACACTAGCTGCATGGCAAGCTGCGGATACGGCCTACAATGCAAATTCAAATGATGGTCCTGTCAATTTCATGGCCAACGATGATTTGCATTTAATTACCGGAGCTAATAATATCGGTACTTCAATTGCAACAATAACTGTAGATATTGATGGAGATACTCGTTCAACTACAACTCCTGATATTGGAGCAGATGAATACTCTCCGATAAATACGGATGCATTGAATGACAACCTTATCGGAGGATCTGGTGGCTGTGGTGATTCTACTACTATGTTGTACACGGTATTCCAAAACTTTGGACTGGATACCATTACATCATTGCCTGTCGAGTTATTGATCACTGACGCATTTAGCGTAGTGACTACTCTAAATGCAACCTATACAGGATCTGTATTACCAATGGCTTATGATACTTTACTTATGGGGTCGATAAATACATATGCAGGCGGAACTTATGACTTCAAGTCATATACTCAACTGACAAATGATGGACGTGGAAATAACGATACATTAATGATGATGGGTAGTTCATTCTTACCGAGTGAGCCTGTCGTGTCAGGTCTTGTTGATACAGTATGTGCGAGTCAAGATTCTATTTTACTGACAGCGATAAATGTTCCTGGAACAACCTATGGTTGGTATGCCTCTGATACCAGTAGTGCTATTCTTACAATGGGTGATTCTCTAACGGTTGCAACTGCGGGTCAGTCGAAATATTATGTAGGTTATTTGAATACTGCAGATTCTTTGGTAGGTCCGATACCTGGAGGAAATGGTTCAGCTGGTAATATGTTTAACATCATAAACACTGCTGGTGCTCCATTAAGCATTACAGGATTCTCTCAAGGGCCAGGTTCTGGTGGGGCAAGTGCTACTGGGGTGACGGTTCAAGTGTACAGTTCGCCTGGAGATTATACTACTCAATCTGCAGCTTCATGGACTCAGGCAGGAACTGCAGTTACGAATCTAACCTCTGGTGCTTCGACAGGATACTGTCCTGTGGCGGTGACAATACCGGCGGGTGCGACTTATGGTTTCTACGTTGGCGTTACAACAGGATCAGTTCAATACACCAATGGTAGTGGAACACCAGGTGTTTCGACATGGTTCAGTAACAATGACATGATAGTTACACAGGGATTAGGTGGAGGTTATCCTAGCCCAACTTTCTCACCGCGTAACTGGAATGGAACGGTTCATTATGGTGCTGCTGGATGCTCAAATATTAGAGCTGAAGTTGAATTTGCTTTGAATTCTGATACGGCGCTTGCTGTAGGAGCAGGAGTCGAAACGGATCCTTTGACTGGAACATTTGATTTTGATGCCACAGGCTCTTATGGCAACGTTTATGTCTGGTATTTCGGTGACTCATTAGGTATGATGGGTAGCGGAATGATGACTCAACACGTATATGGAGCTGCTGGTATTTATACTGTAGGTCTGGTTGTCTTAGATACAATTTGTGGCACTTCTGATTCGACTAGCTTCCAGGTCACTTGCACAGTGAGTATGGACGAGAATGGATTGGATCAATCGGTTCGAGCATTCCCGAATCCGTCTAATGGGCAGGTAGCTATTCATATCACCGGAGCAAATTCGTTCAAAGGATCATTAGAGGTCATAAATGGAGTGGGTAAAGTTTTGGTAAAAGAAGCGGTATCAAAGCAGGAAGGTCGATTTGAACTTCCACTTGATTTACGTGAATTACCGAAAGGTGTTTATACCATTCGTTTATCTGGCGAATCGGGACAAACAAATCTTCGTGTTGTCTTGCAATAAGCTTTCAAAATTAATTTTTAAAAGGCCCTTAGATATTCTGAGGGCCTTTTTTTATAAATAAGCCTATGAATATTGGAGACATTGTGACATTCTTGGACGAAGAAGGTGAAGGCGAAATAGTTGCTTTTAATGATGGCGTGGCAGATGTTCAGGTAGGTGACTTTATAAGGCAATTCAGGTCCTCGGAATTAATAATACGTCAGAAAGAATTTGTAGATGCTGTCAAGAGGTCAAACCCGCGCTCCAAAGACGCTCCGAAAATTATGGACTCTGGTTTTAATATGATTGAACAAGAAAGTAACAATGTATTTGACCTTCATAGTTCTGCCTTACCCAGTCTAAGGCATGCGGTAAGTGGCCATGATATTTTATTATTCCAATTGAATACTGCAAAAAAACACCTGCGTGATGCCCGAAAGATGAGATTTTCTCATTTGGTTTTTATTCATGGTAATGGATCGGGTAGGCTAAAGGATGAACTAGAAAAGTGGCTAAATGGTGTCGAGTATGTGAGCTATTTTGATGCTTCATATAGGCTTTATGGCCAAGGAGCGATAGAGGTTCAAATCTTTAACTCAAAATAAGTGATACATTTGCAGAACGTACAGTCGGCCTTGTCGCTTTATTAATTTAAAGAGGAAAGTCCGGACAGCATAGAGCACCGCGCTTCCTAACGGGAAGGCAGTTGAATTAATATAAAACGACTGACAGCTAGTGCCACAGAGAGGTAGACCGCCAAGTTACATCGATCGAGTAACGAGGTAAGGGTGAAAAGGTGGAGTAAGAGCCCACCAGCAGTTTAGGAGACTAAATTGGCTTGGTAAACCTCGCGGGTTGAAATGCCATGTAAACCGATGCTATAGAGCTGCTCGCTCAATATCGGAGGGTAGGCAGATAGAGTTTATTGGTGACAATAGGCCTAGATCAATGACAAGGACACGTCTCGGCGTGTACAGAATTCGGCTTACACGGCTGTACGTTTTTTAGAACTACCTTTGCCCCCTTATAAAATTATATGACACTTTTTTCATCTCTCGGCCTCAAACAAGAATTACTTGACGCTATCCAAGACATTGGCTTCACTGAAGCTACACCGATTCAATCTGAAACTATTCCGCAACTTATTGAAGCCAATGGTGAACGCGATTTGATTGCGCTGGCTCAAACAGGTACCGGTAAAACGGCGGCCTTTGGGCTTCCGCTTCTTCATATACTGAGTGATTTGCCCTCAGCTGAGCCAAAAAGTCCAACAGCTCTGATCCTTTCTCCTACCAGGGAATTATGTATGCAAATTACAGGTGAGATGGAAAAATATGGTGCCAAATCAAAAAATATTCGACTGCTAGCTGTTTATGGCGGTTCCTCTGTTCGAGATCAGCAACGAACAATGCGTCGTGGTGTTGATGTTTTAGTTGCAACTCCAGGAAGGCTTATGGACCTAGCCCGAAGAGGTGATGTTAAGTTTGATTCCTTAAAGAACTTAGTCTTAGACGAGGCTGATGAGATGTTGAACATGGGATTTCTAGATGATGTTCGAGAGGTACTTCAGAAATCTCCAGATACCATGAATACATGGCTGTTTAGTGCTACTATGCCCAAACAAGTGGAGAGAATTACTAGAGATTTTATGAAGGATTCTATTCAGGTGCAGATTGGTACTCGAAATGAAGGTTCATCTCAAGTAGAGCATAAAGCATTTTTAACAACTCGTGAGAATAGATATCAAGGGATCCGTAGGCTCATTGACAGCTCTCCTGGCATGTATGCGATGATATTTTGTACGACTAAACGTGAGACTCAAGAAGTTGCTGAGAACCTCATCGGTGACGGTTATACTGCGGCTGCAATACATGGAGATCTCTCTCAACAGCAAAGAGACTTAGTCATGCACGCGTTCAGATCAAAGCAGGTGCGAATGTTGGTATGTACTGATGTTGCTGCACGTGGAATTGATGTTAAGGACATAACTCATGTAATCCATCATCGTTTGCCAAATGATCTTGAAGGATATACGCATCGATCTGGAAGAACAGGTAGAGCTGGAAAAACTGGATTAAGTTGGGCATTAGTTACCAATGCTGAGGCTAGAAAGATTTCACAACTCGAGCGCGCTATCAAGCGTGATATCCCTAGAGAGAAATTCCCATCGCGCAACGATGTTGTAATGGGACAACTTTTACACTTTGCTGAAAAAGTGTCGACACAATCCGATGGAATTGAATTGGTTGAGAAAAACGTCGATGCTTTATTGCCAATGTTTGAAGGAATGGAGACGCGTGAACTCGTAACTCGGTTTTTAGCTACGGAATTTGATGTATTATTCCGTCATTATGCTGAACATGTTGATCTTGACTTAAACAGAGCTGACAAAGGTAATCGGCGTGAAAGAAGAGATTCACCTGATCGCGAAAGAGGAGGTTTCCAAGATCGTGGTAGAGACTTTGATAGTGGAAAAGGCTTCCGTGAGAAAAAAGATGAACAAAGATTTTGGATCAATTTAGGAACGCAACAAGGCCTGACATGGCCTCTTTTAAAGGATTTTGTTCGTGAGACCGCAAAGTTAGGCGACTTTGAAGTTCAAGGAGTCAATGTAGGCCCAGCCCACGGTTACTTTACTGTTCCTTCTTCGAAAGTTGATACTGTTAAAGCCTCTATCGAAGGCGGTGAATGGGACGGTACAAAAATTAAAATGGATTTAGTTGAACATCACGTTGGAAGAGAAGAACGACGACGTGATGAAGGCGGAAATAGAATGCGCGGAAGAGGTGGAAGACCTGGTGGTGGTGGACAAAGTTGGGGTGGTGGACGCTCTAGCGGCGGAGCACGATCCGGAGGCGGAGGCCGTTTTGGCAGCGACCGCCGTGATGCTCCTAGATCTAGTCGCCCTTCAAGACCTCGGATTTAATCTAAAGCACTCAAATAGCGCTCTGCCTCAAGAGCAGCCATACATCCTGTTCCAGCGGCAGTAACTGCTTGTCTGTAAATTTTATCCTGAACATCTCCTGAGGCAAAGACTCCAGGTAACTCTGTTGCTGTTATCCCCGGACTAGTTTTGAGGTATCCAGTTTCATCCATTGTTAATTGGTCTTTAAAAATTTCTGTATTTGGTTTATGGCCAATAGCCACAAAAAAGCCTTTGGCTGGAATTGTTTCTTCTTTTCCTGTTTTGTTGTTTTTTACTTTAACCGCTTCTACAGATTTGTCCCCAAGAAGCTCAAGAGTATCAGTATTCCATTTGATTTCAATATTTGATGTCTGTAATACTCTGTTCTGCATTGCTTTGGATGCGCGCATTTCTCCTCGTCTAACGAGTAAAGTTACTTTTGGACAAAGTTTAGCCAGGTATGTTGCTTCTTCTGCAGCTGTATCTCCGCCTCCAACAATAACTACCTCTAGTCCTTTATAGAAAAAACCATCACATACGGCACAAGCACTGACGCCAAAGCCCATGAATTTCTCTTCAGAGGGCAATCCAAGGTATTGGGCCGATGCACCTGTTGATATGATGATTGATTTGGCTTGAATCTTGGTTGTTTCATCAACAGTCAATGTATGCCATCCTCCCGATTCTTTAGAGAAGTCAACAGCAGTAACGAGTCCCCATCTGACATCGGTGCCAAATCTTTCCGATTGTTTTTTTAGGTCGTCCATCATTGCATTGCCATCAACACCATCTGGATATCCTGGGAAGTTGTCCACTTCTGTAGTGGTTGTTAGTTGCCCCCCAGGTTGGAGACCAACATACATTATGGGGTTAAGGTCTGCTCGAGCGGCGTAAATAGCAGCAGTGTAACCTGCGGGACCCGAGCCAATAATGATGCATTCGTGTTGTTCCATAAGATGCAAAAATAGGCACATTGAGGCTAGTTTTGCAACTGTTTTAATCTATTTGCTAACTACATTATGTGTTATATTTGAATCCAATTTCGGGATGTAGCTCAGGTGGTAGAGTACACGCCTGGGGGGCGTGTGGTCGCAGGTTCAAGTCCTGTCATCCCGACAAAAAAGGAGGGCTTCATTTTTTTGTAGTCCTCCTTTTTAATTTTTTGGAAATAACTGTTTATTAAGCCAAAATATAAATTGATATGCATTAAGGCTTGTGACTAAAATGTGGAGAGTGCTTTTTCCAATTGATCTAATTCTCTTTCTTTTATTGATTGCGAAATAAACCAACTTTCAAATGCACTTGGCGGCAGGTAAATTCCATTCTTTAGCATATGGTGAAAGAAGCTATTGAATCGATCTGTATTGGCAGATGTCGCGTCTTCTAGGTTGGATAACTCTTCTATTCCAAAGTGGATACTGATCATACTTCCTACGCGATTGATAGCTGTGGGTTCATTCGAAAATCTGTTCACGAGCAATCTTTCTATGGTCATTGTAGTTTTTTCGATGGAACTGTATATTTCAGGATGTTCGTGCAAGTGGCTTAACGTTGCAATTCCGCTAGCTGTCGCTAAGGGGTTTCCGCTAAGTGTTCCTGCTTGATATACGGGGCCTAGAGGTGCTAGAACATCCATTATATCTGCTCTACCAGCAAATGCACCGACGGGAAGACCTCCTCCGATAACCTTTCCAAAGGTCACCATATCTGGAATTATTCCATAATAATCTGCTGCACCTCCTTGCGAAAGGCGAAATCCGGTCATTACTTCGTCAAAAATTAGAATACATTGATTTGCTTTGCACAACTTCTTTAGTCCTTCTAAAAATCCTTTTTTTGGAGGAATACAACCCATATTTCCCGAAACTGGCTCTATGATTACTGCTGCTATTTCTCCATCAAAATGAGTAAATAGATCACTGACGCTCTCGAGATTATTGTATGTTGCTACTAGTGTGTCTTCTATTGCCCCTTTTGGAACGCCAGCACTTCCTGGGACGCCAAAAGTTAATAATCCAGATCCTGCTTTTACTAAAAATGGGTCTGCATGACCGTGATAGTTCCCAGCAAACTTGATAAATTTACTTTTTCCAGTAAATCCTCGCGCTACTCTTAAAGCGCTCATACATGCTTCAGTTCCCGAAGATGTGAGTCGTGTTTTTTCTGCCCATGGAGCCATTAGTTTTATAAGCTCGGTCATCTTAAGTTCAGCTTCTGTCGGGCAACCGTATGAAAACCCACGTGATAATTGGTCTTTAACAGCAGCGACGACTGATGGGAATTGATGACCCAAGATCATAGGCCCCCATGAGTTTATATAATCTGTATATGAACGGCCATCATGATCGATCAGCTGGCTTCCAGAAGCCTTTTGTATAAAAAGTGGCGAGCCTCCCACGCTTCCAAATGCGCGAACAGGTGAGTTAACTCCTCCAGGAATTAATTCTTTAGATCGTTCAAAGAGTATTTGACTTTGAGGGTACATAAAATTATATTTTAGGGTAATTATCAATAAGGTGTTGAGAAGCTTTTTTTGCGAAATATGTTATGATGATGGATGCTCCAGCACGTTTGAAAGAAATTAGACTTTCCATCATTGCTTCATGTTCATTTATCCAACCTTTTTCACTTGCAGCCTTTATCATAGAGTATTCACCTGAAACTTGATAGACTGCGATTGGACGTGTGCATACTTTAGAAATATCTTGCACTACATCTAAATAAAAGATTCCCGGCTTCACCATTAAAATGTCAGCTCCTTCGGATTCGTCAAACAGTGCCTCTTTGACTCCTTCAGAACCATTTCGAGGGTCCATTTGATATGTCTTTTTATCTCCGAATCCGGGCGCGCTGTCTAACGCATCTCGAAAAGGTCCATACAAGCTAGATGCATATTTAGCGCTGTATGCTAGGATTCCAGCAGAATGGTATCCTGAATCATTAAATGCAGAACGAATTGCTGCTACTCTTCCGTCCATCATGTCTGAAGGAGCAACCCAATCAGCTCCAGCTTTAATATGGCTTAATGCCATTTTCACTAAGGCATTAACAGTTAAATCATTTATAATTTTACCATCTATGACGATCCCATCATGGCCAAAAGAGCTATATGGGTCAAGAGCTACATCCGTCATTAGTAAAAAATGAGGATGGGACTTTTTAATATGCCGTATTGAAAGCTGCATTAGTCCATTTGGATCTGCAGCATATTCTCCTGTGTTATCTTTATTGTTCTCTTTTTCTTTAACGAAAATTAAAATAGATTGTATTCCAACTGAAGCCAATTGATTTAATTCATCGTCGATCATATCTAGACTATATCTGTAATATCCAGGCATTGAGATAATTTCTTCCTTGAGGCCTTTCCCGTGGGTTATAAAAATAGGTGCAATAAAGTCATGCGGGTGAAGGGTGTTTTCCGCTACTAGGTTTCTCGTTGAGGGGTTTGCGCGATTTATTCTCAAACGTTGTTTCAATATATCTTTCATAACCAGTTCTTAGGTTTTTTAAGTATTTCTAAGGTATTCCACTCGGCAGTGTTTTTTTTTGGCGAAACATTATATTCCCATCTTACAATTGGAGGCAAAGACATAAATATACTTTCTATGCGACCACCTGTTTTTAGGCCGAAGATTGTACCTCTGTCATGGAGAAGATTAAACTCTACATATCTTCCCCTGCGAACCTCTTGCCAATGTTTCTGTGCGGAACTATAGTTTAAATTCATTCGTTGTTTAATAATTGGGATGTAGGCTGGTAAAAATGCTGAAGCAATTTTGTAAATAAAGTTCTCCAATTCGGTTTCTTGTAATTCTTCTCCTGGCCTTAGATGGTCAAAGAATATTCCTCCAATGCCTCTTTGCTCTTGACGATGTGTATTGTAGAAATATTTATCGCACCAAACTTTAAATTTTGGATAAAAATCTTGGTTATGTTCATCGCAAGTTGTTTTTAGAGTTCTATGAAAATGGGAGGCATCTTCTTCAAACAAATAGTAAGGTGTAAGGTCAGCTCCTCCACCGAACCACTGGTCAAGAATGTCATCGTTAGAATCTAATACTTGAAAATAACGAAAATTAGCATGTGTTGTTGGAGCCATTGGGTTTCTAGGGTGTATTACTATAGAAATCCCTGTTGCATAGAAACTCTTAGCCGCTGATGGGACTTGATCTTTCAAAATGTCAGGTATAGGTCCATGAACTTCAGAAACATTCACTCCTGCCTTCTCTAATACGGCACCACCTGAAAAGATGCGAGACCAGCCGCCGCCGCCTTCAGGCCTATCCCAAGAATCTTCTATAAAACTCTCGGAACCCTCTATTTCTTCTAGACTCTTACATACCGTTTCTTGCAAATCCCTAATAAATTCAAAAAACCTTATTCTGGGGTTGAAATTATGCATATTAATATCTGTACGCTTTCGCAGTATCTACGAAAGCCTTTGCGCTATCAACACTGGTTTGAGGCAGAACACCGTGACCAAGATTTACAATATGTCTTTTAGAGCCAAAGGAATCAATCATATTTTTTGTTGCAAGAGCTACGGCATCAGGTTTTGCTAAAAGTATTGAAGGATCTAAATTACCTTGAAAAACGGTTTCAGGTTTACATATTTTTTTTGCAAATGAAGCAGGGGTTGTCCAGCTTAAACCAAGTGCGGCAGCTCCTGTTGCTTCGAGTTCTTTAAGCGCATACCATGCTCCTTTAGCAAATAATATTACTGGAACTTCGTCCTTAACAGACTTTACAATCCTTTCTATGTATGGCAGTGAGAATTCTGAATACATCTTGGGGCTGAGAATCCCGCCCCAACTATCGAAAATTTGCAATACATCACATCCTGCATTAATTTGAATTTTAAGATATTGTATCGTCGCATCAGTTATCTTTTCAAGCATTAGCCTTGCTCTAACTGGCTCATTTATTATAAATTTTTTTGCTTCTCCAAAGTCTTTTGAGCCTTGACCTTGTACCATGTAACAAAGTAATGTCCATGGGGATCCAGCAAAACCTATTAGTGGTACTCTGTTGTTTAATCCTTCTTTGACAGATTTTATTGCAGGAGTAGCATATTTAAAAAAATCTTGCGTGGCATCGACGTTTAACGCCGCAACTTCAGCATCAGTTCTAGCCGTCTCTATTACAGGGCCCTTCCCGGGAATCATGTCAACTTGTAGTCCGAGGCTCTGAGCTATTACTAAAATATCTGAAAATAGAATGGCAGCATCTACTCCCATCTGATCTACGGGCATAATAGTTATCTCCCTTGCCAAATCTGGGTTTTGAACACGTTCAAAAAAACTATACTTATCCTTTATCTTCATGTAATCAGGCAAATACCGCCCAGCTTGACGCATGAACCATACCGGTGGTCGTTCGGTTTGTTCTCCAGCTAGCGTGCGAAGTAAAAGGTGTCGCTCGGTCATTTTTTAATTTGTTGAATTAATTCTAAAACTTCGACAAATTTTGAGGTCTTAGCAAATGTAACGTTTGTGAATCCATAAGTTTTTGCAGCTTTTGCCGTGGCGGGGCCAATAGCTACAATTGGGGTTGCTGTTTTTATTTGATTAAAATGCATTAAGCTATCTAAACCTAATGGCGAAAACGCTGCTATTGCATCCCATAATTCACGATGTATTTTTGGAAATTTCGGAGTATTTACATATGTGACAGTGTGCTTAATTTTAAAACTAGACCATTCTTCTGACGTGTTTTTTGCGCCATAATAAGTAATCGATTTTAGCTCTTTAAATTTTATGAAATCTATTAGTTTTTTACTCGTAGAAAAGCATTCAATAATTCCAGAATATCCTGATTCTATCAAAATTTCTTTTGATTTAGTCCCTATGCAAAAGCCTTGCTCGGGAAGCTGAGAGGTTCTTGGTGAAAGTTGCTGGGCTCCAAATGAGCTTCCTACAATAAAGTACGAGCTTGAATGTATGTTAAACGGCTGAGGTTCTAGATCTAGGACCTCTAGATCATTAAGCTTGATATTGCTTGATAAGGCTTTTTTTCTATCCTGGGAAGTGACTTGTTTCAAACATAAAACATCATGTGGTTCATCTAGTTTTATCTTCTCCATGATTTGCTTCCCACCATTTTCAAGAAGTTCTTTTGCTAAATATTTACCACAGAATTCCCAATCATTTGGTTTAATAATTTTTTTTATTTTGGACTCATTTTGACCATCGTGGCTAAGAAGTACCCCCTCAAAAGACCAATTTTTTCCGTTATTCCTGACTAATGCTCCTAGCGGTGAGGCGCATCCTGCTTCTACTGAGGCCATGAAATCTCTTTCAACAAAACTTTGACGATATGTCTCTTCGTGATTTATCACGGAAAAAAGTTCTGAAAGTTGTTTATCTTCTCTTCCTATCACAACAATAACCCCTTGAGCTGGTGCTGGTGTCATCCAGTTAAGAAGCTTCATGCGGGATGGAATGATGCCTAACCGATCTAGAGCGGGTGCAGAAACAATTCCTCCATCAGAATCTTTTATTTTTGCGACTCTTGTCGCCATATTGCCTCGAAGTCCACGAAATTGATGTTTAGGATACTTCCTCAGCCATTGAGCTTTTCGCCTTGGAGACCCAGATAGTAGAATAAGTTCTTTATCGAAATTTAAGTCACCATTTCCAGGAATAAAAGCATCTAGATATCCATCTCTTGGCAGAACGGCCAGGACTTGAAGTCCTTTTGGTAAAATAGTGGGGTAGTCTTTAAAGCTATGAACTCCAAAGTCAGATTCTCCAGACAAAATAGAGTCATCAAGCGCTTTGGTAAAAATACCTATTTGACCTAGATCTTGAAGAGAAGTAAGTTGATCCTGATCACCCTTAGTTTTAACAGGAATTAAAGTCACCGTTATTCCTGGATAATGGCACTTTAGGGCAGAGACAACCTTATTTGTCTGATTAATGGCAAGAAGGCTTGTTCTATTTGCTATTTTTAAGTGTTGTTTAATCACTTATCCATTTTTTAAAAGTATGAACACGCATGTGGCAACGTCTAACGGATTCAAAAAGACGACTTTCTATTTTTGAACTTAAACGTTCAATTTTTTCTGGATCTTTATCGGCTTCAGTCCATTTTTTTTCCAAGTCTTTTTGTACTCTTTTTATTATTGGGACTGCTTGCTTAGCTCTGTGAGATTGACGAAATTTCTCTATTTCCTCATCAAGTATTTCTTGCACTTTCGGCAAGGATCCCTGTCTAGAAGAAAGCTGTTCACCAATGAAAGAAGATATATCATCTATATTCACTAAAGTTACACCATCAATATTTCCTATTGTAGGGTCTAGGCACATTGGCATACTTAAATCGACGAAAACTTTTGGGTGTTTCTCTTTTAAATCCTTTAATGATAGAAGATAGTTTGGAGCTCGAGATGTACATATAATCGCATCAAAATTCTCTACATTAGATTTCCAATTAGACCATTTGAAATATTCAACACCTTTTTCAGAGGCGATATTTTTCGCTGTTTCGTCTGTTCGGTTGGCTAGTGTGATATTTAATCGGCCTCTTGAGGCTATGAGGTTATCTAATGTTCTATCACCTATTTCACCAGTACCTAAAATTAAGATTTTAGCTTCAGTGAAATTAGGTAAGGATACCTGTAAAAACTTTATAGCAGCATAACTAGTGGAGGAGGTTCCGGATGAAAATCCAGTTTCACTTTTAACTCTTCGACTAAAATGTACAGCACTATTTAATGCCCTTTCTAAAAGCCCGTTAGTTGCCCCATGGGATTTTGAGAATTGAAATGCACGTCTTAATTGACCTATAATTTCAAAGTCGCCGAGGATTTGACTATCCATTCCGGCGCCAAGTTCAAAAAGATGATTTATTGCTTTAAAGCCTACATATCTATATCCTACTTTGAAAATATCTTTAGATGATGAAATAGATTCTAGAAACTTTTTCTCAATTTTGTTAGGGTGAACTCCATGAAGGAAAAAAGTAATTCTGTTACACGTATTTACAATAAAACCAGAACATTCGTATTCAGGAAAAATCTTGGAATAGAACAGTTTTACATCATCATCATTTAACGCATAGTTTTGACGGTCAACAGCTAACGCGTTTCGATATGATATGCCAAATGAATACCAGGAAATATTGTTTGAAGAATTCAATATTTAAAAAACTTTACGCAAATTTACTTTGAGATTAGAACTAAAAACATCGCTAAACGTTAAAAGAATATCTCTTTCTTAAAAAAGTAACTTTTTAATCGCAGACGTTTTAACAACCTGAGTCTTGTGAGACCAAATTTGATGATAAAATGATCTTAAACGGCCTAATGCTTTCAGAAAATACCGATAAACGTAGTTTTGAACATCGTTTTGATGACAACGGGATGTCATTATGTTTAAGTGACCATTCAGAGGTCTTGAATACTGATGTCCATTTTAACGTTCCATCAGGGGTTATACAGTTTTATTTCGCGTTAGATGGTCCTTTACATTTTCAATTTTCTCCACAGTACTCTAAGGAGCTTTCAGTTGGTCAATATTACTTCATGTATAATCCTCAGAAAGATCTTAGTTTTTCGTTAAAAACTTATATTAAGTCTCGTTGGGTAGTAATGTTTATTACAATTGAGAAATTACATAGTTTGTTTTTGAATTCCGATAGTGAATTGCCATTTTTAAATGGAGAAAATGCTCAAAAAGTTTTGTACGATGAAAATGAAATAGGCTCTCAAGTTAAATGGGCTTTAGAAAGTTTATTTACTTCAGGTTTAAATTCTCAATCATTAAAAATATTTTCTCAGGCGAAAAATTTAGAGGTTATCGCCTTGCACTTTGATCAGAAAAGCGAAGATGTCGAAGCTTGTCCTTTTCTTAGAGATGAAGGTATTCGATCAAAAATAAAAAAGGCGAAACAAGAGCTAACCGATAGGATGACAGATCCTCCGTCTATTGCGGAATTGGCTTTGGGGATTGGTATTAGTGAATACAAGCTTAAAAGTGGGTTTAAAGAAATGTACGGTAATACGCTAGGTGGCTATCTCTTGGATTATAAAATGAATAGTGCAAAAGTGAAGCTTGATCAGCGTGGGATGCAAGTTAATGAGGTTGCCTACGCCTTAGGTTATGGAAGTCCTTCTCATTTTATAACAGCTTTTAAGAAAAAATACGGAATAACACCTAAAAAATATCTTCAGCAATCATGAGTAAAGCAGCACTAATAATAAATTTAGGGTCTCCTAAGACTACAGAGATTAAAGATGTTAAAGAATACTTAGGGGAGTTCTTAATGGATGATCATGTTATTGATTTTCCGAAAATTGCGCGTTGGCTTTTAGTCAAAGGAATTATTTTAAATGTAAGACCTAAGAAAAGTGCAAAAGCTTATCAGAGTATATGGTGGGAAGAGGGGTCTCCCCTAATGGTTCTTTCTCAACGCCTTCTAGAAAAAGTGCGTCATCATGTTGAATTTGACACCTATTTAGCAATGCGTTATTCTGAGCCTAGTATTCTAAATACTTTACGGGATATCCATCAAAATCAACCGGATTTAACAGAATTGTACGTAGTACCCCTATACCCCCATTTTGCCATGAGCTCATATGAAACCGTTGTTGATAGAGTTAAAGAGCTCGTCAGTCAGCATTATCCTGATTTGAGTCTTAAATTTAAAAAGCCTTGGTATGACGATGATGCTTACATAGAAATTTTAAGCCGTAGTATTTCTGAATCTTTGCCAGAGAATCATCATTTATTATTCAGTTATCATGGAATTCCCGTAAGGCACCTAAGAAAAAGTGATACAACATGTTCACACTGTTATAAAGTCGAGGATTGTTGTTCTGTGCCATCTCCAGCCCATGATACATGTTATAAACATCAAACCTCAAAGACCACTTCTCTTATTGCAAAAAAAATGGGCTTGAAAGAAGGCACTTACAGTACCTCTTATCAGAGTCGCCTAGGAAGAGATCCATGGATAGAGCCATACACTGCGGAAAGATTGGTGGATTTTCCTGGTGAGGGAATAGAAAAGCTTGCAATAGTTTGTCCAGCATTTGTATCTGATTGCCTTGAAACCTTAGAGGAAATAAATATTGAGGGTAAAGAAGACTTTTTAAGTCGCGGTGGAATATCTTTTGTTAGTATCCCATGTTTGAATGATAGAGGTGATTGGGTTGAGCTTCTGTCAGAGTGGATAACTAAAGGGGTTGCGTAATGAAAGATCGTATCCCTCTACTTATTTTAGGTGCTGGAATTGCAGGAATGGGTGCTGCATGGAAAGCAAAAAAAGAGGGTCTTGATTTTAAGATAATCGAAGCTTCTAGTTCTGCTGGGGGTATGCTTCAAAGTTTAAAAATAGATGGGCATATTTTTGATCAGGGTCCAAATAGTTGCGTTGAAAATGATGTCTATCTTGATTTTTTAAAATTCTTAGAGATTGAGGATCAATTAATTCCTGCCTCTTTAAAAAGTAAAAAAAGATTTCTTTATCAAGAGACAGGCATCGCAGAGGTTGGAGGTATTAAAGATATAATTACTGCAAATTGGATATCAACTAAGGGTAAATTAAGAATGTTTATCGAGCCATTTTGCAGAAAAGGCAGAGCTGAAGATGAGTCTGTCTATGATTTTTTAAAAAGAAGAATTGGTGAAGAGGCAGTAACTAAAATTGTTGATCCTGTTCTTGGAGGTGTATATGCTGGGAATATTCAAAAATTGAGTGCGTTGACAGTTCTTGAAGGCATGAAGTTGGGGGAGCAGAATTTTGGTTCATTGTTTCGAACATTTCTTAGCGCACCAAATCCTCCTCGACAAATAACTAACCTTAAAGGTGGTTTTTCAACTTTAAGTCGTGCGTTTGAATTGAAATTCAAGGAGGACTGCCTGCTTAACTCAAGAGTAGAGCGGATAACTCAAGTCGCTTCAGGTTTTGATGTCGTTATTAACGGAAATATCATCAGTTGTAAAAATATTGTCTGTGCATTACCCGCATATGTTTTAGAAAAAGTGGTGCTCATTGATCCTTTAAAAAAGCATCTTCAGAAATTAAGTTATTCATCCCTAATTGTTAGTTTTTTCACTATCCAAGAAAAAGATCTTGTAATCCCAGAAGGGTTTGGCATCTTAGTTCCTTCAAAGTTAAACATGGGTATAAAAGGAATTTTATTTACTAGTGATATCTTCACGGGGAGGGTTAAAAATCAAGAGCGAAATATGACAGTATTTCATTCTGAATCAAATAATATGCGCCCGGTAGAGTCTGAATTAAAAAAAATACTAGGGACTGAAAAAGTTTCTCTATTAGCTCAAAAAAGATGGCCAAAAGCAATTCCGCAATTTGAGGTCGGTTTTCAAATGTGGAAAAGTCAGTTAAATAAATTTGTTCCTGAAGGTATATTCCTTGCAGGTAATTATCTTGGAAAGGTTGGTGTGGCAGATGTTTTAAAAAGTGGCTATGATTCGACGTTAAATTGTTAGTGGAAGATCTTTTTTGTTAATAGGGGAGTTTTTGAAAATAATTATATTTTAAGAAGTTAAATTGTCGTGAAAAAAGAGTTTAAAGTTGAAGTGGTAAAAGAAGGTGTTTTAGGGACTATATTTTTAGGTTCTAGTAAATTACCCTTAAAAAAAATGGAAGCTGTGATGAATAAATATGGTTCTCAAGGATGGGAGGTTTGCTTTCAAGTTATAGAACAGCGTAGATTGCTTTTGCTTTGGAATAGAGAATCTGTTGTGATCACGTTTTCTCGTTCGATTCTTTGACATAGTTTCTCTTAAGGTTTAAAGTTTAAACATCATATTTTTTAATTAACTAACTGTTTGTTAAACAAATACTTAGTTAATTAAAAAATATTTACTATAAACTTATTAACACCTTTGTAGGAGTCCTAAAATAATTTCTAATTTCATAGAACACAAACAGAGAAAAACAACGGTTTAATCTGGTACAAAGATTTGAAAGAATCCGAGAAATGTGTCTCGCAGTGAGTAAATTATGTCGTCGAAGTCGAAAGATAGAAAGCATGAATTACTTTTCGAAAGAAGAAGCTTCTGGCAACACTAGAGAACTGCTGAAAAGAAACCTTCGGGTGGACGTACGTGAGGCCTCGAAAGAAGTTGAACAAAAGTAAAATTTAGCATCGAGGTTTTAAATAATTTTCTCGCAAGAGAATATTAATTAAATCCTTGAAAATCAGAACGCTATCTTAGGTTGGCGTTTTGAACTCTCTAAGGAATAATTGTTGGTCTCGACGAATAATTTTCCACCGGGTTGCCGGTCATTTTGGTGCAAATCAAAAAAAAGAGAGTCTTGTTGAACTTGTTCTTGAAATAAAGATCAAACTTTGAACCCACGAGGACAGAGTTGTTTAGCAAGAAAATCGTTTATGACGGGTGATGTAATAGGTGCCAAAAGTATCTGAGTAATCAGAGAAATCATTTACGGTGGACGGTCTTACGGGATTTTTGTCAAAACCGGCTTACCGGTAAACAAAAAGGGCGATAACTACGGTTATCGCCCTTGTCTTTTACGGTGTAAAAATTATTTTTTCGGTTTTTTATTTTAGAATCATTTCAGCAGCATTTAACCCGATTTTAGGCGCCAAAGCAACTCCCATTCCCCCCATTCTTGCTGCAATGAGAATATTAGTTTCATGCCAATTGAGTAAAGGAGATTTCTTTTCGAATTTCCCAAATGCCATTATTCCTGCCCATCTATTTTCCACATTAAATTTTTGGTTCGGAAGAAGAACATCACGTACATAGTCTTCTAAATAACCCTGTACTTGGCTTGTAATAGTCATATCAAGTGAATTTTCTTCTTTGAGAAAAACATCTCTTCCTCCCCCAAGGAGTAATTTATTTCCTATGTTTCGGAAATACATATAGCCCTGTCTTGCGTGATATGTTCCTCGGTATGGCAATTTATTAGTTGTTGTCACTAACAAGACTTGTCCTCTACCTGGTTGAATATCTATTCCCGGTAATATTGATGGCGTCCAAGCATTGGTGGCGACTACTACCTTTTGAGTTTTGAACATTCCTTGTTTACTAGGAATCGTCCAGCGATCTCTTGAATATGACCACGTGTCACGTGATTCGATTTTAATTCCATTAAAAACAAATGTTCCATTATTTCTATTTAGTTCTGTCAAGGCTGCATGTGCCTTGCCGGGGTGAAGTCCTGCTTCTCCATTAATCCTTACAGAAAAAGGTAATTTTGAATATTTAGGATTGTGATCGACGCTATAGATATCTGCATTACCGGTTGCTTGTCTACCAATCTTATTTAATCTAGGCAATTCTTTTAATACATTGTTATAAATATCTATTTCTTTGTTTTCAAAGACCTCAAAGCCATCGTGATTTGTCCAATCTATAACTTCTTGAGAAATCCAATTCTTCCATAGGCTAAGTCCATCGACACGATTTCGCATTCTGAGAACTACTTCACTTTCTTCTTCTTTGGTAAGATCATCCAACACTTCTGTTGGGCTACCAAAACAGGCAAACCCAGCATTTCTTGTACTTGCTCCAGTTTTCCCTGCAGGCAATTTATCTACAATACATATTTTTAGTGGACTCTTATTGAGTTCTAATCTTTTTTTTTGCAATGCTATGGCTATAGATTGGCCAACAAGTCCCGCTCCAATAATTAGTATATCACCTTCAAAAAGGATTCTGTTTGTTTCCCAATAAGACGAGTTTGAAGAACTTTTAAACATTTTCAATTAAAGGGATTTATTAATATAACCTTTTCTATAACGATTGAAAATAGTGTCAATGAGATCATCAGCTCTTCCCTAATCTTCTGCACCATGTATTAACCTTTTTAAAGGTTTCAAAATCATGATTATTAAAAATCCAAAAACAGTACATGTGACAGCAATTCCTGTAAATACTTCAAAATCTCCAGCGTTTTCTGACAATCCACCTACCCATCCAGCAACTTTATTTCCTAAACCTGTAGCCGCAAAATATGAGCCCATCATAAATGAAGCGTATTTTACAGGGGCAAGCTTTGTTATGAACGATAATGCAACAGGTGAGGCACATAGTTCTCCAATTGTATGAAAGAGATAAGCTAAGACCAGCCAAATCATTGCAGATTTTTCAGCAACTTCGCTTCCGTTCATGACGACTTCAGAAGAGGCTTTACTCATAAAGAAAAATCCAAAAGCCATGATTATAACACCTATTGCCATCTTAAATAATGAAGAAGATTCTTTTCCTTTCTTTTTCCACTTATGCCAAAAACCACCAACAGCAGTTCCTAAAATTATAATAAAAAATGCATTGATTGATTGGAATACGGCAGCAGGAATTTCATTTCCAATGAACGGTAAAGAAAATGATATAATTCTACTTGTTTTTTGCTCTGTGTACAAACTCATTAATCCTCCAGCTTGTTCAAAAGCTCCCCAAAAAACAATAATAATCAGAAAGGATAAAAACATGACGATCATTCTGTCCTTCTCAATATTATTTAAAGGCTTATTTAATAAGTCTTTATCTGGAGAATCTTCTTTACCGAGGAAATCGCCAACGGGGCCTATAAATTTTAATCCATAAGTATAGACTATTTGACCTAATGCCATTCCTATTCCCGCAAGACCAAAACCATAATGCCAGCCATAGTTAGCGGCTGTAGCACCAACAATTAACGCTCCTAAGAAAGCTCCTAAGTTGATTCCAATATAAAACACATAAAAACCTTTATCTCTTCGGTCATCTCCTTTCTTGTATAACCCTCCAACCATTGTTGAAATATTTGGTTTTAAAAAACCAACACCTAATACTATAAATATGAGTCCAGTAAAAAATGCCCATTGAGCATCTACCGCTAATATGCTATGGCCAATACAAAGCAATACTCCACCTAACATGACCGCTTTTTTTTGTCCTATAAATTTATCAGCAATCCAACCACCAGGGATCGACGTCAAATAAACAAACATGGTATAGGTTCCATAAAAAGAAAGAGTTTCCCCATTTGACCATCCAAATCCAGATTGAGGATCTCCTAGTATAATTGGTGCAGCAAGGTATAATGTTAATATAGCGCGCATGCCGTAATATGAAAAGCGCTCCCACATTTCAACGAAAAACAACACATATAATCCTATAGGATGCCCAAATAATTCCTTTTCATGTGGTTTTTTCGCAAAATCATTCATATTTTTTTTCTTTTATTTTTTTGTTGAATTAACTCATTTTTAATAAGCTCTCCTTCAATTTCAAAAGAGACTTGAAGGTTAAGGGGCTCTGCAATTAGTATTTTAATCGTTGCTATTAACTTTTTGTTTAGAATGTGGAAGATAATCAGATTATAACTTCTCTCGGATGAAATTAGATATTTTAGAATAAAGATGAATACTTGTCATTCCACCATAAATTCCATGGTTCTTATCCGGATATAGCATAAAATCAAATTGTTTATTTTCTTGGATTAGTGCTTCTGATAGGCGCATGGAATTCTGAACGTGTACATTGTCATCTCCAGTTCCATGGATTAAGAGATAATTACCTTTAAGCTTATCTGCATGACTTAAAGGAGAGTTTTCGTCATAGTTAGACCCATTTTCTTGTGGAGTCCTCATATATCTTTCAGTGTAGATGTTATCGTAGAATCTCCAACTCGTAACTGGAGCAACGGAGATTGCTGTCTTAAAAACATCAGAACCTTTAAGGATACAATTAGCTGCCATGAATCCACCATATGACCAACCCCATATACCTATCCTACTTGAATCAATATTAATATTTTTAGCAAGCGTTCTTGCTGCAGATATTTGATCTTCAACCTCTAGCTTACCAAGCTCTAAATAGGTGCATTTTTTAAAGTCCCGGCCTTTTGCTCCTGTTCCACGGTTATCAACGGAAATTATCCAATATCCCTCTGCCGCTAACATTTGATACCAATAATCTCGTCCACCGTATTTGTTCTCAACCGTCTGACTTCCTGGCCCACCGTAAACAAACATGAGAACAGGATACTTTTTATTGAAGTCAAAATTTAAAGGTTTTATTTGCCAAGCTGGAAGCTCCTGTCCGTTATCAGTTTTTAAGGTGAAAAACTCTTTCGGACTTAAATTATAAGATTTTAGTATTTCTCGCAATTTAAAGTTGTCTTCTAGCACACGTATCTCTGTTCCTTCATTTTTACACAGACTTATGCGCACAGGTGTATTGGCGTCAGAGTGATGAAGAATATAATTTTTAAAAGTGGTACTGAATGTAGCACCATTCCAGCCCTCACCGGGGCTTATTATTTCAGCTTTTCTACCTCGTAGTGAACTTTTGTAAATTTCTCTTTGAGAGGGGCTTATTTTTGCTGCTTGATAATAAATAAGTTCATCTTCTTCATCCACACCATAAAATTTTGTCACTTCGAAATCTCCGCGCGTTAAAGCTCGAATTTTTTTTCGCTTTATATCAAAAAGATATATATGATTATAGCCTGACCGATCAGACATCCAGATAAAATTGCCACTTTTAAGAAATGTGATAGCATGATCTGCGTCAACATAAGAATCATCTGTTTCAAGCAGTAATTTATAAGTATTTTTATTGTCAGGGTTGAAGCTAAAGAGATTGAGGCTGTCTTGGTGTCTATTTAGTGTCGAAATGATTAACTCTCCTGTTGGTGACCAATTAATTCTCGGAATATATTCGTACTTCATTTTCCTTGTTGCTTTATTTTTCAAATCAACATCTGTGTCATAAACCCAAATATCAACTTTGCTATTCTCTTCTCCAGCTTTCGGGTATTTGAATACATATGGGTGAGGATAAAGGTCAGCGCCATAAATGTCCATACTGAATTCTGAAACATTTGTTTCATCAAATCTGTAATAGGCCAAATATCTGCCATTATGTGACCAGCGTAGACCAATATGGAATCCAAATTCTTCTTCGTAAACCCAGTCAGGTGCTCCATTAATCACTTTGTTTAGCAATCCATCATTCGTGACTTGAATTAGCTTATTGTCGATAAGTGATTTTATAAAAACATTATTCTTGTATACGTAGGCAATACTCTTTCCAAGAGGATTAATTACAGGATTTTGAATTGCGTGACTTGAGACTTCAGTTGTTTTTTTGCTTTGGAGGTCAAAAATCCATGTTTTTGCACGATAAGAATGGCGATAAATCGGTTCGATTTCAGTTTCTATAATTGCTTTTTTTTCGCCTTTTGTCCATGAGTAGGACTTCAATGATAAGTCATTCCCAGGTAGGTCTTTAGCTTCGCCGTTACTTATTAGAATCCCTTTTGACTTTCCGGACTTAAACTCAAATTTTTCTATACCATTATTTGTTTGTCTCGAATAATGTAATCCATCTTCCATTGATCTTAGACCGTAGATGCCTTTTGATGTAAATTCTCCTGAAGCGAATACATCATTGAATTCAATAGATTTTTTAATATTCTTATTTTGAGAATATATAAGGAATGTGGAAAGTCCAAAAAGAATAGTTAGTGCTTTTCGCATGAAGTAGTTATTTTTGATTATCCATTATTTGAAATATGATCGAAGATAAAGCAAATTGGCTTCAAGCTCTTAAAGCTGAGTTAGGCGAAGAAAAAATATCTACGGATAAAAGCCGTCTTTATAACTTCTCTCATGACGAGACTGAAGATATCAGCAAATTACCTGAAGTAGTAGTGCGCCCTACAGACACTTTAGATGTTTCTCGGGTCTTACAAATAGCTACTAAATATGGCGTCTCAGTAACTCCATCGGCCGCACGGACTGGTCTTTCCGGCGGGGCAATCCCCATTTCACGAGGCATATCACTTAGTATGGAGTCTTTTTCTAAAATAATAGAAATTGATGAGTCAAATTCTCAAGCTACTGTTGAACCGGGAGTCATAAACCAAGTGTTTCATGATGCATGTAAGGCGAAAGGGCTTTTCTATCCTCCCGACCCTTCTAGCTGGGGGTCATCAACGATGGGTGGGAATGTAGCATATAATGCTGGAGGTCCTAAAGCTGTAAAATATGGAGTTACTTCAGCTTATGTTTTGAATCTAGAGGTGGTTTTACCTAGTGGAGAGATTATTTGGACAGGAGCAAATACCTTGAAAAACTCAACGGGATATAACTTAACCCAACTTTATGTAGGTTCAGAGGGCACACTTGGAGTTATAACAAAAATCGTCGTCAGGTTATTGCCATATCCCTCCAGCTCGTTTACCCTTTTAGCTCCATTTTCTTCTGCGGAGTCAGCTTGTTCTGCTGTGGAAAAAATATTTAGATCAGGGGTAATCCCATCGGGATTAGAGTTTATGGAGCGTGAGGCAATTGATCAGGCTATGAAGTATAGTGATGCAGTTAATTTACCAACAGGAAAGGAGATTGAAGCTCACCTTTTGATGGAAGTAGATGGTTATGATGAGGATTCAGTAATGAGAGAGGCAGAGAAATTAGCGTCAGTAGTTGAATCTAGTGGAGCTATTCAGGTTCTTTTTGCCGAAACGAAAAAAGAAAGGGATGCTTTATGGAAATTACGTCGGAGCGTAGGACAGGCAGTGAAGTCTGGTAGTATTTACAAAGAAGAAGACACAGTTGTTCCTAGATCTAAATTACCAGAATTGTTGCTATTTGTAAAGCAGATCGGCGAGGAGTTCGGTTTCAATTCAGTTTGTTACGGACACGCTGGAGATGGGAATTTACATGTAAATATCTTAAAAGGGGATATGCCTGATGAAAAATGGAATGGAAACTATTTAAAATTAGGAATACGTAAAATATTTGAAGCTGTTAAATCGATGGGTGGGACAATAAGCGGAGAACATGGTATTGGATTGGTTCAGAAAAGCTATATGGATATTGCTTTTAACGATGCTGCATTAAATATCCAACGAAATATTAAAGCGGTAATTGATCCTAAAGGGATAATGAACCCGGGTAAGATATTTCCCGATAGAGCCTTAAAATAGCTTTAAAGAAAACATATTTTAGTCGCCAATCGGGAAGGCAACTTCATTATTTCTAATCACTTCGTAAGGCGCATTGTAACCAAAAACTTCAGCTGGACCATTTATTTGAATCTTATTTTTATGGCACCAGGTTCTTAATTTTTTTAATGCGTCAATCTTCTTTTTTTGATCTAATATTCCACCAAAACTATAGGTTGCAAGCTTTCTTTCTGGAAGTTGTACAAAAAGGATTTCCTTTTTATTTGGTTTTGGTAAATTATCTACATTTCGATCTGAAGGCATATAAAAACGCATGCTAGGGCGTGAAGAGTCTTCTACAATAGATACTGGGGCAGTCATGCTCATGCTTTTTTTTTCGACATTTCCTCCGAAAATATAATTAGCTAAAGGCCTAAACCCTTCTCTAGACATGGATTTATAATCTGTATTCGAAACTTGCACTTCTACCCAAAGAGTTTTTTGGTACAATCTAATTTGATAATCACCATCCTGAGATAATAACTTGTACTTGGGTTTTTCTAAATTTTGCGAAGAAAAATATGTAAATCCTGTAAACGAAACAATTGCTAAAATACATATACCTATGAACCAATTCATAATTTAATAAAAAGTAATAATTATATTTAAGTGCTGATGATTAGTTTCTTCGCATGTACAACATAACATAATAAAGAAGTTGTGTTGCTGCCGCTATTGCAGCCACCAAGTATGTTCGCGCTGCCCATCTTAATGCATCTTCGGCCATAGAGTGATTGTTAGGGGTAGTTACTCCAGCTCCTTTAAGCCAGACTAATGCGCGTCTAGAAGCGTCATATTCTACAGGTAAAGTTACCACCGCGAAGCTTGCGATCACTGCTTGGACTGCAATGAGAAGTAGAAGAATATTATTATATCCTAGACCTAAAAGCCCCATTCCAAATATTGAAGCAAAGAATACCATTCTCATTATTTGGCTGGATGCATTTACCATAGGCACCATTTTTGTTCGCATTCCAAGCCAGAAATATGCCGTAGAATGTTGTACAGCATGACCACATTCGTGCGCCGCGATGGCTGCGGAAGCTACGCTACAACCTTCGTAGACCTCAGGCGATAAGTTAACTGTTCTGTTTCCTGGATTGTAGTGGTCAGTTAGTTTTCCTGGAACGGAAACAACATTTACAGAGCTTAACCCGTAATGTTTTAGCATTGCCTCCGCGACTTGAGCTCCAGACATTCCATTGTGCAGTAGCTCCTTACTGTATTTCTTAAAACGTGATTTTAGGCGATTTTGAACATAAAAGCCCAGAGCCATGAAAACAACAATTATTAGTATGAACATAGTGTAATTTGTTTGATGTGGAAAAGTACAAATTCAATGCCGTAATTTGTAACCTGCCAAAATGTAGTTTTGATGTATGACAAAAATGGTAAAACCACTTATTTTGATAACCAATGATGATGGTATTTCTTCTCCAGGAATTAGAATGCTCATTAATCAAATGAATTCTCTCGGGGATGTAGTTGTAGTTGCTCCAAATTCTCCGCAAAGTGGAATGGGACATGCGATAACGATAAATGATTCACTTCGTTGCGATATTATTTCTATAGATTCTGGATCTCAAAAGGAATATTCTTGCAGCGGAACACCTGTTGATTGTGTAAAGCTCGGAGTTCATGAAATTTTGGATCGTAAACCAGATTTAATTGTTTCTGGTGTTAATCATGGGAGTAACGCTTCTGTGAATGTTATTTATAGTGGGACAATGGCTGCTGCCATTGAAGGATCAATGCAAGGTGTGCCCTCAATAGGCTTTTCATTATTGGATTATAGTTGGGAGGCTGACTTTACTGAAGCTGAAGAATATGTTTTGGAAATCGCTTCCAAGGTTTTAAAGAATGGTCTGCCAAACGGAATTTGTCTAAATGTTAATATTCCTAAAATGTCAAATAAAAAATGTAACGGCATAAAAATATGTCGTCAAACAATAGGGAAATGGATAGAGGATTTTGATAAGCGAATTGATCCAAATGGTAAATCATACTATTGGATGACAGGTGCTTTTAAGGACCAAGACGGGTCGGATCAAAGTGATATTTGGGCCTTGAATGAGAAATATGTTTCTATTGTTCCAGTTAAATTTGATTTAACAGCTCATGAGTCACTAATAGATATTACTAAAATTTTAGGTTTATGATAATTTCGAAAAGAAATTTTTTGGAATTAATTATGGGATTTGTAATCGCTGCGGGCACGCCTTTTTTTATTTGGACATACATGTCGGCTGCTTATCCCGAACTACCCTCAGTAAATAATATTGATACTGATTTATGGTCGTTTTTATTGAAAAGGGTGCTTTTGTTCTCTACTTTAATCGAGTTTTGTTTTTTACTATTAAGTTTTTTTTTACAGCGATTTGTAATGCTTAAGACGATCTTATCTGTTTCAGCTATTTATTTAATTGTCGCTTTACACTTTAGATGGGAGTGGCTATGATGAAGCAGAAAAAAATATTTTTATTAGCGGGTGAAGCCTCTGGAGATGTTTTAGGTTCTGAATTTTTAAATTATACGGTAAAGCACTGGCCAGGATGCGAATATGTTTTCTGGGGTGGAGAGAAAATGTCTGAATCCTTAGGTGGTCAAAAGCCTCAAATAGGTCTAGAACAACTTTCATTAATGGGATTTATTGAAGTTTTAAATCATCTTCCTCGAATATTGAAACAAGAGAGAGGTTTAAAACAATTTTTATCAAATTGGAATCCTGACCTCGTTGTTTGTATTGATTATCAGGCTTTTAATATGCGTCTTGCTAGATGGATTACAAATAAAGAGTTTCGAGATAACGGAACTAAGTTGATACAAATTGTAAGTCCTCAGTTCTGGGCATGGCGACCTGGAAGGATTTTAAAACTAAAAAAATATACTGATGCTGTATTTCCTTTACTTCCCTTTGAATCGGATATATTAAATAAAGCCGGCATTGTAGCACCTTATTTCGGACATCCAGCTGTTAACAGAGTTTCGCCAGTTAATCTAAACGGGAGTGGTTGGTTAGCTTTATTACCTGGAAGTCGTATCCAAGAGTTGGTAAGTCATATTCCTGTTTTTTATCAAACAGCGTTAAAGCTCGGAAGGCCTTTCAAATGGGTTAGGCCATTAAATTTTGATGAGAAAGATTATATGCTATTGCTCAAAAAGTATTCCGGCGTAGACTTTGAACTAAGACAGATAGTTGTTGGGGTGGATTCTTTAGAGGGTGCATCCATAGCACTTGTTGCCTCTGGAACTGCAACATTGGAGACTGCTCTGAGAGGAATACCTCATGTTGTTGGCTATAAAACATCATGGCTGACATACTTCATTGCAAAATCACTCATAAAAGTTGACTATATATCCTTAATTAACATAATCTTAAATAAAGAAATAGTTAGTGAATTCATCCAAAAAAGATGCAATGCAGACCTTATATGTAATGAGCTCAAAAAAGTGTTGAATGATCACAGAATTCAATCTGATGCATTTTTGGAGCTTAGAAGTAAATTAGATTTGAAGAATAATCCAATGATATCTGTAGCCAATTATGTTGCAAATAATTTTTAGGTCATTATTTCTTTTTTTATTTTTTTTTGTGATGAATTCAGAGATCTTTTCATCTCAGAAAAGTATAGGAAGTTTAAGAATTCAATTATTTTCAGGATATCCTAGTCAAATAATAAAGAATATTGATGTTTCTGGTGATGAATTCAAATTAATAGTTTTCAAATTAGATGGAGTCGATACTATGTCTTGCTCTAGTTTGTATGTTACGCCATCTGACGCACTCAACTTTAAAGCCAATGGTAGTTGGGGAAATGCCGATTCGATAGTAGTGATATCTCAAAGTGTTATTACCGTAAATACATCAAATGGAATTTCTAGAAGAATTTCTGGATCTTTAATATTTTCATCCAATGAAGGGCAATTATTGACTATTGCGTTGCTCTCTGTAGAATCTTATCTAATTGGTGTTGTGGATTCAGAATTGGGTAGGTTGGACCACCCTGAGCTTTGGAAGGCACAAGCGATTTTAGCGAGGACTTGGATAATTGTAAATTATAATAAATTCTCAAAAGATGGATTTTCTTTTGGAGTTACCGACGATGTTAGATCTCAGGCATTTCATGGTTGGCCTGCTGATCCAGTTAGGCTTAAAAGACTCAAAGATGCGGTGACATCAACATCCAATATGTTTGTGAGTGATATTGAAGGGAATCCTATTGAGGCCTTATTTCATGCAAATTCAGGTGGTCAGACGATGCCTTGCGGTTGGTATTTTAATCCAAGGCCAGCTTTAGTTAGCGTTATTGACACGTTTAGCTTAAAGTGTCCTCAAACATATTGGGAAAAGAGAATTAAGAAAGAAAGTTGGATGAGATTTATGTCAAAAGCTTTTGATGAAAGTGTCGAGGATACTAGCTTTAAAAACTTCGCTTTTTCTTTCAAGCAGCCGGTACGAATTGAGTTTATGGAATACAAGGGGAAATTAAAACGACTAAGAGTATTTAGGCAATTTTTCTCATTACGATCGACATGGTTTAGCGTTGAATACGAAAAAGGTGATTTTATAGTTTTAAAGGGACGTGGTTACGGTCATGGAATAGGGATGTCGCAAGAAGGCGGTCTTCGAATGGCAAATTATGGAAGTAATGCGCTGGAAATTTTAAACTTTTACTATCCAAAATCAAGGGTTGTTAAATTTTAATTTTTTTAATGAAAAACAGAGCGGAAATTAAATAATATTATTATTTATTGATATAGGTTTTTCCATATTTTGCGTACTTGATTTGCTTCTAATGGATCATGAACTCGTAATATTTGTGCTCCTTTTTCGAGAGCGTAAAGATGAAGGGCACTTGTGGCCGAAAGAACATCATTTGGATTGCTGTCCAGAATTCTCCAAAGCATGCTCTTTCTAGATACGCCAACGTAGATGGGGCGATCTAATTCTTGCAGACCATTTAGGTCTGACATTAATTTATAATTCGACTCAATTGCTTTTCCAAATCCGAAACCTGGGTCGATTAAGATGTCGTGAATTCCTAAATTATTTAATTTTTCTATAGAAACACTGAGGTCTTTAAAAACATTAAGGAAAACATCTTCTGGAGCTAATGGTGATAGTCGCATATTTTGTGGGGTCGCTTCATTGGGATAGTGAGTTAATACGTATGGCACCTTATTTTGAGCTATTGTATTCCACATATCTGAATCTAAGGACCCCCCAGAAACATCATTAATAATAGATGCTCCCACGTCTATAGCTTTCTGAGCAACTCTTGATCTAAAGGTGTCAATGGATATCGGGATGTTTGGAAATAATTTAATTAAAGCACGAAGCAATGGTTCAATCCTAGACCACTCATCTTCAGAAGTGATTAATGTTGCGCCAGGACGAGTGCTGCATCCGCCTATGTCTAGCCAGTCAGCTCCATCTAAAACTAGTTTTTCAACTTTAGAAATTAGCTCATTTAGGATTGTGGATCGACTTCCTTCATAAAATGAATCTGGAGTAGTATTTATTACTCCAACAATTACTGGTTGTTCCGCATGCCATATTTGGCCGGATATATTTAAAGAAAATGGACGGAATGCAGTACCTTTCAAGAGTATAAAGGTAGTCATGAAAAACACCAAGAAAGAGTATTCGGCAGTTATGGATTTGTGCCGCAGTTTGTTTCAGAAAAAAGGCCAAGATTATGGCACGGCATGGCGCATTTTGCGTTTATCATCTCTAACAGATCAGATTTTCATTAAAGCCAATCGTCTGCGATCAATACAAATTTCAGGAAAGCAAAGGGTTGTCGACCCTATGGAGGGTGAATTTATCGGAATTATTAATTATTCGATAATGGCATTAATTCAGATTGAAAAGGGGATAGTAAATGAGCCTGATATGAGTCCACATCAGGCTCTTTTTTCCTATAACAAACATGCATCAAATATTTTTGACTTAATGGAAAATAAAAATCACGATTATGGAGAGGCATGGCGAGATATGAGGGTGCCTTCGCTAACGGATTTGATTCTTCAAAAGGTTCTACGAGTCAAGCAAATTGAAGATAATAATGGTGAAACTCTTGTAAGCGAAGGGATCGAAGCTAATTATATGGACATGGCTAATTATGCAGTATTTGCACTTATTCACTTATCTAACAAATAGTATTTATGAAATCTTTTTCAATTAATTTTTCCAGAATATTCGTTGGGACTTTATTCATTTTTAGTGGAGTTATAAAAATGAATGACCCTATAGGATTTAGTTTTAAACTAGAAGAGTATTTTGGAGAAGATGTGCTAAATCTCGTATTTCTGCAACCTCTGGCATTATCTCTGGCTGTCTTTGTTGTTATATACGAGGTTATCTTAGGAGTGACACTTTTGTTAGGTATATGGAAGCGATTGACCTTAACGAGTCTAGCTGCCATGATGGCGTTTTTTACATTCCTGACTTTTTACAGTGCTTATTTTGACAAGGTTACGGATTGCGGATGTTTTGGTGACGCCATTCCGCTAAAACCATGGGAGAGCTTTGGTAAAGACGTCATTCTGAGTATACTGATTGCCGTATTAATTTTTGGAAGAGATAGTATTCAACCTATTTTGAATTTTCGTTTGAATAGACTTGTATTATCTATGAGTATATTTTTGAGCGTTTGTTTTTCATACTACGTCCTTAATCATTTGCCCATATGGGATTTTCGTGCATATAAACCAGGAACTGATGTTGCGCAAGCAATGCTTTCCGCTGAAGAATTAGGTTTAAAACCTCCATTATATGAGACTTATTATACTATGTCTGGACCAGGCGGGGAGTCTTTAGAAATCTCGGGCACAGATTATATTAATAAAAAAATGTGGGAGAAAAAAGAATTTAAAATTGATCCAAGTAAAACATCTTCAAAGAAAATTAGTGACGGCTACGAACCGCCAATTCATGATTTTACAATTAGCATTGATGGTATGGATCGAACAAAAGAGTTCATAGCTGGAAATGTAATTTGGTTGATAGCTTATGATTTTAAGAAGTCTAATTATGATGATCTAAAGAGGTTAACAAAAGAGCTAAGTGAATACTCTGAGATATCTGGAAATAAGGTTGTAGGAATGACTTCTTCTTCAGATGAACAAATATTAAAATTAGTTAATGAAACTTCTTGCTCTTTTCCATGGGCGGTTATGGATGGTACAGCCTTAAAAACAATTAATCGCTCAAACCCAGGAGTGACTTATTTAGAGGATGGGATAATTCTCAAACATTTGCATTATAATGATGTGGTTCTTAGTTCAGAAAGTGAAGAATTGGATTGGCAAGAATGAAGATTCGTTGGGGGGCACTAATGCAATCTGCGATTGTTCTTTTAGGTGTTGCAACCTTAGTTTTCTTTCTGTTTCATGCCGTCGCTGGAGATCCTGCTAGAATGATGCTAGGGCAAGTAGAAGACCCTGTCGCGTTAAAGACACTCCGAGCTGAATATGGATTAGATAAGCCTCTAGTGGTTCAATACAGAAATTATCTTGAAGGACTTTCTCCTTTAGGGTATCGTTTTGACGGGTCATGGGGCTGGCGCTGGCCCAACCTCCAATCATCATATCAAAATAAGGGTGTATCTGTTATTTTAATGCTATCTGAAACGCTTCCAAATACGGCTTTATTAGCATTCACTTCAATTTGTTTCGCCCTTGTGATAGGGATTCCAATTGGTTTATTTGCAGCGGCTAATGCTGGTAGTCGAATTGACCGATTCGTAGTTATTTTATCGACAACGGGTATGGCCCTTCCTAGTTTTTTTAGTGCAGTTTTAATTGGTTGGATATTTGGTTATGTTTTGGGACCATGGACTGGATTGCCAATGACGGGCAACCTTGTTGAGATGGATGACTTTGGAGAACGCGAGGTATACAACTGGCATCATATTATTTTACCATCATTTACTCTAGGTATTAGGCCGCTAGGTGTGATTGCTCAAATGATGAGGGCATCTGCTCTCGAAGTTCTTTCTCAAGATTATATTAGAACAGCATATGCAAAGGGTCTCACCCATGGTCAAGTCTTGAGAAAACATGTTTTTAGAAATTCATTAAATCCTCTAGTTACTACTGTATCAGGTTGGTTAGCTGGACTTTTTTCTGGGGCAGTGTTTGTAGAATCAGTTTTTGGATGGAACGGAACTGGTAAAATGATGGTGGATGCTCTTGAGTCTAGAGATTTTCCGGTAGTCATGGGTTGTGTTTTATCCCTATCTGCAGTTTTTGTAGTCATTCAATGGTTTGTCGAAATATCATATAGGTGGATTGATCCGCGAATTATAAAAGAATAATAATGGCTGCTATTTTTTTTTAATTCATCACATCTCTTAAAAAAACATCACAGAAAAGGTTTTAAAATAATAAAAAAGTAAAAATATAAATATGAAATTTTTAGTTGGAAATTGGAAAATGAATACTACGCCTGAAGAAGGAATGGCTCTTCTCGAAGAGCTCTCTCAAGGTTTAACTAAGGAAGTGGTTGGTGATGTCCGTGTGGTTGTCGCGCCACCTTCATTGCATTTAATTCCAGTAGCAGATGCTCTTTTGGAGAATTCTCAAATAGAAATTGCTGCGCAAAACTGTCATTATGAGGATTTTGGCGCTTACACCGGTGAAATATCCGCACAAATGCTTTTACATTCTGAAGTTGATGCTGTCATATTAGGCCATTCAGAACGTCGCCAATACTTTAGTGAAACTGACGATTTTGTTGCATTAAAAGTTAAAAATGCAATAAAGAACCATTTAATTCCAATTGTCTGTGTTGGTGAAAAATTGGAGCAAAGAAATACCGGGACTTTTCTTGAGGATACTTGGAGTCAACTAAGTATTGCTCTCAGTGACCTTTCTAAAGATGAACTGGAAGATGTGATCATTGCTTATGAACCCATTTGGGCTATTGGAACTGGTGAAGTTGCTTCTCCGGAGCAAGTGCAGCAGATGCACTCTTTTCTTCGACGGAAATTGAAAGAAAACATGGGTAGGGATGACATGCCAATTTTATACGGAGGGTCCTGCAAGCCCTCCAATGCAGATGAAATATTTTCTCAGAATGATGTAGATGGTGGTTTAATTGGTGGAGCATCTCTTAACGCTGAAGATTTCATGCTTCTCGTAGAGAAATTAAAAAATTCTTAATGAATTATATTCAACTTTCTATTAGTGTTTCTGACCCAAATGCTATCGATTTTGTTTTAGCTGACCTACATGACCATCCGGTAGAATCATTAGAAATAAATGACTTGGTGGTATGTGCTTATATTCCTATTAATTTGTACGAGACAATAAATCTTCATGATTTCCCTCTCACACTCAAAGTATGTTCCATATCTATAAAGTCAGAAGAAATTGAACATGAGAATTGGAATATTGAATGGGAATCCAGTTTTCCTCCTGTATTTATAGACAAAAAAGTTTTAGTCAAGGGCCCATTTCATTTTGATTTAGATCTCAATTTGTTTGACTATGTTATCGAGATGACACCAAAGATGTCTTTTGGTACAGGTCATCACCCAACCACTTATCTTATGATGATAGGTCTTCTAAAGCATGATTTAAGTGGGAAACGAATTTTAGATATGGGCTGTGGTACTGCTATACTTGCAGTTTTAGCAATTAAAGCGGGTGCAGATTATGCTATTGGTGTTGATATAGATCCATATTCATCATTAAACGCAATCGAAATATTAGAGGTTAATAATGTTTCGGAACAAGCGATAATTCATACTGGAGGTGCAGAGTTAATATCTCCAAGAGGAATTGCGCATGGTCCGTATGATTTTATTTTCGCCAATATTAATAGGAATATCTTATTGACAGATATGGAATCTTATTCAAAGGCATCCAATAACGGAGGGATATTGGAACTTAGTGGTTTCTACAATAAGGATGTAAACCCTATTTTAAAACGTGCAAAAGATTGTGGATATATTTTAGCTGGTAAGGCTTCAAAAGAGGGTTGGATTCACCTTACTTTGACTTATCAACCAGAAAACACATAATTATTTAGAATTTAAATTTTTTAGGCCGCTAAAATGCTGTCTGATATTACTTACGCTGTTCGCGTTTTGTTCGAATGCTAATGCTCAGTCATTTCGCTCCTTTGAAGTTGAAGACGATGAGTTTAATAAAATATTTGACAAGCATCTATTAAGTATTATTGGAAAAAAGACGTGGGAAAAAAAGTCTAGTAGTTTTTGGCAGCTTTACAACGATGAAAAATGGGAAGAAGAGGCATCCCAGAAAGAGATTTTTAAGAAGTTAGCGAATCAAATGCTTGTTCGACGAGTTGTCGATCCAAATTCATGGATAGAATTGGTTGGTTTATTTGATGAATGGTCGATGCTGTCATCTAATTATCCCGAAAAAATATCAGATCGATTCTGGAGAGAGATTAATCGTGAATTTAATAGAGCCTCTAGGAGTGACATGGAGAGTTTTCTTCATACATTTTTTGCTTTGAATAAAAGTGATTTGTCAATTTCAGTCCGTTTATATGATGACGGACAATTATCGTGGTGGCTGTTAGATGGAATAGTGAATATTGCAGATTATGATTCTGAACAAGTCAATGACAGCACTTTATATTCAATTAAAGAAGGCAGGCTCGTTGGAAGGTTTAAAAACGATTCGATAGAGGTTCTTAATGTATCAGGGATTTATAATCCTTTTAACAAAGAATTTGATGCCGATATAGGTAGAGTTGAATGGCTAAGGGCCGGTTTTGGTCCAGGAGAGCTTTATGCGGACCTTGGTTCTTGGAAAATTAATTTGAGTGAGCCTGGTTTTTCTGTTGATACGGTTACCTTGGTCAGCGAATATTATTTAAGAGAGCCTATTTTAGGTTTTTTTGAAGATCGAATGACGGCAAGGAACATGGCTAATAATGCTATTTTTCCGAAGTTCGAAGCATTTGGAAATCAATTGGAAATATCAAATTTTTTTGAGCGTGTAGATTACAAAGGGGGATTTTCTATCATTGGTCAACGATTTTTTGCGTCGGGAACAAAAGATGTTAAAGCTCATTTTCGTTTTTGGTATGACAGTTCCGCTGTTTTAGATTTAAGGGCAGAGCGGTTTGTAATTAGATCTGATGAGCTTATATCTAAGGATGCTGAAGTGTCTTTTAAGTTACAGGGAGATTCTTTGTATCACCTCAAGAGTAATATCACGTACAATCCAATTGATGAAATGCTTCGAGTCGACAGACCTAGCAAGGGTTTAGCTTTAACTCCGTTTAAAGACAGCTACCATAATCTAGTTATGGATATAGATCAGATTCGATGGAAGACATCTGAACCAATGTTTACACTAGGTGGCATTAATATGGGGGATGGTTCTCCCGTTACTATTGAATCAGATCAGTATTTCCGCAGTTCGAGGTATTCTGAATTACAGGGACTCGACCTAGAGAATCCTTTAGTGAAGATTGATGAAGTAGGGAAGACCTATGGCTATAAATCCATAGGTCTGTATCAAATGGCTGTAGGGCTAGGAATGCCTTTAGAGTCCTGTGAACGATTTTTAATGGAGTTGGCAATTGATGGTTTTGTGCGCTACGGATTAGAAAAAAGAGAGGTGGAGGTTTTACCAAAAACGACAGAGTACATATTAAATAACTCTAATGGACGGGACTATGATGTGATTCGATTTCTCAGTAGTGTAGGGAAAGGCATGAATGCTATGGTTAGTCTTCTTGATTTTGACATGGAAGTATGGGGTGTAAGAACAATTGCTTTATCTGACTCTCAAAAAGTCGCACTTTATCCTGAATCACAAAAAGTTCTAATTCATAAAAATTTAAATTTTGATTTTGATGGTAGAATAGAAGCAGGACGATTTACGTTTTACAGTCGACAGAATAAATTTGATTATAAACTTTTTAGATTCAATATGCCAGTTATTGATTCAATGAAATTCTCTGTTCCCAGTTTTAAACTAATGCCAGATGGAAGTCGGCCCTTGGTCAGAGTAAGAAATACTATTGAGAATATTTCTGGTGAATTGCTTATTGATAATCCATCCAACAAATCAAGTTACCAGCGGTATCCGCAATATCCAATATTCAAATCAGAGAAATCAGCTAAAATATTTTACGATGAGGCTTTTGACGGAGTTTATCAGAGAGATAAGTTCTTCGTGAAAATAGACCCTTTTGAGATAGATTCGCTAGATAATACGTCAACCGAAGGTCTTGTGTTTAAGGGTGAATTTACAAGTTCAGGTATTTTTAAAACTAGACGCCAGGATATACGAGTTCAAGATGACTACTCGTTCGGATTTACTCAAAAGACAGGAGAAAATGGTTGGCTTTTATATAATGAAAAGGGTGTTTCTAAAGGATCAGTAAGACTGTCTATTTCTGGGTTAAAAGTAGATGGAAGCATTGCCTTTGAAAAGGCGATAGGTTACAGCTCTAAATTTGAACTATTTCCTGATACAGTTCGAGGAAATGGAGACTTCTTTTTGAGTTCATATGAAGCCCCTCCCCGTGGTGCTGGTCATCCTGGAATCAAAGGCATTTTAGCATCCATGATATGGAACCCAAATATAAATACATGGAGGTCAACAAATTTAGATAAGCCATTTGATGCATATAAAGACAGACTAATGACTGCTGACGGTATACTCACATACACCCCCGGTTTTCTTGAAATAGATGGGACTCTAGCGTTTAATGATGCTGAACTGGATGGTTCTGTTATTCGATTATTTTCAAAGTGGGTCCAAAGTGGTAGTGCAAATTTCCGCGTACGTGAATCATTAGATTCCGAATGGAGTTTTAAAATGAATAATGCGATATCAGAAGTTGACTTTGTCGCAAACAAAGGAACTTTTCAGTTGCAAAATGGAGACGAAACATTAGTGTTTCCAAGGAATGAGTATAGAGCAAATATGGATCATGCGGAATGGGATATATTTAAAAAATTTGTTTCAATAAGTAAAGAGACAAATATCGAAGCTCGATTGACTTCAACTCATTTGGATCAAGGTGGGCTCAGTTTTCTTTCTAAAAGTGCTAAGTTTTATTTAGCTCCCAGTTTACTTGAGTGTTTTGGTGTTCCTGCTCTAGATGTAGCAGATTCAAGAATATATCCAGATAGTGGTCGAGTCACTATAGAAGAAAAGGCCTTGATGCGTCCATTGATCAACGCATCTATGACAGCAAGTAGAGTAGGTAAATACCATATTATAAAGAACGCCGAATTGAAGGTTCGAGGTCGAAATAATTTATATGGTAATGGCATCTATCAGTACCGAGATGAAGATGACGTTGTTTGGCCAATCCCAATGGGGAGGATTGATGTTGACACCCTAAATCATATCGTCGCTCAAGGCGAAATCCTGCCTGAATCCGAATTTTATTTAAGTTCAAGATTTAAATTTTATGGTATTGTTAATATGGAATCTGTTGAACCTATGCTATCAGTTAAGGGAAGCATTCATATTTCAGCAGAATGTCCATTTTTAAAAACTGATTGGATATTAACAGCGACTAAAATTGATCCTTTGGATATTGTAATTGATTTACCTGACCCTGATACGGCAAGACCTGCGCGTAGAGTTTATAGTGGAATCTATCTTCGTTCAGACTCTGCTAGTCCTTATACTGCCTTTATTATGCGAAACAACTCATCTTCTTCTGTGGAATTGTTTAGTTCCAGAGGCATTCTTTTTTATGATCTAGAGAATGAATCGTTTGTAGTAACGACTCGAAGAAGGCTTCTTGACCCTGAAGCTCCTGACAATTACCTCGAATTGAACCCTAAGTCTTGCGAGGTAAAAGGTATGGGGCAGCTATCATTAATATCAAAGATGGGAAGAGTAAATGCTAAAACTTATGGCCATATAAAGTATCGGCTTTTCACGAATAGACTAAGTGCAACGGCTTCTCTTAATCTAGATTTTTTATTCTCCGATAATGTCTTAAAATCAATACCGTTAGAAATAAGTTCTGGCCTAGGGGGGGTAACAACGAACTGGGCAAATGATTATGTCAATGAGGCTTTAAATAGAATAATGACTCAAAAAGACAAGAATGAATACTACGCCGCTTCAACCGAATATAAGATGCCTAAGGAGTTAAGGCAGACTTTTGTTTTTGATGAAATAGATTTTGATTATGATAAGAATTCGCGGGCTTTTCGATCAAAAAACGGTCTAGGTCTAGGATCTGTTTCAGGTGAGCCGGTTCATCAGTTTATAGATGGTGTTCTAGAGCTGAGAAAGCGAAGAGGAGGAGATCAGTTTTCACTTTATTTAAATACAGATGCCGAGCATTTTTTCTATTACAAACGAAATGTTTTACGATATTATTCTACAGATCGCGTTTTGATTGATGAGGTTTTGGGTATAGATGTTAAAAAAAGGAGCTTACCAGGAAAAGATGGTAAACCGTTTTACACTTTCACTACTACGAGCGAGGGGAACATGATACGCTTTCTTGATGGTCTAGACGAAGTAGATGATAATCAAGAGAATTAATTTTCTAGTGTTTCCAATTATTGTAGTTGAGAGATTCAGTTTATATTCGCCATTCTAAAATAAGAGAGGAACAAAGCGTTATTTTTTTAATTATAAATCATTTCAAATGAAAAAAGTATTTATTTTTCTTTCTATAATAGCATTTGTAGGCTGTACTGCTCCTAATGCTCAAGTTTCACGTATTGGTACTGCCGGTGATGGTGGAAGTGTTGGTATTGGATCTCAGGCAAGTGTGGATATCATTGTTGCTCTTGATGAAGCTTGGAAAAAATATGATTTTAAAGCAATGAGATCAATGTTCGCGGATTCTGCGATTTTTTATACTGATAATGGTTCGATAAAAAATATTCAAGAGTTTTTAGATGATATTGCGAAAGATGCTTCTAGTGATACCGTCTCTACTTGGGATATGACTTATGTATTCTCTGTCAATTCTGATAATGACACCGCAGGTGGTGAATGGGTAAATGCAGGGTTTAAAGTAGAGGGGAGTGTCAATGATTCAACTATTGTTAAAAACAACTATATCGAATGGTATTATGTTATTGACGGAAAAGTGGCAGAGTCTAGTTCTTCAAAACGTAAAATAAAATTATAGAGAGATACATGTTTTGAATTTATCCCTTTAGAAGTTGATTTAATTTTAGGTATATATCTTTACCGCCAGATGAAAAAAGGCCCCGTAGCTCAACTGAATAGAGCACCTCACTACGGATGAGGAGGTTAAAGGTTTGAATCCTTTCGGGGTCACTGTAGCGGAGAATCGGTTAGAATTAACTGGTTCTCCGCTTTTCATTTTCGCTAAATCTCTTGATATTAAATGATTTGGTGAAAATAGAATTTACTCTTTTGATTTAGACTTTTCTTTTGACATAAGTAAGACTTCTTATTTAAAATATTTTTTACTTCTAAATGAAGTGTCTAATTTTATAAAATGAATCAGATTGAGCGAGATAACATAATAAAATTCATTAAAGATGTCTTAATTAATATGCCTCCTGAATGGGTCAGTCAAACAACTCACCGACTGGATGTTTATGACGAGAAATTAGCTAAAATTGATTTTTTAAATAAGTTTCAAAAACTATTTAATAATAACAATTCTGAGGTCTCAGCTCTAAGTGGATTGCCGACTGCTTTCGACTATATCCGATTAGGTCATCCTTTATCATGTATTTTGGAATGGGCTATTGCTTTTTCCCATAATCTTAAGTCAAATAATGCCATTAGCTTTTCGTCAACGACAATTCCTGTTTTGGCGATTTTAAGAAAAAATTTGTTGGATAAAAAAGACACTCAAATCATCTATGATGGTGAATTTCCAGATTTTTTTGACGTTAAAACATTAAAGAATGTCTATGGTTATAAATTTGAATTGAGAAGCGCAGATGAAGTTCAGGAGATTTTAAAATTTAATGGGAGCAATATTTTCATTTCGCGTCATAATAAAATTCACAATTTTGATCGCAATGAAAATATCGACTTTTTAGTCAATGTCCATTCCCACTTGGGTGCTGTTTTATTGGTGAACAATGAACAACATGAAAATTACATCACAGAAATACAGCATGTTAGAAGGAGAGAGACAATTGCTATGACACCAGCAAATTCTCTTTCTGCTTTAAATAGTTTTATTGATGATGTTCATTATGTCAATGAAGAAAAAAATGATACAGATTCGAATGAAAGACTTGTTTTGGAGTCGATTAAAGAGATTACTGGCACGGAAAATAAGGGTTTAGTCGGTTCTAGTGGGTTATCTATTCAATATGCAATCTTGATGGGGTTAATTGATGATGGGCTAGAAAAACATCGAGGAAAAGATATTAAAATAATTGTTCCGCCAAATTGCTATGGTGGAACAAATGACCAAGCAAGACGCGTTGCTGCTTGTGTTGCTAACGCTGAAGTTCTAGACTTACCCGTCGATAGTGGTGATGACATGGTTAATAGCATAGATGTTATTTTAGACAAAATTGCTGCCGAAGATGCCATTCCATATATTATTGCTGAAATACCAACAAACCCTAGAGTTGAAGTTCCTGATCTGGCAAGACTAAAAGATGTTTTAAGTAAAGTGCGTAAAACTGAAAATGGATTAATTGCGATTGATCCTGTTTTCATTTTAGATCAAACATTTTGTCCTAATGTTCACTTTTTAGGTGAAAATGAAATACTATCAACAATTAGAGCAATTTCATTTGCTAGTGGGTCAAAATTCCCAAGCGGTGGTCTTTGTAATGCAGGTTATTGCGTATTCAATAAAAAGTCTGCTTCACTAACTAAGAAGATTGAGATTCATCTAAGGCTTTGTGATAATGAGGCTACAAGTCTTCAAATGGAAATATTGGCAAAACAATTACCTACTATGAATCAGAGAATTAATGATGCATATCAAAATACACGTGAATTTGTAAACTTTATTCAAAATAATTTACCAGAAGCCAAAATAAACTTTGTTTCTGAAGAATTCGCGAAACTCGGATTTACGCCATCTGTATTTTCATTAGATCTTCCTACTAAGGGCAATACTGATGAAGAAAAAGAATCATACAAAAGAGTATTGAATTATAAATTAATCAACTTGATGATTAAAGAGGTCCCGAATGAAAGTAAGTTCTGTGTGAGCTACGGTCAGTTGAAAGGATGTTATTGGACAATACCGGCAACATCAACTCAGGGAACCACTAAAGAGGGTGATAAGGATTATATCGTCCGAGTGTCTCTTTCGCCTGAGATGAATTTGCAATTGCACAAAAGTGTTTTTTTAAATTTTGTTAAAGACATTTAGCTCCATATCTTCAAAAGAATGCAAAGTATTTTTAGTTGGCTATTAAAATGGTTAATTGTGTTTTCAGGATCATCAAACGAAGGTGATGTATATGGTTCTCAAGATTTTTTAACGCAAATGAATCTTTTATATTTTGTGGTTCCATTCTCTATTTTTTGGAAAAGCTCCGTTCCTTCGAGTCCTGCAAATTCATAAAAGTAATTTCTTAAAAATTTAGGTATTTTTTTATCAATTTCACTTTTTTTCAGAGAATTCTCCTCTTTAAGAGCTTTTAAAACATTATTAGAGATATCCTCTTCTTTTATATCAAATGGTAAATTGCTTAAGATTTGATTGAATGCTGGCCATAAATGATTTTTTCTAAAGTCAACAAGAAGTAGTATTCCTCCCGGTTTAAGTACTCTATATACTTCTTTTAAAAAAAATGATTGGTTGCCATATGAATGACATGATTCAACATTTATTATTGTGTCAAACGAATTTGAATCATAAGGTAGATTCATTGCATTTCCCTCGATATAGTCAAGGTTAGGTGAGCTAAACATAGTTTTCGCTAGCTTGATAGCTGAGGAAGAAAAATCCAAACCGATTATAGACTTAGGTTGGAAGTTATTTGCTATATAATATGCTCCACCGCCTCTTCCACAGCCAACTTCTAGTATCTCTAAATTCTTGAGTGGCGAGCAGCAGGCTAGGTAATGATACATCTGCATTGGGTATTGCTGTAGTTCATGCTTTGCAGGTTTCTGCATATTAGATACCTCATTTTTAGATGGTGAGTAACCATAATTCATAAAGTGCCAGTCGCTTTTCCCAACTATTTTTGGCAAGGCCTCATATAAAACTTTGAAAAATAATTTCCGAGTCCAAGAGAACTTGAAGAAAGTCCAGAGTGTTTTGTATGCCATTTTTAAAAGTTATTTCCTTTTTTAATTTGGATTTCAGATTAAATTATAAGTAAATATAACATTAAGTAATATTAGTACATTTTAAAGTGCTTTTTCCTAAAATGCTTAAGAGCTATACCTTCGACTACCTTTGTATTCTAAAAAAAAATTTTAGTATAAAAAAATTAGATGAAATTCACTGAATTTGGATTAAACGATACGCTTTTAGATGCAGTCTATTATGCAAATTATGATGAATCAACTGAGATTCAATCAAAGGCTATACCCCTTATTCTAAAAGGACATGACCTTATCGGCTGTGCCCAAACAGGCACTGGGAAAACTGCGGCATTCGTTCTGCCTATGCTGAATCAACTTTCTGAAAGTGAATCAAAAGGTGTCAAAGCTTTGATTCTTTGCCCAACAAGAGAATTAGCAATACAAATTGATCGTCAGGTTCAAGGTTTAGCGTATTTCACCCACTCAGTTTGCCGAGCAGTTTATGGCGGTGGAGATGGCGTTGCTTGGGATCAAGAGCGGGAGGCTCTTGAGGGGGCTGCTGATGTAATCATTGCTACGCCAGGACGTCTAATCTCTCATATCGAGCGAGGATATGTTAAGTTTGAGACTGTTAAATATTTAATATTAGACGAAGCAGATCGAATGTTAGATATTGGATTTTTTGATGACATTATTAAAATAATTAAGACTTTACCAATTAAACGTCAGAGCTTGATGTTCAGTGCGACAATGGCCCCTAAAATCAGGAAGTTAGCAAATGAGATTCTAAAAGACCCAGTAGAGGTCTCTGTTGCTGTGTCAAAGCCTGCTGACGGTGTTATTCAAGAGGTATTCATGGCGCATGAGGAGCAGAAAATTAAACTTGTTAGACATCTTCTTTCTGATAAAGATGAGTTCAATTCGATAATCATATTCTGTTCTACAAAGAAAAAAGTTTCACAGCTTACACGAAAGTTGCATCAAAATAAACTTAGTGTTATGGCTATATCCTCAGATTTTGAACAAAAAGAGCGGGAGCAAACAATAAGTGACTTTCGAAGCGGTAGAACAAGGATTTTAGTCGCCACTGATGTTATGAGTAGGGGGATTGATATTAAGGGAATTGATTTAGTTATAAATTTTGATGTGCCTACTGATGCTGAGGACTATGTTCATAGGATAGGGCGGACTGCCCGGGCCAATACCAAGGGGATGGCGATAACTCTCATATCAGAAGATGACATGTACAGGTTTGTAAAAATTGAGACGTTGATCGAACGAAAACTCGAGAAAAAAAGTCCACCAACTTCCATGGGTGAGGGGCCAGTTTGGTCCGAGACAAAACAAGCCAAAACATTTAAAAGACGTAGTAGTTTTCAGAAACCAAGAAGGTGAAGTATTCAAAGAGGTATCTAAATTAGTATGATTGCACTCCGACTAATTGAATTGAAAACTATAATTCAATCGAATTAATGATATTCCAATTTTCTCTCTCAGATCATCTTTTTGTAAAAGAGATTTACAGGATCAATTGCTGCGCATATTTTGACATTCTAATAAGCTAGAATTAGCCGAAATCCTAAGGCATTGGTCCAATCGTTATTTGCCGAATACTCATTACTCTGGTAGTAATCCCACATTTATTTTTGCGGAGTTCTTATAAATCTTTCCTTGTAAAAATGACCTAACAAAGGCGACCTATACCAAGATAAATTTTTTTGAGTAAACAAACATTGAATGCTTAAAAAGCAAACGAACAAGATATGCTTTTCAAAGCTTCATTTAATTATCTTTGAGCCTGTGGTGTTGATGCATTCAATATAAAGAAAACCCAAAAGAGGCGAAGAAAATGAGAAATACTGTAATTCTATTAACTTTTATTTTGTCCAATGTTCTAGTTGGTCAAAACATTTTACTTGAAGAAAAAGTTCTTATTGGAGGGCTCAACTCAAGAGTAATGATTGATGACATTAATAAGACTATTGCTACTATAGATTCTTTGCAAAATGGATATCAAATAACTCATTTTGATATTAGGACAGGAGCTAAAAGAGTTGTTTTGATTGATTCTGCACTAATTCTAGATTCACATATATATGGCCTTTATGGAGATTCAATAATATTTAATTCTGACGTAAGTTTTGGCTATAATATTCATGAAGATGGAATTTCTAAAATGAATATTTTCACCTCTGAGAAGAAAACTATTCAAGCGAAGCATCTTAAGTCTAAAGTTGTTCAAGGATACTATTTAGAAAGAGCAGCAAAACCACCTTTTTTGAAAGTTTCCGTCAATAATTTATACACGAACGAAGAAGTTGAGAGCGTATTAATTCCCGACACCTTGGGTTGTGAGTTCATTGCTCATTCAGACAGTACATGGATAATAGGTTTGAAGCGTGGTTCAAAATCTGGCGCTTACTTCTTCAAAGACAACAGGTGGAGCCCTTTTACATTTCCCATTAATGATAGTTTAGGCGATCATATTTTAGAAGTTGCCATTTTAAATGATGATTCATTAGTCGTTGTAAGAGAGGATGATACCAGCAGATATGTAAGCATGTTTACGATCAATGAAAATCTTCTAGAGTCTGAATCTGATTCCATTGATCAAATACGCATTGGAACATTTGACTTTTTTATGAGAAAGCAAATAGATACAAATGCAGTAGTTAAAATTAACTACTCCAGTCCTGAGAAGGGCTTGAGTCAAGTTGTCCCAGTTAAAGAAGATGTCTCATACGAAGTCGAAAAACAAAAAGGAGCATTTTCATTGGTCTTTCAAAAATTTCGTAATGCAGAAGATGCATACAGTTTACTGAACTCACTATTAAGATTTTTCCCAAAGGCATTTACTTCTACAAAAGGAGATGAAATCACTGTTCACGGTCCAAGAAGAACCTCTTTAAGGGATATCCATGCAGATTCAATTATTGCAGTTAGAAATGAAATACCAGTATTTTCAATAGATAGTGCTGATTATTCAAACTGGTCTAGTTCGGAGGTAATGGTGACTTTTAGCTGTATTGATTCTAAAACAATAAAAGGACTTCCTGTAACAATATTTTTTTATAATCGGTCCACTGGGAAGTTGATATTACAGGATACCATTGTGAATGGTAGAGTTAGGTTTATGTATCCGATCGATAGCGATCTGGGAGTAACCCTTGATTCTGAAGGGCATTACCCAAAAAGTATTCGCTTGAATCCTTCTGAGTCGTTTGCTGGAAGGTCAATCTATCGGCAGATCATTTTTCAGGGTATTGAAAAGAATGTTGCAGCGCCTAAGTTAAACTTTCAAAATATTCTATTTGATTTTGATTCAGATGAACTTGCTGGTGTTAGTTTAATTGAGCTCAATAGTATAAAAAAGGTTTTTGATCAGTTAGGAGAAGGACTTTCTATGAGTATTGAGGGTCATGCTGACAGCGTTGGTGGGGATGATTATAATTATAAATTGGCTAAGGGAAGAGCCAAGAGTGTTATGAGCTTTCTATCTGATCAGATTGGAGGAATAACTTTTAAAATTGAATCTAAGGGTGAAAAAGATCCATTGATGTCTAATGAAACTGAATTTGGGCGGTCAGTGAATAGAAGAGTAGTTTTTGTTCAAGACTCGTCAACCTTAAATACCACAGATCAAGAGCAAGAGGTAATTAGACGAGACACAGTAGACCTAACTTTAATATATAAGCCTGTCAATGAGGATTTAGATAATATCTACTCAGCTAGCCTTAAACAAAGAGGTTCTAACATGTTTTGGATCTATTCGTCCAGAGCAATTAGGAGAGATCCATATTTCACATCTTAGCTGTTCCAAATAGCTCATATTAAATATATTATAATAAAAAAGCCTTGCACTATTAATGCAAGGCTTTTTTATTAAAAAGTTTTTTTATCTAAAGAGCTTCTGCTTTTTTTGTTGATTTTTCAGCAAAATCAGGATGCATTTTAGCGGCTGTTAAATACATTTTTCTTGCACCTTCGATATCACCCTTTTTCACAAGTAGATCTCCCATAGAGTCAAATGCATTAGGTTCGTCATGCACAGTCATATATACTTTTAAGTGTTGTTCAGCTTGATCTAAATCACCCTCTTCATCACGATCCATTAAAACATAGGCCATCATATTGTTCAGTACGCTAGAGCTAGGCTGTCTTTTGAGTCCTCGTTCTAAAACCGCAATTTTCTCATTAGTATCTTCTAATCCCCATGTGTACCAAAATCTTATATGTGGATCATCACCTGCAAAGCTCAATGCTTTAGCAAGAGTAACAGTACGTTCGGATCGGGTCAATTCCGGGCTATAAGCTGAGATAAGAGTTTGCTCAGCTTGAGATGCTCCATCAAGTTTTGAATTTGCTACTTCAAGAGAGCGTTCCAAGTTTTCTCTATCTCCATCAAGTATGTAATAATGCAGCTGACCTAGGTGGGCAGATGCCCAGTTAGGATATAAATCAACTAAAGAGTCAGACATTCTTAATCCATCAGAATTCCTGAAATTCAACATAGCAGATCTCATATCTCCATAAGCACTTCTTGCTGATGCTGAATCTACGGAAGGCCAAACAAAATCCATCGCTCTAACTCTTTCTGGAGCCCACATAAAGCGCTTCCAAACTAGCTTTTTATTTTCCTTTATGACAAGACCCATCCATCGAGACTTAGCAGAGCGTATTCCAGCGATATAATCACTAGCGCTGCCCATTACAGTTGCGCAGTTGCCTTCAATATTAATATCATAGACTTCACTAGTAACAGAATCTTCATAGAACCATTTGCCTTTGACGGCATCATGGTCATAGTCGTTTGCCTGTCCCCACATGGCATTCATAACTCTTAAGTCATCACTTAGGTCTTCTAGAAAAGGTTCTACAGCAGCATCTAGCCCCACTTTTTCAGCAAAGTGACTTGTTATGAATTCAGTTATTTCTTCTTCAGATAGACTATTCTGCTTGCTAGGGAGATTGCATGAAATGATCGACCCGATCATTATTGCAATTATAAATATTTGATATTTTTTCATGGTTGATTTTAAGATGAATAATTAGTAATAAAAATATTACATTATTTACTAAAATAAATTAAAACTTACAAAAGTTGCATTATGTTATAAAAATACTTTTGTCTTTTGCATTTATTCATAAAAAAACGCCTGAGTAATTTACTCAGGCGTTTTTTTTATGAGGTAAAATATACTTTATCGACCAACAATGACAGTAAATGATGAGTTGTTGCCATCACCTAAACTAAGGTTGAATACATAAGAACCAGAAGCTAAAGTTG